>Ga0307475_10000489_pt1 | contig 23574 bp, 17 predicted proteins | sample atmos_gasesECM1C_FD_203317 | JGI IMG/M metagenome (GOLD analysis project Ga0307475, IMG submission 203317) | Hardwood forest soil microbial communities from Morgan-Monroe State Forest, Indiana, United States - atmos_gasesECM1C_515 | ecosystem: Environmental > Terrestrial > Soil > Temperate... | reverse complement strand
TACCAAAATGAAATCTCCACAGTGGAGGGATATGGCAAGAAGTACGACGTGAAGTTACGGCCCGAAGAAATCAAACTGGCCGACCAGCTAGTCAAGAGTTTATCCGCTCCGTTTAAGCCTGAAGCATACAGAGACGAGTTCCAGGAACGCTTGAATCCATTGATCAGGTCATTATCGAGACCCCGCGGTTCGGACCCGAAGCCTGTTATCTGGGCCCCTGCTGGTCTGATGCCGGTGGGATCATCTCGCTTGGATGGCGCAGTTCGAGAACTCGGGTAATTTCGGCCACCATTTCTTGCGGCGACCAAGGTTTCGTGAGCATGCCGTCGAACCCAGCCTCTTCCAGCAGGCTGCGAGTGCCGTCCAAATCGTGAGCGCTAAGCATTACTACTGGAATCTGCCGCGTTTTTTCATTAGCCTTCAAGTGGCGCGTGGCTTCCCAGCCATTCATCAGCGGAAGTGACAGGTCCATCAGTATGGCGTCTGGCTGAAGCTCGTTGGCTTTGTGCACGCCTTCCTGGCCGTCCCCCGCGAAGACGACTCGGAATCCTTCCTTCGACAGCAACTCGGTGTATAGCTGCCGCGCGCCCTCGAAATCGTCTACCACGAGCAGCAGCTTGTTCGCGTGCTTCATCTTTATCCGCCACCGCTTTGGGAGACATCCGCACGAGCCTTCTTTGCGGTAGCAGCAAGTAACATCACGCCCATGTCTCTTGTCGGTACGCCAGCGCACCAAACCAAAACCAAGTAACGTCACCCGCGGCAAACCCGGTAAACCTTGTCGACTTTGATTCTTACTCGACCTGATGTATATAGGGGTTATCCAGAGCGCCCTTCCGGCGGAGGATTGCGTGCCAAAATCTCGAATTCTTTGGCTTTCACTCGCTGCGGCGCTCCTCGCCTGCCTTCCTGTTGGCATCACCGCAACCCAGCAGAAGATGGACAGCTTCAATATTGACCGCTCTCGCGGCATTCTGCGCGACGCCTACGACCTGGTGAAGAAGCACTATTACGATCCCAAAATTCACGGCCTTGATTGGGACGCTCGCTACCGTGAATACGAGGAAAAGATTAAGAATGCTCCGTCCATCGGCCAGGCCTTTGGCGTCGTTGCGGGCTTCCTTGATGGCTTAAAGGACTCTCACGTCTTCTTCAGCCCACCGGCGCGGACGAATCGCGTCGATTACGGCTACCGCATGCAGCTATTCGGCGACAACGCCTTCGTCACGCGCATTCGCCCAGGCAGCGACGCCGAAGCGAAACTCCACATTGGCGACCAGGTCGTCGGTTTCAACCACTTCGATGTGAACCGCAGCGATTACAAACAGCTGACCTACTACTTCTGGACGCTCGCGCCTCAGCAGGCCACACAGCTTGTATTGCGCGACCCTGCCGGCCAGCAGCGCGAGGTGCTTGTCGCGGCGAAAACCCGCCAAATGAAAAAAGTTCTCGATCTCACCGGCCAGGATGCGGGTAACGACATCTGGCAGCTCATTCGCGAGGAACAAAACTCCGATCACATCGTTCGTCAGCGTTACGTCGAATTGGGCGACGCCATGATTTGGAAAATGCCCGAGTTTGTCCTCAACGATTCAGAAGTCGATCACCTTTTTGGCATCGCGCGCAAGCACAAGGCGCTGGTCCTCGACCTGCGCGGCGACCCCGGCGGCTATATCGACACGCTGGCGCGTATGGTCGGCAGCGTTCTCGAACACGATGTGAAAATTGCCGACCGCAAGGGCCGCAAGGAGTTGAAGCCGCAACTCGCGAAATCGCGCGGCGGCAATGCCTTCACCGGAAAGCTCATCGTCCTCGTCGACAGCAGCTCCGCCTCAGCAGCTGAACTTTTCGCTCGCGTCGTTCAACTCGAACATCGCGGCACCGTCCTCGGAGATCACTCCTCGGGGAGCGTCATGGAAGCGCATCACTATCCATGCTCTCAGGGTGCCGACACCAAGGTCTTTTACGGCTTCTCCATCACCGACGCCGACTTAATCATGGCAGACGGCAACAGCCTTGAGCACGTCGGCGTAACTCCTGACGAAATCATGTTGCCCACCGCGCATGACCTGGCCGCCGGCCGCGACCCAGTCTTAGCCCGCGCCGCAGAGCTGGCGGGCATCCCGCTCGAACCAGTTGCCGCCGGCAAGCTCTTCCCCTTCGAATGGCTCCCTCTTTGATGCCACCATCTCGCTCCGCCCTCCATCGCGTTGTCATCCCGAGCGAGGCCGCTCCTGGCCGACGAGGCGCCTGCTTTTTCTTCTCCCGCTCGTCCCAGTAGACAACTCGCGATTCCTCCGGGAATAAAAGCCTTACTTTCACGGTCATCTGAATAGGGTCACGGAATGGGACGCGCGTATGCGCGCAACCGTCGCCCGCCAAGTCTCGCGCACAGCAAGGGAGTAGGCCAATACCAAACCCATGCCACCCCGCAAAGTAAGTTTAAAAGCTCATAAAACTCTCTGTGCCGGCATCACCGCGTTTTATTTTGGGAAACCCGAGGGCTTCGAATTCGAGGCCGGTCAGTTTGCGAATTTCACCCTCCTGGCCTTGCAGGACTCGGATCTAAAGGGGAACACTCGCGTTCTCTCCCTTGCCAGCGCCCCGTATGAACGAAATCTGATGGTGGCCATGCGCGTTCGCGCCACCGCTTTCAAACGCACTCTCAATTCCTTGCCGCTCGGCGCCGAGCTTCTTCTCCAGGGCCCCTACGGTTCGATGACTCTCCCGCGAAACAACACGCGCCCCGCGGTCTTCCTGGCCGGAGGCATCGGCATCACGCCCTTCCGCAGCTTGATCTGGAACGCAGCCGAATCGCTCTCCCCACGCAGAATTTTCCTTTTTTATTCTGTTCGTGTTCCCGAGGAAGCTGCCTTCCTCGAAGAGCTTCAGGAAATGGAGCGCTACAACGGACGCTACAAATTCGTCTGCACGGTCACACAACCGGATATGACGCGAACACCCTGGCTGGGAGAAACGGGACGAATCTCCATCGAGATGCTGTCCAAATGGATTCTGGACCTCAGCGTTCCGATCTACTACATCGCTGGCCCGCCTGCCATGGTTGCCAACATGCGTCAAATGCTAATCGGTAGCGGGATCGCCGAAGAAGACATCCGCGCCGAGGAATTTTCCGGATACGACTAAGCTTCGGCGTTCAATATCCGAAGCTGCTAACCAAATCCTCTCCACAAAATTTCCTCCTCTGTCTCTCATGTCCGCGCCTGAATTGTTCGCCTGAAATCAATAAGTCGTCTCTGAAAATTTCACGTCGGCGGCGTCCTGCGCGAACTCTGGGAACAACTCAGTTGGAATAACTCCGTTGCGTCCGCGGTCTTAAGAGATGAACGAACACATGAGCATGAAAAGGAGAAAGCAAGTGAAACTAGTTCTTAACTCATTCGTACGAAACCACGCGAGCGCTGCGCTCGCGCTCTTTGCATCTTTCGCGGCCGTCTCCCCCAGCGCCGGCGCGAAGAACCCAGTCAAGCCCGTCCCGCAACCGGCGGCCGTGATTGCGCACCTGCCTCTCGAGGGATCCCCCGCGAGCCAAATGTTCTTGCGCGTTCAGGACGGCGCTCAGTACCTGTATCTCGGTCAAGCCTCCCGCGGCGGTCTCTCCGTCATTGACGTCACCGACCCTAATCAGCCCAGTCTCGCCAGGCGCGTGGCTTGGCAAGACGACGCGTTTAGCGGCGAATTGCAAATGGTCGGTAGCAGCTTGGCCCTCGCTGAAGCGCCGGCCATCTCGTGCGCGGAACCCGCATCCCGCACCGGGACTCTGAAAGTCCTCGACCTGAGCGATCCGGAAAATCCCCGGACAATTCTCAGTTTCTCCGAGGTCACCAGCACTCTCGTGGACGACGCACGCAACTTAGTCTACATCACGAACACTCGCGGCCTATGGATCGTCAAGCATGGGCCGGAACAGCAGCCCCGCCGGGCGTGTCTCTCGGAAGATGCCACCGATGAATTTGCAAGCTGTGAGTAACCCATGAAGCCGCAGGGGCCCAGTGAAAAACCGGGCGTCCCGCATGAACCAACCAATTCGAACATCGGGCACGATTTAAAGTTCAAGGAGAAACGACAATGAAAGAAAATGCGAACAACAAACTATCGAAGATTTGTCGCCGGGCAGCCCTTGCGATGGTTGCAATCGGAATCGCCTCGGCCCCAGCACTTGACGCCAAACCAAACTCAAGCAAAGTGGCAGCGAAGCCCGAGAACGTAGTCGCTCACATCGAGCTTTCCGGCGGTCCCGTAACGCGAATGCTGCTGGTCAAGAACAAAGGCAAAGAATATCTCTTGCTCGGCCTCGATTCGTCCTCAAGCGTCGCGCTCTTCGACGTCAGCAAGCCAAACAACGCGCATACCATCGACATCGCCGCGGGAGCCGCAGGAGCAGCTGCCACCGAACTCAGAATCGTTGCCGGCACGCTCAAGCTGTTCGGCACATCCAACACCGCAGCTTCCTCCGAACCCAGGGAGATTCGCGTCCTTTCCGGTGTCACCGCTTTTCTCAAGGACAAAACGCATGGCCTGATCTACGCCACAAATAGTGATGGCCTGTGGATCGTGAAGACACCGCAAAGAGCCGACTTCGATGCCGAACGCAACGATTACAAGTACGCAGAAACGTTCTAAGCAAAAGGGTCTCGGCTTCCACCACTGAATCCGGGACCTTTTGCATTTTTCGGACCCGAGGCGTGTAGCAAACGTGACGCTTAAAGGAAAAAACTTCCGTGAAAGGGTTCCTCGGTACCTGGGCCGGCATTGCGGCAGACCTGAATCTTCTGATTCAGGTCGCGATGGGCGTCGCACTGCTCGTCGGAGCCTTCTTGGCTCGCGCAAAACGCTATGTCGCGCACGGCATTTGCCAGGCTGTAGTGCTGATCCTCAACCTCCCGATGATTGCTCTCGTGATGTGGCCGTCTCTTCACGCGCAAGTATTGCCGCGACTCTCCCGTCATTTCAGTAAACGATACTACGCCGTAGCCACGGCCCATGGTGTTCTAGGAGCCTTGGCCGAGGTTCTCGGCCTTTACATCCTGCTGGTCGCCGGGACCAACGTCCTTCCCCCGACGTGGCGGTTTCAGCGCTGGAAGCTATGGATGTGCATCGAGCTGGCGCTCTGGTGGGTCGTCCTGGTCTCCGGCATCGCCACCTACTACATCTGGTACGCCGCGCCACGCTCTTCCTAGCGCCGACGCAGCCCGCTACCCTTCTAGTCGTCTACGCTCGTGCGATTTCCGCTCACCGCTAGCGCTATTACCGCAGTAGAGGTTCAGTTCGCAGAGGCGCACATAGGGAGCTTCGGGATCGGTCGCGGCTTTTCGTAACGCCACAGCCGGCGCCGCTGAAGCCGGGTAGCAGCACGCCTTGAGCCCTCCACTATGAGAACCAACCCTGTACGAGCGACTTTGATTCTCACCTTTCCCAGTCTATGCGCAAGCCCTCGGAGCAGCCTCCACGCGGTTTTCTCGCCAAAACGCCGAACGATCCTAAGGCATGGCTCTTCAATCCTACCGCTGGGGTCGAGCGACCGCCACGAGCCGCTTGTCGCGCACGTAAAACTGCTGGCCTCGCCAGTGAATTCGCTGCGCGAAAAAACTCGCCACCCATACGACGAACGCGAACGCATCCCGCAGCGGCAGCATCCATATTTTCCGCCGGACTAGCGGATCGCGCATTCCTCGCGCGCCTACCGTCAATGCGACTTCGCCGCGCAGCACGCCGTACGCCGCAATCCACCCCACCACGGCGACCCACGACGGCGCGAGAAACACGCCCAGCAGCGTCCACGGCAGCGCGTGCGAAAATATCATCCCCAGATGCCCCCACGGCCGCGAATACCGGATGCTGAGGTTCCATCGAAGCTGATGACGAAACGCGTCGCGCATCGTTTGCGCCGGATAAACGATGGAAACGGGAAACGGACTTAACTCGACGCGATACCCGCTTCCCGCGATTCGGTTGCCCAGTTCGTAGTCGTCCGAGAAATAATCGACCAGCGATTCGAACCCGCCAATGTCGGCCAGATGCTTCTTGGTCGTCGCCATCGTCGCGCCGAGCATGAAATCCACTCCGCCAAGCAGCCAGGCCGCCAGAACGCCGGGCGCAAAATCAGCGCTGTTCCCCAGCGCTTCGAGGTCCGCCGCGAGCGACCCGTCGCTCAGCCCGCGATAAAGGCAAGTCACCGCGCCAACTTTCTGGTCCTCGAACGGCGCGGCCACCGCTCGCAAATACCGGGCATCCACTCGCACGTCGCTGTCGCTGATCACCAGGACTTCGTGGCGCGCCTCGCGCACCAGCCGGCACAGCTTGTTGACCTTGTCGCTCGCTCCCAGGGCTTCGGTGCCAACCAGCAATCGAATCGGCCGTTGCGGAAAATCCACGATGATTTTCTCGATCGCCGGAACCGCGGGATCGTCTTTATCGCTGACGCAAAAAAGAATTTCGAATTCCGAATAATCCTGGCGACAGAAGCTGGCGAAGTTCTCGTACGCGTCGCGGTCGAGCCCGCGAATCGGTTTCAGGATGCTGACCGGCGGAGTGAAACGGGAAGGAGATGCTTTTCGGGAGCGGAAAAATCGTTCGCCCGCAAGAATCGCAATCGCGTAAAACGCAAACGGCGCGAGCGCCAGCATCAGCAGCGCTTCGCGAATTATCGTCCAGGACATCCGCCCGTCCACGCGGTCATCGACCCTTCCACACCATCGGGCCGCTAACTCTTGCCGATAAAAACCAGCGCGACGCCCAGGCATACGATCAATACGCCGACCCAGCGCTGCGGCGTCACTTTCTCGCCGAGAAAAATCTTGCCGCCCAGCGCGCCTACGGCGTAACTCAATGCTGTCGCGGGAAACACGAAACTCACGTTTGCCACCGACAGCATCCCCAGCAGCGCGAAGAATCCCATGGCCATCATCGCGACGCCGATCCACATCCACGGCACCGTCAGCGCGCGGGCGATGAACCGGGCGATCGCGCGCGGGCGAAAATCGGTGACCTCACCGATTGTTTTCATTGCGCGCGAAACACAAATCTCGCCGCCCGTCCCAGGGAAAATGATCAGCAGAAAAAAAATCGCTTGCGTCATCACGACACACGCTCGGTCGCCGGCGGTGCCGCGCGCACCACGCCGCTCACCGCCCCGTTGGTCACGCTGTCCTCCGCGTTCGTCGTCGTTGACGCTGTTCCTGACGTTGCGGGTGTCGTCGCGCTTGTCCTGGCGCTTGAAGTTGTACTTGTCGTGGTGCTCGGCGAAGTGTGGCCCACGACCAAAACGCCAAAGCAAATCATCAGCACGCCCGCCCAGCGCGCCGGCGTAATCACTTCGTGCAGCACGCCGTAAGCAAGCACGGCGATCAGTCCGTAGGAAAGCGCCGATGCGGGCTGAACGTAACTGTAGTCAGCCCAGGAAAGCACCACCATGTAAGCGATAAAAAAAGTGAGCAGCGAACCGATGCCGAGCCAGACAGTTGGAGACGTAAACGCGGCGAAAAAAAAATGGGAGATGTCGCGAGGCGCCCAACTGACCATCGCCGGAATGTGCTTCATTCCCTTGCCGAGCAAGATGTCGCCCAGCGGCCCGAAGACGACCATCAGCAGAATCATCACCGAGGTTTTAAAATGCAGGCCTGCCGGGAACTTCATGCGCTGGTGGATTCGCTGGCCACTTTGACGCCTGGGTGCGGGTCCCCCGGAGGCTTCGGCAGGAACGTGGTCTTGGTTGCGACGCCCTTGCGCGCCATTTTGCGGCGGTCGGCGCGAAGCTTCATGAAATCGACCGCTTCGTGGAACAGGCGCTTGCGCTCGTTCGAATCCCACAGAGCGTCGCGAACGATGCGCCAGGCCACGCGGGGGCGGAAATAATAGTGGTCATAAAAACGATTCACCGACTCGACCATGTATTCGCGGGAAAGATGCGGGTACTCGAGATGCGGAAGCTGGTGGCCGCTGGCGTCGGCGATCGCTTCGGTGGCCAGGAAACCTTCGCGCAGGCCCTGGTCGTACAGCTCGGTGCCCGGATAGGCGTGAGCCATGGAAACCTGAATCGTTTCGCAGTCCAGTTCCTTTGCGTATTCGATGGTGTTCTCGATGGTCTCTTTCGTTTCGCCCGGAAGGCCGATGATGAAATCGCCGTGGACGCGGATGCCGACTTTCTTGCAGTTCTCCATGAAGCGGCGGCCCATTTCGACGGTGGCGCCCTTCTTGATGTTTTTTAAAATTTGGGCGTCGCCGGACTCGAATCCGACGATGAGGAGGCGGCAACCGCCATCCTTCATGGCCTTCAGGGTTTCGTAGTCCGCGTGCACGCGGGACGTGCACGACCACTGGAAGCCGACGGGCTTGAATTCCTTGCAGAGCGCGATCACGCGGTCCTTGCGAATGTTAAAGGTGTCATCGTCGAAAAAGAATTCTTTCGCTTGCGGAAACATCGCGTGAGCCGACTTGAATTCGCGGGCGACGTTATCGACGGAGCGCACGCGCCAGGCGTGGCCGGAAAGCGTCTGCGGCCACAGGCAGAACGTGCAAAGCGCCGGACAGCCTCGCGCAGTATAAAACGAAACGTAGGGATGCAGCAGGAACGGGACGTTGTATTTCTCGATCGTGATGTTGTCTTTGTAAACCTCGGTGGCAAAAGGAAGCGCGTCAAGCTCGGCGGTTTGCAGCAAAGGACGCGGCGGGTTGTGGACCACCTTGCCGTCCTTGACATAGCTGGCGTTCAAAATTTCCGAGAGCGGCTTCCCTTCGGCGAATTCCACCACCGCGTGATCGAATTCTCCACGCACCACCAAATCGATATCCGAGCTCGCCAGCAAACTTTCGGCTGGCTTGATTTGAACTTGCGGGCCGACGAAACAGATCTTTAGGCCAGGCTTCTTCTCTTTCATGGCCCGCGCCATTTTCAAATCGCTTTCGAATCCGACGGTCGAAGTAAACAGCACCAAAAATTCGTAATCCTGCACCATGCGTACAACGTCGGCGGGAGTAAAGCCGTGCGGGGGGGCGTCAACCAGGCGACTGCCCGGGAGCATTCCGGCGGGATACGCAATCCAGACCGGATACCAATACGATTCGATCTCGCGCGTTGCGGGCCACCGCGAACTGGCGCCACCGTCGAACTTTTCAAAGCTCGGCGGATTCAAAAACATCGTCTTCATGACTGACGGCATCAACCCCCCTCAGGGTGCTACAAGATCGGGTTCGTGCGTTAACCCGAGTAGTTTACTTGAATTGTCGCTCTATCCCAAATCAGATTCGCGCGGAGGCGCGAAGCTCGCTCGATTCTGCTCGGTTGAAGGCGCAGTGATTGTATGTCGAATCCAGAGACGATTGGAAACGGCGCCGAATGAGTGTTTTGAGAGAGTTACGGGCAATCTTGATCGGTAGCCACAGTCGATTAGGCAGCTCGACTCACCCGCGACGAAGCAAGTAGTGATGTGATCCTTCTTAGCGACTTCCGCTGACTCTGGAGTTATCTCTCCCGTGCTGAATCGGGCGCTCCATACCGACGAGGCTCGCATTTTTACTCCGCCCTCGCTGCGCGCGTGTCGTGAAAGCGTTTTCCTGATAGAAAGGATCCGGGCCAATCCGGTCTCCGCCGGACTAGATCGGACTCCCTGAACCGGGAACGCAAAAGTCGCGGAAAGCCAGCTCTACAAGAATGGAACGAGGAGCTCCCCGGGTCGGAACGGGGCGAGCGAACTTGATTTGCTGGAGCGAATCGCTGACGCGCGTTAGGGCGTTTGCGCGTGCGAACTTTGATCGGAATAGCCCCGCGAGGAAGTAGCGCGGGGCGAGTGGCGGCGGGTGAATACGGCGACGGCCGCCGAGTTTGTGGCTGCGGCATTGCGTCTTCCTGGTGTGAAGCGCCACTGCTGCAAAGCGGAGACGGCAGTGGTTGTGAGGGAATCCAAATCACTCAAAACCTGAACGGAAGTGAGTTGGCCTTCCGGACTGACTAGGGCGTAGAGGATTACGCTGCCTTCGGCGCCGGCGGCGGATGAGGATTGCGGCTCGACAGTGACGAAGGGCAGCGCTCCGCGATCGGCGGCGGCGGGCAACAGCTCTTCGTGTTGAGACGACGGTTCGAATGCCGAAGATCTGGGCCCGGAAGATTTGGTGTCTGGCGACTTGGCTTGCGAAGGTTGGGGCTGCGCGGGTCTGGTTTGGGCTGGCGGCGACTGAGAAAAGTCGAACACGATTCCTATTCTTGCGGGGACTGCATGGCCGCCGGCGAGGGCGGGGAAAAAAGTCCAGGTGCGGACGGCGCTGAAGACTTTTTCAAGAAATGGAGGCTGGCCGCGAACGACTTTTATCTCTGTGACTCTCCCCTGCGCATCGATGAGCGCGTCTACGATCACCTCGCCACCGAATAGAGACTGCCAAGGAAAAGGCGCGGGAACGAGGGAAAGCGGAGCGGGAGGCCTGAAGTCCTTCGCTTGCGCCGCAACAATATCATTATCCTTGCGCTCGGCAGGTCCCGAAACGGTTTGCCAGAAGATGTTGCGCTGCTCGAGCAGCGCGATGGCGTAATGAATGGGGATGGCCGCTCCGACCCCTGGATCGCCCTGCGTCACGGCGGTGGTGAGCGGGACCAGGCTCGAACGGAGCCATTGTCCTTCGACCAGACCGACGACCTCTGGCGTCGCGGCTTGGCGCGAGTCCGCCGAAACAACCGGAGCCCCGCTTTGGCCGAATTGCACTGGATGATTGAAGAGGAACAGCTCGGTGTCGCCGCGGTTTTTTTCGAGTTGAGAAAACTCGAAATCGTATAGTTCGCCCGGCGAGCGCTCTTCGATGAATGCGTCATTGGTGTAGGCCTCTTTCGGCTTCGAAGGGCGGCGCGCCGCGGCGAGTACAGCGGCACCACGCTGCTGGCGGGGGTAGGCCAACGGCAGAAACGAGACTTCATATTTTCCGTCGAAAGGATTCGGCGTGACGCGCAGAACCGCTACATCATGGTCACGGTCGAGTGCCACGACAACAGCTCGAACGACTTGCGGAGCGCCGGCGCGGGTGCGAAGCAAAACGTAAGGCTGGCCCCCGTGAAGCTGGGTTAAAACGTGGGCGACGGTGAGGAGGTAGCCGCCGTTGTTGATGAAAAATCCGTTTCCGTAGAAAAGAAAATGCACGCCGCGCGCAGAAGCGGACTGGTCGACGGGATAGACGATTGGGCAGATGGCGGACCAGAGAGCAGAATCGTCGGCGGGCGCTTCGGTTGCGGAACCCGCGATTACAGATCCGGCGGCCCGCAGCGGTGGACCCCAGGTAGAAAACATCAGCGCCAACGCTAGCGCCACAGCGCCTGATTTGTGAGTTATGTTCACGTGCTCGAAAACTCCGCCCGGTCCCGCTTCGACGCGCTTGGCCCGTTTGGCCGTAGCCATCAGCTTAGCGCCTCGCGCGGGAAGCACAATTGACCTTTGGGACAGGTTTACCGCGTTCGAAACGTCTACGGAGCGAGCGGGCGCGGTCTACTGAAAGACCTTGGCGAGCTGGCCGGTGGCTTGCAGGAGCGTGAGCTGTCCCTGCTGGCGAGCGAAGTCGGCGTCGAGGAACGCGACCCATTTATCGCTTTCTCCCAGGCGAACTTCTTCAATGTCGCGCAGAGTTGCGCGGCCCTGATCGAATTTCGCCTGGGTGATTTCGAGCGTCTGTTGCGAGAGCTTGAGGTCCAGGCGGGCTACTTCGCGAACGGCGTCGAGTTCACGGACGTCGCGCGCCTTTTGCTGCACATCGAGACGAATTTCGCGGCGACGGTTCCCGAGTGTGAGTTCCGCGGCATCCAACTGACTTTTGGCATAGGCGACGTTGGCGCGGGTCTTGGCGCTGAATAGAGGAATGTGCACGTCGACTCCAATGGTGACGTTGTTGCGCTGGAAGTGGTTGAAGAATTCGAGGTAATTGTTGAATTTTCCGAGGACTTGATACAGGCCGACGAGATTGACGGTGGGCCAATAGCCGCCGCGCTCGCCCTTGAGAAGATGTTCGCGGGCGAGGCGCTCGTTTTCGTTTTCCTTGAGCGTAAGATCGTTTTGCAGCGCGAGGTTCATGAGTTCGCTTTCTTGCTGGTCGGCTGCAAAGGAGGGCTCGGTGGTGTCGACGTCGATCGACTGGCCGTCAGGAATGCCGGTGAGATTACGAATCTGCTGCGAAACGATTTCCTCGCGGCCTTCGAGTTTGATGATGCGCTCGCGAACTCTGGCCGCGGTGAGTTCGCTGCGGGTGACTTCGATCGAGAGCTCCTGGCCAGCGGCGGAGCGTTCGCGCGTGACACCAAGGATTTTCTCGGCGCTGGATTGTTCGTTGCGCAGCAATTCGAGCGAATGGCGGACTTTGGCGAGTTCCAGGTAGGCGGTGGCGGTGCGAACGATGACTTCGTCGCGCGTGCGATCCACTTCGAGCTTTTGATTCAGCGCGCGATCGTTGGCGGCTTTGAGCTGTCCGCGCAAGGGCACATTGAAAATCGACTCGGTGTAGGAAAGGCTGAAGAGCGCGGGCGCCGAACCGCCGGGCGTTGCCGGAAAACCGCTGGTGTAGGCGGCGCCGGAGCCGGTGTAAAGATTCGGGAGGAATTCCGAGCGATATTCTCCCGCGGCGTTGAGTGCGACACGGTACTGAACGCGCGCGAGCGCCAGTTCGTGACTGTTCTGCAAGGCGAGAGTCAATGCCTGGCGCAGTGTGAGCCTTCCGTCCTGTGGGATGGCAGCGGTGTCTTGCGCGCGCACCATGGCGCTGGCGGCGAGTGCGAGCCACAACGTCACGGCCACAGCGCGAATCACGGTGCCGCGATTTGCTGTTGAAGTCATGGTTCGAGTCGTTGTTCGAGTCGTTGTTCGGTTCACTGTTTCGTTCATGGTTGCCCCTGCTGCGCTACTCATAGCGAAGCGCTTCAGTTGGATGGAGGCGCGCGGCGCGATTCGCCGGAAGATAGCCGAACAGCAAACCCGTGGAGCAGGAAACTACGAACGCGAGTACCACAGAAATCCAGGAGACAGGAATGGTAACGCCCTGGACGGCGGGAAAGAAGCTGACGAGAATATTTATGGCGAGGGGAATTGCAACCGCGATCAGAATCCCGAGAAGCGCACCGGTACCGCTGATCAGAAACGCCTCGGTAAGGAACTGATAGAGGATGGCGTCCCGCGGCGCTCCGATGGCCTTGCGAATCCCGATCTCGCGCGTGCGCTCGGTGACGGTGACGAGCATGATATTCATGATTCCGACGCCGCTGATGGACAGCGCGATCAAAGCAATTACGATGAGCACAATGCTAAGGGCCATCGAAATGTGACGCGCGGTTTCCAAGATGCTCGTCAGGTTCTGCACTCGATACTTTGCGCCTGAGCGATGGCGCGTCTGGAGAATTTCGAGAACCTGCTGCGTCACGGACGGAACATCGTCGGGACGGTCCGCTTGAGCGTAAAAGGTCTTCAAGTATTCGCTTCCGGTATAGTACTTGATCAATGAAAACGGCACGATCATGGACTCGCGCGTAATTTCCGTTTCACCGAACGTAGCGACACGCTCGTGGAAAACTCCGATCACCGTGAAGTGGAATTCGCCAACCTGGATTTCTTTTCCGATGGGGCGGTCCGAAGGGAAAATGAGCTTGGCAAGCTCGGAGGTGAGCAGGCATACCTTGCTGTGCGAAAGCATGTCGTCCTGATCGAAATAACGGCCGCGTTCGATGGCCAGATTGCGAATCTGCTGAAAGCCCTGCGTTACGCCAACGAGATTGACGGGATGCTCGACGGAATTGAGGACCACGCTGGTGGGAATATCGCGCGTTCCGGCGGCTTCGACGATCTGCGGAATTTGCTGCTTGATAGCTTCGAGATCGTCGAGTGAAATCTGGTCGGAGAGCGTAGCCGTTTGGGAGGGGCTGAGTGGAACCAGTTCGGCGAAAACCAGGTTGGCACCGACGCCTTCAATCTGCCCAATAATGTAACGCTTGCCCGCCAGAGCTACGGTGACAACCAAAACGATGCAGCCGCTCCCGATTACAACGCCGAGCATCGTGAGCATAGCGCGCAGTTTGTTCGCGCTGAGCGCCTGCCAAGCGAGGCTCCAGGTTTCGCTCCAAAAGGCCGGCGTATTGCGGGGGATGTGCATTTTGGGGTTCACCGTGAATTAAGAAAGAAGCCGCCAGGCCTAACGCGATTTCTCGAGTTGCTCCAATCGCGCGCGCACTTGCTTGCGCCCAGGATCGAGTTGCAGCGCCTCTCGATACTGCTCGGCCGCTTCCGAGCGTTTTCCTTGCGCTTCGTAGAGCCGTCCGAGCCATTCGCGGGCGGTAGCGTGCGACGGCCAGTCGCTCCGATCGGGAGTACTGGCGAGATACGCTTTCAGATACTCTTCGGCGCGCGCCGATTCGGTGTTCGAAAGAACACCTGAGACGCCACGGTAAAACGCGAGACGCGGGTCGTTCGGATCGACCAGCGCGGCAGCCTGGATCGCCGCTTCCATGTCGGACGGCTTGTTCTGGCGCTGAAAAAAGGTGGCCACGTCGAAATAGGCGTCGATATCGTTGGGCTTCGAGTTGAGAACCTGGCGATATTCGGCTTCGGCGAGTTCGGACTTTTTCGATTCCTTCTCGTAGAGCGCTCCCCGTGCGAGATGTCCTTTGATGGGATCGAGAGCGGAAATCGCTTCCACCTGCGCTTTGGCCTCATCCTTGCTTCCGCCGGCAACCCATGGCGCATCGATGCAATATTCCTCGAGATCCTCTCGCGCGGAGATGTTGGACGGGTTGAGCTGCACGGCGGCCTGAAATTCCTTTTTGACCTTTCGCGCGTCGAAAAGACTTCGATCCTTGTCCGCTTTGCCGCCATAGGCGCGCCCCAACCATTGGTGGTACACGGAGTTCTTGCTGTCCAAATCGATCGACTTCTCGAATTGGGCGACCGCATTATCATAGTCGCGAAGCTCGTAATAGCTTCGGCCGAGCCAAAAGTGCGCGTCCGGGCTTGAAGGGTTCTGGGTGATCGCGGCTTGCAGTGTGGAAATCGCGCTTGAGTAATTGCCCTGTTTGAATTGCCGCTGAGCCGTTTGAATTGCAGCGTCGGCAGACACGGCTGTACGCCCAAGCGCACTCAGCCGTGGCACAGGGACCGCCCAAAGAGCCGCACCGAACAGAGATGTGAAAGCTACCTTGGCAATTCGCGCCCGGCTCAAGCTCATTTCGCCTCCATCGGACGAACATCCATGCCGTCGCGCAGTTCCTGATCCTCGGGCAGGGCGACGCGATCGCCTTCTGCCAGACCAGCGAGCACCTCATATTTTGTCGCGCTGGCAATCCCCACAGTGATGGCGCGGCGCTGAATCTTATCGCCTGCATAGACAAAGACGAAGTGCTTGCCGTTGTCATAACGCACTGCCGCACGAGGCACCACGAGCGCTCTCGGACGCTCCCGTACAAGAATGCGGACCTCCACGTTGACGTTCGGCAGAAGATCGAGATTGCTGTTGTCCACAGAGCATAGAACTTCACCGACGCTGCGTGTGCCGTGCGCTACCACCTGTTTCGGCACCTGCTCGACTTTTCCCGGCCAGACGCTCGTTGGCTTGGCGTCCCAGCTCACCTGAACCACTTGGTTGGTTTCGAGCAGGCCCAGGTCCGGCTCGTCCACAAAAGCGCGCACGCGAACTTGCCGGAGATCAGCCATCTCCGCCAGGATCTGGCCGACCGGAACGTAGTCGCCCTGGTGAACGGGCAAGGAATAGAGCGTGCCGTCGGAAGGAGCGGTGACCATAGCGGAATGCACTTTCTCATCGAGCGACTGGACCTGATCCTGCAATTGCTTGACCCGCAACTCGAATCCCTGCACGTCTACCGTGGACTGCCGCGCCATATATTCTCTTTTCTGCTGAAGCGTAATGAGATTTGCGCGCGCCTGCGCGAGCGCGACTTCGTTTTGCGCGAGCTCGTCCTGGGTGGCTGCCTGCTTTGCGACCAGCTGCTCGAGCGCAGCGTGGATGCGCTCGAGGCTCACAACTTGTGTCTGTGCTTTCTGCAAATCGCCATTGAGCTGGGCAACTTCGATGGGTGGGCCCCCCGCGCGCGCGTTGAGCAGATTCTGCTGCGCCGTGAGCAGATTGGCGCGAGCTTGCGCCAGCTCCGAGCGCACCCCAGCGGCGTCCAGGGTGAGCACCACTTGTCCGCGGTGGACAGCCTGGCCTTCGGCGGCCATTAATTTCTCGACAAATGCAGGAAATTCGGCTCGGGCAATCGTGGGAGAAATTGGCTCGATCTTGCCGTTGCTGGTGATCGAGGCGGTCAAGTCCTCGCGACCGGCACTGGCGATGCGAACTTGCCGGATGTCGCCGCGGCTTGCCAACACCACGAGCAGAATGATGACCAGGCCTGCGGCCACCGCCAAACCAATCCAGATTCGTTTGCCGTTACCCGCCATGGCGAGCCGCGCGCCGTGCGCGGCGTTCCCCCCCTATCACAAAAATTGTAACAGACCGCCCCGGCGCATGCTCGTGTAAAGCCTTCGGAAGTGCCTCCCGAAGTACCGGAACCGGCCGTCCGGTATGGAGTTAGGATGCCCGGGAGTTTGCGTGGGATGTCAGAAAGTTCCGCCCACGCTTGTCTGGTTCGCGGCGAGCGTATTCTCGTTCGGTTGCGCGTTCGTGTTAGAATTCAGGGAATGAGCGACACGCAACAGAGCGGACATTCGCAGCATTCCGGTGCAGTGAAGCCCGGCGAAAAACCCCCAGTGAAAATCCACCGCGTTTGCATCGGCTGCAACAACATGTTTGAAGTGACGATGGACCACGTCGACGCGAAACACTGCTCCGCCTGCCACAAGGGCTAACAGCGTTTCGCGCCTTCCCTGCTTTGCGGCGCGGATTCTCTGAGGCGTTCTCATGAAGATCTACAACAGGCTGATCACTATCCCTCGAAGATCTGGTTTGTTCGTGGAACTCGATGCAGCTTCCGAAGCGCCTCGGCGCGAAAGTGATGGGAGAATGATCGGAGCGACAGACTACTCTGGTCGCCGCAGCCCATCTTGCATTTTTCGATGTGGTCCGAAGGAACTGACCAAAAACCACGAAAATACAGAAAAATACAGCAAAATGCTAAAGAAACAAGGCTAAGCCCGTCACACTTTCGCTTTTTGTTCGCCTGTTCTGAGGGCAAAAGGGCTTCGTCGGCCTCAGGTAGAGCCGGTTCAAGAACTGGCGCGAAATACGACTCTGGCGTCTTCTGACGTCGTCGAAGCTCGTCTCGCCGCCACCCTACCCGGCGCCTCCAGACTCCATCAGCAGTTACAAAACGTACTTCCCAAAACCGTTTCGTATTTAAAATCGCCGTCATGCAAAAGCGACGGAAGAACATCCATGCAGCGAAGTTAGCTCGTCGGCGATGGTCAAAGATACCCAAAGACGAGAGAGCCAAACCGGGGAGTCTCGCCACTTCGGCTCACGAAAACCAGACAGAAGGCGTCTCGCCGAAGCTGGTCGGGAAGTGAGTTGCGAGCCTGGAAATGGCCTGTCCAGTAGTCACTCTCCGGTTACCTAAATCTGACAGGTACGACCATCAAAGTGAACGCTCCGATGATTGGCCTCCTCTCCCGTCAGGAACCCGCTCTTCGATGCTTCGCGTGAAGGGTCTGATATTAGCCCTCCAACGTAACGTAACTCCCGGCGCTCCATCACGACGAAAGCTGTTACTCATAGAACTACTAACGGCATTGTTGAGTTCATTCTGGCCCGCAGTCCCGTTCGGTCATTGCCTTGCACTATTGCGCTTAGCGCTTAATCCCTGAACCGCCCGCCCGGATTCCAGCTCGGTCCAGGGGCGCGACCCCTTTTTCTGATTGCGTTGCGGAATGCCGACGCCCAGGTGTCGGTGAGGTGAGTTTGACGGTTGACCGAACCGCGCCTGCCCGAGGTAACCCATGAGACAGATGATTAAGCGTGTGCTCGCAGGGCTCGCAGTGATCTTCTGCGCGGTTCTGGCGCTGAAAGGCTCCGCACTGCTGATCTCCAGCGGAACTTGGCAAGCGACCGGCAATCTCTCGAACGCCCGCGCAGGGTCGTCAGCTGCGCTGCTGCAGGATGGCCGCATCCTGGTAACAGGCGGCGATCCTGGCAACGGCAGCGGACCACAAACCAGCACGGATTTATTCAATACGGACGGCACAATTTCAGTGGTGCCGCCGATGATAAATGCCCGAAGCAGTCACGTTTCAGTGACACTGCAGAACGGCAGAGTCCTTGTAGCAGGCGGAGTCACCTCTGGAGGGAGCACTACCAGTACCGCCGAAATCTTCGATCCCATTGCAAATTCCTGGTCGGCCGTTGGCTCGGGCATGACCGAGGCGCGCTCGGGCGCGACTGCGGCGCTGCTTTCGGATGGGCGGGTGCTAATCGCCGGAGGCCAGAACGGGAGCGCCATCAGCTCAACCATCGAGATCTTCGATCCCACGCTCACTGCATTCACATCAGCGGGGATGATGTCCTCTCCGCGAAGCCAACATGCGATGACGGTGCTGCAGGACGGCCGCGTCCTGATCGTGGGCGGAAACAGCGGAAACAATGGAACGCCGCCGGCGCCAACGCCGGTTGCTTCCTCAGATATTTTCGATCCCGTGGCGGGCGCGGTGAGCGCCGGGCCAAACCTGACGGTGGCGCGCTTCGACCATTCGGCGACGACGCTGCTGAACGGTGTGGTGGCGGTGATCGGCGGGAACAACGGGAACGCGAATCCGGCACAAGAAGATGTGACGCCCGCGGAAACGGTGGATTTCACAGCGGCGACGCCGGCCTTTACGACCCTCGGAACGAATCTGGCGACGCCGCGCGAAGGCCACCTGGCAATTCTGCTCCCCAATAATAACAGTGTTTTGATTGCGGGCGGTACGTCGGCCGGCACGACCGTCGCTTCGGCGGAATTGTTCACGCCGCAAGAATCGGCTCAGGGCGTTTGGACCAACGGCTTCGGCGCGACCGGCACGATGACCACGGCGCGCAGCCGCGCGAGCGGGTCGGCGAACCAGGTGAATGCGCCAACGTCCGTGATGCAGAGGAATGGCGTGGTGATGGTGGCGGGCGGGAACGACGCGAACGGCAACGCGCTGAATACGACGGAAGCGTACGGCTACCCAACAGTGCAGACGGACCAAGGCGATTATCCGCCGGGAACCACGGTGACGATGACGGGCAGCGGGTTCCAGCCGAACGAAACGATCACTATCCAGCTTGTCGAGTCGCCGCTGATTGATACGCACGGGCCGTACACGGTCCAAGCCGACGCCAACGGAAATTTTGTCGATACGTCGTTCATGACCGACCTGCACGACGAGTTGGTTCGGTTCTTCTTGACGGCCACTGGAGGGACTTCGGGATTCATTGCCCAGAACACGTTCACGGACTCGACGCATTTGAGCAGCATCACAATTGGAGCGCAAAGTCCAAATCCGATTACTCCAGGCAATTCCGCCACCTTTAATCCCGTTACCTTGAATAGTAGCGGTGCCGGCGGGTGTACCGCCAGCCTGAGCGTTATCACCGGCAGTGGACAAACAGGACTGCCCACAGGGGCGACAGCTACGTTCGGGAGCATCTCGCTAACGGTTAACAATAATAGTCAGAGTACGACCTTGAGCATCGCCACTACTGCCTCGACGCCTACTGGTAATTTCACATTTACAGTGCAAGCCAAAGGGACCAGCGGCTGTACCGATATTGTGACTACAACGGGCACGCTGGCGATCGTCAGACCCACTACCACGAGTGTCACATCGCAGCAAAATCCATCCGTCTACGGCCAAAGCGTGGAGTTCGTCGCCACGGTGAACTACACGGGCGGGCCGGGGCCCAGCGGATCGGTGAACTTTTTCGATGGAGGCACGCAGATCGGGACAGGGTCGGTAGTGGTTGTCTCTGGAACCGCTACGTCGACGTTCGCTACGTCGACGCTTTCCGTTGCCACACACTCGGTCACGGCAGTGTACGTCGGCGATACGAATTATGGAACAAGCACTTCGAGTACGGTGAGCCAAGTCGTGAACAAAGCGACGACAAGTACGGGCGTCGTTTCATCGCAGAACCCCTCGGCATCGGGGCAATCCGTTACGTTCACCGCGACAGTAACGCCGGAGTTTTCCGGAACGGGAATCAGCGAGCCATCCGGCACAGTAACGTTCAAGGACAACGGGAACACAATAGGAGCGGGAACGCTGAGCGGGACGAATCCGGACACGGCGACGTTTACGACGTCCACGCTTTCCCTCGGAACGCATCCGATCACGGTGGTCTACGGCGGAGACACGAATTACACGACCAGCACATCTTCTGCGTTAAGTCAGGTCGTAAACACGCGAGCCACGACGACGGCGGCTAGCCTGAGTCCAGCTTCGGTCACCGTAGGTCAAGCGAGCACAATCACAGTTACGGTTACCGACAGCGGAACGGGAACGCAATCGAATCCGGCGGGCACTATCGCGCTGTCTTCTCCGGATGCGAACGACACCTTCACGACGTGCACGCTGGCGCCCAGTGGCGGCAGCGCGGCGACATGTACCGCGACAGTGACGCCGAAGGACACAGGTACAAGTCCACGCAACATCACGGCGACCTACACGCCAAACGACAACGTACACGCGACAAGCAACGGCTCGACTGCATTAACGGTCGCTGCAAGGAGCACCACAACGGCAGTGAGCCTGAATCCGGCGTCGGTGATCGTGGGCCAGGCCAGCACGATTACGGTGACGGTGATAGATGGCGGCACGGGAACACAGTCGAATCCGCAAGGCACGATCGCGTTCACCTCGACGGATGCGAAGGACACGCTGGTATTTGGCACTTGCACCTTAGCAGCGAGCGGCACGAATGCGGCGAAATGCACGGCAACCGTGACGCCCGGCGCTGATATCACCGCCTCGGAAAGCATCACGGCGATCTACACTCCGAACGACAATGTACATGCGACGAGCAATGGGTCGTCGCCGCTGACGGTGAACGGGCGCGGCACAACGACGAGCGTTACGCTCGCGCCGAGTTCGGTTCTAGTGGGGCAGGCGAGCACGATCACAGTAACCGTTACGGACAATTCCACGGGGACGCAGTCGAATCCAGCGGGAACTGTTTCGTTTACATCGCCGGACGGCAAGGACACGTTCAGCGGGAGTCCGTGCACTCTTTCGGCGAACAACGGATCAAATCCGCCGACTTCGAGCTGCACGACGACGGTGACGCCCGGCGAAGTGGGGACGAGCCCGCGGAGCATCACGGGCACTTACAATCCAAACGACAACGTACACGCCACGAGCAACGGCGCCGCTTCGCTGACGATAACGCCGCGCACGACTTCTACGAGCATCAGTCTCAACCCGACATCGGTGCTGGTGGGCCAAGCGAGCACGATCACAGTGACGGTGATGGACACGGGCGCGACAGGAACGGCGTCGAATCCCGGCGGCACGATCGCGTTTACTTCCACGGACGCGAAGGACAATCTGACGTTTGGGACGTGCACGCTGGCCCAGGGCGGGAATCCGGCCGGGACGGTCAGTTGTACGACGACGGTTACACCGGGCACGGACGTGACTGCGTCCGAAAACATCACCGCGACTTACACGCCGAACGACAACGTACATTCAACAAGCAACGGAACGACGGCCACGCCCCTCACGGTGAGCGCGCGCAGTACGTCGACGACCGTGAGCCTGAATCCGAGCTCGGATGGCGTAGGCTCGCCGAGCACGATCACGGTCACAGTCACGGACACGGGCGCGACGGGGACACAGTCGAATCCGGCCGGCACTGCGGCGTTCACATCGCCCGACAGCAAGGACACGTTCACCGGAAGCCCCTGCACGCTTTCACCGAACAACGGATCGAATCCGGCGAGTTCAAGTTGCACTGCGACTGTGACGCCCGGCGAGCTGGGGACAAGTCCGCGCAACATCACCGGAACGTACACCCCGTCGGATAATGCCCATTCGGGGAGCAGCGGTTCAGCATCATTGACTGTCATTCAGCCCGACCTTACCGCAACGAAAACTGATTCGATGAGTGGGAGCACAACGCTCGGGAACAGTTGGACGTGGAGCATCGTTGTAGCCAACGTCGGAAACGGCTCGGCAGTGTTCCCGGCGAATAGCGCCATCCTGAACGACAATCTGCCCAGCACCAACATTACGTACGGAGCGGCTTCGGTCACGAACGTATCTGGAGGCATCGGCAATTCGAATCACATCAGTTGCAGCATCACGACGAATACGCTTTCCTGCATGGCCGCAGGCCAGCCTGTGACCATGCCCAGTGGGACGAGTTTCACCGTGCAGTTCACGGCGACGCCAAGCGCTGCGGGTACCTTTGTTAACCCAACCGGCGGCACCTGCCTTGTGAATCCGAACAATGCAGTCTTCGAAAGCAACACGGCGAACAACTCCTGCTCTGACATGGTGACGGTAAGCGCCGCGAACACCACCACGACCATTACGTCTACGAGCGCAGCGAGCGGATTCGCGGGACAGCCTATAACGGTGAACTTCAAAGTGACAAATGCTTCCGGGACAGGGGTGGCACCAACCGGAAGTGTGACAGTGAGCGACGGAACCGGAGACATCTGCTCGAGCGCATTGACGACGGGCACGGGCGGCGTGAGCACTGGAAACTGCAACCTGACGCCCACGACTACGGGAAACAAGACGCTGGTTGCGTCGTTCCCCGCGAGCGCAAACTTCAACGCGAGCAGTTCGACGGGCACGAGCTACACGGCGACCGCGCGGACGACTTCGACCAACGTGGCCCTGGGAACGAACCCCGATGCGGTGGGCCAGGCGACCACCGTGACCGTGACGGTGGTGGACACTGCGGGAACCGGAGCGTCCAACCCCGCCGGGACGGTGAGCTTCACGCCGACCGGGCACGGGAGTTTCAGCGGGACTTGCACGCTGGCGCAGGGAACGAATCCGGCAGGAACGGTGAGTTGCCAGGTGAGCTACACGCCCTCGGATAGCACCACGCCGCAGAACATCGCCGCCAGCTACGCGCCGAACGACAACATTCACGCGGCCAGCAACGGCAGCGCCTCCCTGACGGTGAACAAGGTGAACACCACAACGAGTGTCAGCTCCTCGGCGCCTTCGGCCGTGTTCGGGCAATCCGTGACCCTGACGGCAACGGTGAGCGTGACCGGGAGTGGCTCAGGCACACCAACCGGGACAGTGCAATTCGCCTACAGCACGGACGGCAGTACGTACACCAACATCGGAAACGCACAGACGCTCGGCAGCGGTTCGGCGAGCCTGACGACCGCCGGCTTGCCTACGGGCACAGTGAAGGTGCAAGCGACATACTCGGGCGACTCGAACTTCAACGGCAGCTCGGGTACCACGGCGCAGGCGGTAAGCAAGGCGAACACGACAACGAGTGTGAGCTCCTCGGCGCCTTCGGCGGTGTTCGGGCAATCCGTGACCCTGACGGCAACGGTGAGTGACAGCTCGACCGGGAGCAGCGGCACGCCAACCGGGACAGTGCAATTCGCCTACAGCACGGACGGCAGTACGTACACCAACATCGGAAACGCACAGACGCTCGGCA
>Ga0307475_10000488_pt1 | contig 23579 bp, 23 predicted proteins | sample atmos_gasesECM1C_FD_203317 | JGI IMG/M metagenome (GOLD analysis project Ga0307475, IMG submission 203317) | Hardwood forest soil microbial communities from Morgan-Monroe State Forest, Indiana, United States - atmos_gasesECM1C_515 | ecosystem: Environmental > Terrestrial > Soil > Temperate... | reverse complement strand
GAGCACGTTGAATGCCGCAATTCAGTGACGAGCAGGGCAAATTAGGACACTACCGAAAATTGGGAGGCTGAAACGGTGAGATGATTCCGAACGTAGCTGTGATGTGGGCGGAGTTCGTCCACATGACAGACCACGATCCGGTCATGGAAATCGTCGGATATTTTAGCCGTACACCGAAGGTCTGCGGCCTTGCTGTCCACAACACTCCCCACAACAGCAGCATGTCGCTAGCAGTCTTTACGGTGCCCGCCCGTGCGCTGCTAGTACTGCTAAGTCGTTAGATTGTGGGAAGAATTACGCCCTTTCACGGCGGTAACACGGGTTCAAATCCCGTCGGGGACGCCAAATGACTAACTCACAGTGGGCGGCGTTTGAAAACCACGCAAGGGTGCAGAACTTCGCGGGCACAGACTATTGGAAGATAAAGCGTTAACGCCATGCTAAACAAGTGGTTGGAGCCAACAAAAATGCTTACAGGCAAACACATTCGGACCCTGGGACCAGGAAGGGCTTTTGCGGTGGCAGATCGCTACCGAGCAAGTTTCGGAGAGCTCGACACCTCAGCTTGTGGCAACGAGGCCTCCGTTGGCTGCGACGCGCTTGGTAGTGTCCGTGTCGGCGGCACAACCGCCTGCTGGGGCGCGAAATAACGCACCGTCACGTCATCTCCGATATCGACTTCATTCCCCCTAATCCGCACCCCCGGGTGCCTGGGCTTGGCGACCTTCGCCATCTCCCCAGCAATCGGTACGGCCAGAGGCGTCGTGGTGCTATTCGTCGGCAGCTCCCGTCTAGAGACAAACGGCGCCTGTTCCTCCAGGGTATTCGATTTCTGTAGCTCTGCCCCTAAGGGCGAAGCTGGGTGCCGATTGCTGTAGGCAATCAAAGCTACCCCGAGCGCAGCCACGGCTGCTGCCACGGCCATCCACCATGGTTTGTGCGGGCGAATACGCTTTAATTGCTGCGTGGTCGCTGTCACGGCTCTAGCCGGCGCCCAGGGCGCTGGCAAATCCCTGCCCACCGCTATGACGGCTCCGCGAGACCGGTCGATCGCAGGTTCGTTTGGTGGCTCCGGCACAGAGCTACTGTCGGCGGGAAATGTCTGCATGACTTCCGGTTTCTCCGGCGTCTCATGGGTTTCCGGTTTGGCGAACCCGGCATCGCCTGGGATCACCGCTTCCCGGCTACCCTCCTGTTGGTGCTCGACTTCTGATAAAAGTGCTTCACCACAGTTCTCCGCAAAGGGGGCGTCTTCGGGCGGGAGCTCTTCTGCCTGACAGTCGCCCTCAGCGTTGAACTGTAAGAACGGGTGATGGTCGGTCGGGTCGGCGTGCGCGTTGCAGGAGCCGTGCTCCTGTTCTCCACAGACCGGCGTCTGCCCGTCGATATCTAGCAGCACCCGCTGCGGTGAACCCATGGCTGCGATCTGCTCCAGCAGGTCCCGGTTGATCCGCCTCAGACCGTCCAAGCTTTCCTCTTGGCTCAGCACCTCGGTCTCAAACTCGAACCAATGAGATGTACTCAGTTGAATTCGGTCCGGCACATGGGGGCGCTCTACGGGGGTTTTGTTCATGGTTCGGGGAAGACCATCGCCACAATGAGGACCGCTAACAGCCTCGGTTGGGCCCGCAAAATACCCGGCAAGTTTCTTGCCAGCATTGTCGATGGTAAGTACCTGAATCTAGATGCGGTGGTAAGGCATGCTTTCAGCACCGCTGTGACCGAAACTGCACAAAGAAGGCAATTGATTGCGAAAGGGAAAATCGAGATCGGAAGCGACTTACCAGCTGAAGGTCACCGTCTTTTCCACGTATCCGGTTCCCTGAGGGAAGCTGATCTGGATTCTGCGCAGCGCTTCGTGACACGCCAGCGGCCGTTTTGGATCCCGGAGCGAGGTCCACAAAGGTGTTCCCGAGGGGCACGTGATGGAGTTCTGCCTCATTCCAATCCGCCGGCAGACTGGGTGTAACCCTGATCGTGTTTCGCTCCGCATTCACTCCAGACCGAAAAGGCCTCGGATAGCCGGCGAGACTACCATGGCCGAAGACCATAGCTGATGGGACGTACTCCGCCCCAATGGCTGAAAGAACTCGCCCGAAAGCAGCTCGGTGTTTTGAATCTATGCGCGAAGCTCGCTGCGTCCCGCGGGCAGAAGCGCCTGATCGAAGAGGCAACGCCAGCAATCATAAGGTGAGAGGGTATGCCAAGTCACAACCCGCTGGTGACCCTGGCAAACTGGAACCGAACCGAGCGGGGGAATGCCCGAAGCTAGATTGTTACAATGCGCGAAAAGGAATTTCCCATGCCCTTTGTAGATACAAGCAGTCTTCCGGTCATCGAGCGATTGCCCGGCTGGAAGGGACGCTATTTTCATTCGCCCAACATGACCTTCGCGCATTACGATTTCACGCGGGGTTCTTCCATTCACGAGCACTATCATGCCGAAGAAGAGGTCTACGAGGTGATCGAGGGTGAGCTTGAGGTGACCATCGACGGTGTGGCCCAAGTCGCCCGAGCAGGCCTGGTCGCGATCGTGCCGAGCAATGCCCCTCACTCGGTCAAGGCCCTTACTGACGGGCGGGCGATTGTCGTCGATCATCCGGCCAGACTCGATTTCGGCTAGGTGCCAACCCAGGGCGTAGGATTTGTCCTCCCCTGAAAAACCGGCCAATTCTCGTAAGCAGACAATTGCCCGTCCCATCTCCGCGCCGCTTCCGGTATATAATCGCGTGATTTTTCAGGGGGCACTCTGCCCACTAATCCGATCTCTGCCGAAAAAGAATTGTCTTCCCCAGCGATTGCCGCTGATGTCGTTGCCCGCCGCGCTCGTCGTCGGATTACCTTGCGTCTTCTGCCCTATGTGCTCCTGCTTTACGTAATTGCTTATCTTGATCGCAACAATCTGGCCACCGCTGCCCTGCAAATGCCGCACGATCTGGGTTTCAACGATCGCGTAATTGGGTTCGGGGCCGGCATCTTCGCCCTAGGTTACGTCATTTTGGAAATTCCCGGCACCCTCATCGTGGAGCGCTGGAGTGCGCGACGCTGGATTACACGCATCATGATCTCTTGGGGCCTCGTCACCATGGGGATGGCCTTGGTCCGTACACCGCATCAGTTCTACACCGTACGGTTTTTGCTGGGACTGGCGGAGGCGGGATTTTTCCCCGGGATCATCGTGTATCTCACCCACTGGTTCATCTATGAAGATCGTGCCAAAGCGGTGGCCGGTTTCATGGCTGCCATTCCCTTTGCGTACGCAGTCGGTTCCCCAATATCGGGATTGCTACTAGGCGTTCATTGGGGCGGCCTGCGGGGCTGGCAGTGGTTGTTCATCCTGGAAGGTCTCCCCGCGCTCTTCTTTGGCGTCATAACCTGGTTTTATCTGACCGATTGGCCGCATCAGGCAAAGTGGTTGCCCACCGACGAGCGGGAGTGGGTTATCAATCAACTGGAGAGTGAGAAGCGAGCCAAAAAATCCGTCCGCGCCTATACCGTGTGGCAGGCGCTCCGGCATCGCGACGTTCTGATCCTGACGTCGTTGCACTTTGTGCAGAATGGCTCGGCGTACGCTTTGGCCTTTTGGCTGCCCACGATGCTCAAGCGCTTGTCGGGTCTGAGCGATGTCAAGGTCACTCTCCTGGTGGCCTTGCCGAACCTCCTGGGTTTTCTCGCCATGCAGGTGAACGGTTGGCATTCCGACCGCACTGCCGAACGGCGCTGGCACACCGCAATTCCGCTGTGGGTGGCCGCAGCGGCGTTACTGGTGCTAAGCAAGGCGGACTGGGGAACGATACCTTCTCTCTTCTTATTCTCCATTGCCGCCGCCGGCCTGCTCGCCTTTTTGCCCAGCTTCTGGGCCATGCCGTCGGCATTCCTTTGTGATTCCGCTGCCGCGATGGCTACGGGCACCATCAACTGTGTCGCGGCGGGCCTCGGGGGCTTTCTGGGCCCGGCCTTGGTCGGCTATCAGGCCGCGCGAACCCATTCGTTCCGGTCCGGCTTTGCGGTCTTGGTGGTCGCCTTGTTGATTGCAGGGGTGTTGCCCCTGACCTTACGCGTTCGCGGCCACGTCATTTCCCCTTCAGGCGGGCATTGACTTTACGATTCTCAAGCGATTTTCCCTCAAGGAGTCCACCGGTCTGACTGCCGAAAGTCGCCTTCGGAACGGGTCTTCAAGGGTACAATATCCTTGATTATGCGGATGATCCTGGACATTTTCGCGCAAATCTTCCGCACCCTGTGGGCACACAAGCTGCGCTCCTTCCTCACTATGTTCGGCGTAGCCTGGGGTGTGGGATCGTTGTTGCTGCTCGTCGGTTTGGGCGAAGGTTTTCGGTCGGGAAACAAGCGCAACCTGGCTGAATTCGGCGAAGACATCATGTTTATCTTCCCCGGTCGCGCCCCAGTGGTCGCAGGCAGCATGAACTCCGCGCGCAACTATCTGCTGACCTATCAGGACTATGTGGACATCCGCAGAGAAGCTCCCCACGTCCGCAACGCTTCGCCTGTTATTTACCGTGATGACGTACGTGCGGTCAGCGAATTTGCCAGTGCCAACGGGCAGATTGCCGGCGTGGAGCCTCAGTACAACGGGATCCGGTATCTTCCTCTCAAGCAGGGACGCTGGTTCAATGACTTGGACGATGGCCAGAAGCGTAACGTGATCGTCCTGGGCGACGAACTCACCAGGAATCTCTTTCCCGGACGGCCACCGGTTGGCGCCGCCATCCTGCTCAATGGCATCAGGTTTGAGGTTATCGGCACGGTGAAGCGGATCGGCCGTGGTGACGAAAACATGACCAACATGCGCGGCTACGTTCCCTTCCGTGTGATGGCGACCTTCTTCCCGCTTAAAGGCGAGAACCACCAAAACTCAATCTCTCTGGTCAATTATCAGCCGCGAGTGCCCGCTGAACACCTGCTGGCCAAGGAAGATGTCCACAAGATCATCGCCCGTAATCACGGTTTCGACTACCACGATGAAGACGCATTCGAAAACCTGGATATGGTTCAGCAGGCCGAGATGATGGGCAAGATCTTCGATGCCATGAATATGTTCCTGGGCACGGTGGGACTCGTGACCCTGACCCTGGGCGCGATTGGTGTTGTTAACATCATGCTGGTGGCTGTCAGTGAGCGCACCCGTGAGATCGGATTGCGCAAAGCCCTGGGCGCCACCAACCGCAGTATTCTGATCCAGTTCTTTTTGGAAGGTATTCTTCTTACTTTATTGAGTGGACTGATTGGCATGGGCCTCGCCGGAGCCTTGATGGCGCTACTCGGTACGCAGCAGGGACCTGAGGGATTTGATCCTCCCAAGCTTGTGCCCACTACGGCGATTTTAGCCATCGGCAGTTTGACGCTGGCCGGTATCGCCGCTGGACTATACCCCGCGCGCAAAGCCGCTCTCCTGCAGCCGGTGGAAGCACTGCGACAGGAGTAAAACAAAGGTTAACGATGTTCCGTGATTTAATCCAAGAAGCCTACGGCGCCATGCAGTACAACCGTCGCCGCACCGCCCTCACCATGCTCGGCATGGCCTGGGGTATAGCCACGGTTGTCTTGCTGCTGGCTTACGGCAACGGCTTCGGCCGAGCCTGCGCCAATATTTTCGCCAACTTCGGCACCAAGCTGATGATCATGATTCCTGGCCGCTCCTCAATGCAGGCTGGCGGCCAAAAGGCAGGGGCTCCTATACGCTTTACCCTTGACGACGTGGACACGCTCACCACTAATATCCCTCAAATCGCTCATATCACCCCCGAAGCATCCAAACAGTGCAACATTCAGTATGAGACGCGGACGTTCAACTTCAGTGTTACCGCCAATTATCCCAACGTCTTTTCTATCCGCGCGCTCAAACTGGCAGAGGGCCGCTTCTACAACACGGAAGATGAGATGCAGCACGCCCGCGTCGCAGTGATCGGCTCCGAGGCCAAAGAAAAGCTGTTCTCCGGACGTAACGCGCTGGGCGAAAGAATCCGCATCGATGGCCTCAGCGTTGAAGTGGTCGGTATCGTAAGCCCCAAAATGCAGGCCGGCGATGACAATACCAACCGCTTGATCTACATCCCCTTCACCACCATGAGTGACCTTAAGGACACACACTACCTCGACTCCATCTGGTTCAACTATGAGACCCCTGCGTACGAAAGGCTGGAACATTCCGTTCGCGCCGTGATGGCCATCGAGCACAAATTCAATCCGACCGATCGCCGCGCCATACTCGTCTTTAACCTCATGGAACAGGTTCACCTCTTTGAACTGGTTACGCTCGGCCTGACGATTCTGTTGGGTTTCATCGGAACGCTTACGTTGGGCATTGGCGGGGTCGGACTCATGAACATCATGCTGGTCTCGGTAACCCAGCGAACCCGTGAGATCGGGGTGGAAAAAGCGCTGGGCGCGCGCAAGAGACATATCCTCTTTCAGTTTCTGGCCGAATCTCTGACCATCACTTTCATCGGTGGCGCGCTGGGAATTATCCTGGCTTATGGAGTTTCGCTTTCCGTCGGTAGGCTCACTCTATACAGCGCCATGGCGAAGAATGCGGAAGGCGGCGACGTCCGCCTGATTATCGCTCCGAGCACTCTGATCGTGGCCACGCTTATCCTCGCTGCGGTGGGGCTGGTGAGCGGTATGGTGCCTGCCGTCCGCGCCTCGCGTCTGGATCCCATCGAGGCTCTGCGCTACGAGTAGCTTCCGTAGCCACCAGAATCAAGAAACACGACGCAATCAAAAGGCTAAGTTGATCTACAATCGCTATTTCACCAGCAACTCTCAGTGGATGTAATCGCCGGTATCAACAACTATCGCGTACGCCACCGGTCTTAGAGTATCCTCCAGGTGATCACTGAGGAGAGAGGCGCGTGATTAAGCGAAGTCGAGCCCCCATTCACACTTTCGGCCTTTTCCTTTCTACCGTGGTCGTGGTTTCAGAATTGGCTGTCGGGCAACAGATCCCGACGAACCAACAGACTCTTGTACAGCTCGCTTACCTAAAGACCGAATTACCGACGCGCAGGTCGAGCACTTGTATCGCTGTTTTTCCGGACGGTCATTTTCATCTGGAAAAACGCTGGCGGGAGACATCCACCGTTGGCTGGGGATGGCAAGTATTCGAAGGCACGTTGTCGGACGAAAGGTTGAGGACGCTTGAACAAATTCTAGCGACGGATGACTTGAAACAAATTAGGACTGCTGACCAGCTAACGTCTGCAACCTACGAAGCAGAGTTTGTCCAAACGGCAGTGCCAAGACCTGAAGGACTTCAATATTTCTCTTTGGTGGGGCTTGAATCTTTGCCTGAACAACATCCGAGGCCCTTGCCGGACGCAGTGAAACCGCTTGTTCAGTGGATTCACATTACCAGCAAAGAAATCAAAAACCAGAGAGGATTGCTGTTAAAGAACGGTAAGGCTGGGAACTGCGGGCTACCCAAGGCCCCGGAGTGGTGACGGCAACCCGCTTCCGTCAATTGGCGAAATATCGCCATAATACCAACAACCCTCACCAACCCGTATCCAAAATGGCCGAATTCTCTCCCAATGGGGACCACCAGACCGGATTCGCCGACACAGTCTTACGACCGACTTACTCTCCGGCCTACTGATTCGGTGACACAATCCATGGAGGATACGAAGGTCCAGCCTCTGTTTGGAGCGGGGCTAGTAGCGTAGTCGGAGACTTCCGATCCCCCACCCGTTTGCCAAACATCACGATTGCATCAGTAATTCTCACTTCCAGTTGACCTTGACAGCAACGGCGGTACAATCAGACCGGCCGAAATCGGGACGATCGAGGGCATCAAAAGAATATGTCGCTAAGTGTAAACAGCCGTCCGGTGGGCGACGTGATGGTAGTGCACTGTAACGGGCGCATCGTAGCGGGCACAGAATTGTTTTCGCTCCAGTCGCACATTGGAGACGTGTTGCCCAAGCACGGCGATGTCGTGCTGCAGATGGAGCAGGTAGGTTTCATCGACAGTAGCGGGTTGGGAGCGCTGGTTCGCCTGCTCTCCAGCGCGCGTGCCAAGGGCGGCGATATCAAGCTGTGCGGTGTGCAGGAAAGAGTCCGGAAGACGTTGGAAATGACCAATCTGCTCTCGCTGTTCGAGACCTACGATTCGCAGGCCGAAGCCATCATGGCGGCTTATCTGGGCTCGCAATATTCGAAGGACAAATCCGGCGATGCTCGATTTCGCGTGCTCTGCGTGTACGATTCGGTGGAAGTGTGTGCTTTTTTAAAAGAAATTTTGTGCCGTGCCGGCTACAACGCGCTGACCACGGGTAACGTAGAGGACGCGCGCCTACTACTAAGGGCGACCAAGGCTAAACTTATCATCCTGGGCGCAAACTTGCTGTCGGTGCATGGCAAGTCCACGAAGAAGATTTTCGAGGAGATCGATTCTTCGGTGTCGGTCGTACCATTGGACGCGGACTTCCACAAACAGGATCCAGGAGAGTGCGCCACCAAGCTTCTGGAAACTATACGCAGCGCCCAAGAAACGGCTGCCAGCTAGAACCTGGAAACCAGAAACAAGTCGAGTCCGATTGCGATCAAATCTTTTATAACCTCGTGGATCCTAGGTCAATGGAACACCCGCCTGACTACTTACTAGAAAAACGTGAGCCGATCATTTCCCTGACCGACAGATTGAGCACTTGTTACACGGGAGCGGTCTACGACGTTCTCCGGGCCAAAGGTTACCCCTCGCAGACGTTGCCCGCATACATTCGTCCATTGAACATCCAACAGGTGGTAGCAGGACCGGTATTCACAATCGAAGGTAAGAGGGACGATTCACTAACCGAACATCAAAGCTTGTTGAAGTGGTGTGAGCTATTGTCTAAGGCGCCGGCCAATACCGTGCTGGTGTGTCAGCCGAACGATCACGCTCTGGCGCATATGGGAGAATTATCTGCGAAGACGCTTGCCTATAAGAAGGTACTGGGATACATCGTGGACGGCGGATGCCGAGATTCGGCTTCCATCGAGAGGATTGGGTTTCCAGTATTCTGCAAATACTTTACTCCGGTAGACATCGTGGGAAAATGGGCGGCAACCACATTTGGCGAACCGGTTAAGATTGGAGATGTTGTCGTCCACATTGGAGACTACGTGTTGGCCGACCGAGACGGAATTGTCGTCATCCCAGGCGAGATCGTCGACGAGGTAGTGACAGCAACAGAAACGGTGTTACAGAAGGAGAACCTGGTGAGCAAGGCAATTTTGCAGGGAATGGACCCGGTGAAAGCCTATCTGGCGTACGGAAAGTTTTGATGGAAGCCCAACAAAAGTCGAAGAAGCTGCTTCAGATACACAAGAATGATAACGTGGTCATCGTGGTGACAAGCATTCATGCCGGCGACCATGAAGTGATTGATGGCAGGGATATTACCTTCACACAGGAGATCGGCATTGGCCACAAAGTGGCGGCTAGACACATTAAAGCTGGAGAAAAGGTGTACAAATGTGGTGTGCCTATCGGATCGGCAAAAGAGGACATTCCGGTGGGGGCCCATATTCATCTACATAACTTGAAGAGCGATTACATTTCGACCTACACCAGGGATAGCGACCATGCATTCGCCAAGTAGCTCACAGCGTTTGGAAGGATACCTTCGCTCCGATCACAGGAAAGGCATCCGGAACTATGTTGTCGTGGCCTATCTGGTGGAGTGCGCGCATCACGTCGCGCGCGAGATTGTGGACCAATTTCGCGGTCAGCCTGTGCACCTGATCGGTTTCGGCGGTTGCTACCCAAATGCCTACGCCGACCGCATGATGCACAGCCTGTGCACGCATCCTAACGTGGGGGGAGTGCTGCTGCTTTCCCTAGGATGCGAAAGCTTCAACCGCCGGCGATTGGCGGAAGCTATAGCCACTACGGGGCGGCCGGTGAACACGATTGTGATCCAGCAAAATTATGGAACTCGAAAATCGATTGAAACGGGACGAGCCTGGGTAGAGCAGGCCCTGAAACAGATTGCTGATGTCCCCAGGGCTGCGATTGACGTGAGCGACTTGATCGTTGGAACGGTCTGCGGCGGTTCGGATGCGACCAGTGGCATCGCTGCTAATCCCGCGGTGGGGCGGGCCTTTGACCTATTGGTGCAAAAGGGAGCCGCCACCATTTTTGAAGAGACCGGTGAAATGATTGGTCTGGAAGAGGTGATGTCGGCTCGCGCGGTTACGCCCGAATTAGGCCGCGAATTGAAGATGTCGGTGGGAAAAGCGGCACGTTACTACAAGGTGATGGGACACGCCAGCTTCGCTCCCGGAAACGCCGAGGGTGGACTCACTACGATTGAAGAAAAATCCATCGGCGCCTATTGCAAGAGTGGAGATTCACCAATCTCGGGCCTGATCAAGCCCGGAGATGTCCCCCACCATGGCGGCTTGTATCTGCTCGACGTAGTCCCCGACGGCGAGGTGCGTTTCGGATTTCCCAATATCAACGATAATGCCGAGATCGCCGAGTTGATTGCCTGTGGCTCCCACTTGATTTTGTTCACGACCGGACGGGGATCGGTAGTAGGATCGGCAATTTCTCCGGTCATCAAAATCTGCGCTAATCCGGAAACGTATGAGCGAATGAGCGACGACATGGACATCAACGCAGGAAAGATCTTGCGGCTCGAAGCTACCGTGGATGATGTCGGACATGAGATCTACGACAAGGTGCTCGAGGTTGTCTCTGGAGTTCCAAGCTGTTCTGAAGAACTGGGACACCAGGAGTTCGTGTTGACCTACAAGTCGTTTGAGCCTATCGGCCCTTCTTGTTTGCCTGCTTGAGGACCTAACTCTTCATTTTTTACCGACCTCAGCTTGGTGCTGGGAAGGATCGCGATACTTCACGGTTTGCAGATGCTCGCAGTACAAAACTAAGTCGCCCGGCATTTTGAAGACTTCATAAGAAACGCGCACCATGCCTAGATCCGGATACTTGGGCCATTTTTCCAGATTGGTGCGAATCGTATATATGGTGTCTCCGATGAAAACTGGCTTGATGAAACGCAGCTTGTCATAGCCATAGCTGAAAGTATGGATGCAATTGTGCGCCATCAGCCCCAATCCCAAACTGAAAACCATGGCTCCCGCGATCAGCCTGCGTCCGAACACCCCTTCCTCGCGTGCAAAGACATCATCCGCCACATAGGGATGCATGTCGAGAACCAACGCATTGAAAGCCATGCTCTCACCCTCAGAGATGGTGCGCCGAATAGAACGTGATCGTTGGCCGACCTCGAAATCTTCATAGTGCCAGTCTTCTGCATTCCAGATACGGATTTCTTTATGCTTGGCAGGGTCGGGATTCGGATTGATCACAAACGTTCCTCCACAGTTCAGTCCTGGGACTTCAATTCTTGGCGACGGCCGCTCGCCGCTTGGCATAATTTGTGTTGAGCCACTGCACCAGATTTTTGTCGTCGATCTCACCACGCAGGCAGCGATTGACTTCAATTCCAGCCGCTTCAAAAAAGCGCACGAATCCATCAAAGCGCGGGCGAACGTAAGCTGATTGCAAAGTCTGCAGCGTGCCCGAGAAAAACTGACCGGCCTCGGCATCCACGGCAGAGTTCGTCCAAGCCGCCAAGCTTGCTGGTTGGCCACCTTCACGGAAGTAGGCACCCCGCTGGTGTTCCTCGCTGACCAGCCATTTCGCATACGCAATGGCTTGCTCCTGATTGGTGCTTTTGGCGCTGACTGCTACTCCGGTTCCGCCCAGCACGGTTCCAGCGCATCCCAGGTTACCGGCGGCGGGCGCGTTGGTGAAATGCAGCCGAACCGGATTCTTGATTCGAGAGTAGTTCGAATAACCGAAACCATACGGACAATAGATGGCATCCGAAGTAGAAGTCATGAAGTCATAAACCTGAATCGGATTCCAATCCACGGATTGGGGATGGGCAATCGAAACCAATGCGTGCAGCCTTTCCAAAACCTCACGCGCCGGGGCGGTTTGCGCAAACGGTTCCGATTCCTCCGCGATCGGGTATCCGAGACTCGCGCTCAGGGTGAAAAACAGACTGATAGCATCGGTAGGGCAAGCGGGCGCAACAATGACTTTGCCCATACTCTGGGCCCAACTCCCCAGCCGCAGCACCTCGTCAAAGGTTGCAGGCGGGCCGAGCGCATAGCGACCCAGCAGGTCTGCGCGGTAAGACGCCACCTGAGTAGCCGCATCAATCGGCAAGGCCCAGAGTCCATCCGCGTACCAGTACGATTTCCAGGAGGGGCCGACGGAATCCTGCTCCAAGTGCAGTCTTTCTTCTCTGGTCAGAAAGGGAGCAAGGTTTAGAAGCACGCGATGTGCAGCGGCAAATCCGACAAAGGGATGATCCACAATGATCAGGTCGTAGCGATCGATGTACTGCTCGATGGGCGCTTCGCCGAACTCCCGCAGGGTTCTTCGATCCCAATGGATGTTCACTCCAGGGTGATGTTTTTCGTATTGGCGGGCTCCGCCGATCAGCGGCGCGTACCCGCGTGGATGGTCCCAGGTAAGTCCCTTGAGAGTGATTGCCACAAGAATAGTTTTGCTCGCTGTGCGAGAAGAAGTAGTAGCCTGCCCTCCCAGCGCTTAAGTGGTGTGAGGCTGCTTTGCCGCGAGCAGAATGTGCTCGCAGTACATGACGACCTCGTCCCGCTGATTCAACACCTCGCACGCTTCCACTACACGGCCGTGTCCCGGACGTTTCGGATCCTCCCGTTTTTCCTTAATCGTGACCCGGGTGCGCAGCGTATCTCCAATGAACACGGGCTTGGGAAAGCGTAACTTGTCGTAACCGTAGGTGAACGCAACCGGGTTGATCTGGCTTGCAGTGAGTCCGATGCCGATGGAGAAAGTCATGGTGCCATGGGCAATCCGCTGGCCGAACTGGGTTTGGCGTGCAAACTCGGCATCAACGTGATGAGGAAAAAAATCTCCCGTGTGTCCGGCATGGATGACGATATCGGTCTCGGTGATGGTGCGCCCCGAGGTCACACGCTGACCCCCCACTTTGTAGTCCTCGAAATATTCCGTCATAGTCGCGCCATCACTCTCCCGAAGGGAGCGCTTTGCCACCGATTGCCGCCGATAAACTGCAACTCGCCACTTGCAGAGCCGCTCTCACCTCGCGCGGACCGGTGCGATCCCCAACCCGCGCCAGGAAGGGAACTGCGATCGCAGCGATCGCTTCTCCATGCTGATTTAGAACCGGGAAGCTGATATTGACGACTCCACTGACCTGGTAACTCGATAGCTCTTCGTAACCGCGCCGCCGAATCTGCTCCAAATGATGTTCGAGATCGCGAGGTACTTTCTTGTTGGAGCGATGTTGCCACGCTGTCACATGCCGAGTGCGAGTTTCGCTTTCCTGAAACCCGAGGATTACATGTCCGGACGCGGTATTGAGAAGATCGATTCTTGCTCCCAGCCGGACCGAGAAACCCATGTTACCCGGCGCGTCCACCTGCGCAACCACAACCACCTCGCCGTTGCTGAGCATGGCAAGATGGCACGACTGGCCGGTTCTGTGAGCTACCTGCCGCATAAGAGGACGCGCGTCGGAAAGTAGACGAAGCAGGGGGTGGTAGCGGTGTGCGACTTCGAACAGCTTGAGGGTGAGGAAATAGCGCTCATCCGGGGGAACCTGGCAAATGTATCCGCGTTGCTCCAGGCAAACCAGCATGCGAAAAATCTCGCCCACGGTACGTCCCAGGCGGCGGGCAATTTCGCTGGCAATGAGCCCGTCGGATTCCGAGGCAAAAAGCTCGAGGATGTCCAGGCCTTTGTCGAGCGCAGGTGCTGCATAGCGGACGGCCAGCCTGGTGCGCAAGCGGGGTGCCTTGGTCTGCAAATTATGGATCACAGGAAAATAGCTTACTATAAGCAGTTCTCTAATGAAAATATCTTTTTATTTGTGCAATACTAGATTCCCAGTACAAGGTCAAAAATAGGGGCTGCACATGACAAAGCCGCTGCAAAACCTTTTGGTGATCGACTTCAGCCAGTTTCTTTCGGGTTCCCTGGCTACTCTTCGCCTGGCCGATATGGGCGCTCGCGTCATCAAGGTCGAGCGGCCCGGAGCGGGTGACCTTGGCCGGTCACTTTATCTCAGTGATATCGACATTCACGGAGAAAATACGCTTTTTCACGCCATCAACCGCGACAAAGAGAGTTATGCAGCCGATCTAAAAAATCCGCGAGACTTGGACAGGCTGCGGAAGCTGCTCGGGCACGCCGACGTGATGGTACAGAACTTTCGCCCCGGCGTGATGGAACGTCTCCAGCTCGACTACCAGCACGCGATCGAGATCAATGCTCGGCTGGTTTACGCCGTAGTTACGGGATACGGGAGCGCGGAAATCTGGCGCGACCGTCCGGGACAAGACCTGCTGGCTCAGGCTCGCTCAGGCATTATGTGGCTCAGCGGAAACGAAGGCGATCCGCCGACTCCCATGGCGCTCGCCATCGCCGACATGCTCGCGGGGCATAATTTGTGCGAAGGCATTCTCGCCTGTCTGGTACGCCGAGCCGTGACAGGCCGCGGAGGCCTGGTGGAGACCAGCCTGCTGGAATCCTTGCTCGACTTCCAGTTCGAAGTTCTGACCACGCATCTCAATGATGGCCACCGGCAACCGCGGCGCAGTGCCTTCCGCAATGCGCATGCCTATTTGGCGGCGCCGTATGGCGTCTACGATACCGCGAACGGCCACCTCGCGCTGGCGATGACTCATCTGCCAACGCTAGGTTCGCTGCTCGGTATAGAGGAACTCAAGGACGTCACGGATAGCGCCGAAGGTTTTCGCCGGCGCGACGAGATCAAACGGCTCATTGCCGCTCGTTTGCGCGAACATACCACTGAACATTGGCTGGAAATCTTGAACGCAGCAGATATCTGGTGTGCTGAAGTCTTGGATTGGCCCAAACTGCTGGCCAGCGAAGCGATCCGTCAGCTCCAGATGATCCAAACGCTCTCCCGGGGGAATGGTATGGAAGTTCTGACTACGCGTTGCCCTGTGCGCATGGATGGCGGTCTACTAAGCGGCAGCCGGCTTGCTCCAAAGGTGGGAGAACATACCGCCGCGATTCAGCAGGAGTTTAGACTGTAAGGTCACGCGTTTCCTCGGATCATCAATCAAGGCGGTAGACCCGAATCGCGTTGTCGTGAAACAGTTTCTTTTGATTGGCTTCTCCAGCATCTTGAGTGATTGATCGCAGAGCTTCCACCCATTGGGCGTAGGTGGCTGACAGCGTGCAGACCGGCCAGTCGCTGCCGAACAATACGCGGTCCCAACCAAAGCATGCGATTACATGCTCGACATACGGGCGCAAGTCATCTGCGGTCCAGGTGGCCGGGTCGGCGTACGCTACCAGCCCAGACACTTTGCAGAAAACATTGGAGAACTTAGCAAGCTCCGCCATGTGCAAGCGCCAAGGGTCGAGAATCTTTTCCTTGACCTGCGGAACACCGCAATGATCGAGCACGAAAGTGACATCTGGACAGTGGGAAACCAGGTTGATCACGACCGGCAGCTGTCGGGCGAGCACGCAGATATCGAACGACAGATCATAATTCGCGAGGCTCGCGACATTCTCGATAAAGATTTGTCCTCGGCCCAGATCGTCAGATTGCGTGTGCAGAATCCGCCGAATCCCCTTCAGTTTGGGATGACCGACAATCTTTTCCAGGTAAGTGTGAAACCCTGCGTTCTCCGGCCTGCCGCAGGCCACTACACCTTCGAGGGGATTGTCGGGTAGCTCGGAAATCTTGAGGATGTGTCTTGTCTCATCGAACATCAGCGCCTCGTCCACGTCGGCCTCGAGGTGCACCGACTTCACGACATCGAGTCCGTTGGTAGCTTCAAGATAGTCCATCATACGGAAGGAGCGATTCAGGGTGGGAAGCGCCTGCAACCATGAATATCGAAACAGATCCAAATCCCAGAGGTGTTGGTGGGTATCAACAATCTTCATAGGGTTGTCTTGCCTAGCGACAAATACCTCGCGAACCGCGGCGAAAGCCCACTAGTCGAGATGAAAGACCTCTTCCATATTGGCCCACCACTCGCCCTCGGCACGGGTTTCAAGCGGCTTCTGCATTGGCATCATGATCGCCCACCATTCTTGCGTTTTGGGATCAGCCGCCATCCTCGCCATATCTGCTGCATAGTTGGTTCCGTGGTATTCGTAATAGGCAAAAAGCAGATTATCTTTGAGAAAGATCGAATAATTTCGAATATTGCAGCGCCGTATCATATCGAGGATGTCGGGCCACACGGCAGCATGGTACTTCTTGTACGCAGTCAGGGATTCCGTTCTGACTCCGATTACAGAACCGTAGCGTTTCATGGGTAAGAGTCCTTTACTTTACGTTTCCTTCGGCTCGATCTCGTCTTTTTCACCAAGACCATGGCATTGCGAGGCGAACCGACGAGTGTTGCACGATTAAAGCGGACTTACTATAGTCGAACTCCGCGTGCGTTCGCCACAACCCGCCAGTCTGGAGCCTGATGAAAGAAACTCGCATTATCGCGCTCGAAACACGAGATCTGCATTTTCCTCTCAGCCAGGGCGCAGGCAGTGACGCCGTGCATTCCGGAGCGGAATATTCATTTGCTACGACTCTGCTCTCCACTGACAACAAGATTTACGGGACGGGAATTGTATTGACTCTCGGCCAGGGCAACGAGCTGGTCTGTGGGGCGACTGAACTCCTCGGCAAAACGCTCGTGGGGCGAGAGCTCGAAGAGTTAATGGCAGATTTCGGCACGACGTCACGCTCACTGGCGGAGCATCCGCAACTGCGCTGGCTGGGTCCGCACAAAGGTGTAATACATCTCGCGCTGGCTTCGCTGACCAACGCTTGTTTCGACTTGTGGGCCAAGTCACGTGGGGTTCCGTTGTGGCGCTTGCTCCTCGATCTGGATCCGCGGCTGCTTGTGAATTTGTTGGACTTGAGTTATCTCGAAGATGTTCTGACGCGAGAAGCGGCGGAGACTATTCTGCGCGATCACCTGTCTTCTCGCCGACAACGAGAAGAGATTCTCGGTCGCGGCTATCCGGGATACGACACGTCGGTGGGTTGGTTTCAGTATGACGACAGCCGCGTGAAAGAATTGGCGCAGCAAGCGATGGATCGGGGCTTTCGTGCATTCAAGCTCAAGGTGGGATCACAGGACGCTCAGAGGGATCTGCGGCGCGCTTTCATGCTCCGCGAACTAGCTGGACCCGAAGGCCTGGTCATGCTCGATGCCAACCAGCAGTGGAATCTTCCGGTAGCGATCGAGATGTGCCGCCAGCTTCGCACTATGTCCCCGTATTTCATTGAGGAGCCAACTCACCCGGATGATATCCATGCCCATCGCACGCTGGCGCAAGCGGTTGCACCAATTCCGATCGCTCTGGGAGAGCACGTTCCCAACCGCGTCATGTTTAAGAATTTCATGCAGGCGGGCGCCGTCCAGGTCGTTCAAGTGGATTGCACCCGGGTGGCCGGAATCTCCGAATTTCTTACCGTCAGTCTCTTGGCACGCAAGTTTGGATTGCGCGTTGTGCCCCACGTCGGCGATATGGGACAGATTCATCCGCACCTCGTACTCTTCAATCACATTGCGATGGGACACGAGGCTTTGTTTCTGGAATGCATCCCCCATATGCAGGAGCACTTCGTTCATCCGGCCCGAATTGTGGATGGCGTTTATGTCACTCCACAAGTCCCTGGTTCATCTTCGGATTTCAAAGGCGTCGCACCCGCAGCCCTCGTCAGGGCAGTGAGGTCATAGAAAAAACCTAAACAACAATTTCTTGCGGACGTACTGCTCGCTTCTCTTCCATCGAACGGTATTCGGCGAAAACAATCTGAAGCGTACGCAGATTGTCGCGCCCATTTGTTTCCGGCGCAGAGTTATCTTCAATCGCACACATGAGCGACGCCATCGGACCTACAAAGGCATCCGGAATCCACATGCTATCGAGGCGGGCGGAGAACCAGTAACCCGGGTTGCGTTTGGACATGAATTCCAGAGTATCCGGACGCCCTTTGGGATAGTTGTACATCAATCCGATTGTGCCTTTGATCACGCCCTCGGTTCCTTCGAGCCGGAAGATCGCGTAGGGATCATCTTGCCAGGTGGAATGGCAGGCATCGATCAATACCTGGAGACCGGAGTTATATTCCCAAACGCTGAGGGTTTTGGTTTCGGCTTTGGTGGTTTCGCTGGGCCCGCGGCTGCCGCTGGTGAAAACGTACTCCGGCTCTCCTAGTAGATAACGCAGCGAGTCAATGTAGTGAATACTGTGAAACATGATTTCCAGATGCTTGCCTTGATAAATCCAGGGCCACAGACTCCAGTCAGTTTTGCAGTGGACCTGGATGGTGGCATAAGTCGGCGTTCCCAGCCAGCCATCGTCAATCAGCAAGCGCGCACAGCGGATCCCGGCGTCCCAGCGCATTTGCTGATTCACCGCCAGACTGACGCCGGCTTTCTCAGCCAGTTCCACGCTTCGCACGGCTTTGGCATATTCGTCAGCAAGCGGCTTCTGGCAGAGTAGATGTTTCCCTGCAGCGGTAGCTTGCTCAATGATCTCAACTTGAACCGACGGATACACCGCGACGTCTGCAATTTCAACACTCTTGTCGCCGAGTAGCTCGTCGAGGCTGTTATAGACCTTTGGAATCCCATGCTCCCGGGCGGTCCGCCGCGCCTGGTCCAGGTTCTTGTCGGTGACGCCAACCACGTTGAAGCCAGCCTTTTTGTAGGCGGGCAAATGTGCGTAGTTCACGATTCCGCCGGCGCCGACGATGGCAATTCCATGATCCATGCGGAGAGGGAGTTTGGGCTTATAGTCGAGATGAGGAAAAATATCGGGCATCTTCAGAGTCTCTATCAAGCGCATCCTAATTGGGAGCTAAGTCGAAAAATCTGTTTACGCTTCTCGCCAATGCGATGTCTAGTGTTTTATGCGATTGGTGCGTTCGGTTTCACCCTTTAAAACTTAATTGCGTTGACTTTCGATCGCTCATCTTGACTCTAGCACGCGGCAGTGATTCTCTAGACAGCGCATGAAACTGATACGGATTGGCCAACCAGGAGAAGAAAAACCGGGCGTTCTTCTCAAAGATGGGAGCCGGATAGACGTCTCCTCATTCGGATCGGATTACAACGAAGAGTTCTTTGAGAATGGCGGGTTGGCCGCGTTGGAGCATTGGCTGGCGCAGAATGGCTCCCCTGCGCCACGGAGGGATGCATCAGTGCGACTCGGTGCGCCGATCTGCCGCCCCAGCAAGATCGTTTGCATCGGACTCAATTTTCACGACCACGCGATCGAAAGTAAAATGGAAATCCCGCGCGAGCCGGTTATTTTCTGTAAGGCTACAAGCTCTTTGGTCGGTCCGGACGACGACCTCGTAATTCCGCGGAATGGGGAAAAGGTAGACTGGGAGGTGGAACTGGCGGTGATCATAGGAAAACGTGCCAAGTACGTTCCGGTGGAGCACGCTCTCGAGTACGTGGCCGGCTACTGCCTTCATAACGATTACTCGGAGCGCAGCTTTCAGTTGGAGCGCGGAGGTCAATGGGTAAAGGGCAAGAGCGCGGACACTTTTGCTCCCCTGGGACCGTTCCTTGCCACCCGCGAAGAAATCCCGGACCCGGGCCGGTTGGGGATGTGGTTGAAGGTGAATGGCGAATTTCGACAAAACAGCAGTACTGCGCAAATGATTTTCAGTGTGCCGGCGCTGGTGAGTTACGTCAGCGAATTTATGACCTTGCTTCCCGGAGATGTGATCAGCACGGGGACGCCGGCGGGAGTTGCCTTGGGAATGCGTCCGCCGCGCTACCTGAAACCTGGCGACTTCGTCCAACTTGGCATTGATGGTTTGGGAGAATCTCGTCAAAAGATCACGGCCTGGGAGTCATAAATGCCGCGTGAGACTTCGCCTGCTGTGGCTCGAGTTCTCCCGGTTATTTTCGTTTTATTGGCAATCGCTGCTCTCGCGGTCCTTCTTGCGGCGCAGACGCCCAATTCCGCGAAGACTAGCAAAAACGCGGTCCAACCCGGCCCGGTACACTTTGAGGACATTGCCTCTCAAGTTGGACTGAGCGCGCTGAACGTTTATGGCGACGACAAACGCAAAGAGTTCATCATCGAGACAACGGGAAATGGCGCGATCATTTTCGACTATGACAACGATGGCTGGCCCGATATCTTTCTTCCCAACGGCTCGACAGTAGGTGGCTTTCCCAAAGGCGAGGAACCTACTGGGCATCTCTATCACAACAACCAGAACGGAACCTTCACGGACGTTACTGCGAGAGCCGGACTCGCGCGTCCGGGATGGGGACAGGGTGGATGCGTAGTCGACTACGATAACGATGGCAACCTCGATCTACTGGTCACCTATTGGGGCCAGACCGTCCTTTATCACAACAACGGAAACGGAACTTTCACCGACGTCACCGAAAAAGCCGGCCTGAAAACTGCGCGAGCCGAGTGGAACACGGGCTGCAGCTTTGTCGATTACGACCACGACGGCAGAGTAGATCTCTTCATCGTGCGCTATGTAGATTTCAGCTACGACTCGGTGCCGCGGCCGGGGCAAGGAGAGTGGTGTCAGTGGAAAGGATTGAACGTGATGTGCGGGCCCCGCGGCTTGAAGACGAGTGTCAATGCGCTTTATCACAACAACGGAGACGGGACCTTCAGCGATGTCTCGGAAAAATCCGGCATCACCAAAGCGACTGGCTGCTATGGTTTCACTTCATTGACGGCTGATTTTGACCATGATGGCTGGCCCGATATCTATGTGGCTTGTGATTCCACGGCCAGCCTGCTCTATCACAACAACCGCGATGGAACATTTACCGACATTGGCAAGAAGACGGGCGTGGCATACAACGAAGATGGCGCCATGCAGGCAGGCATGGGCTTGTCGGCCGACGACTACGCGCACAATGGCTTTCAGAGCATCGTCAAGACCAACTTCAGCGACGACACGCCGACGCTTTATCTCAACCGCGGCGATAACGGCTTCGACGACGTCACTTACAGCGCCGGGCTGGGAATGATCAAGAAGTGGTTGGGATGGGGAGTGCAGTTCTACGATTTCGACAACAGCGGCTGGCCGGGAATCCTGATTGGTAACGGGCACGTGTATCCAGAGGTGGATGGCAAGGGACTGGGCACAAGTTATCGTGAGCCCAAAGTGGCTTACTACAACTTGCACAACGGAACCTTCGCTAACATCACTGCGGATGCCGGACCGGTTCTGAGCCAGATGCACGCTGCTCGCGGAATGGCGCTGGGTGATCTGTTCAACGATGGAAGGGAAGAGGCGCTGGTGAACAACATGAATGAGCCGCCGTCGCTCTATTACAACATTGGGCCGGTGGGAAACTTCATCAACCTGCAACTAATCGGGGGCAAATCCAATCGCGCCGCTCTGGGTACAGCGGTCACGCTGGTTCAGGGCGCGGACCAGCGCGAAAGGGAAGTGCGGAGCGGAGACGGGTACATCTCGCAAAGCGACTTGCGACTCCACTTCGGATTAGGCAAGGCGCTCAAGGCAGAGAAAATTGTGATCCGCTGGCCCAGCGGGCTGGTCGAAACTCTGCGTGATCTGCCGGCAAATCAATACTACGTGGTGCGTGAAGGTGAGGGCATCGATTCGAAACGGACCCACGGGGTTAGCAAAGTACAAATCGGAGTTTCTCGTTCTGATGCCAAGTAATTCGCCCCGGAGGCTCAGGCTTCACACGGCATTGCCGATCGAGATTACTACGATCGCGAGAAAAAGGATCCCGACGCCGGTCCAGCAGTATGCCAATGTGCGACGGCTGGAGCCTTTCCACTCTCCGGTCATCGCTCCCCAGAAAAGGCCCGCAATAATATCCACGATCATGAACATGGGCCAGCCGAGAATGCCGCCGAGAGACCCGAGTGAAGCCGCACCCATTCCGTAGAGAACTATGCCGCCAAACCAAAGCAGGCCAGTGGAGAAACCCAGTAGCCAGTTCTGCGGCGAACCTGCTTTCCCGTAGGCAGCCCAGGTTCGGTTCTTCTGCAGCAGGTAAATGCAATAGAGCAGATTTGTGACAAAACCCGCACTAACAGCCAGCGCCCAAATAGGATTCGCAGCCATACTCACGCTTGCGCCGGCGTCCAGAGCGCGCATTCGAAGCTCATCTCCGAATAGGAAACTGAAGTTGAGCATCGACGAGAAAACTCCGGAGAAAATACAGATGATCAGGCCCAGCGTGAACCCGGAACCTGCCGACTGCCCCGTTCCCAGGTCCCGTTCCCTCTGCTTTCCGGCGAGGGCAAGAAAAACCAGACCGACAGCCATAACTACTGTTCCAGCGATCAATGCCAGCCCGCGTTTAGCGAAGAGCTCTTCGGGATGCAGAACCGCAAGCGGCAGCAGCGAGCCGAAGGAGGCTGTGATGCCAAGGATCAGAGCGAACCCCAGCGCCAGTCCAACACGACTGATCCCCTGTCCGAACAAAGTAGCTCCGAATCCCCATGCGAATCCGAATATGGCGACCTTGAGCAGGGTGGATTCTGACACTCCTTGAAGCACGCTGGATAAGTGCGGCACTGTGCTCAGAGCGATGATCCACGGAAAAATCACTAGGCCAGAGAGCGCGAAGATCAGCCAACTATTCTCCCAATGCCACTCCGGCATCCGTTTCATGGGCGCGGCGAAACTGCCCTGCAGAATGCCTGCGAGAGTAACAATGGCGATTCCCCACACAACTTGGTGCACTAAACCCTCCAAAGACTCAGGTCTCGCCCGCGCTGGCGGACGGTACGCAACGGCCAAGCAAGAGTTGGCAGAGATGCACTATTCTCGTACGTTACGTCAAGTGAAAAATCACAGCGCGACGATATGCCATTGCTGATGAGGACCGTTTTGAGCTAGAGTTCGCCGTGATGTGCAAGCGCTTCCTGCCAGCGTGTGCCCTGGGAATACTGTTTCTCGCAACTATCTCATCGCCGGCTCAAGACATCGATTCAAATCCGTCGGTGGAAAATCGTAATCCCGCTACAGTGGCTGACCAGATTCTAGATCCAGCGGAGCGCCGTGACTTTCTGGTTCTCTTTCAGCCGGCCGCGCCGGCAGAAATGCTCAAGCGAGCAAAGACTTTTCTGAGCGACTATCCTCAGTCCGCGTTTCTGTTCCAAGCTTACGATATCGCCGCCCGAAGCAGTTTTGACTCGCAAGATTACAAGAACGGCCTGGATTACGCGAATAAGTCACGGAAGCTACTCCCGGAGAATCCGCTGCTTCTGACTGCGGTGGCGGATGTTGAAGCGCGGGAGCATCAAAACGATGCTGCCGTCTCGCACGCCCGGGATGCGATCGAATATCTAGATCGTTTTGCCCGTCCTGGTTCCGTCGCGGCTGACCAGTGGCCGGATTTGCAGCGTCAGGCGAAAGCATCGGCCTATTTCGCGATGGGCCGCGCTTTTCTCGCCCAAGCACTGGATGACGCGGCCGGTGCGAACCGCAACACGTTCCTGCAGCAATCAGAAGCAGCGATGGAAAAAGCTGAAGGACTTAGCTCAGACGATGCGGAGATTC
>Ga0307475_10000487_pt1 | contig 23588 bp, 22 predicted proteins | sample atmos_gasesECM1C_FD_203317 | JGI IMG/M metagenome (GOLD analysis project Ga0307475, IMG submission 203317) | Hardwood forest soil microbial communities from Morgan-Monroe State Forest, Indiana, United States - atmos_gasesECM1C_515 | ecosystem: Environmental > Terrestrial > Soil > Temperate... | reverse complement strand
CCGGCGGCGCCCGCGCCGAGGTTGTCGATTCCTCAGACCCGGTCGCGATCTCCAAAACCTGAACCCGTTCCAGTAGGGAAAATAACCTGTTTTGTATCTGTGAGTTAGCGACTGGCAAGACGCGCCAGGGGCCTTTCGGCGAATGCCGTCTGTACGCGGGGGCGCCATTCCAGGGTGTTTTCCCTGCCCTCGCGGGATTTCCTTGTTTCTCGTCGAGCGCCTAAGTAAGATGCCCGCGAATGACGGTCGAAAGCCTGGCCCGGTTTCAAGGGGAACATTTTCGTAGCAGTTTTCGTTCCATAGTTGGCAGGCCGGGATGGACTGCCAGCGGTTTTTTTTTTGAGAGAGAAGCCGGCTCGCAGACACGCCTTGCACCGTAGTAGGTTTAGAGGCTGACGATACGTTGGAGCAGGACGCCCAACTTGTCCAGCAATGCCTCCAGGGCGACGGGTCGGCCTGGGAGGAACTTGTGCGCCGCCATACGCGGCGCATCTTTAACATCTGCTACAGGTTTACCGGCAACAGCACGGAGGCCGAGGATCTTACGCAGGATGTGTTCCTCCGGGTCTATCGTACTTTGCGCAGTTACCGGTCAGCTTATGGCGGTTTCGCTACATGGATGACCAGCGTGACGCGCAATTTGCTGATTGACCACTACCGTAGAACCAAGAGGGATCGCGTGACGGATTCGCTCGACGATGCTATGCCGGTCGTGGAAAACAAGGAGTCCGTGGGTCGCCGCCCCGATGAGCAGGCGCTCGTGGGCGAATTGGCCGGCCAGGTGCAAACCGCACTCACGCGGCTCTCGCCGGAGCTACGCGAAGCGGTCATCTTGCGCGACCTGCAGCAATTGGAGTACATCGAAATTCAGAGAGTGCTGGCGGTACCGGAAGGAACGGTGAAGTCACGCATCAATCGCGGGCGCATCGAGTTGGCGAAGATTTTGCAGCAGATGGGAGTGCGTCCATCATGAACGGCGGCTTTGTACGACGGCCTTCAGCCGGTCTTGCAACAAGCGAGTGCGCTGCTTTTGTGGTACGGAGTATGGTATGACCTGGACTTGCGAACAAACCGAAGCCCGCTTGAGCGACTACCTCGACGGCCTCCTGGAGCCCGCCGAGCAAACCGCTTTCGATCACCACGTAAACGGATGTGGGCGTTGCACTCCGCTGGTCGCCGGTGTTTCTCAGGTCCTTACCAGCTTGCACCGGCTCGAACAAGTCGAACCCTCTCCGCGGCTCGTCAATGCGATTTTGACCGTTACACAGGGCCCGCAAACCTGGCGCAACGCCAAGCGCTGGCTGCGTGGCTTGCAATCGCCGCGATTCGTTTACGGCGCTGTTTCCGTCGCCGCCACGATCGTCCTGCTGCTGACCGCCACCGGCTTCAACTGGCGCAGGCCCAAGCTCGCGGACCTTGCTCCGGCAACCATTTACCGCAATGCCGATAGCGGGCTCCATCGGGTTTACGCGCGTACCGCGAAGTTCGTCAGCGATCTCCGCGTGGTTTACGAAATTCAGTCGCGCATCAATGAGACGGAGCAAAGCCCCGCCATGCGCGAAGACACCATTCCCCGGTCCTCTCCCAAGAAGGAGCCGGGCCGTACGGACAATTCCCAACCGTCCTCCCCGAAACAGCAGAACCGCGCCGATGAGATTGGCAGAAATCTCCGCGTGCTGGCCTGCGAATTCCCGACTTTGATTGGCGCGCTGGCGGACAGGAGACTGTCATGAATTGTGCCGTCCATGCCGATGTGGACGCTGTCGGTTACTGCCGCAATTGCGGCAAGGCCATGTGTTCGACGTGCGTGCGACCGGTGCGCGATGTTCTCTATTGCGAAGACTGCCTGGCCACCATCATGGGCATCTCCGCCGCGACGCCGGCCGCCGCGCCCGGCCCGACCGTTCCTCCACCAGGGGCACTCCCGCCGCCACCAGTTCCCAGCCGCTCCACAAGCAGCCCCGGCGTTGCCTTTGTGCTCGGTCTTTTTCCGGGACTCGGCGCGGTCTACAATGGCGAATACAACAAAGCGTTGATTCACATTGTCGTGTTCATCGCCATGATTTTCGGGCTCAACAGCGACATTGGCGATGCCGCCGAGACCGTGCTGAGCCTCTTGGTCGCGGGTTTTATCCTGTACATGGCGTTTGACGCCATGCGTGTGGCCAAGGCACGAAATCTGGGCGAGACACCCGTCGACCCGCTGGAGTCCTGGAGCAAAAATCGCCCTGTCGGACCGATCATTCTGATTGCACTGGGCGTTCTGTTTCTTTTGAACAATTTCAATTGGTTTCCCTTTTGGCGGGTTGGGCGCCTTTGGCCCCTGGTTTTGATTGGCGTGGGCATTCTGATGTTTCGCAACCGGCTGGACGGTCGTTCTTAACTGGAGAAGGATGCATGTCGATGAGTCATCGCGTTCGTTGCAATTGCCGCCGCTGTGTGATTCGCGGCCTCATGGGTCCGGCAGTCGTCGTCACCGTCGGTGTTTTGTTTCTTCTCGACCAACTTCGCGGCGGATATCTTTCTTTTGGCAATACTTTTCCCGTGATCCTTATCGTGATCGGAATCATCAGTCTCGCAAGCAACCTGGCCCCCGACGACGGACACATCTCCAGCCCCGTTCCCCCCGCACCTCCGGGAACCACGCCGCCACCGCAGAATCCTTACGCGAGCCAAGGGCCGGGTTCCGGACGCTGACGATCCATGGCCGATTCCCGTCCACTCCAACGATCGTTGTTCCCCGGGCTGGCCCTGCTTTTTGTCGGGCTGCTCCTGTTGGTGCACAGCTATCGCGGTTTAGACATCGCCCAACTCTTTATCCGTTGGTGGCCTTTGCTCATCATCTTCTGGGGCGCCATCAAGCTCTATGAGCGCATGGTAGCCGGCCGTTCGGGCCAACCGCGGACTTCCCCCATCTCTGCTGGCGAGATTTTCCTGGTTCTCGGGCTGCTTTGTCTTCTCGGCCTCGTTGCCGCCGGCGACGTCGTAAAAACCAGATTCCCCGGGGCGGGCCTTGACTGGCCCGCCCACGGTGACATCTTCCCTTTCGATCTGAATGTGAAACCGTTACCTGTTCCTGCTGATTGCCGCATTACCATTCGTAACGGTCGCGGCGATGTCCGCGTGCGCTCCGCAGACGATTCGCAAATTCACGTGGACGGCAAGAAAAACATCAAGGCCTGGAACGAGACAGACGCCGAGCACATTGCTTCCGCCATCTCCTTCGAAATCGCCAAAAACGGCGACAGCTACGAAGTTCGCCCCGCGAATTCGGGCAGCGATTCGCGCGCCCGCGTGGATCTGGACATTTCCTTGCCAAAAGGCGCGGCGGTCACCATTCGCAATGAGCGAGGCGACGTTTCCGTGTCGGACATGAGCAAGCCCGTGATCGTCAACACCACCAGGGGAGACGTCGACATCCACAGTACCGGGGGAGACATCACGATTGATACGGGCAAAGGCGACGTCAAAGTCTCCGACACCAAAGGCAACGTCAAGATTTCCGGCCACGGCGGCGAAATTAATGTATCTTCAGCTACCGGCGGGCTCACCATTGACGGAGAGTTCTTCGGCCCGATTCGGGCCGACAAAATTGCCAAAGGCGTGCGCTTTGTCTCTCAGCGCACCGACCTCACGCTTACGCAGCTTACCGGTCATCTAGAAACCGGCTCAGGAAATCTTGAAATCGCCGATGCGCCCGGGAACCTCACCCTGCGCACGAATTCTTATGACATTTCTATCGAGAACGCCGGCGGCAAATTGAAAGTGGACAACCGCAACGGCAACGTGGAAGTGCGTTTTTCCCTCCCGCCAAAAGAGGACGTCGAGATGACCAACTCTTCTTCCCCGATCACCCTCAGCCTTCCCGAGTCTTCGAGTTTCGACATTGTCGCCGATTGCCACTCCTGCGACATTGATTCGGAATTTTCTTCCGATTCCTTGAAACAGACATCCTCCGGCGGCGATTCTCACTTGGAAGGAAAATATGGCAAAAGCCGGGGACCGAAAATCACGCTGACAACCAGCTACGGCCCGATCTTCGTTCGAAAGACCAGTTAAGCCTGACCTTTCGGTTACCGGCGCCCCATTACTCGAGAAATCGGCGGCCTCGAGAGGGCGCTTTAGGCCATCGATTGGTTTGAGCTAAAACTACGTTGCGCCCATCCGCATGGCAGGCAGCGCGACTTCCCTGCCCCGGGCTTTCCAGCATTAGGGAGAACAAGAACTCGCAAGGTGACGATGCTCGGGGCGGTATGACGCCAAGTCCTCGAGCGGGTCCGCGCACAGTTCCGCGGCCATGGCCGCACCGGCCGAGCTAAGCTATGTCCTGACCAAATAACCGGCGCTGGCCGCGACTTGGCCTAGCTGCTGCCACGTCGTTGCCGGAGACGAACCGCCGCTGCTCAGAAACCCGCCAAACAAATTTTGTAGGCACGGCGCGGCTACCAGCGGCGCCTGCGGCGCCGGCAAAGTTGGCACGCTCGGATCGGATTGCGCAAGATTCATTGCATACGCGAGGTTGTTAATGTCATTACTGGCGTCGCGGGGCGTCAGCGGCATGAGGCGCCAGCGCCATTCAATCAGCTTCAGCACCGCAGTGTGATCGAACACCAGATGGTTTACTTGCGGGTTGCTTGGACCTCCTTTGGCAAACGGGGAAGCGATAACCGTGGGCACGCGGAAGCCTAGCAACGTTTTCCCGTCGACGATGTCGGTATCGACTTGGTTGCCCGCCGTCGCACGAGGCGGCGCGACGTGCTCGAAGAAGCCGCCCCATTCGTCGAAATTCACGATGAACACGGTCGTCGCCCAATTCGGCCCGTTGGCGACTGCTTGGAATGTCCGGTACAAGAATTTGTCGCCTTCTCGAATGTCCGCGTGGGGGTGGTCGTCGTTCCCCGTTCCGTCGTCGAGAATGGTGTACTTCGGGTCCACAAACGACACTGCGGGAAGCGTTCCGCTGGCAGCCGCAGCAAGAAACTCGTCATATAGCTTCGAAATACCAAGATACTTCGTGCCCCATAATGCCAGGAAAGGTACATTCGAATAGTAATAATTCGCGCTTACCCCTGCGGTCGCAAGGCTGTCCCAAATCGTCGGCAGGGAAGAAAGGCTGACGCTGTCGTCGAGGCGATCGGTTTGCGCAGCGTGGAGGAACAGCCGGTTGGGAAATGTTGGCCCGAGGATCGAAGCAAAGTAGCGATCGCACGTCGTGTAGTTTTGTGCGAGCGAGGCGTAAAACGGAATATCAGCTTCGCCGTAATAACCGATGGAGTAGAGGTCGTTGTTCCCGGCGCGGAGAAACCCGTCCATTTGACCCTTGTCGTATTCCACGCGCCCGCCATTGTAGGAGTGGTCCGGACTGGGATGCGGACAGCCGGTGTTGTCGCCAGAGAGCGGTCGCGTCGGCTGCGCGACGCCGTTGTTGTCTACGAAGCTCAAGCCGGCCTGCTTGCCGTCAGCGTTGGGTAGCCAGCCAAGGAAATGATCGAAGCTGCGGTTTTCCATCGTCACCACGACGATGTGTTCGATCCCGGCGGTCTGAGGATCTGGCAGAAGCGGAAGAGTTTGCCGCACAAAGGACTGGCTGTGTGAGCGGCAGGCCCCGACGAGCAACGCTCCAGAGGCCAGCCCGGCATTTTTCAGCAGCTCGCGACGATTGATCTTCATGACCACACTCCCGTGGAGAAAAGAGATTCTTGAAATTTTGGACGCTTTCACGAGCGCCCGTAGGCTGGAAGAAGGATGGGAAGTGGAGGATAAATCATTCGGCTAAGCAGGCAATCGGGTGTAAACCCGAGACGAACGCCGGGAGATAAGGCAGGAACGACTGGCGGGGCTTCACCTCAGCGCTCCGCGAGCCGGTTCAGCTCGGAGAAAAATGCGGGAAAAGACACGCCTGCACAATTCGCGTCGCGAATCACCGTGTTTCCTTCCGCGGCCAAGCCCGCCACAGCAAACGCCATGGCAATGCGGTGATCGCCGCGCGGATCAATCTCGGCTCCGCGCAGTTTTCCGGCGACGCGCCCCGCCACTTGCAAACCGTCCGGCCGCTCCTCGACCTTTGCGTCCATACGCCGCAGATTCTCGGCGAGGGCAGCAATTCGGTCGCTTTCTTTGACGCGCAGTTCCGCCGCATCGCGAATCTCGATGCCTTCTTCCGTGTACGGACCCAGCGCCGCCAGCATCGGCAGCTCATCAATCACCAGCGGAATGCGTCCGCCGGCAATAACGCCGCCCTTCAGCGAGGCGCCTTTCACGGCGAGATCGCCGATGATTTCTCCTTGCGAACTCTTCAAACCGAGCATCTGAATCGCAGCGCCCATTTCGGCGAAGACATCGAGGATGGCGGTCCGCGTGGGATTCAGGCCCACGTTGTGGATGAGCACGTTCGAATCAGGAAACAGCGAAGCCGCAGCGAGAAAAAATACAGCCGAAGACAGATCCCCTGGCACGTCAAGCGACTTCGCTAGCAGCTGTCGGGTTCCGTTGTCCGCGCCCAGGCCACGCACGCGAATGGTCTGCCCACTTTTTTCGATGCTCGCGCCAAATTCTTCCAGCGCCAGCTCCGTGTGATCCCTCGTGGGCGCTGGCTCCGTCACGCCGGTTAGGCCTTCCGCGAACAATCCCGCCAGCAGCACTGCCGACTTCACCTGCGCGCTGGCCATGGGCATTTGGTAATCGATCCCGCGCAGCTCTGCACCGTGGATTTCAAGCGGTGCAAAGTTGTCTTCTCGACCCCGAATGTCCGCGCCCATTTCGCGCAGCGGCGCAATCACGCGCTTCATCGGCCGCTTTTGTAGGGAATCGTCGCCGGTCAACTTGGAGGAGAAACTCTGCCCGGCGAGAATTCCAGCGAGCAGCCGCATGGTGGTTCCAGAATTTCCCGCATCCAGCGCCCGCCAACTGCTCCGCAGTCCATGCGCGCCGCGTCCGGTCACGCGTACGGTGTCTTTGACTGTTTTTACTTCCGCGCCAAGCGCGCTCATGCAGCGGAGTGTGCTGTGGCAGTCGGCGGCGGCAGAAAAGTTCCGCAACTCGCTTGTGCCTTCGGCGAGCGCCGCTAACATGGCATAGCGGTGGGAGATGGACTTGTCGCCCGGCAGCTCCACTGCGCCCGTCAAATATTTCGCAGGCTGGATCGTTTCTTTCTTCACAAAAAGATTCTAGCACTCTGCGGCTTGTGACCATGAATGGCGATCTCGCGCCTGGTCCGAATTCCTAGCTTCGCTCGGGATGACCATGCGCCCGGGCCACACCGTCCCACCGGAGCGCCGGATTTCCGCTTTCCCGTCGCTCTTTTTTACGTGCTTCCTGTCCTTGCGGCCAGTTTTTTCTCCAGGCACCGCCTCCTTTTCTCCATGAAATCAAATCGCCGCTTAGAACGTATCATTCAGTGAGGAGAATTCGCATGCCAGCCCGCAGCCAGTTCGCACAACTCGCCACAAAGTTCGGGGTATTGGTTGGCGCGATCCTTGTTGTCACCGTTTTGCTTTCCGCTATGCCCGGTCACCACGCGCCCGCGGTCGAATCGCAACAATCCCTCGAGCCGACCGCTGCGCAACCTCAGCAACCCTCGCCGGGCCTGGATCCCGATATGCCCGGGATGGATATGAACGATGCCAAGGCGAACGAAGCCCACGCGGTTCACGACATGACGCCTGGACACCACGCGCGCAACCCGCACATGTATATGACCGCAGCACGCACGCAGTCATCCGAGGACGTCGCACGGGCCAAGGAAATTACGGACCAGCTGCGCGGCGGCATCGCCAAGTACAAGGACTATCGCGTCGCCCTCGCCGACGGCTACAAAATCTTTCTTCCGAACCTCAAACAGCCGGAATATCACTTTACGAATTATAGGAACGGTTTTCTCGAGGCTTTCACGTTCGAACCGTCCCGTCCCACTTCCCTGCTCTACAAGAAGACTTCTGCCGGCTACGAACTGGTAGGCGCCATGTACACCATGCCCAAGCGCGCCACCGAAGACGAGCTCAACGAACGCATTCCGCTGAGCGTCGCGACCTGGCATCTGCACACCAACCTCTGCATGCCGCCTCGCGATCAACTGCCGAGCGCCGACTGGAGTAGGTTCGGCCTGCGCGGCTCGATCTCCACCGACGAAGGTTGCGCCGCCGCTCGGGGACGCTTTCACCCGGTCATCTTTGGCTGGATGGTGCACGTCTACCCCTACGAGGATTCGCTGGACAAAATCTTCGCCATGCACCACCGCGACTAGATCGGCAAAGCTCCGCCTTACCGGCGAAAGAGCGGGGTGAGGACTAGAACGCCTAGCTAAATCTTCCTACCTGGGCAACCCCTCCCGTCCAATTGCCTCTAGTACGGCTGCCGCGTATTATGGAAAGTTCATGCTTACGGCTGGGGCGCATCCGTCGAATGGTTGGCTTGCTTGTTGGTTCGCTCTTTTTGCGTTCTTCGCTGAGCTGTGCCTGATTCCGGGTACTCTCAACGCTCAGCAGCCGGAAATCCTCCCTCTTAGCCAAGTTAAGCCCGGCATGCAGGGCTACGCCTACACCATCTTTACCGGCGACAAGATCGAGAAGTTCGACCTCGAAGTCCTGGGTGTGCTTGCGAATTTCCTCGGCCCGAAACAGTCCATCATCCTCGTTCAGCTTAAGGGGCCAAAAGTCGAACACACCGGCGTCGTTGCCGGCATGAGCGGCAGTCCGGTTTATCTTGAGGGCAAGCTCGCCGGGGCGCTATCCCTGAAGCTCGGTATCTTCACCAAGGAGCCCGTCGCCGGCGTCACGCCCATTCAGGATGTCTTGCATCCTCCGCCTTCGGCGATCGCGGAAGTTCCCATGCCGCAGTTTGGTGCTGCTTCGGAAACCTTCGCAAGCGCGGGGTTTCCTTCTGGTTCTGCCCTCGAACTCATAGAAACGCCGTTGGTCTTCTCCGGGTTTGCGCCGGCCGCGCTCCAGCAGTTCGCGAAGCAAATCCAAGGCTACGGCCTGGTGGCCACGCAAGGCGGCACCGCGGCCCCCAGCCCTCAAGATGCCCACCTGGTGGCCGGCGACATGGCCGGCATGGTTCTGGTGCAAGGCGATGCCTCCATCAATTCGGCTTGCACCGTCACCGCCGTCGAGGGAGACCGCGTTTTTCTCTGCGGCCATCCGTTCTTGAGTCTTGGTGACGTGCAGCTTCCGATGGCGCGCAGCCACGTGGTCACGACCCTTTCCTCCGATCTTGCCTCCACGAAAATCGTCAACGTGGCCGGCTCCATCGGCACCATCACCGGCGACCACCTCACCGCGGTCACCGGCAAGCTCGGCAGGCCTCCGGCGATGATTCCGTTGGACCTATCTCTTCGCGCTTTAAATTCGGAAAAGAACCTACACTTTGAAATCATTAACCACCCCAAGCTCACGCCGCTTCTCGTGGGGCTCACCACGTTCAATGGGCTGACGCAGAATCCGGTCTACGGCGAAGGCACCACCCTTCATCTCACCGGCGAAATTCGCCTCCAGGGCCATCCGGCCGTCGAGATTGAAAACACCTTTGCGCCCATCGACAGCCTTACCCCCGACGGTTTTCCCATCGCGCTCACAATGCAAGGCGTTTTTACGCGGCTTTTCTCCAACACGTTTGAGCCGGCCAAAGTTGACGGCATCTCGCTGCGCGTCGACAGCGTTCCCGGGCGCAAGTCCTTCACCATCGAAAGCGCCTGGCTCGAAAACGGCGAAGCCGCTCCGGGCGACACCGTGCGTGTTCGCGCGCTTCTCCGCCCCTACCGCGGGGCGCCGCAGATCCAGGAAACGACCGTACGCGTCCCCGACCAGGTTTCCAGAGGAAGCACTCTTCGCTTGCTTGTCACCGACGGCGAAATGCTCAATCGCGCTTCCCGTGGCTTCGCTTTCGCGGGCGTCGGCGGTGGCCCCGCCGGCCTCGACCAGCTCATCTCTCTACTGAACCGGGAGCGCCGCAATGACCGTTTATATGTTGGGCTTTTCGTCCCGGCGCCCACGCTGCTCTGGGACGATAAGGAACTTCCAAACATTCCGCTTTCTCAGATTGGCATCGTGGATGGCCGCCCGGGCCCTGGCAGCGTGCAAGTGCTTCGCGAATCTCTTGCCAACGAAGCTTCCATCCCTCTCGGGGGCCCCGTTTCCGGCATCATCTCGTTGAATCTGCAAATCCGGTGAACCTATCTATGCTCAGCTTCGACAAACGCCCTTTTCTTTCTCGCCATTCGCTTGCCTTGACCCGGTCGCGGCTATCGGCCACGCGCCACTTTCTTCCATTCGTTTCCGTTTCTTTGCTCTACTTGCTGATTTCCTCTCCGCTTCCCGCTGAACACACGCGCCGGTGGCGGCAATCCAGTTATGAAGATTTCCTCAAGGGCTCGGCCCACGGTGTCGCCGTGCGCAGCGACGGCCGCCTCGAACTCGCGCCAAAATTCACTCTGCTTGCAGACGCCGACGCCTCCTACCTCTTCTCTGTACGGCTTGATCCAAAAGGCATGCTGTACGCTGCCGGCGGCTCTCCCGCCAAGGTCTTTCGCTTCGATTCCAACGCAAAACCTTCTGTCGTCTTCGACTCCACCGATCTCTCTGCGCAAGCCATCGCTTTCGATTCGAAGGGCACCCTGTACGTCGGCACTTCACCCGACGGCAAGGTCTACAAGGTTTCCGCCACGGGCGAGAAGTCCGTTTTCTTCGATCCCAAGACGAAATACATCTGGGACCTGGCTTTCGGCCCGGACGGCACGCTCTACGTCGCAAGCGGGGACAAAGGGCAGCTGTTTGCGGTAGCCCCCGACGGCAAGGGCGAGCTTTTCTACTCCAGCGAGGAAGCGCACATTCGCGTTCTCGCTTTTGACGCGAACAAGAATCTCATCGCCGGGACCGAGCCGAGCGGGCGCATCCTCCGCATCTCACGCCCGACAGGACAAAGCAGCGGCAAAAATTCCAAGGCCGGCGCAGCGGCTGTGGAAGGCTTCGTGCTTTACGAAACTTCCAAGCGCGAGGTCACTTCGCTCGCGGTGGCTCCCGACGGAAGCATCTACGCTTCCGCGATTGGCGAGAAACCACGTGGCGGAGCGCCCGCACCCACCACGATCATCGCCACGCCGCAAGGGACGACCACCATCGGCGCCGGCATTGCCGGTGCCGCACAGGTTCAGGGGCAGGTCCAGCCTCCGTTCCTTCCATTCCCCTCGCTGGTTTCCAGCAGCATTTACCGCATCAGCGCGGATGGCGCGCCAGAAGAGCTCTGGACTTCGCGCGAAGATGTGGTTTACGCACTGGGGCTCGCATCCGACGGGCGTCTTCTCGCCGGCACCGGCAACAACGGCGCGCTTCTGGCGATTGATGGACGCGGCGTCTTTGCGCAACTGGCAAAAGCCGGATCCTCACAAATTACCGGCATCGTGGGTAATGCTTCCGGAAAGGTTTTCTTGTGTACTTCCAATCCCGGAAAGGTGTTTTCGCTCGGTCCGGAATATGAGGCCGAAGGGACCTTCGAATCTCACTCTTTTGATGCGCAACTGTTCTCGCAATGGGGACGCATCGAATGGTGGAGCCCGCCTCCTGCTTCTACCGCGAAGTCAGCCTCAAGCTCCGGCGCTGCGCACGGGAGCGAACCGCGAACCGAATTCTTCGTTCGCAGCGGTAACACGGATGACCCGGACAAGGAATGGTCCCGCTGGTTCGGCCCTTACACCAAACCGGGCAGCGCCGCGGAAGCGCCGCCTGCACGTTTTGCGCAGTGGAAAGCGGTGATCCACGATGGCCGCCCGGGAGACGGCATCGATTGGGTGAGCCTCGCTTACCTTCCGCGCAATGTCGCCCCGGTTATCGACGGTATCGCCGTTCAGGAAGCTGGCGTCCGCACGCAGAGCCCGCAAGCCGTCGCCGCCAACCAGCCAACTCCTGTTGCCATGAAAATGCCGACCGCTCCCAGCACCACCGGGGTGACCATCACGCAGACCACCACGACCACTCACTTCGAACAACCGCCCCAGGGTTTCGCGCAAAAAGGTTACCGAACCGTGCTTTGGACCGCCCATGACGACAACGAAGACGAATTGCAATTTGCCGTCTACTATCGCGGAGAGAATGAAAAAGAGTGGAAGCTGCTGAAGGACAAGCTCGATCAGAAGTATTATTCCTTCGATACCGCAACGCTTCCCGACGGCGCCTATTACCTGAAAATTGTGACTTCGGATTCTCCATCGAATCTGCCGGCCGCCGCGCTCACCGCGGAACGCGAATCCGAGCGCTTCGAGGTCGACAACACTCCGCCAGTGGTCGAAGATCTGCGTGTAGGCGCGCCTTCCTCCAAAATGGGCGGAGGGCACGCGGTCTCTTTCACGGCACACGACACTGTCTCCGCGATTGGTCGCGCACAATACAGCCTGGACGGCGCCGACTGGGTTCTTGTTTCTCCTACCACCGGGATCAGCGACGCCCTCGTTGAGCACTACGACTTTGCCGTTTCCGCAACCCCCGGCGAGCATACCCTGGCCGTCCGCGTCTTTGACACCTTCGAGAATGTCGGCACCGCAAAGGTCACTTTCACCGTGCCGGGCGCCAAACCTTAATCTAAAATTTAAACGCCGTCGCTTGCATCTCCCTAGGAGGCACAAAAAGTGAAATCCGTGCGCCTGGTTGTAAAGGCGGTCTTTTTTGTTCTCTTGTCCGCGGGGGCTTTTCTAAAGGCTGCCGACGCACCAACACTCACCGTGAAAGGCTACGTCCTGGACTCGGCGTGTGCGTTCACCAAGGGCCTTAGCAAACCCATTAGCAAACAGTGCGCCATCTCTTGCGCCAAGGCCGGCTCCCAGCTTGTGATTCTCGCGGACGACGACACTATTTACTGGCCGATTGCCGACACAACGCCCTCTAGCGGACAGAACAGAAGGCTTCTGCCTTTTGCAGGTGACAAGGTGACGGCAACAGGCAAGATTTATGAGCGCGGAGGCTCCAAAGCCATGGTGATCGAAAAGATTGATCGGCAGGCTTCGTGAGAAATAACCTCAACCGCCATTTCGACCGAGGGCCGGCAGGTCTCCGATCCCGAGGTGGGGAAAACTCTCTTCAAAAGCTCGCTTGCAAGCGATTCAAACAGGTGGGCTTTTTAAAACGCCAAACTGAGAACCGAGGACTGACAACCTCAGCTCGTCCACCGTTCTTGCACGGCTGCCGTCTGATATTTTTCGATTTCCACACCAAAGCCCATGCGCCCGTCTCCATAAGGCTCGTTGCGGACGTGCACGATGCGAGCGGTGCAACGCATCTCCTGCGCACCGTTGCCGGTCACTTCCGCAGACATGTGAATGGTGGCTTCGATGGGCATGCCAACTTGTAAGGGCGCCGAGGAGGCGAAGAAAAAACCGCCGCGGGAGACGTTCAGAGCTTCGGTAAAGTGCTCCGTCTTGCCGGCAGCCACGCCTGCCGCCCGGAAGCGCAACGGCGTGCGGTGGTTCACGCGTGCCAGCTGTCGACGTTCAGTCGGTTTCATAAGGTGCCTCCTCCGCGCGAGGGAGGCTACTGACGCGCGCTTGCCATGAGGAAGGTTAATCCAAGCGTATCAGAGGGATAGACGGGGTCAAGTACCAAAGATGGGCTGGGTAAGTGATACCAGTACCTTTTTCGGCCCTTACAGGTTCCGTTCTTGCGAACGGGGATATAAGGCGCAGGTTTTGGTGTGTAGTTCTTTTCTCGCAAGACCTAGGGCCGGGCAGCCCGATGTGTGAAGCCTGCGGGGATGCGGCGCAGTACGGCCGATCGATGAAACAGGAACCCGCCGAAATGCTCTGGTTGAAACCAAACCAGGCTTCGTAGGAATCCTCGCCCTTTTTTAAGGGCGGGGAGGATATCAAAGGTTCAAGTGGATATACCGCCGCGTAACGGCCGCCGCTCCGCACCTCAGTTGCCGATTTTCTTTTGCATCGTTTGACCAAACGCCAGGAATCGGGAATTTACACTTCGGGCAAGCCCCGTCATGGACGCGATATTCCACCACATCGTGCCACGAGCGCCGCACGAGCAAGGCCTTGCACTTTGGGCAATAGGTGTTGGACCCGTCGCTATAAATGTTCCCCTCGTACACATAGTGCAGGCCCGCGTCCAGGGCAATCTGCCTTGCCTGATCAAGCGTCGCCGCCGGCGTCCGGGGCTTGTCCTGCAGCTTGAAATCCGGGTGAAACGCGGTGAAATGCAATGGCACATCGGGCCCCAGGTGCGTCGAAATCCATTCCGCTAGCCTCCGAGTTTCCATCGGATCGTCATTTAATGTCGGGATCATCAAATTGGTGATCTCGAACCATACGTTCGTTTCTTTCTTCAGCCATTTGAGCGTTTCGAGCACCGGCTGCAAATGCGTCAGCGTGATCTTTCCGTAGAAATTCTCGGTGAACGCCTTGAGGTCGACGTTCGCCGCGTCGATGTGGTCATAAATGTCATGAAACGCTTGGTAAGTGATGTAGCCGTTCGTCACCATCACCGTTTTCACGCCGTGCTTCTTCGCCTCTTTGCAGATGTCGATCACGTACTCGCCCCAGATGGTCGGCTCGTTGTAAGTGAAGGCGATCGACTCGCATCCGTATCTCAGCGCCAATAGCGGCACATCTTCCGGAGGAACATCTTGCGAATGGACCTGGTCCGAGCGGGACTTGGAGATGTCCCAGTTCTGGCAAAAGAAGCAGCCCATGTTGCAGCCCGCCGTGCCCATGCTGAAAATGCGTGTGCCCGGCAGAAAATGATTCAGCGGTTTCTTCTCGATGGGATCGATCTGCAAAGCGGCGGGCGAACCATACCCAAGGTTATAGAGTTTTCCGTTTTGGTTGATGCGGATGAAGCAGAATCCCGATTGGCCAGGATGAATGTGGCAGTGCCGCGGACAGAGATAGCAGTGGACACGTCGGTTCGCTTCCGGCTCCCACCACCGTGCTTCGTAGAGTTCTTGCGTTTTCTGGAGGATCTTTAGCTCCACCATGGACCCTCCTCTCCAGTCAAATTATACCTCCGCTCGATGCGCGTTGCTTCGAGGACCTGCGCCTTACGCGTTCGCTTCTTCCGGGCTTTCCGCCTAAGCATTTATAGCCGCCCATGGTCAACGGCTGCGTTGATATCTTCATAACGCGCAGGATGGGGTTGACGCCCGCAAAGGCAACAGCGGCGCGGCTGGCGTCTCGCGCTACGGTCATTGCTTCCTTCCTCCTCCTCAGGCAGTCCGCGGAGCTGTTCACAAGCCATGCCGGAACCTCAAGGAACATCTTTGCTGACACCTCAAGCATGGTGGCGGTGCTGGATGCGGCGCCGTTCCGAGGCCCAATCGACAAACCGCTCCATGTGTTCGCGGTATTTCCAGGCGAGACGGAAAAACTTGCGCGCGGTCAGTTCGGCCGCTTCTTCACCTAGAAACGTCTCAAACCGCCAGCGCATGTAAGGACTCTTCCACGGCTTCCATCGATAACCTCGGGCGGCGTTCCAGTAATACATGACCGTCTTCAACATTTCCCTGCCTTGCGCATGCCTAGGCCAAACCGCCGGAGCGCTTTGAGACACCGGGAAGCGACGCGAAAGGGCATTCTTCTGAGCAACCCAACTTGCGCGCCGTCGCGACGCGCTCGTGCAAACTCTCCCAGGACATCCGGGGACCGCCGCTTGCAGAGCACGCCCCAAGACACGTGCTGCCTACCCTAGTGGGATTTGCCCCGGTTTGCAAACAACTTCCTGGCTTTCTAGCGCCGTCAGCGACAATTTTGCCGAATCTCCCTATAATCCTCCCTTATGAAAAACGCTCCTTTTTTGCGATTCCTTTCGATCCCACTCACCCTGTCGATTTCTCTGCCAGCGGCCTATGCCCACGACCCGGTTTACGCACGCAAAGGAATGGTGGTTGCGCAGGAACCCGTGGCCGCCGATGTGGGTGTCGCCGTCCTGAAATCGGGTGGAAACGCCGTGGACGCCGGGGTAGCGGTCGGCTTTGCTCTCGCCGTCACGCATCCTTTTGCCGGAAATATCGGGGGCGGCGGCTTCATGCTCATCCGCCTTGCCGATGGCCGCACCACGTTCATCGATTTCCGCGAGAAAGCCCCGCACCAAGCTACGCACGACATGTATTTGGACCCGAGCGGCAACGTTACGCACGACAGCTTGATTGGCTGGCGAGCCGTCGGTGTCCCCGGCACCGTCCGCGGACTCGAGCTCGCTCTGAAAAAGTACGGCACCAAGTCCTGGTCTGAACTCCTCGCGCCCGCCATCCACCTCGCTTCGTCGGGCTTTCCGATTTCCTATTCGCAGATGCGCTCGTTTCACAATACTGCCGATTTGCTCTCGCAATTCCCCGATTCGAAGCGCATTTTCCTCAAGGACGGCGCCTTTTATGATTGGAACGAGACTCTTCAGCAGCCGGAACTGGCTCGCACGCTGGAACGCATGGCCCGCAACGGCGCCAAGGAATTTTATGAAGGTGAAACCGCGCGCATCCTCGCGAGCCAAATGGAGAAAAACGCCGGCCTGATTACTTTGGAGGATCTTCGCGAATACCAAGCCGTCGAACGGAAACCACTAGAAGGCGATTACAAGGGCTATCGCATCATCACCTCCCCGCCGCCCAGTTCCGGTGGAGTCGGCATCCTGCAAATGCTCGCCATGCTCGACGGCACGAGCTACGAAAAATCCAAGGCCGGTTCCGCCACCGCCTATCACTACCTCGCCGAAGTGATGCGCCGTTTCTACGCCGACCGCAACGAATATCTCGGTGATCCCGATTTCGTGAAGGACCCCATCACTGCTCTTCTCGAGCCCGGCTACATCAAGGCGCGCCGCGATTCCATCGATCCCGTTCTGGCCACGCCCAGCGAGCAGATCAACCCTGGGCTACCCGCCGCGGTTGCGGAAGGCTCCGACACCACGCACTACAGCATCGTCGATGAACAAGGAAACGTCGTCGCCGTCACTTACACGTTGAACGCAGGGTACGGCAGCGGCGTCACCGTTCCCGGCGCCGGATTTCTACTCAACGACGAAATGGACGACTTCGCCGCCAAGCCCGGCGCGCCGAATCTTTTTGGCCTCGTTCAGGGCGAAGCCAACTCCATTGCCCCGGGCCGGCGCCCGCTTTCCTCTATGGTTCCCACCATCGTACTGAAAGATGGCAAGCCGTTCCTCGTCCTCGGTGCACCAGGCGGCTCCCGCATCATCACCGCGGTCATGCAAGTGATGCTCAACGTCATCGACTTCGGCATGAACATCCAGGACGCCATCGACTCTCCCCGTGTCCATCATCAGTGGAAACCGGATCGACTCGACATCGAGCGCGGCATTTCCCCGGACACCATTGCCTTACTCAAGAAGGCCGGCTACAACATTGAGGAGGCCAAGCCCGCGGTCATCGCCCGTGTCGAAGCCATCCTGATCAGCGACGGCTGGCTCCGAGGCGGCCACGACGACCGCGGCTCGGGCAAAGCCGCCGGTTATTGAGGCGGTAACAGGTTGCATTTTTCGCGCGTCCTCGGTTCGCCCAGCCGTTTTTTGGCTTTGCAAGGAGCATTATGCAATGGTATAGGTCCGGTGAATCAGCCCGGGGCCATTCATGCCACAACCAAACGTCAACCAAGCGTCTTCAACAGCTGGAAAGCGGCGGAGCAGGCGTTTTCCCTTCATCTCCCCGGTGGAGGCAACGTGGCAAGAGCCTAATGGCAAGATTCTCCGTGAAGCGGGTCAAGCCATGGAAGTAAATGCTCAGGGCGGCTTATTAGAGATGAAGACGTACCCAGCGGTGGGAACCCAGATCGAGATAACCAACCTTCTTTCCCACGAGTCCTCGCACGCTCGCGTCGTTGGCCTGCGCCGCAACGCCGAAGGCCGCCTGCTCGGGGTCGCGGTCGAACTTCTTGTCCCGAGTGACACGTTCTGGGGCGTGAATTTCCAGCTAAAGAAAGCCTGCGCGGACCTCGTCAAGCTGGAGTACGACATGCGTTCGGGCACAATCGATCAGCGCGTCCTCGGTGAATTCCGCGATGCCGTGGATAACGTGCGCAAGACCGCCTGGGCGGTTCAAGAGTGGCAAGAGCGCCAATCGCGGCACCAGGACCCGCAATCGGTGCTTCCCTTGCTCACGGCGGAACGCATTCGCCGGGCTACGCAACTCTGTGAGGCCATCGCCGCCGCCTCACTCACACTGGAGGTAACTCGCCACACCGTGGGGATTGAGGAATTTCTGCGAGCCGTGGAGAGCGTCCACCAAAAACTCCGCGATCTCTTCAAAGACCGCGAACCCTAACTCGCGCCAAAGCGTTCTCGTCCTTGCCCAGGATCTGACCCGGTAACGGAGATTCGCAGCTTAAGGCAATAGCGTGAAATGGACAGTGATCGTGGTGTCGACTTCGACCGGCTCGTCATTCAGCAGCGTCGGCTGATACCTCCACTGGCTTACCGCTTCGACAGCCGCGCGGGCAAGCTCCGGATCAATCTGGCTATTTAAGACCTGCAAAAACAATGGTTTGCCGTCCATGCCGACGACGGCATGAAGTACCACCGTGCCTTGCGAGCCGGCGGCCTTGGCGCTTTCTGGATAGACCGGCTGCACCTTGGTCAAAACTTTCGCCGCTTCCACGTTTCCGCCAATGCGGATTCGCATGGGTTTCTGATTTTTGGCGGTCTCCGTGGAAGGCGGGGCTTTCGCTGAACCCTCAGCCTGTACATCCACGGTCTCCGTCAAGACTCCCATTTCCAGTTTGGCCGTCACCGCAAGGTCGCGGCCCGGCTCCAGCGCGATTTGCGGGGCGCGATACACCGCAAACCCGGGTTTAAGCACTTTCATTTCGTACTCGCCGGCCGGCAAAGCCTTGAAAACGAAATTTCCTTCGGCGCTGGAAGTGGTCATGTCGACCGTGTTCGCCTTGTGGTTCGTCATGACGATCGTCGCGTTCGGAACGGTCGCATCGCTGATATCAAAGATCGTGCCCGTAAATTTTCCGGACAGGTTCTGCCCCGGAAGCCGCAGCGCAGCGAGTGGGAGCAGCAAGCACAGGGCTGCAACTTCAGCGAGCAGCCCCGCCCTTCGTGATATTCCGCAGCGGTTCAGATTTGGATTCAGCATGGCGATGAATCTCCTTTCCAGATTCGATGGGCGGGCGATGGCGAGTGCGGCCGACCAGCCGCGATGGGCATTCTTGAGGGTCCGCGCGAGTTCGAGCAATTGATTCGCATAGCAGGAGGCCCCGACTCCTCCATTCAGGACGGAATCGTCGCAGGCCCGTTCACTCTCTCTTCGCAAACTCGCGGCTGCGAACCACGCGAGCGGATGGAACCAGTAGAGACCGCAGGCGAGTTCCGCGCAAATTTGTAGGAACCAGTCACGACGTGCGATGTGCGCGAGTTCGTGGAATAGCACGACCTCTCGCCGCTCTGCGGACCATTCCATCGCACCCGCGGGAAGCAGGATACGGGGCCGCAGCATGCCCCAGGTCAGCGGCATCGATGCCGTGTTATCGCATTCGAGCACCTGCACGCGACGCACGATTCCGAGTTGCGCGCAGATCCCCCGAACGGCTTGTCTCCATTCCCCGGAGGCTACCGGCGTGGATCGCGCGGAAATCCAGGTCAACCGTGCCAGCCCTCCCAGCAGGTTCACCGCCACAAACAGCGTGCCAAGACCCCAGAAAAGCAAAATCAACTTGAACATCTGACCGGAGAGCGGCGAAGCCGCGGCGGCATTGATCGCCAGCGAGGGCAATTTCTGAAGAGTCGAGTTTTTCATGGCGGCACGGCCAGGGACCAGCAATCGGGCGGCGCTGCCGAGTGTCGCGGAATGCCAGGCCGGAAGCAGAAGCATAAGAAGAGGAAGGGCTATCGAAGACGCAATTCCCAGAGCCCAAACGTAGTGGCGCCTGGTGGCGGAATGGTGGCGTAAGAAGTATGCTCCCGTAGCCGCCAGCCCCAAAAGCAAGGTGGTCTTGACGGTGCAGCTCAGCAGGAACCAAACCGCTAGTTGCGAGGTGCTCGGTAGATTCATAGTGAACCTTCGTTTTTTCCCCTGGCGATGAGGGCGGCAAGTCGATCGAGCTCGTCCGAGGAAATGTGTGAAACTTCGCCGCCAAGCAGGGCCGCGACGGCTTTCTCCGTGGAACCCTCAAAGAACGTTTCGACGAGATGTCGCAGCGCCGAGCGGCGCGCCACCTCGCGGGGAACGCAGGGGAGGTAAACGTATCGCAGGCCCTCTTCTTCATGACGAACGTGCCCTTTCTCTTCCAGCACGCGAAGTTGCGCCCGCACCGTCGAATAATTTGGTTTGTCGGGCAGTTTGGAAAGCACTTCTCCTACCGTGGCGCGTTCGAGCTGGTAAACAATGTCCATGATCTGGCGTTCGCGCCGCGACAGCGTATGCGGTTTTCGCTTGCTCTTCATCTTTTTCGCCGCGATGCTACGTTTGTAGCATACGTGCTATAAATCTAGCACTTCGCAAATCGGTGTCAACTGCTTTTTCCTGGCCCTGAACTTGGCCTGGCCTGCGCCATGGCCGCCTATTCCCCGGTTTCCTGCCGTCATTCGCCGGTAATTCCCTTCTCCTCGCCGAATGCCGCGTGCGCCTCCTCTGGGGTACCCCTATTCTCCCTTTGCGGGCAGGAAAACGGCCTGCGAGAGGTCCCTATGGCAAGGCGGCAGACATCCCCCAAGAGCTTCCCTGCGGTTGCCGGTGCGCTGCTTCTGAGCATCGGCTTGCTGATGCTATTCGCCAATCTGGACGAAATCGCGACCCATATCAGCGACTCCTTCTCCTCGGCGCCGGGCGCTCTTGGCGCCGCGGTCGAGATCGGCCTGGCGGGGATGCGCGCCGCGCAAGCGTACTTCTTCGATCAAGCCGCATTTCGCGCCGGCCTGCACTGGATCCTGGTATCCCTTTGGCCGCTGATTCCGGTTATGATCGGAGCTACACTCTTGCAAAACGCGATCGGCAAACGTCACGTGAATCCGAGGTTGGCTCCTATTTTCCCATCGCGGGATTACGAAAGTGAATCTTAAGCGACAAACGGAGCGGCGCGGGAACTACAGGAGAATTTGTGAGCGACGAACACAATTTCGACCCGAAAAAGCTCAGCGACGACTTCCGCGACGCGGCTCGCAAACTCAAGAACGATCTCCACGAGCAGATTCATCGCAACATTCACGGTAACTTGAATTGGCGGAACGACAAAGAGGGCCGGCGGCGCAGGCCTCTGGTGGTTGGCATTGACCTTCGCGGCCGTGGACGCGGCGGCATCCTCATGGGCGCCATTTTGGTCCTAGTCGGGATCGCTTTCCTCCTCGATCACATGGGGTATGTTTCCGTGTATTCCCTTTGGTCGCGCTTCTGGCCCCTGCTCGTCGTGCTGGCCGGAGTCGTCAACTTTGCTTCGCGCAACAGACCCTGGGGCCTTTTCCTGATGGCCGCGGGCGTCTTGCTCCAACTGAATCAATTGGGAATCACGCACTTTGGCTGGCGAGACTTTTGGCCGATGCTGCTGATCGCTATCGGCATTCTCGTGTTGTGGGGATCGTTCGGTTGGAGCAAAAAGCCCGCTGTCTCTTCACCGACGGTGGGCGATCCCCGCACGACGCTTAATGAGGCGGTTGTCTTTGGAGGTCTGGAACGGCGCATGACCAGTCAGGATTTCCAAGGCGGGGACATCACCGCCATTTTTGGCGGCGTCGAACTGGATCTCACCGAGTCGCACATCCAGGGAAATGAGGCCACCCTGGCGATTACCGTTATTTTCGGCGGCGTGGAACTTCGTATACCCGTCGGGTGGCAAATCGCGTTCCGTGGCGCGCCCATTTTCGGCGGCGTCGAGGACAAAACGCGGACCGCCCGCGTCGATGACGCTGCAGGCGGTAATCTCAAGACGCTGGTGATCACCGGCGCTGTCATCTTTGGCGGGCTGGAAATCAAAAACTAAACTCGTCCAATGCATCCACTGTTCACGCGCGGCCGCCTGAGCCTCTATCTGCTTGCTTGGGTCCCGTTCGTTGCCACGTCCATCTACGTACTCGCGACGCGAGGGGGCCTCGTTTGGTGGCAGGCAACCGCCATCGCTGTGCCCGTGTTTCTGTTTTACGCTTTTCTTTGCCTTTTCGCCTGGTACCCGTGTCGCGCAACTCCCCTGGGCAGAGTCACTTTCATGCGGTTGCTGTTGACGCACTTGATCGCTGCCGTGTTCATCAGCTTCATTTGGACTCACGTTGGCGCCTTGCTCGCCTACGCGGTTCTCAGCCCCAAGCAATTCGAAGCCATCAAGAGCCAATTCGGTCCGCAAGTGAACGCCATCAATACCATCGGAATCCTTCTCTATCTGCTTTCGGTCGCCTTTCACTATGTCCTCATTGCCATGGAAGATTCGCGTCGCGCCGAAGCGCAAGCGACTGAGGCACGCATCCTCGCTCGCGACGCTGAATTGAAAGCGCTGAAAGCCCAGGTGAACCCGCACTTCTTGTTCAACAGCCTCAATTCCGTCAGCGCGCTCACGAGCATCGATCCTTCCAAAGCTCGCGAGATGTGCATCCTGCTCTCCGAATTCTTGCGCCTGACCCTCGGCCTGGGGGAAAAAACCGTCATTCCTCTTTCCGAGGAGCTCACTCTGCTGGAACGTTTCCTGGCCATCGAGAAAGTGCGCTTTGGCGCACGCCTGCGTGTCGAAGAAAAAATTCAGGAGGAATCCAAATCCCTGCTGGTTCCGCCGCTGGTCCTTCAGCCTCTGGTGGAAAACGCGGTCGTGCACGGCATCGCCAACCTTCCCGAAGGCGGCGTCATTCGACTCGTTTCGGAGCTTCAGGACGGCCGACTCTTTTTGACTATCGAAAACACGTTTGACCGCGAGTCCACGATCAATCGCCGCAACGGCATGGGCCTGGTCAACGTTCGCAAGCGTCTGGAAGGGCGCTATGGAACCGACGCCAGCATACGCGTGGATTCGCAAACGGATCATTTTCGAGTGGAGTTGTCCATACCCGCCGAAACGGGAGACCTGCGCAAGTGATGGGCTCGCAAAAAGGAATCGGCGCGCTGATTGTAGACGACGAAGAACTCGCGCGTCACGTCATCCGCGAACTGCTCGTTTCTCATCCAGAGATCGCAGTGGTTGCCGAGTGCGCAAATGGTTTCGAAGCGGTCAAGGCGTTCGCCGAGCACAAGCCCGACTTGATTTTCCTTGACGTGCAGATGCCCAAGCTCACCGGTTTTGATGTTCTTGAGCTGATTGGCGAAAACGCCTGCGTCATCTTTACCACCGCTTACGATGAATACGCCATGCGCGCGTTCGAGGTGCACGCCGTCGATTATCTGCTGAAGCCCATCGGCAAGCAGCGCTTCGAGGAAGCTTTGGAACACGCGAAGCGCAGGCTCGGTGAGATGATGCCGTCCGGACAGCAACTCGCCGACTCCGCCCGCCCTCCGCAGCAATTTCTCGAGCGCATCGTCGTCAAAGACGGCACGCGTGTCACGCTTATTCCCATCGCCAAGCTCGATTACGTCGAGGCCCAGGACGACTACGTGGCTCTCGCCAGCCAGGGCAAGAAGCATCTCAAGCAGCAAACCATCGCCAGCCTGGAAGCCTGTCTCGACCCGAAATGCTTTGTGCG
>Ga0307475_10000485_pt1 | contig 23624 bp, 17 predicted proteins | sample atmos_gasesECM1C_FD_203317 | JGI IMG/M metagenome (GOLD analysis project Ga0307475, IMG submission 203317) | Hardwood forest soil microbial communities from Morgan-Monroe State Forest, Indiana, United States - atmos_gasesECM1C_515 | ecosystem: Environmental > Terrestrial > Soil > Temperate... | reverse complement strand
TCAATCCAAAACTCAATTTCCGGCTGCCACCGTGATGCGCGGCCGGGATGTTGCTGATCCCTCGCGGGCTCAGTTGACGAATCGCCGCATGCGCACGTTCATCACCAGGCCCAAAGCCAAAAAAACGAATGCGGTTGCCGACCCTCCGTAACTCATCAGGGGCAGCGGAATTCCGGTGACGGGCACATAGCCGATCACCATGGACGCGTTAACCAAGACGTGGAAGCCCAGAATCGACGTGACTCCCATGACCACGAACATCCCGGCTTTGTCTTTCGCTTTCTGCGCGTTATCAACCAGCCGCAGAATCAAACCCAGGTACAACAGCAAGACGACGCAAACTCCGATGAAACCCATTTCCTCGGCCAGCGCCGCCAGAATGAAATCAGAGTAGCGGACGGGCACAAAGCCCAATTGGTTCTGGCTGCCTTTGCCGAATCCTTTGCCCCAAAATCCACCCGAGCCGACGGCAATTTCCGACTGCAAAACCTGGTAACCGGCGCCGCGCTGATCCTCCTCGGGGTGGAGGAAAGTCTCGATGCGCTGCTGCTGGTACGGCTTCAGATGATGGCGCATGTTCATCCCAACCGGAATCAGCAGGCCGAGCAGGACCACGCCCACTGCAGCATGCTTCCAATCAATCCCGGCGAGAAATGCACCCACCACAGCCACGGGAATGAGCACCATCGCAGTTCCCAGATCCGGCTGCTTTAATATCAATGCCACCGGGACGACGGTCAGGACGGCCACTTTTACCAGATCCGTGAACGTGAGCCGGTCGGTGCGCACTTCGCTGAAGTAGCGTGCCAGCACAATGATTATAATCAACTTCATGAGCTCTGACACTTGTAAATTGGGGCCGCCGCCCAGGGAAACCCATCGCTTCGCCCCAAAGCGGGAATGCCCGATTGCCAGCACGATCAGGAGAGTGGCGATCCCGAACAGGTACAGAACAGGCGCCTGGTCCAGCAGCGCATGATAATCAATGCGAGAGATTACAAGCATTCCGATAATCCCGAAGCCAACCCACATCAACTGCTTCCACTGAATGCCAGCCATGCCACTGGCGTGCGTGGAGGAATAAATTTCCAGGATGCCGATACCAGTGATGGCCGCGACGATAGCAAGCAAGGCCCAATCAAAATCCTGTACGCGCGGGCGGTCTTTCATGGGTGTTGCGCCCCCACCGTTGCGATCAGGGGACGCGGCGCGGCGGACTGATCGGGGTTTTCGTTGTTGGCCTGCTGCTGCAAACGGGCATTCTTTTTGTCGTAGTAAGCTTTTACAACATCGCGTGCGATCGGGCCGGCCACTGCGCCGCCGTGTTCGCCGCCCTGAACCAGCACGGCAACCACGATCTCCGGATTCCGCCGCGGGGCATAGCCCACAAACCAGGCGTTGTCTTTGAACTCCTTTTGTTTGCCCAGGCGATTGCGCACAGCATAACCGATCACCTGCGCGCTGCCGGACTTGCCGCAGAACTCAATGTTCTGGAGCCTCGCGCCGGCGGCCGTTCCCCCTTCGTTGACCACGCCATACATTCCCTGGGTCACTTTCTCGACGGTATCTTCGGAAATGGTGAAGTGGTCTATGCGCGGGTTCGGGAAATTCTTCAGAAAATGTGGCTGGACCAGAATTCCTCCGCTGGCCACCCCCGCAATCATACGCGCGAGTTGGATCGGAGTGGTGGTCACAGCGCCTTGGCCCACGGACACGGAAATTGTCTCGCCCGCGTACCACTTACGGTGATAGACGCGCTGGGCCCATTCCTCGGACGGCACCAGCCCCGCTTCTTCGCTTGGCAGATCGATCCCTGTGCGGTGGCCCAGGCCGAGCGTGTTGGCGTAGAAAGAGATTCGATCAATACCGAGCTGCTTGCCGACGTTATAGAAGTAAATATCACAGGACTGCACGATCGCTTTGTGGAGATCCACATCGCCGTGGCCGCCTTTGCCGAACACGTGGCACTTGAATGTGCGGCCGTAAAACGTCGCGTAGCCTGGGCAATAGGCCCTCATGGTCTCAGGCGGGGATTTGGTTTCAAGCATGGCAGTCGCCATGACGATCTTGAAGACGGATCCGGGGGCGAGTTGCGCTTGAATGGCGCGGTTCAACAACGGCGTTTCGGGATCACTATAGAGTTTGTTCCACTCATCCTGCGGAATGCGCACGGCAAAATCATTAGGATTGAATGTGGGGCGGCTCACGACTGCCAGGATGTCGCCTGTGCGTGGATCCATGGCCACCACGGAGCCTTCTTTGTCCGTCATGTCCGCTTCGGCGATGGCCTGCAAATCGTAGTCAATCGTGAGTTGAATGGGCTTTCCGGGAATGGCCTCGACATTATCTAGTGTGCGCACCAGTTTGCCCACGCTGTTCACGACCACCCGACGCATGCCGTCCGTACCCTCGAGCACATCGTTGTATCGTTTCTCCAACCCTGCTTTCCCGACAATGTCTCCGGGACGGTAGCGGCCCTCGCTGCGGTCCATGTCTTGGGGCGAGACCTCACCCACATAGCCGATCGAATTCGCCAGCATTTCGCCATGCGAATAGCGGCGCCGCTGCACCATCATCAACTCAAGCACGGGCAGGTCTGCGCGGTGTGATTCGACGAAAGCGATGTCGGCAGCGCTGGCGGCCGGCTTGATCACCACCGGCTGGAATTTTGGCTCATTCTTCGCGGCTTCGAGTTGCTGCTGTATGTCCTCACGGCTAATCCCCAGCCCCTCCTCGATCTGCGCCAGGCTTTTTTGGAGAGATTTCGGGTCGTCGCGCAACAGAATAATGCTGAAAGAAGGATAGCTATCCACCAGGATGCGGCCTTCGCGGTCGAGCATCGGTCCTCGAGGCGCGATGATGGGAATCGACCGGACGCGATTGCGCTCAGCCAGGTCGGCAAAGTGGCCCGACTGAACAACTTGCAGCTTCCAAAACCCAATCAGTAAGAGGACTACGAACACCACAGAGAGATAGGAAACAAGCGCGAGACGCCCCTGCGGAATTCTCTGATCGCTAATGCTCCACGGTGCCAACAGAACTCCTGCGCGGCGGGTCTTGCCTGGCCCTGATGCGCCTGACCTTCCAATTCCAAGAGTGATTGGAAGTATTCTCTAACCTAACACCTGCAAAGCTTTGCCCGCAAGGTGGCCATGCCCTTTTGGTCAACGCAGCGATCGCGTTCTTCGCTTTTTGAATGCCCCGATAGCCAGACTCCTCTTGCCGGGGATGGTGCTAGGACGATCTGCGCAGCCGGTCGAGAAGGGCAAAAAGGATTACTGCCAGGGCCGCGCTGACCAGCGAGTCGACCAGGAGTTGGAGGGTGAAAAACGGCGCAGGATGATTCAGCAGAACACGTTGGGTCATGGCCAGCACAACCTGGTGAAAATGAAAAAGTAGAAAGACAAGGCCGAACCGGCTGACGGGGTGCTCCGTATCTATCCGCGCGCCGAACGACGAGGCCACGTAGCCCACGCTGGTCTTCGCGATGCCATACATCCCTATGGGATATGCGTGCCCGACGGCATCCTGCAGCAGACCTATCGCCGCGCCAAGAAACATCCCTGTCACAGGATTGCGGCGGCTGACGCCGAAATAAATGGTCACCAGCAGCGGAAGATCGAGCAGTTCCGCCCAGCGGCCATACTTGTGGAGAAATGCCTGCAGAACCAGAGAAAGAAATGCGACGATAAGGACGGTCCCGCTGTAATACCTGTGTACCTCGATATTTGAGTCGGAGCGGGCACCGGCACTGAGCATGGATGCCATCTCAGCGCTGAGGAGCGGGGGGATTGGGCACCGTTGCGGGCGGATTGTCCGGTGGTGCGGTCTGGGGAGCGCCTGCAGCGCTCGCCGCGGGCTTGGATTTATTGGCATCCCCAGTGACGGTTGATTTGCGGTTGGGAGGTTTCTGCGCGGCAGCAGACGGCAGAGCAGTCTGGCTCGCGCCCATCTGTCTATTCTGCGGCGAAGAGAGAGCACTCGACGCTTCCTCTGCTCTCTTCGGCGCCAGTTCCTGCTGCGACATCAGAACCAATACTTCTTCCAGGCGGTCGAGGCGCGCGGCGGGCTTCACGCGAATCACCTGAAAAGGATTGCCGGCCGCAGCGCTTTCCACCGTTCCAATCGAAAGATCCTTCGGGAATATGCGATCTTCGCCCGAGGTCAGGATCGTCTGGCCGGGCTGCACCTTTTCATCATTCTGAACATATTCCATATGCGGGTTGGAATCCGCGCTGCCCTTCACTACTCCGTGGGTGCGCGTGTCGGCGAAGAGGGCCCCGACGCCACTCTCTTTATCGTTGATCAGAAGCACCTGGGCTGAGGAGGGAAACACCTCAACAATCTTTCCAACCACGCCGTCCGCGGTGATAACGGCGAGATTGCGGCGGATGCGGTCGCGCTCGCCGCGATTGATGAACAGGATGTGGGAAGTGGGATCAGCGCTGGCGCCGATCACTTGCGCCGCAATCATGGGCGCTTCGGGATGAGCTTCGCGAAAATTCATGAGTACGGCCAGGCGCTGCCCCTCTGCCGCGCGGCTTTCCAGCTCTCGATTGCGCATGCGCAACTGCTCGACTTCAGTTTTCAGGCGCTGGTTTTCGCTGCGCGTGTCGCGCAGCCCGACATAACTGCTCCAGATGCCACTCACCTTGGAGAAGGACCAGGTTCCGGCCCGCTCGCCAGGGGTGAGCAACTGCACAGCCCAGTAGCGCACCAGCCTCACGTCGTGTTCGCGCTTGATCTGAAATGCGAGCAGCAACACCTGGACCAGAATCAATCCGGCCAGGAGGGCCAGCGGGCGATGGCGTGAAAGTATGTCGGGCATATGCTAGTTGTTTGAGGTTAGAGGTTAGAAGTCAGCCTCCTCCTCAGCTTAGTCGGTTAATCCACAATTTTTGGTGCCCGTAACGAGAGGCCGCTCCAGAAAATACGTTCAGGCACATCAATCGATCGAGACAAGGCGCAGCAGCCTGAAGTCGCTTAGCATTTTCCCAGTTCCGAGGACCACGGAAGCGAGTGGGTCGTCTGCAATCGAAACGGGCAGGCCGGTTTCCTCGCGGATGCGCTTGTCGAGGTTTTTGATCAGCGCACCACCGCCGGTGAGCACGATGCCGCGGTCGCTGATGTCCGCAGAAAGCTCAGGCGGCGTGCGCTCCAGCGCGACGCGAATGGCGTTCAGAATTGTGGCGATGCACTCCGAGAGCGCTTCGCGGATTTCGCTGTCGTCAATCGTCACCGTGCGCGGAACGCCCTCGATCAGATTGCGGCCCTTCACTTCGAGTGTCAGAGGCTTTTCCAGCGGGTAGGCCGAGCCGATTTCGATTTTGATTTGCTCCGCGGTGCGCTCGCCAACCAGCAAATTGTATTTGCGCTTCAAGTAGTGCATCACCGCTTCGTCCATTTCATTTCCGGCCACGCGCACGGACCGCGAATACACGATGCCGCTCATGGAGATGACGGCGATGTCGGTGGTGCCGCCGCCGATGTCCACCACCATGTTGCCGGAGGGTTCTTCGATGGGGAGGCCGGCGCCGATGGCTGCGGCCATGGCCTGCTCCACCAGATAAACTTCGCTGGCCCGCGCGCGATAAGCGGAGTCTTGCACTGCGCGCTTTTCCACCGGTGTAATTTCGCTCGGCACGCCAATTACGATCCGCGGATGCACCAGCACGCGGCGATTGTGCGCTTTCTGAATGAAATAGGTAAGCATCCGCTCGGTCACTTTGAAATCCGCAATCACGCCGTCCTTCATCGGTTTGATGGCCACCACGTTTCCGGGCGTGCGGCCGAGCATTTCTTTGGCTTCGCGGCCGACGGCCACCACCTCGCCGCTGGTCTTGTTGATAGCCACGATCGAGGGCTCGTTCACCACTATGCCCTTGCCGCGCGCAAATACGAGCGTGTTCGCGGTTCCCAGGTCAATCGCCAGGTCGGATGAGAAAAGGCTGAAGACCGACCGCATGCTGTAGCCGTTTTTCGTCACGTGTTACTTCCCCCTCAGGCTTGCCTGGAACGCCGCTGCGGCGGCGGTACAATTTTGCCGATACTCGTATTTCACGGAATCACCACATCCAGATGCTTGATGGCTGTGCCACCCCGGCGATTCTGGCCTGTGATCACGATCGTGTGACTCCCGCGGGTCATCGGCTGCGTGAAATACCGGAAATGGCCGTCGCGCTTGATATCAGCCACTTGTTCTCCGTTGATGATCAAGGCAGCGCCCGGCTCGGTGCGTCCAATCACTTCCACATTATTGCCGTGGAGTTCAGTGTCGTCCACTTCGAGGAGCATTTCCAGCTCCTTGCCTTGCGTGACCAGTGTGAACTTGAAAGAATTGCTCTCGTCACTGGTCGCGCCTTTCTCATCGATCGCACGCACTCTCCAGAAATAATCGCCGGGAGCGAGCCCGGTAATGTCCACGTTGTTCGTTGAAACTTTCTTTTCCATCACCACGTGGTTGAACATAGAAGTGGAGCTCACCTGGACCTCATAGATTTTCGCCGTCAACACCGGTTTCCATGAAAAATGAATCGGGTCGCGCTTGGTGTCGGCCACGATGATTGGTGAGAGGTTGATCGGCTCGGCAAGCTCGGGTGGCGCCAGCACCTGGCTCTTGGTGATCGCTCCGCCGCTGGGAAATGCGGCGCGCTCCCACTGGCCGATATTCAGGTGCTCGGAGCCGCGATCCAGTTCGGCGCTACCCGAAGCAACCGTGATTTCGTGCTCTCTCGTGGCTGGGTCGCTGCGCACCGCCGCGCGGCTGTTTGCTCGCAATGACGCGACGGCATTCTCAAAGGAGACTTCTGCTTTCGATCCGGGCATTTCCCAGGAGCCGGTGGCCAGGTCCACTTGACCCGAACTGATGTGCATGCCCACGGCTGTCGCGCGGTCTGGTTCCACATGGTTCTGTTCCACGGTGACAAGTGTGTCTCCCTTCACCGTATATGTCGTACCATCCGAGAAAGCGATGCGCGCCACTCCTTCGGGGCCGGTTTGAATCAGGTCGTCTTTGTCGAGCGTGAGTTGATAATCGGCGTTCATCCACTGGACGGAGTTGGCTTTTTTCACCTGCACCTTGCCATCCAGGTTGACGAACCGCGCCTGCCGCGCGGAAATATTCGCTACTCCGGGTTCGTGCGCTGGAAACGCGTCCGACAACTTCTGCAGCAATTTTGCCGACGCCGCGGGAAAGACAATGTAAGCGGAAGCAAGCACGATCGCGACAATCGCAAAAACATACAGCGCCACGGTCCGATACCTCACCGTGTGCCAATACACTTCCACACTGGAGGCTTTCGGCCTGGTGCTCGCGTCGCTCATTTTCCCGTCGGTCATCGGTTTTTATGCCTAATTTCGCAATCTAGCATAGGGGTATGGGCCTTTCAACACGACGACGAACCAGTTGCGAAACTGGTACCCCCTCGCGCAGCATGAGTTTCTAAGCCTTTGGGGCAGCAGTGGTTGTCCGAAGGGCCCCTTCTATGGGGCGCCGCTGAAGCCATTTTGGTGGTTGACCGGGCCTGCCTGATTTAGCGAGACTAATGGCCTCGGTCAGGCGCCCGACTGTCCCCGAATGCCTGCTGCAAGTTTGGCAAATGCCGCCTTGAAAGGCTGAGCCAAGGGATACGCTACGAGGTAGAACATCATGACTGAATCCGTAGGAGAACTGCTTCCACCAGCCCGGTTGATGCTCACGCCGGGCCCTTCTTGCATGGACCCCAGGGTGTATCGCGCGCTGGCGACGCCTCTTGTGGGCCACATGGATCCCTGGTTCACGGAAATGATGGGCGATCTGCCGGTCCTCCTCCGGAAGGTTTTTCAGACGCAGAACAGGATTACGTTCCCGATTTCCGCTTCGGGTTCAGGCGGCATCGAAGCGGCGGTGTTGAATCCGGTGGAAGCTGGCGATGAATGCATCGTCTGCGTCAACGGAATGTTTTCCGAACGTATGGCCATCATTGCGGAACGCAGCCCGGCGAAAGTGATTCGCGTAGAAGCCCCGCTCGGGCGCCCAGTGGCCCCGGAAGATGTCCGTCGCGCTGGGCAGGGCAGGAAAATAAAATTCGTTGGGCTCGCGCACGGCGAGACTTCCACGGGTGTTGTGCAGCGCCTCGAAGATTACCGCAAAGTAGCCGATGAGCTGGGCGCGCTGCTGATCGTGGACACCGTTGCAACACTCGCCGGCATTCCGCTCGACGTGGACCGCCAGCGGATTGATATTTGCTTTAGCGGATCTCAAAAGGCGCTGAGCGCGCCGCCGGGAATGGCACCGATCACCGTGAATTCTCGCATCGAAGATCTGTTGCGCACGCGGAAGACGCCGGTGGGGAGCTGGTATTTCGATCTTACGCCGATCCTAACGATGTGGGGCTCCGAGCGCACCTATCACCACACGCCGCCCGTGTCGCTGATCTATGCGCTGCGCGAAGCTCTCCGGATTGTGGTGGAGGAAGGGCTCGAAGCGCGCTGGGAGCGGCATCAGCAGAATCAGCGCGCGCTTGTTGCGGGCCTTGAGGCATTGGGCCTCGAATTGTTCGTTGCGAACCCGGCCGACCGCCTGGTGACAGTCACGGCGGTGAAAATCCCTGCCACGCTCGACGATCGAAAGGTTCGCACCCAACTCCTCGACGAATTCAATATCGAGATTGCGGGCGGCTTCGGGCCGACCAAGGGAAAAATCTGGCGCATCGGACTGATGGGATATTCCTGCCAGAAGACTAACGTCCTGCTTTTTCTCGCGGCATTAGAAAAAACCGCGCTCGACCAGGGCTTGCGCGTTCCGGCTGGTGCGGGCGTGGCTGCGGCGATTCAGAGTTACCAGCACTCCGAGCAGCCCGCCGCGGTCGGCGCAAGGAAGTAGAAGCGGCGATGGCCCACTCGAGGTCTTCCGCCATTCCAAATGCCGGAGCCATGAGCGATTTCATCGGCGCATTCGACGTGCCGTCGAAAGTGACTGATTACGTTTACCGCTGCCGCTTCTCTCACTGTTGGAATGGAATCGCCACGCGCCACAGCGACACCATGGATTGCAAGTTTTTCGTGGATGGCAAAGGCGTGGTGCTCGGGCTGGCGCATCCGGGTTTCGTCGAGTTTGCCGCGCGCGCCAAACGCAGCCTCAGCGATCGAGAAGCGAGCTATATTGCCGCCGAATATTTGCGCGGGCGGCTTGAACAGGAAGATGAACACTCACTGTACGATGTATCCGCTGCCGACGTTCTTCGCATTATCGAAAAGCTCGCCATCCGCTGAACTGCCACCCATGCTCATTTCATCCCAACATCATAGGAGCGCTGGCCGTTTGGGCCGGGGTTTGATGCGGAGTTTCTTTGACGGGAGGTATCAACGAAACGAGAGTAGCGCTACGGTGCATCCGATTTGGGTTTCGCGCCAACCTCTTTCTTAGCGAATGAGCGGATGTAAATCACCAAATTCCAGATCTCATCCGTCTTTGCGCGATCACCTTCCGATGGCATTTCTCCCAGGCCGTTTTTGATGATGTAGAAGAGCACGCCGTCGGTCTTATCCTTCAGCCCTGCCGGGTCCCGGTAGTCGAGCAACTTCAATTTCATGTCCACGGCCAGGTCGCCCTTGCCGTCGCCGTCGCTTCCATGGCACATCGCGCAATCATAACCGTAGGTCTTCTTCGCTTGCGCAGTCGAGGCTGCCGTGGGCTTGACGGGATTCGTTAGTTTTGCTGCGTCCGCCGGAATCGCGGGTTTGGCGGTGGGAGTTTTCTCGGCAGGTTTTTCAGTTTGTTGCGCTGATGTACAGGGCCCGATGAGCACGAGGGCCGAAAGGACAATCAGGTGCCTCCGCACGCCTTCCTCCTTGATTGCTGCGGTCTGGAAAGGATTCAGTGCATTGTACTCCCGCGTGAGCTAGGAAGTGTTTCAATTCTCGGCAGTGTGCGTGTGCCACATCAAGCGGATCACGCATCCGATAGCGACCCATCGAGGCCCGCGCCATCATCTAATTCTCCGGCTTCCAAAATCTCACCGCAGTCAAGGCACTCGACATATTGAGCATCGTCGTCCTTGGCGATTACGCGTGTGCGCTGATGCTTGCAGGCAGGGTCGGACATTTCCATCTCAGCCGAAATCTGCGCGGATTATATCATTGGCGCGTTCTCCGCTGCACGCTAGAGCGGAGTTGACAAACCACTGGATTGCCACTATCAGTCTCTTTGCCGGACCTCTCGGAGCGAGAAAACTTGGCCGCCGAACCCACTACACAAAAACGATTGGCCACCGCAATGTTTTACGGCATCATCGCGGTGCTTGCCTATCTGTCCTATCTAATCTTTGAGCCTTTCCTCACGGCACTGGCCTGGGCCATCGTGCTGGTAGTCGTTTTCTACCCCGTGCACGAATGGCTCGCGTGGCGCTGGGGACAGACCATGGCTGCAATCGCCAGCACCGCAGCCGTCACACTGATTCTGATCGTGCCCAGTCTGCTAGTGATGGGAGCTTTCGTGAAGCAGGGCGTGAGCGCGGTGCAAGAAATCCAACAAGGATTCTCGGGCAGCCATTTCCAGTGGGTCAATAGTCTTTGGGCGCAAATTCAGCAGCGCTTCCCAGAAGCGAGCCCCGGAGATCTCGCCACTACTCTTCAGCGTTACGCCGAGCAGGCGGCAGCCTATGTGGCCACGCGGCTGGGCGCAGTCTTGCGGCACACGGCCGTGTTCTTGTTCCACCTGAGCGTCACGATGCTTGCCATGTTCTACCTGTTCCGTGACGGCGATTCGATTGTGAAACGCCTGCGCGAACTGCTGCCTTTCGAGGACGATCATCGTGCCCGGATGATTAACGAGGCGCGTGACTTGATTTTCGCAAGCGTGATTTCGACACTGGTGGCCGCGGCGGTGCACGCCGTCATCGGCGGGCTCGCCTTCGCACTGACGGGAGTTCCTTCGCCCATTTTCTGGGGCGTGATGATGGGCTTTTTCTCACTCGTTCCCGTCGTCGGATCGTCTCTGATTTGGGTGCCGGCGGCCATTGGCCTGATCGCAGGCGGCCACATTGCGCGCGGGATCCTGCTCATCTTGATTTGCGGATTGTTGGTGGCGCTGGTGGACAACGTGGTCCGGCCCTGGCTGATTAGCGGCCGCGCGGAAATGGGCGGCCTGGTTGTTTTTATCAGTGTGCTGGGAGGGATCAGCGTTTTTGGCCTGCTCGGCGTGGTGCTGGGGCCTATCGTTGTGGCCACGACGGCAAGTTTGCTCGACCTTTATATGCCGAGTGCACGGGCTGGAAACCGAGTTTCCAAAGCGGATGGGAGGAAGCGGGGCGGCGTGCTAGAGTAGCCCTCTTCGGATGTTCTGATGAGCAAAAATTCCAGTCCCAAACATGCGAGCTTGCCGCCGGAGAAACTCCGCTGGCAATGTGATCCGGCCACCATTCCGTTCAATACCACGGCGGAAGTAGAACCCGCGTCCGGCGACCTGGGACAGGATCGCGCGCTGCGTGCCCTGCGCATGGGCGTCGAGCTGAATGCCTCGGGATACAACTTGTTCGTCTGCGGTCTCTCCGGCACCAGTCGCGGCGGGATGATCGTGCGTATGGTTGAAGAAATGCACCTCGAGACCGAGCCCGCGCCGGATCGCTGCTACGTCAACAATTTCAAGAACGGCGACCGCCCGCGCCTGCTGACTCTGCCGCGCGGACAGGCCAACGCCTTCAGAAAGGAAGTGGAATCGGGAATTGATTTTCTGCGCCGGCGCATTCCGCAGGTATTCGAAGGCGAGCCTTTCCAGCGGCAGAAAACGCGGATCGTCGAACGCTTCACGCAGCGCGAAAAAGAATTGATGGACGATTTCACGCGACGGATCGCGCGCGAGCAGTTTGCCCTGGGCCGCATGCAGGTGGGCGCAGTGGCCTTGCCAGAAATTTTTCCTGTGCTCGAAGGCCAGATGGTTCCGATCGAAGAGATCCCTAAGATGGTGCAGGATGGGAAGCTCGAAAGCGTCGCCGCGGAAGATCTCGAGCGCAAATACGATCAGTTCCGACAGGAATTCACGGTCGTTTACCGCAAGACGCTCTCGCTTTCGCGTGAGCTGGCCAGCGAAATGAGTTATCTCGAGCAGGAAGCAGCATCCGTGCTTGTGGACGGGGTGATCGAGGAGCTGAAAGAGAAGTATCCCAACCAGCAGATCTCCGAATATCTCGAAGAAGTGCGCCACCACATTCTCGATAATCTCGAGCCGTTCAAGGAGCGCGAGGGCGAAGAAGATCAGCCGCCCTCGGAAGGCGGCGGTGGAGGACGCTCGGAACGTCCGGAGCGCGATCCTTTCCGCGCCTATGGCGTCAACGTGATTCTGGCTCACGGCGAGCAGGAAAAAGTCCCAGTCATTTTCGAAACCATCCCCACATACGCGAATCTTTTTGGCACCATTCATCGCAGCTACGATACACGAGGCGGCTGGAGCTCCGACTTCATGGACCTGCGCGGCGGCTCTCTGCTCCGCGCCGACGGTGGTTATCTGGTGATGTATGCGCTCGACGCGCTGACGGAGACGGGCGTTTGGCGCACGCTCAAGCGCACACTCAATCACGGCAAGCTCGAAATTCAGCCCGTAGATGTCTTCTTCCCCTTCAGCACGGCGGCGCTCAAGCCCGAACCGATTGAAATCCACGTGAAGATCATTCTGATCGGCGACCGCGACATGTATGAGTTGCTCTATGACTTCGAGGATGACTTCAAAAAGATTTTCAAAGTTCGCGTGGAATTCGACGAGGAGATGAAGTGGGACGATGCAGTAATCCGGCAATACGCGGGCCGGCTGCGTAAACTTTCAGATGACGAGCACCTCTGCGCGTTTGATCGCACTGCGGTGGCCTCCATCCTCGAGCACGGCGTGCGCCGGGCGGGGCGGCGTGGAAAGATTACCGCACGATTCTTTGATCTCGCGGACCTTGCCCGCGAAAGTTCTTACCTCGCGCGGCATCAAAAGAAAGACGTCGTCACAGCGGAACATATCCGCGAAGCCCTCGAAGCCAAAATCGAGCGGCACAACCTGACGGAAACTAAAATCCGCGAGATGGTGGAGCAGAATTTATTGTTCATCGACACCACCGGGGCGCGCGTCGGGCAAGTGAACGGCCTGAGCGTGCTCGAAATCGGCGGCTACGCTTTCGGCAAGCCTGTGCGCATCACTGCTTCGGTGGCGCTCGGCAAAGCAGGCATCATTAATATCGAGCGCGAGTCGAATTTGAGCGGCCGGTTCCACGACAAGGGCATGCAAATCATCTCAGGTTACTTGCGAAAGACATTTGCGCATGATAAGCCGCTCTCGCTCTCCGCGAGCGTTTGCTTCGAGCAGTCCTACTCCGGCGTGGATGGCGACAGCGCCAGCTCGACAGAAATTTACGCGCTTCTCTCGGCTCTCTCGGATATCCCCATAAGGCAGGAATTGGCCGTCACCGGCTCCGTGAACCAGCAGGGAGACGTGCAGCCCATCGGCGGCGTGAATCAGAAGATCGAAGGGTTCTACGATGTTTGCAAAATGAAAGGTCTCACGGGCAAACAGGGCGCGTTGATCCCCGCGGAAAATGTGGAAGACTTAATGCTGCGCGATGAAGTGATCGAAGCGGTCGCAAAAGGGAAATTCCACATCTATCCCGTGGCAACCATCGAGGAGGGAATTGAGATCCTCACCGGCGTGCGGGCCGGTAAACGCGGCGCTTCCGGAAAATTCGAGCCCGGAAGCGTCTTTGCAAGGGTGGATGCACGCCTGCACCACATGGCTAAAGCTCTCAAGAAGTTCGGCTGATCCTCGGCTCCTCCTGCCGAACCCGCCTCGCCGCCAAATTCTTGAAAATCAGATTACGAACCGCCGGAAGCTGGGAGCAAACGGCGCAAGGAGATCGAGACTTGGAGCGATTGTCCCTTGCGATCAATTGCAAGTTTACAAGTGCGGCCGGTCTCGCGGAAAAGCTCGCGAATTCCAATGAGGGTGAGATCCGCAGCCGGTTCCTCGTCAATTCCTGTAATGATTTCGCCCTTCTGAATTCCGGCGTGCGCGCCGGCCGTACCAGGCTGAACAGCGACTACTTGAAATTGTTTCAGTCCCGGGCCCTTGGCAATGATTGTGAGCCCGCTCTTGTCTTCTTCCTCGAGCTCGTGGATGCGCAAGTTGGGCGCGAGAGTCAACTTTTGATGGGGGTAGTCAAAAACCACAGTAAACCGCCGCAAAATGCCGCCGCCGATCATGCCGGCAATATCCGCACCTGCGCCCGGAAATGGATCTTTCAGGGAAAATTCCGCGATCGCTCCCTCCACACTGTACGCGCCAAGTTGAAATTCTTTCGGGCGGCCGAGAACTACATTTTCTCCGCCGTTTATTTGCGGGTCCGAAGCCGGAATTGTTTTCAGGTGTGCAGAAAATAAGTGACGCGTCTCCGCGAATTTTTCAGCGATCACAATCGCGGCATCCAGCGCCGTGTTCACCATGAATTCACCCTCGCGCGCCTTTTGTCCGGGCAACGTCAATTTTGCGCGAATCAGCGGTACGCCGCCGGCGAACGTGATGGGGAAGCTCGTCCCGTTGCCGGAATATTTGTAAATGCCGGGATCGTAGAGCCGCACCGTCTTCCGGCCATAGTCAATTTCCATCACCACTGAGCGCAGAAAATCTACTCCAAGCGTTCCTTGATAACTTCGTCCTGTTTGAGCGGCGAAATTCTCGTTCGCGAGTGCCGGCAGTGCGGCGAAAGGAAAATCCACGCCGGGAAGATTCAGGATCGGGTTTTCCAGCGTGGATAGCCCAAGTTCCACAATCCGGCTCGGCGCGACGGAAGAGACGGCGGCAGTCGAATCAAGAAAAAACAATGACGGTTTGCCGTTGTTGATGCGCGCAGGAAGAAAAATCAAGTTACCGATGAACTCTGCAGGAATTTCGGCCGCGTTGCCGCCAAAAGCGAATCGAACAGGCGCAGGAGTCTGTTGCATGAAAGACGCGCCGCCCTGCGCCCACAGTGCTGGACCCGCGGCGAATCCAATGACGACCGCAATGATCAGAACAGCGCCAACGTTTCGCCCGCGACTCATCATACACACTTCCTCCGTTCGGGAGGCTGCGCAGCGGCAGATTGCGCGCTCAGGGCCCCGGTGCAAGATATCCTTCGCGCGCAAAGACGCGAAATTCGGCCGATTTTGCGCTGGGCGGCGCCGGCTGACCACTCGAGTCCACCACCTGCACGGTAAGCGAATGGAAGCGCCCATCCTGCGCCGGGACAATTCCAAGGACGTACTGATGCCGCAACGCCGCAGCGATCTCGCGATATATCGGCACGAATTCTCTGGCGGACGCGGGAAAATACGCGCGGCCGCCTGTAATCTTTGCGAACGAAAGCAAAGCCGCATCCGCCTTTGCAAAACTGAGCGGATTGTCCGGCCCCTGCGGGGACATTTGTGTTTGCGTTTCAGATTTTGTCGAATTCTTCGCAGGTTTTTTCTTCTTGCTGCTCGCTTGGCGCAGTGAGCCGCCGAGCGCCACCGGGAAAATTACCACATCATCCGCCCGCAACTTCTGCGCGAGCGCGCCCAACCGCGCTGGCGGAGAAGAATCAAGCCCGGTCGAGAGAATTACGAGGGCCTTCTTGTGTTGTATAGGCGAGAGCCAGTCCACCACCCCGGAAATCGAATCGAAGAAGTTCAATTCTGCGGTCCCAAGCGTGTATTGAATTTGTCCGAGCGCGGCAGTCAACGCAGATTTGTCGGTTGTGAATCCAAGAATTGCGTGTGGCGCCTGATCGTAGGTAACCAGCGCGACCTGGTCTTCCGCTGCCAGCCCGTCCAGCAGGGCGTAAGCGGCGATTAGATGTTCGTTGTGAATCAAATAGACGGCTGGACTCGTTTCCACCAGCACGAGAACTTCCGCCGGCGTATCCACAGGTGAAAAATAAACGATTGGCTGGACAACTCCTCCATCGAGAATGCGAAAATCTTTCTGCGCCAGGCCGCTGATAAAATTTCCGCCCTTGTCGAGGACGCTCACATCCACTCTGACCAGCTCTGTTTTGGCTTGAATGGGCGCTTGCAGTGGCGCGCCGGGCGACTCCTGCGCGCGGCAGGCGAGCGGAGAGAGAAGAACAGCAGCGAGAGCAAGCGCCGGAAGAAACAGAAGACGCCAGGGAAGTGAACCGGTTCTACTGAACAAATGAGTCAAAGTAGACGCCGTTCGAATCCTTCCACCATCCGTAGATCGCTGTGTGAAAATGGCGCGAGAGGGCTTCCGGCTTCACCAATTTCCAGTAGTCGGTTGCCGTTGAATTCGAGCCCTCTGAATTTTTCGTGGTGTCCGCGGTCAACTGTGCATACTGGCCGATAACCTTTTCCCACGGAATATGGCTCATGTCCGCAGCGCTCAGCCCTGAAAGGTTTTTCGGCAGCAGCGCGCGCATTTGATTCAGCTCTGGATTCGAGGAATTCTCCCGGGGCGCGGCGCTGCCGGGGTCCGCGTGAAGCCGCTCAATGGCTGCGCGCACCATCGCTTTCCGCGGCGCGGCATAAATCATCTCCGGCGTCACCGCAACGTAATAGAAAGTCCGTTTCTGCCGGCCTGTGGCCGGGTCAGTAGAAGGAAACGAAATATCGAGAAACGTGGTATCGCCCGCGGTATCTTCCGCGACGATCTTGGAGCCAACCACGGCGCGCAAGACGCGCAGCACATCCTTCGGCTTCTGGATGGTGGCAGCATAAATCTGCGCGGATGATCCATCCTCAGAAAACGTCATTTCAAGTGCGATTTCGCCGGTGAAAAGCTGCAGTGCATCGCTCACGGACATCCCCAAGAAGTTCTGGGCCAAGGTTTCGGCGGCCGCAAAATTGGCCGACTGCTGGGGACTCAACGAGCCGGCAACGCTGGCGCGAATCAATTCATACATTGCTGCCAAGCTAAATTTGGAGATGTAGAAGAAGGGGCCCGGGCTGACGACCGGTTGGGTCAGGAAGGCCGCCGTGCTCGTGCCGACCACATCAAGCACCCCAAGCGGAGTTGTGTCCCCAAGAATTGCCCCATGAAGGCGAGTGGCCTCTCCGGCGAAGCTGAGGCCCCAGCCCTCCAAGTGAAGTTTTTCCAGGTGAATATTATGGGCCACGCGCACAAACGGCTTATCTTTCTGATCTGCTGGAATTATCTTATCCAGATCAGGCATTTGCGCGAAAAATTCCACGGCGGCATCAGAGCCGATGTACGGCAGGATCTCCTTATATCGAGGAAGCTGGGTGACAGAGGTGGCGGGCAGGGCGGGGCTGTGCAAGCGAGTAATCAAATCTTCGACCACCTGCTTCTGGTCTGCAACTATGTAGTAATTCGCCAGATGGGCCGTGTAGGAGACCGCCGTCCCGGAGGTGCGCGCCTCGACGGAGGTGCCGCCAAAATCGTATGTCAGCACTGCAGGCGCTTCATTGCCCTTCACCTGTGCCGTGGCCCGCAACTTTTCGACCAGGGCGGTCTTTCCTGTCGCGTCGTAGACGAAGAAAAATCCGGTGAGCGGCGGGGCGCTCCCGGCAGCGTCTTTCGGGGGAGGCGGGTTTGCCACCAAGCCAGCAGTCATCGGATTATCGAGCAAGGATATGATTTCGGCGAGCGTCGGCGCGCCTGCAGCGCCCCCCTGACTCTCCATGCTCTTCCGGAAGTCATCCGCCAATTTTTGGCGGAGCGGCGCGAAGTCCGGGTCCTCAAGAAACTGCAGAAGATGATTTTTCTTTTCCGCCTCAGTGATGAACGGCTTGCCGCGCCAGTGCACATAAAAAATCGTTTCGGGGGAAAGCCGGTCTGGAATTCCCGAAGCTTGCGCCCAAAGAGATCCGCTCGAGGTAAGGGAGAATAGAATTGCCGCAGCAAGTAAGGCCCAACGCAGGCCGGAAGTGCATTTCCGAGTTACTTTCAAGTCTTCCACCTCCGGGACAGCGGTTGCACCGTCTGCGCGATTCGCGACCAGCGCGGCGCCCAATCTTCCATTCTTCTTCCAGCTAATTTCCCGGCGGCGGGGCGGATGGGGGGGGCGCGCCCGCAGATTTGGGCGTGCTGAGATATCCCTTCGCCGTATCTTTCGAAACCTCGAAGACCACGATTTCATACGGAGCACGCGCGCCGCGAACGTAGAACTGCACCGGCTCCCCGACCGTCTTGTCCTTCTTCTCGATGCTTTTGTCGTCTGCGACCACGTTCAAGGTGAACCGGAATTTCTTTGTGTCAACTTTGCGTAACTGAACCAGGATGGGCCCAACGTGCTGCGGCCCATTTGCCGATTTGGTGACTGTGAATTCGAAGATGTCGCGCTCGCCCATCCGCCTCAGCTCCTGCACTTCGTCATGATTCCGTGCGATCAAGCCGCTCTGCACGCCCAAATCGCCGATGGTGCTCTGCAGCTTGCCCTTGGTGGCCTCGAGGTCCGCTTTGGTCGCTGCCACGTCGCTCTTCGTCCCGCTGATCTCCGTGGCCACTTGGCCGAACTTCGAGGAAGTGTCTGCCTCCACCTGGCCGATCTCCTGCCGCAACCGTTGATCATTCTGCTGTTGATCCTTTTTGAGGGATTGCGCCAGCCCGCGAGCGCGGGCGAGTTCATCCTGCGTGAGCCCCAGTTTCTGCGAAGTGACGTCGAGTTGACCCTTCAAGTCCGCCACGCGCGAATTTGTCTTTTCGATCTCCGCGACCAGCGTCATGCTTTTCTTATTCGCCTCGGCCAGACCCTTCTGCAGCGCCTGATTTTGGGCATAGCTGGCGTAGAGCAGATAGCCAACCAGTACAAACCCGGCTGCGAAAAGCAGAACCACCCAGCGCGGCAACGCACCTGCATCTGTCGCGTGCACTTCCTCTGCAGGATTCGGGGTCGAACTCATCAAGCCTCCTTCCGGGCGGCCATGGCCGCAAAAGCATGGGCGAAATTATCGCTGAGGACAAGCGCGATGTCTATCCCCGCTGGCGCGCGGGGCTGTTTCGGCGGCGAGGCCAAAGGGCCTCAACCGATGTAGTCAATCCGCCGCGTGGCGTGAATTCTCCCGAGACGCGGCACCAGGCCGGTCGTACCGCCCCGACAATGTCGCGCAGCATTCGATTTACGGCATTCTCGTAGAAGATTCCCAGATTGCGGTAGGCCAGCAGGTACATTTTCAGAGCCTTCAGCTCCAGGCAATGGCGATTCGGCTGGTAGTGAATGGTGATGGAGCCATAGTCCGGCAAACCCGTCTTGGGACACACGGAGGTGTACTCCGGAAAGCGTATGGTGATTTCGTAGCTGGGAAAATGGTTAGGCCATGTCTCGAGCTTTGGCAATCGTGCGTCGATTCCGGCTCGTGCGTGTGCATCCGTATAATTCGGCATTCAGCTTCCTCTCGATCAACGTCATTCTACACCGGGAGGCGCGGCAGCCTGGAATAACTGAGTCTTGCCCGCGCCGGAACTTTTCAGTATGCTGCCGCGCAGGAAAATGGGGGAGTCTTAGAAGATGGTCTGTCCGCATTGCCACAGTGGGAATTGCTACCGTTCGCGGCGAGATGGAGCTGTAGACCTGGTCTCCCGGCTCGTTGGATTGAAGCCCTGGAGATGCCACGCCTGCGAGCGCCGGTTTTACGCTCATCGAGTCGCTCTTTGGCACGCGCGCTATGCCCACTGCCCCAAGTGCGGAAACTTCGATCTGAAGCCCATCTCACGGGAGCGTGTGGAGCAGGGCACACTGCTCATTCTCAAGCGCTGGCTCGGATTTCCAGCTTATCGCTGCGAGCCTTGTCGCCAGCGCTTTTTCAGCGCACTGCCCTATCGAAGAATCCTCCCTTCTGCTCTTGATTCCTACGTTCGCCGGCCCACTTCGTAGCCCCGACGGAACTTCCAAGAAGCATTCCCGATCCCCCGCAAGCAGGCACCCGTTCGAAGAATTTTGCCTGAAATTCGGATGTCGCTCCTCCACAGATTGGGATTTGCCACGTAACGGACAATTCACATCATTGTCACAGTCTATTCAAATAGGACACATAAGGTTCCTGCTCCGCCACGCGTGTCCGGAGTGGGGGTACGCGGGAATCCGGGGGCAGTGAATTGCTTTATTTTTTGCGAGTTGGAGCGTCTTTTTACTTTCTTGAATCATCTTCATCAGTGACGATTTTCCGCTTGCAGGGTGTTTCCTCTGCGCGCGGATGGGGGCAGGGTCACGGCATTCAGGTAGTCGTTGATCCTGATTGAAGTGCGATCACAAATCGGATTGCAGGGTGGGCCATTCTGCTATCCCGATTTTCAAGTCTCAATCTCGATTGCAGGTAAATTTAAGGAGGAATGAATGCGAGTACTAGCAGCATGGATCTTGATTCTCGGCCTCGCCGTATCGCCGGTGCTGGCCGGAACGGGTGGGTCGGCGGACGGTAAAGATTCGGCGGCGGCGAAGGTGAACGACAACCCCGCTGCCGGGGAAACTGAGGGGAGTTCGTCTGCGGCGGCCGCGAAGACAGCGGTGCCTGCATCCCCCAGCCTGGAAAATCAACTTCAGCAGCTTCGCGATTTGCTCGAAGCACAGTCGCGGCAACTGCAAGCGCAGAATGAGCAGTTGAGGGAACAGCAGCGGAAAATGCAGGCCATGGAAGAGCAGATGAAGAGCGTCAGCGCTTCGTCTTCTTCCACCAACTTGGTGAATGAAGGTGCGATCGGCAGTCTGGGTTCAAATCCTGCCATCGGCGGCGTCAAGGTAACGAACCTTCCGGATCAAGACAAGAAGCCGGATGGCGAACCAACCTCCATCCATTACAAGGGCATCACCCTCACTCCGGGCGGCTTCCTGGCGGCCGAAGGTGTGTGGCGCTCGCACGCGCTCAGCAACGATGTGAATACCGACTATAAAGCGATTCCGATGCCTGGCTCTTCTCAAGCCAAGGTTTCGGAGTTGAATTTCTCCGGGCGCCAGTCGCAGATCAACTTGCTGGCGCAAGGCAAACTTGACAACGTTACCCTGCGCGGTTATGTCGAGGGTGACTTCCTATCGGCAGGCACGACCTCGAACAACAACCAGACCAACAGCTACACTTACCGCCAAAGACAGGCGTGGGCCCAGGCGGCTCTTGAAAACGGCTGGACCTTCACGGGCGGGCAGATGTGGAGCCTGGTGACAGAAACCACGAAGCTTCTTGCCCCGCTGAGCGAAGCCCGGCCGAAGACGATTGACGCAAATTACAATGCGGGCTTCAGTTGGGCGCGGCAATTTGGTTTCCGCGTCTCCAAGAACTTCGGCGACAAGTTTGCCCTGGGCTTCTCTGTCGAAAATCCCCAGACCACGTTTGGCGGCAAGATTCAGACTCAAAACACCCTGATTGCCGCTCCCGGCGACCTCGGCGGGCTTTTCAACAATCAGGCGAATTACTCCTTCAATGCCTCACCGGATTTCGTCGTCAAGATGGCGTTCGAGCCCCGATGGGGCCACTACGAGATTTTTGGTCTCGTAAGCACGTTCCGCACCCGAATCTTCCCGTGCGCGGGAGCGTCTGCGCTCCTCCCGTGCCCCGTGGATGGATCAACCACACCCTCCGCCCTTGGCGCGTCAAACGACATAAAAACCGGCGGCGGCATCGGCGCCAATGCTCGCGCCCCTTTCTTTAACAAGCACCTCGAGATCGGCGTCCATTTCCTCGGTGGCGACGGTGTCGGGCGCTACGGCGCAGCCAGTCTGGCGGATGTGACCGCGAAACCAGACGGCTCACTCTCCCTGCTGCATTCCTATCAGGGGCTCGGCACGATTGAGTTACACTTTTCGAAACTGGACATCTACGGCTATGGCGGCGGCGAATATGACTCTCGGGCCTCATTTGGCAACGTGGGTTACGGCGCAATAGGGGTGCCCAATAGTGGGTGCTTAACGGAAATCAAGCCCACCAACCAGAACACTCCCGGCCCGCTGGCCGCTTGCCAGGCCGACACCCGAAGTCTTTTCGAAGGTACTCTTGGCTTCTGGTATCGCTTCTACAATGGCCCGAGGGGCCGCCTGCAGTATGGATTCCAGTATTCCTACCTGCCTCGCAATACGTGGTCGGCGACGGCCGGTGGGGATCCGCACGGCGTCGAGAACATGGCGCTCGCCTCATTCCGTTACTACCTGCCTTAACCTGTTCGGACGCGGGGAGGTGGTTCGCCGCCTCCCCGCCTCCAGCAGCACTCTACTTTTCAAGCTGCAGTTCGCGGCTCATGTGCCACGCGCAAATCGCCGCTACGGCCACCAGAATCATTCCGAGCTCCTGCCGCCGCAACAGTAGTTTGCCGACACCGAACAAAGCGCTGTAAACCATCGCGCAACCCAGTACCCAGCGCCACAGATCGCGGCCCACGCCATGAGTCTCCACTGTTTCAGGCGCGCGAGCTGCAATCGGCCGCCATCCTGTGACCTGCGGGCGCACTTTGCGGTAGAACGACAGCAGAATGCTTTCAGGCTCCGGCTTGGTCAGCAGAGTTACCGCTACCCACACGCCCGTGGTCACGACGGTGGTTACGAGCGCCGTCTTCGCAAACACCACTGTGCCGGACCCGGAAAAAACCGCCGCGCGTCCCAGCAGGTGCAGCCACAATCCTTTCCATTCGAACGCCGCGGACGCCGCCAGCGAAGTCGCCATGGCCGCAATCTCGCTCCACGCATTAATGCGCCACCAAAACCACCGCAGCATGTAAACGCTGCCCGTGCCCGCGCCGATCTGCAGCACCACCTGCCATCCGGAACGGATCGAGCTCAGTTGTGCCGAGACGTAGCCGGTCGCAGCCACCAGCAGCAGCGTCACGATCTGCGAGGCCACCACGTAGTGCCGCTCCGTCGCCCCGAGCTTCACAAATCTACGGTAGAAATCTTCCACCAGATACGAAGTGCCCCAGTTCAGTTGTGTGGCGATCGTGGACATGAACGCCGCAAGAAACCCCGCCAGAACGATGCCGCGCAGCGCATGCGGCACATGCTCGTTTACGAGCAGCATGTAGCCGGTTTCCGGGTGCTCGAGTCCCGGGTACAATACAATCGCCGCAAGCGCCGTGAGGATCCACGGCCAGGGCCGCAGCGCGTAGTTGGCAATGTTGAACCACAACACGGACAGCAGCCCCTCGCGCTCATCCCGGGCGCTGAAAATCCGTTGCGCTACGTATCCACCGCCTCCAGGTTCCGACCCGGGATACCAGAACGCCCACCACTGCACCCCGAGGTACACCACGAAGGTGATCACCGGCAGCGTCCAGAGCGCCTCACTCGTAAACCCGCGCGAGAAGTCCGGCAGGAACGCAAGCGCGTCTGATGCGCCATTGGCCCCGCGCATCTCCTGAATCCTCGCCAGCATCGCCCCTGTGCCGCCGGCGGCTGCCACCGCGTAATACGCCACCGCGATCACGATGCTCATTTTCAGCACAAACTGAAACAGATCAGTCCAGAGCACTCCCCACAGACCGCCGAGCGCCGCGTAAATCCCAGTGAAGGGAATCAAGAAGAAGATGCAAACGACGAGGGCCTGACCGCTGGTGCCTGAAAACGTGGAGCCGAAAACATCGGTGAGCCATTGTGCGAAGCGTGTCAGAGCGGGCCAGCCCGCCATCGTCGGCCCCAGCGTGGTTGCCACGATACTGGTCATCGCCTTTGTCACCCAACCGAGGATGAAGCAGTTCATCAGCAGGC
>Ga0307475_10000483_pt1 | contig 23788 bp, 17 predicted proteins | sample atmos_gasesECM1C_FD_203317 | JGI IMG/M metagenome (GOLD analysis project Ga0307475, IMG submission 203317) | Hardwood forest soil microbial communities from Morgan-Monroe State Forest, Indiana, United States - atmos_gasesECM1C_515 | ecosystem: Environmental > Terrestrial > Soil > Temperate... | reverse complement strand
GTTGCGCATCCTTTTCAGATTGTAGGCGGCTACTGCCAGGCTGATTTCCGTTTGTGCCCCGCGGAGACCACGCAACAGGAAGCGCGGATGTCCGAAGATACGATATTTTAGATTCGCAAACGGATGCTCCACCGTGGATCGTCGCAGCCGCATCGCCTCTGGCGTGGCCCGCTGTTGCATGCGCTGGAGCGCTTCTTCGTGCAGGTGCCGTGACACCAAGCGCTGGGAGCTGGTCGTGCATCGCGATTTTAGCGCACAACTTCCGCACACTTCGGGTTGACCGATGTAGTACACCGAACGATCTTTTCGCACCAGCTGTTTGCGAGCCAGAGTCTGACCCGCCGGGCACAGGAACGTGTCGCTCTCCGCTTGATAGGTAAATTTCGTGCGGTCGAACAACGTGCCATCGCCTTGATTGTTCACAGCGCGGTTGGCAGGTACATGTGGCAAGATGCCCTTGGCTTCACAGGCTTCAGCCTGTTCTCCGTTCGAGTAGCCGGCATCTGCTATTACATTTAGCGTTTGCGCTGGCTCGCCTACCGCCGCTTTCGCCGCTTCAGCCATCGGTTGCAAACTGCGATTGTCGGCGGCTTGGTCGGTCACTTGCTGCACCACGATCAGCGCATGCTCGGCATCCACGGCTGCTTGCACGTTGTAAGCGGGGATTATGCCGTTCGTTGTGCGCATCAGACCAACTTCGGGTTCCGGATGTTGGCGTAATTTCTCCAGCGCGCTGGCCACTGCGCCGGGATCGATGACCACTTCATCCTGCCGATCGCTTTGTTCCAGTTGTTCAAGATAGCGTTCCAGTGCTTCACGTTCGCGAACGCTTCGTGTGCTGCTCACGGCCTGGAATTTCGAGCCATCAATGGCAATCCACTCACCCTTCACTAAACCCACCGAGCGCGCCAAGCGGACCAGTTCAGCTCCCGCAGCAGTTACCCCATCACGATGCAGTCGCCGGAACTCGGCAATGGTCTTGTGGTCCGGTGCCAACCGTCCCAGCAACCACATCAACTCGATGTTGCGCCGACACTCCGACTCCAGCCGTCGCGAAGAACGGATCTGTTGGAGATAACCGTACAGATAGAGCTCAGCAGATCACGCGGATCGTAGCCAGGCCGTCCGGTGTCGGCCGCCTCGGCGCGTTCAAATCCCAGATCCGCCATGTCCAGCCGGTCCACAAAGGCATCGATCACCCGGCACACATGATCGTCCGGAATCAGTTCTTCCAAACATACGGGAAACAACCTGCCTTGCTTCCGACCCTCTCCTTGTACATACCCCATAAAAAAATGCCCTCGCTTTCGCAAGGGCATCTTCTCACTTCTCTCTCACTATTCAATCGAGTTTCGTAACAGACTGCTCGCTGCGGGCCCTTTCTCGGTCGCATTTTCGTGAACGTGTGGGCACGGGCCCTCCACGCTCGGTCCTCGTGTTAAGGAGTTGTGCAGACGATCGCGATCTCCGTCCCGGTCCCGGGATTGCCCGGGTTAGGCGTGTAGCCGGGGTCGGTTTGCACGACCACGACCTGTTTGATGTTGCCGCTGATGATTGAGCCCGACTGGGTGACCATGCTCGAGACAATCACGCCCATGAACTTGGGGACACTCGGTGGAGGCGGCGTAGAGTTGCCGGGGTCCGTCGACCAGGTTCCACCGCAATTCGGCGGAGGAAGGCCGAGGAAGTTGTCCTCGAATCCGGCGAAGCCCTTCATCGCGTTAGGTGGTGCTCCCCCGCTCATGAGATTGATCTTCGCCCACTGACTACTCCACCATGTGACGTGGTTTCCGAGTCCGGCTTCCAGGTCGCCGATGACGAAGGCTGCGCCGTTTCCCGTCGCGAAGGCGAAGGGCAATCCGGTGATTTTTGCCGCGAAGGCGTCGCTAAGTCCCCCGTCGGCAGTCTGGAAGGCACCTGGGGTCGTCGGGAAGTTGGTCGATTCAGTGTCGCCGGTGACGTAGGCATTGCCTGCGTCCACGGCGATGCCGTGGCCTATGTCATCGCTACTGCCGCCGAGGTAGGTGGAGTAAATAAGTGGTGCTGTCCCGAGGGGATTTAGTGCTGTCACGAAGGCGTCGTAGCCGCCCTGATTGGCACTTTGGATTGCCCCCGCGGTCGTCGGGAAGTTGGTCGAATGAGTGTAGCCGGTCACGTAGGCGTTGCCAATGGAGTCCACGGCGATGCCGAAGCCGGCGTCTCCGCTACTGCCGCCGAGGTAGGTGGAGTAGACAAGGGGGGCAGAGCCAGTGGGATTCAACTTGGTCACGAAGGCGTCGGTAAGTCCGCCGGCGGGGGCAGGCTGGAACACCCCCGAGGTTGTCGGGAAGTTGGTCGATTGAGTGTAGCCGGCGACGTAGGCGTTGCCCGCAGCGTCCACGGCGATGCCTCGGCCTTGGTCAAGGTCGTTCCCACCGAGGTAGGTGGAGTAGACAAGGGGGGCAGAGCCGGTGGGGTTCAGCTTGGTAACGAAGGCGTCGTAACCGCCCTGATTCGCCGTCTGAAACGCCCCTGGGGTCGTCGGGAAGTTGGTCGAATGAGTGTAGCCGGTCACGTAGGCGTTGCCTGGGGCGTCCACGGCGATGCCGTCGCCTTGCTCTTGGTCATTCCCACCGAGATAGGTGGAGTAGACAAGGGGGGCAGAGCCGGTGGGATTCAACTTGGTCACGAAGGCGTCCACGAGGCCCTGATTTGCGGTTTGAAATGCGCCCGAAGTCGTCGGGAAGTTGGTCGATTGAGTGTAGCCGGTCACGTAGGCGTTGCCTGCAGCGTCCACGGCGATGCCGAGGCCTTGCTCATCGCTGCTACCACCGAGGTAGGTGGAGTAGAGAAGTGGTGCGGTGCCGGTGGGGTTCAGCTTGGTAACGAAGGCGTCGTAACCGCCCTGATTCGCCGTCTGAAACGCCCCTGGGGTCGTCGGGAAGTTGGTCGAATGAGTGTAGCCGGTCACGTAGGCGTTGCCTGTGGCGTCCACGGCGATGCCGACGCCATAGTCATCGCTGCTACCACCGAGGTAGGTGGAGTAGACGAGGGGGGCAGAGCCGGCGGGATTCAACTTGGTCACGAAGGCGTCGTAGCTGCCCTGATTGGCACTTTGGATTGCCGCCGAAGTCGTCGGGAAGTTGGTCGACAGAGTGTAGCCGGTCACGCAGGCGTTGCCCGCAGCGTCCACGGCGATGCCGAGGCCGTGCTCATTGCTGCTACCGCCGAGGTAAGTGGAATAAAAGAGGGTCGGATCGATAACCAACGGCCTGCTGGCGTCATACGCGGCTACCTGAAAGCCGACTCGATGTGCGTTCTTAAGGACATACCCGCCCGAGATCTCTCGCCGCGCCCCATCCACATCCTGGTAGGTGTGTGGCTTGCCCAATCGAAGCTCGCCGTCTTTCACTACGAGCACAAGAGCGCCTTGCGGGTCGAGAGACAATTTTTCGGCCCCAGCCAGATTAAGCGTGATGGAACGCGGATCGGCGCCCGGAGCCACGATGAAGTCGTGTTCCAATTGCCGCTGGTTGCCGTAGTACATCAGATCTACACCGGGGTACACATCGCGATAGCGCACCTTGGCGTAGAGGGGAACGTTCGTGCGCCACTTCTTGGGGTCGTTGCCAATGAAGTAGTTGGCTTTGCCCGGCAATTCGTCGAGGGCTTCCGCTCGTGGCTTTGCGTTCGCGCCAACCAGTTTCATTCGCACGATAGCTGGTGGCCCGGCTGCGTCGGGGTTGAGTGTAGCCGGCACGGACACCAAGGCTGCGGGCTTTAGCAGATCGCGCTGGGGCGCGGGCTTGCGCAAGACCAAAACGGTCTCGGCGCGCCGCGTTAAAAATAGTGTGTAGCCCTGGCCCCGCGACATAAATTTGACCTGGGAATCGGTCCGGCCTCGGTTGGCTTCGAAGCTCAGGGGCAGACGCCCGTAAGAGTTCACTAAGCGTGCTTTGCTCTCGTCAGGCGATGCTTTGGCCACAGCCTCGAGTGAATGCTCGGTCCTCGGAAGGACAGCGGAGCCTCTGAGTGCGAGGCGATCTTTTGTGCCCGGACAAGTGGTTCGGATTAGAACTGCGCCTGCCGAAAGCAGGCATAGAGAAAGACACACGTAGACCTTGAGTTTCATGGCCCCTCCTTCTCTGGGCGGTTTCACCGCCTTTCACGTTGAGTTCTGGCCGACCTGGGATAAACGACGGGACAAATCGTTGGGGTCTACTTCAACCTGTTGTCCTTGACAGAGCCTGAACCGCGCACCCGACACCGATGAAGCGCGGAGAAAAATAGGTGAGTGGCCTGGTCTTAGCGGCCAACCTCTGAGGAATGCCCACATCTTGGGCTCCCAAAACGGCGACCGGCACAAACTACGGTTCTTGGCCCCAGTTGATTGGCTGTCCGTATCTTCATAGGACGAAGCGGGAAGTTCGGCAATCGGGTCCTGAACGTATATCGACATCGGGAAAAGACCTGAATAATTTCGCCATCGTCGGAGAGCAGCCGGTTGGCCGAGAATCCTTCATCGGGTGCCTCTAACCCTCAAGTGCCTGGTAAACGCTAACCGGACATCAAGTCCCTTTTAGCCGCCCCAGGCGACAAGCGGACTCCAAAACTCACAAATGTCGGTGCTTCAAACGACGATCTGGGACATCCGCAAGCTGCTTACTTTAGGCACGGTGAAGATGGCGCAACTAGCGCCACCTGCTTTTCTCGGCTTAGTTCGAGGAACCGGTTGTCACCCGCGCCGCTCAAAATCAAATCACAAAACCGGTCCATTTGCCGCTAATGCCGCCTTTTGCCGCCTCATTTTTTTTCAACTGCCGTCATCTCAATTAGATATGGCGGAAGCGTGTGGGAGTCGAACCCACCATTCGACCCGCTAAGGACCGAATCGCCGGCTTTGAAGGCCGGGGAAGTCACCGGACCCCTTTCGCCTCCGGGGGAAGTATAGCAGGTGAGAAAAAGCGCGCTCGGTGCAGGCGCTGGGATGAACGGTGCGGATTTGCTGATTGCTGCGCCGCGCGGCTGCACCGGCCAAAACCGTCTGTGCTACTTGAGAAAACCAGGCGCACCGGCTGAAGGCTGGGCTGCTGGCGTGATCAGGCTGGGGTCGCTGCTTCTACCGCGGCGCGCTGAGTGCGGATTAGGGCGGCGACGAGGTCGTAGAGGGCGGGGCTGGTGCAGACCTCATAGTAAGGATGCGAAGAGGGCATGCCGATTTTTCCGTCGGGCAGAAGCTGGCGGGCGAGACCTTTGCGGAGAACGAGCAGCTCGACGGAATCGCCGAGAGGAACTTCTCCGAAATACAAGGTGACGTTCTCTTTTCCCCACGGCATGTCTAGCTTGGTTTCGATGGAGTCGAGCGAAATTTCTTCGGACAACTTCTGAAAGCCTTCCTCGTTCAGTTCGATGCCGTTCATATTGAAACGAACGAGAAATTCGTCGAGCTCTTCGGCGGAGGCGCCTTCCATGGTGTTGAGAAACTGGAAGACGGAGAAATGGGTTTTTTGCGCGCCGAGGAGACGCTTGGCGAGCTTGGCGCAACCGGAAAGGCGGTCGGAGAGATTGAGCGCTTTGGAGATCATGATGCGGGAATCGCCGTCCGCCCAGTAGGTGGGGGCGGAGCCTTGGAAGGCGACGCCGACACCGAGCTCGAGGGCGGGAAGATTGCTGCTGGCGGCGCCGTCGTTGTAGGAATTGCAAACGACGAGAATCTGGCGCGAGAGGATACAGGCTTTGGCAACGGCGCGAGCATAGGCAAGATTTGATTCGGTTTCGAAAATGGCGAGGATGACGGCGTCGCCTTCAATGAAGACTTTTTTGGCGTTGTAGCGGTCGAGAAGTTTCTTGACCGGCTCGTGCAGGTTGAGGCTGAAGTGCGAGGCGGGACTCAGTCCGCGGGAAAGAAGGTCCTGAGTCATTTTCGTGGAGCCGCGGACGTCGGCTTTGATGATGACGTGGGAGACGACTTGATCCTGTTGCGGCTTGGCTTCGTCCTGAAGCACGCATTCGTAGAGGCGATTGTTGAGGCGGGAGAGCTCGCGGGCCTGCTCGGTGGTGACGAGATTGATGCGCTCCATGCAAGTGGTGAGGTGATCGGCGTCGCGCAGCTCGCGGCGAAGGCGCAGAAAATCCACGGCGAAGCGCAACACGAAGGCCTGCATCTCTTCGCGAGAATAGCGGCGGATTTTACGAGAGAGGTCCTCAACCGGCTTGAGGGAGAGCTTGCGCGCGGGGACTTGCTTCAGCACATGCTCGACGCGCTTCATTTCTTCCTTGAAGACGAGCGCTTTGCGCAGCTGCTGCAGGTGGACAGGCGGGCTGTACTCCTGGGCTATGGAGCGAATTTCGTAGCTGGCTAGAACGTGATACAGGATTTCCTGCTGCTCGAGACGTTCGAGCAGCTGGGCCAGCATCCGCGCGCGCAAAGAGCGCTTGGCTTCGGGAGAAAACATGGGATCGAAAAGGCGCTGCGCGTTTTCCGGCTCGTTCAAGTAATCGTCAATGCGGCCTTTGTGGTCCTTGGCGAGGAAATCGATTTTTTGTTTGGCGGCATCGATCTGCGGGCCGAGCTCTTCGAGCTTGTATTCCTGATGCTTGAGGCGCAGCTCGACGTCGCCTAGAGAAGCCTTCATGTCGGAATTGCCGGAGGAGCTGAGAATTTTGTTGAGGAAGGCGCCGCGGTCGAGACGCTTGCGCAGGGCTTCGCGCTGCTCCTCGAGGCTGGCGATTTCGGAGCGCATGGCTTGCGCTTGTTCGAGCAACTCGCCGTGCGTCTGGTTGGCTTCGGCGTAAGAAGGGTCCTCGCTAAGGGTGAGTCCCGCTTCGCGCAGGAATTCATGAAAGAGCGCGTCCATGACCTCGAAGCGGTCGGGGTCGCGCACGTAATTGCCGAGCAGGACGTAGTTTTCGAGAAAAAACCGGTCATCCTTGCCGCCATCGAGAAAGATCAGGCGATTTTTCAGCAGCTCGTACAATGGCGCGAAGTCCTCGCCAAAGAGCGCACGGCGCGATTTGCAGACGACGTTTTCTTCGGCATCGACGACCATCTGCGCGACTTGCTGGCCGACGACGTGAACCACGCGGCGCCGCGAAGATTGCAGCTCCGAGAGCTTGGCTTTGATGACGTGAGCCTGCTGGCTGCGCTCGAAATGTTCGCCGCGCTGGCGAACCCATTCCTTGCCTTCGAGGATGAGATTGGCGAACTGATTGCCGATTTCAAGGGTGAGAAATTTCAGGAGACTCAGGCGGAAGAGCAGATCGATTTCGATGTTCTTGTGAAATTTTGCCTGGGTCACCGCGCTCTGCATGAAGTCGGTGAGCAGCTTGCGGAAAGTGGTGTGGTCCGGACCCTTGACGGCGCGCAGCTCGGTGCCAGCAACATAGGAGCCTTTGGTGTGCTGGCGGATGAGGTCGAAGAGGTATTCGCGCGAGGCCTGGACGAACCGGGGGCTCAGGAACACATCGTGGTGGATGTTGTCCACGCCGATGGCCAGCGAACTCATGGGGATGGTCGTGTTGTAGCTCTTGAGTTCGATCTGGGCCGCTTCTGTCGCGCTGGACGTGAGGACGTTGTTGGCCATGATCTCGCCGAGGGGCTTTTTCCAAGCTAGCAGCCCGAGGAGGTAGGGGCAAGGATTGGCGGCGAGATAGTGGCGAGAGAGTAAGCTCAGATCGGTCAAACACGACGTTTGCCCGGCAAGCTGCTGACGCTACCAAGATGGCTTGGCGGTAAGGGCTTGAGGTGCGGCGGTGCTGCTGCCCCTACAGGCAGCGAGACGCGGGAGCTACGGCGCGAGCGTGATGCGGCGAGCGTCGCCGCCTAGATGTTCGAGTTTGAGGCGGAGCTGGGGCCAGGGGGATGGCAGGGGGAAGCGCTCGGACCATTCGAGGATGACGACGGCGGGTTTGGCGAAGACATCTTCGAGGCCGAGGGTTTCGAAATCGTGGAAATTTTCGATGCGGTAAAGGTCGGCGTGATAGACCCTGACGGCATCCGCGGTGCCGTAGACATGGACCAGCGTGAAAGTGGGACTGGTGACTTCGTCTTCGGCGGCGGCACCGAGTCCGGCGACGATGCCTTTGGTGAGCGTGGTTTTCCCACTGCCGAGATCGCCGGTGAGCAGCAGGAGGATGGGAGGCCGGAGGCGTTTCGCGAATTCCCTGCCCCACTGAGTGGTTTCTTCCGCCGAGTGCGTGATGATTGCCTCATTCACGCGTTTGCAGCTCCTGCAAGAGTTCGTGTCGCGCGTGAGGAATCGCAGCGGCGACTTCCGTGGCGAGCAGGCCGGACTCGTCGGTATTTTTTGCGGCGCATTCCGCTGCTTTGCCGTGAAGGTAGACGCCGAGGGCGAGAATGCGCGTCCAGTCGGCGGTTTTGAATTGCGCGGTGAGAGCGGCGAGCACTCCGGTCAAGACGTCACCGGAGCCGCCTTTTGCCAGGCCGGGATTGCCGGACGTGTTGACAAAGATTTGGCCGTCAAGTGAGGTGATGATGGTGTGCGAGCCTTTGAGGATGACGTGAACGTTCCAGCGGCGTGCGGCGTCTTGCGCGATCTTGACGCGATCTTGCTGCACATCTTTTGTGGAGGAGTTTAACAGGCGCGCCATTTCGCCTGGGTGCGGCGTAATCGCAAGGAACTTAGTCTTACGACTTCGCAGGACATCGGCGTTGCCGGCGAAGGCGTTCAAGCCATCGGCGTCGAGGATGAGGGGAAGCTCGGTTTGCAGCGCGACCTTGCGAATGAAATCTTGAGTTTCGGTGTGAAGGCCGAGGCCCGGGCCTAAGGCGAGTACGTCTTTGTCTTCCGCAATGCTTTCAAAGCGCTCCTGCGCGAGATTTTTCATCGCGGCGGTGCCATCAGGTGTTGCAGTCAGCGGCTCGGTCATGATCTCGGGGTGGGCGGAGGCCACAATGGGGAGCACGAGGTCCGGAGTGGCTACGGTGACCAAGCCCGCTCCGGCGCGCAGCGCAGCGTACCCTGCCATCACGGCGGCGCCCGTCTTGCCGAGAGAGCCAGCTACTATGAGGGCGTGGCCGTACAAACCTTTGTGCGAATCGATGGTGCGGACGAGTGGAAGTTGGGCGAATTCTTGCGGCTCGACCCAACGCAGCGGGCCCTGGCCGATTTCGTCGACGAGCGAAGAAGGGGAACCGATGTCGGCGACTTCGAGTGTGCCCACAGCGGCCGAATCGCGCGAGATCAACTGGCCGGGTTTGGGGGCCGTGAAGGTTACGGTCTTGTGCGCGTACAAAACTGGACCTTCCGCGGGCTGCCCGTCGGACGGCAGGCCGGACGGTGTGTCGACGGCGAGAATCAGGGTCGGCCAAACTCCCGTGGCATTTTTGGAATGGCGATTGATGGCCGAGATTGCTTGCGAGATGACTCCGGTCGCCGCTCCGCGAAAACCGGTGCCGAAGATGGCGTCGACGATGACATTGGCGTTGGAGATTTCCGGCCAAGCCGTTTGCCAAGAAGTTTCGTCGGTGATGGAAGCTACTTGATTGCCGATCGCGGTCCAGCGGTGAAAATTTGTAGCCGCATCACCTTGCAATTCTCGCGGCTCGGAGAACAGAAAGAGCGTCACCTTGGTGCCCGGTGACTGCAGGTGCCGGGCGGCGACGAAACCGTCTCCGCCATTGTTGCCTTTGCCGCAGAGGACCGCGATCTTTATTGGCTCGATCGTGGCTCTATTCATGACGTGACAGCAAGCATCCGCCACGCGTCTGCCCGCTGTTTCCATGAGCTGAAGACTGGGGATCCCGTAGCGCTCGGTGGTCAAGCGGTCGACTTCGCGCATCTCGGCAGCGGTGAGAACTTTCATGGCAGACTTGCTGGGCGGCTAGAGCATCCAGCCGCCGCTGACGTTGACGACTTGGCCGGTGACATACTCCGCTTCGTCGGAAGCGAAAAAGGCGACGGCGGCGGCAACATCTTCCACGGTGGGCGGGCGGCCGATGGGAAAACGCGCGTCGCGGATGCGGCGTGCTTCTTCACGCGTTAATTCCTTCTCATCGATGCTGGAAGGATTTACGACGTTGACGGTGATGCCGTTCTTGGCTTCCTCCAGGGCCAGGGAGCGGGAGAGCGCAACGACGGCGGCTTTGGCAGCAGCGTAGGCGGAAATTTTCGCTTGGCCGAACGCGCGCTCAGCGCCGACAGCCCCTAGATTGATGATGCGTCCCCAACGGCCGCGGCGCATGTGCGGGAGGGCGGCGCGGCTCATGTACAGGACGGTCATCAGGTTCGAGGAAAAGATGCTTTGCCAGTCTTCGAGAGAAGACTCGGCGAGGGTGCCCCAACGGAAATCGCCGACATTGTTCACCACGAGGTCGATGCGGCCGAAACGATCGACCACCGTGCGCAAGAGCTGCTCGGCGCGCGGGGCGTCGGTGATGTCGGTTTCGACGGCGACGCAATCAGCGCCGCTGGCTTGCAATTGCAGAAGGGTCTGTTGCGCGGCGGTTTTATTCGAACGATAAGCAATGGCCACGCGCGCCCCATCCTGCGCCAGGCGTACCGCGATGCCGCGGCCGATGCCCCGGCTGCCACCGGTAATTAGGGCCACACGATTGCGAAGGGACATTCCTCTCCTCAAATAATGCGCAGCGAAGCATGTCAGTATAGCGCAGGTGGGTGAAATGCCGGGTCACGGCGCTTCGACTTGCAGCTTGCGTGGACAAATAGTGGTGACGCGACCGCAAGTGTGCAATTTTACTGCAGGCGGGCGACAATTACGGTCATGTCGTCAGCTTGCTCGGGAGTGCCGGCCCATTCTTCGGCGGCGGTCATTAGGGACTCGGCGACGACCTGCGGGGTGGCGCCTTGCACGTGGACGGCGGCCTGTTGCAGGCGGCGAATGCCGAATTCTTCGCCGTAAACATTTTCCGGCTCCACTAAGCCGTCACTGTAGCCGACGAGCAGCGAATCGGGCGGCACGAGCACCGCGCCCTCTTCGTAGCAATAATCCTCAACGACGCCGAGGACCATGCCGCCTTTGTCGAGATGCAGCGCGGAATCCTTGGAAAGCAGAAACGAAGGAAGATGGCCGGCGTTGGTGTATCGCAAGTTGCGCGTGGCGCTGTCATAGACGGCGATGAAGAAGGTGGCGAAGCGGTCGTCGCCGGTGTTGCGCACCAGATGCTTGTTGAGGCGGGAGACGAGCTCGGCGGTGCTCATGATTTCGCTTCCGGCCACCAGCACCTGGCTACGCAGGGCGGCTTGCAGGCTGGCCATCAGGAGCGCGGCGGAAATTCCTTTGCCGGAAATATCAGCGATGGCGATGGCCAGATGCGTGGGGCTGAGCTGAATGAAATCGTAGTAGTCGCCGCTGACGGCGCGCGCAGCTTTGCAGATGGCTTCGATTTCGACGCCGGGGATTTTTGGCAGAGTCCTGGGAAAAAGCTGGTCCTGCACTTCGCGTGCGATGGAAATTTCGTTTTCCAGGCGCTGGCGCTGTTTCTGCTCTTCGATGAGATTGCTGATGGAACTGGTCATGAGATTGAACGACTCACCGAGAACGCCGAGCTGATCGCGGCGCTCGATGCGCACACGGTGCGATAGATCCCCGGCTTGCACGTACTGCGTAGCGCGGTAGAGCTCGTCCACGGCCTTGGTGATTTGGCGCGTGAGAACCAAGCCGGTGGTCAACGCAGCGGCCTCAATCACGAAGAAGGCGATGACGATGAGGACGAAAGCAATGAGGTACGTGTCGCGCAGCTCGCCGAGGGATCGAAACATACGGCCACTCAACTGCGAGGGTCGCGCGTTGAAGACAGCAAGCACGGGACGCACGGGCTCGACCACACCATCCGGCCCGACATAGGTGGAATCCAAGCGGGAGACCACGTTGACCGGGGTGTCGATCCACAGCATCGCGGGCTGGAGAAAGCGGTTGCGGGCCACGATGCGATGTGTATTTTCATACTGGACTCCATCCGTGGTGGTGTAGAGCACGCCCTGGTGGCCGCGGCCGGAATACCGCTGCATTAAATTGAGCTGAATCGCGCCCAGATCCGGCGCGATGCTGGCAAGGAAGTCCTCCGTCAGCGGCACACGCAGGGTGACGACGCGAACACCCCTGGGCTCAGGCATGGCGCGGATGCTGATAATGGAGAGCGTCTTGCCCTGCTGCAGCAATCCGGCGAAGGATTGCCTGCCGGAAGCAACGTTGTGTAGCAAACCTGGGTCGCCCGAAAAATCGATCGTTAGGCCTGGAAGCTCACGGTCGTGCACGGAATGCGATTGTGCCGCGAGGATGCGCTCCGATTCGACTTCGCTGGCGCTGGCGGGCAGAGTGCTGTGGGCGGCGGCGATGTGCTCGGCAATGTCAGCGAGCATGTCTTTGCGGCGCTGGACGTCTTCATAGAGAAGATAGGAGGCGAGCTGCGAATAAAGAATACTGGCGGAGCGAACAGCCAGAAGCGCCAGCAAGAGCACGGGAACGACAGCGATGAAGAGACCAGCGACGATGAGACGATTGCGCAGGCTCCAGAGTAGGCGGCTCCTTCCCCAGGCGAGTAGCCGGTATAGAAGGTATATGGCGGCGAGGAGGGCGACAAATTTCAGATAATTGGAGATGCTGCCTTCGACCGCGAACAAGTAGGCTAGGCCGCCGGCAGCCGTCAGCAGCAACGCGGCGAGATCGAGGCGCGAGATGCGGTCCCAGACGGTGCGGATGTTGGAAGCAGCGGTCACACGTCAGCCTTGGACAGAAATACTACTTTACCCTAAGGATGCGCTTTGGACCGAGCGGGCTTTACCGCGCCTGGACGGCCTGCGGAGAAACTACTTCGTCAGGGCTTGACGTACGCGGCTGTGATATCGGCTGTAAGTGAAGTAGATGACCAGCCCGATAACGAGCCAAATAATCAGGCGCGCCCAGTTGATCCAACCGAGCTTGTACATCATGTAGCCATTAAAGATGATGCCAAGAATCGGCACCGCGGGCACCCAGGGAGTGCGGAAGGGCCGCGGCTGCTGCGGATTGGTGCGGCGCAAGATCATGACCGCGATGCACACCATGATGAAGGCCAGCAGCGTACCGATGTTGACCATCTTTCCGATATCGTCGATCGGAGTGATGCTGCCCACGATGGCGGCGAGCAAACCGACCAGGATGGTGTTCTTGTAGGGCGTGCGGAACTTCTTGTGAACGGAGGCAAAAAATTTCTTGGGCAGCAAACCGTCATTGGCCATTGCGTACAAAACACGCGTCTGGCCGAGCAACATGACCAGCATGACGCTGGTGAGGCCCGCGAGGGCTCCAACGGTAATGATGTGAGAGGCAACATTCAGGCCGCGATCGAGGAAGGCTTCGGCGATGGGCGCTTCGATATTGACGTCTTGCCAGCGAACCATGCCGGTGAGCACGCCGGCGACGAGGATGTACAGCAAGGTGCAAACCAGCAGCGAAGCCATAATACCGATGGGAAGATCGCGCTGCGGATTCTTGCATTCCTGCGCGGTGGTGGAGACGGCATCAAAACCGATGTAAGCGAAAAAGATGTAGGCGGCGCCGGCGCCAATTCCGCCAAAACCCATAGGCGCGAAGCTGGACCAGTCATGGCCCCAATTCGAGAAGTTCACGTAGTGGATGCCGAGCCCGATCACGAAGAGGACCACGGCGACCTTGATGGTCACGATGGTGGCGTTGAAACGCGCGCTTTCCTTGATACCGATGACCAGGATAGCGGTAATAACCAGGGCGATTACGAAGGCCGGGAGATTGAAGCCGATCTCGGTGCCGAAAATGGTCGGCGCGTTGAGCAACGTGTGCGCCTGTTGCGCCAACTCCGGCGAATGCGCGTTCATGATGGCGTCGACCTTGTCGAGAAAGGCCTGCGTGCCCGGTTGCAGCGTGGCGTCCGAAGCGCGGGCCATTTGCCGCGCAATGATTTTCGTGGCGGTGTTCAGGCCAGTCCAGTGATCGTAGGCAAGCCACAAGGGCATTTTGATGTGGAAGATGTTGAGCAGCTCGATGAAGTGGTTGGACCAGCCGGAAGAAACCGTGCTCGCCCCCATCGCATATTCGAGCGTGAGGTCCCAGCCAATGATCCAGGCAAAGAATTCGCCAAGCGTCGCGTATGCGTAGGTGTATGCGCTGCCTGCGAGCGGAATCATGGCCGCAAACTCGGCGTAGCAAAGGCCGGCGAAGGCGCATCCAAGACCGGAGAGCACAAAAGAGAGCATGAGCGCGGGGCCGGCGTAGTGCGCGCCGAGGCCCGACAGCACAAAGATGCCGGCGCCGATGATCGCGCCCACGCCGAGCGCGGTGAGCTGCCCGGCGCCGAGGGTGCGCTTGAGGCTGTGCTCGCCGGCTTCACCGGCCTCCGAGAGCAGCATGCTCATTGGCTTCTTTACGAAGAGCCAGCTTCTCGGATCGTTTGCTCCGCTCACATCGAGTTCGTTTGGCCTTGATGTTGCCATGAGGGAAGCACCTCGCAGGGCGGCCGAGCGCCCTCACAATTTTATTTTACGCCGGGTGTCTGGCTGCCGCAGAGCGGCGTGACCAAAGCAGATATACGGGCACACCCAAGAGTACGATGATCAAACCCGGCCAGGTAGTTTGCGTTTTGTACAGCAGCAACACAAACATAATCGCCACTGCCGCCACTATATAGAGCAGCGGAATGAAAGGGTAGCCGAAAGCTCGGTAGGGGCGTTCGGCGTCCGGCCGCTTGGCGCGCAGGACGAAAATGCCTGCAATGGTCAGCACATAGAAAATGAGCACCGAGAAAACGACGTAGTCGAGCAAGTCGCTGTATAAATTGCCGTAGCTTACGGCCCCTGCGTCACTGACGCGGCGCGTGCGTAACAGAATCAGCACACTAATCCAGATGCCTTGGTAGACCAGCGCCCTGCCCGGCACACCCTTCTTGTTCAGCGTGCCGGTGGAGCGAAAGAACAGGCCATCGCGGGCCATGGCGTAGGAGACGCGCGCACCCGCCAGGATCAAGCCGTTGTTGCAGCCAAAGGTCGAAATGATGATGGCCCCGGCCATAATCGCGGCTCCTGCGGGACCGAAAACGGCGGCGAGCGCGGCGCTGGCTACGCGATCGTCAGGAGCGTTTTGAATTTGCGCAAGGGGCAAGGTGCAGAGATAGGCGAAATTGGCTAGGCAGTACAAGGTGATCACGATGAGCGTGCCGAAGGCCATGGAGAGCGCCACATCGCGCTTGGGATTTTTCACCTCGGCGGCGGTGAACCCAATGTTGTTCCAGGCGTCGGCGGAAAACAGCGAGCCAACCTGCGCTACGCCGCAGGCTGCGAACAGCCCAAATGCGCCGGACGCCACGGTGATCGTTGGGACCAAGCCGCGCAGAAAACTTGCTCCGGGCTCAAGGGGTTGGGCTCCGCGAATGGCCCAGAAATGGCCGAAGTTGTCGGCGATAGCGGCTGCATTGCGGCCAATAAAGACGCAGACAAAAATCAAGCCCAGAAGAGAGAGCGTCTTGGCGCTAGTGAAAATGTTTTGGATGAGCTTGCCAAGGCGCACGCCTTGCGTGTTCAGGAAGGTGAGAAACACAATCATCAGTATTCCGACAAGCTGTTGCACCGAGAGGCTTATGGCGTACTTCGAAGAAAGCGCTACCGGCGGGATGATCCAAGCGGTAGGCGAAATGGAGGGAAACAGCACGCCGAGGTAACGCGCGAAGCCAACCGCAACGGCGGCAATGGTGCCTGTTTGAATGACAAGGAAGAGCGTCCAACCGTAGAGAAATCCCCAGAGGGGGGAGTACGCTTCGCGCAAGTATATGTACTGTCCGCCGGCATGCGGAAAGAGCGCAGCGAGTTCACCGTAAGAAAGCGCCGCGGAGACGGTGAGCAAGCCGGTCAGGATCCACGTCAGCAGCAGGCCGCCTGCGGAGCCGGTCTGACGCGAGATGTCGGCCGCCACGATGAAAATGCCGGAGCCGATCATGGAGCCCACGACGATCATCGTGCCGTCGAAGAGTCCGATGGCGCGAACGAAACCAGCTTCCTGCTTCGCGGCGACTGGCTCGTGGATGGCTTGTGTAGTGTCTGCCATTCGCTGAAACCTCAGACGACAGCGGCATGATTTGCCGCGTCCAGTGTTTCGAGAAAGCGCTGCGCTCGCTCGCCGGGTTTTGCGGCACACAACACATCGCGAATCACGGCGACGCTGTCGGCGCCAGCGGCGATGACCGACGCCGCGCGGTCCAGCGTAATGCCGCCGATCGCGACGATGGGCTTATCGGTGAGCTGGCGGACCTGGCGGATCAAATCCAACCCCACAACGGGATCGGGGTTTGCCTTTGAGGTAGTGGCGAAAATAGGTCCGATCGCAATGTAATCCGCCGAAGTCGAAGCAGCGCGACGAAACTGCTCCAGGTTATGCGTGGAGACGCCGACCCACATTTCTTGTCCCACGACAGCGCGCGCCTGCTCCGGATCCAAATCCTCTTGCCCAACGTGCACTCCCGCTGCGCCAGCCAGCGCAGCTACATCTGGCCGATCGTTCACAATCAAGGAAGCCCCGCAAGGACTCAACGAAGAGACGAGTCTCCGAGAGGTTTCCAGCAAATCCCGCGCAGACGCCGCCTTGTCGCGATATTGCAACAGCCGGACACCTGCGGCGGCAAGCTCCTGCGCACAATCGTATGGAGAATTTTTGAGCAATGTTGCGTCCAGTATCACATACAGCCTGGGGAGAACAATGCGCATAACGCTATTTCCCGTTCGTTCCCAGCAACCGCTCGATGAAATGCGTGTCGATCTTTCCAGCCTCGAAATCGGCATCGGCAAGAATGCGCCGATGCAGAGGAATCGACGTTTTGATGCCCTCGATAACAAACATTTCCAGAGCGCGCTTCATCCGCCCGACGGCTTCGGCGCGATCGCGGCCCTTGACGATCAGTTTTGCAATCATCGAATCGTAGTACGGCGGAATCACGGCGTCGGCGTAAGCCGCGGAATCCACGCGCACGCCCGTGCCTCCCGGCGCCTGAAAGGTTGTGATGCGCCCCGCGGAGGGAACGAACGTATCGGGGTCCTCGGCATTGATGCGGCATTCGATGGCGTGGCCCGAGAATTGCATTTCGCCGACCGCCTCCTCGATCCGCTCTCCGGCGGCTATGCGAATTTGCGCTTTAATCAAGTCGACGCCAGTAACCAGTTCCGTGACCGGATGTTCGACCTGAATGCGCGTATTCATCTCGATGAAATACAGCGAACCGTCCTGGTCCATCAAGAATTCAACGGTGCCCGCGTTGGTGTAGCCGATTTTCTCCAGCGCGCGCACGACTTTCGCGCCCAACTCCTTGCGCCGCTTGGCGTCCATCCCGGGTGACGGCGATTCCTCGATTAACTTCTGGTGCCGCCGCTGGATGCTGCATTCCCGCTCGCCCAGATGGATGATCTTGCCATGCTGATCGCCGAGCACCTGAAACTCGATGTGTCTCGGATGCTCCAGAAACCGCTCTGCATATACGTCTGGATTTCCAAAGGCCTGCTGCGCTTCGCTGCGCGCCGTCTGATAGGCAGAAAGCAACTCGCCCTGGTTGCGCACTACGCGCATGCCGCGCCCGCCGCCGCCGGCTACGGCTTTGAGGATCAACGGATACCCGATTCGCGCCGCCTCCTTGCCCAGCTGCTCTTCCCCTTCGACGATGCCGTCGCTTCCGGGAATGGTAGGAAGGCCCGCAGTTTCCACTTCCCGCCGCGCACGGTCTTTCTCTCCCATCATTTCGATGACTTCGGCGGTCGGACCAATGAAGGTAATCTCGGAAGCTTCGCACACCTTGGCAAAGTTGGCGTTCTCGGAAAGAAAACCATAGCCGGGGTGAATAGCGTCCACGTTGGTGATTTCCGCGGCGCTAATCACTTGCGGGATATTGAGGTAGCTCTCGCTGCTGCGAGGCGGCCCAATGCAAACGGCCTCATCGGCAAATCGCACATGCAAGGAGTTGCGATCGGCCTCGGAATAGACCGCCACGGTGGAAATACCGAGCTCTTTGCACGCGCAAATGACCCGCAGCGCGATTTCCCCGCGATTGGCGACTAGAATTTTCTGGAACATGTCGGTGGGCGCCGCTTATTTCTTGCGGCTTGGACGTATGCCGAAGAGCGGCTGGCCGTATTCAACAGGCTGTCCGTTTTCGGCGAAGATGCGCAGCACCTCGCCGCTGATGTCGGATTCAATCTCGTTCATTAGCTTCATGGCTTCGACGATGCACAAGGTCTGACCCGTTTCCACGTAGCCGCCGACTTTGATAAACGCCTCCGCGCCGGGACTGGGCGACGCGTAATACGTGCCCACAATCGGCGATTTCACCAGGTGCAGATCCTCGGTAGAACGGGCTTCCGCCGCCGAAGGAGCAGCAGGCACCGAGGCCAGCTGCGTTTGCGCCGCTCCCGCGATGATAATCTCGGGGGCCGCTAACTGACGGGAGAGGACCGCGTTTGCGGAAGGCTTCTTCAGACGGATCTTCAGGTCGCCCCGCGAATACTCGAACTCCTCGAGGTTGTGCTCGGTCATGAAATTCAGCAAGTGTTCAATATGCTGAATTTCCGTGTTAGCGAACTTGGAATTGGCGCTCGGCTTTGAGGGCTTTTTGGGTGTCATGCCTGTTCAAATCTCAATAAGGTCCCGCGGAACGCGGGTCAGCAGTTCTGTTCGGTCAGCGTGCACCGCGACATCGTCTTCAATGCGAATTCCCCCGACGCCCGGCACGTAAATGCCCGGTTCTATCGTAATCACGTTCCCTGGAACCAAGACGTGCTTCTGTCCGCGCGCTACTCGGGGGTCTTCGTGCACTTCCAGCCCGAGTCCGTGTCCGGTGCTGTGCACGAAATATTGGTCAAGCCGGTGACGCGCCAGAACCCCTCTGGCGGCGGCATCGACATCCCCACAACTGATGCCAGCCCTCGCCGCCGCAACGGCGGCCGCCTGCGCTTCCTGGACTGCGCCATACCATCGCCGTATGCGCGCAGGAGCGCGTCCGACGAAGACAGTTCGCGTAATATCGCTGCAATAGTGGGCGAGTATAGCACCCAGGTCCAGCACCACCAATTCATTTTTCCTCAGGCGCTTTCCCGTGGGACGTGCATGCGGATGCGCGGAACGAGCGCCGAAGGCCACAATGCTTTCAAATGCCGGACCGGAAGCTCCCCTGCGCCGCATCTGGTATTCAATCTCGGTTCCGACCTCGATTTCGCGCACGCCCGGCTTCAGCAGCTTGATCGCGTTCGACAGCACTTCGCCGGCCAGCAAAGCTGCCTTGCTCATTTGCGCCAGCTCCGCAGGATCTTTGCGCTGGCGCCCCCTCTCTACCTCGCCATCTGCCCTAACCCAGCGCACGCGTGACCCTGCGGCTTTGCGCAGCGCTCGAAATTGCGCCACGCTTAGCTGCGTAGCGTCGAACCCAATACGACGTCGCGAGCGGCCTGGCAATAGCCTCCCCAGTGTGGCCATCAGCGATTCTTCCTGCCGAACCACTCGCAGGCCGGATGTTTCTTCCTTTGCTTGGGAAGTAAAGCGACCGTCCGTCACCAGCCAGGACCCCTTGGACGACACCAATAGCGCCCCCGCCTCACCCGTAAACCCGCTCAGGTAGTACCAGCTCGCAGGATTCATGGAGAGAACGCCCGAAAGGCGCGCTTCGGCAATCCGCGCCTGCAATGCCCGCCTTCTCTGCAAGAACTGTGTCTTCATAAAACAATTCGAGGAGACCGGAGTCCCCTCGAATCCATCCTGATGAGAAGTGTGGCTGTACCAAGCTGTCGGCTGTTATCCGGGGATAATCCTCGGAGTAATGAAGAACAACAGCTCCTGCGATGAGATAGATACGTTATTGCGCTTGAAAAGATGGCCGATGATCGGGAGGCTGCCGAGCAGCGGCACCTCGGTGGTAGTCACATTCTGGGTGGAGACGATGATTCCTCCGACGACGACTGTGCCGCCATCGGCCACCAGAATCTTGGTCTCTTCTGACTGCGTGTCCAAGGCTGGAACACCCTGGATGCGCGGAATGCCCTGGTCGATTTGTGTATTCTCGACTAACACGTCCATGAACACTGTGCCTTCCGCGGTGATCTGCGGGGTCACTTCCAGTTTCAGCACGGCATCGATGAATTGGACAGAAATCGTGTTATTGATCGTTGTCTGGATGGGGATTTTTTGTCCCTGCTTAATGACCGCTTTTTCGTTGTTCTGGGTCACCACGCGGGGCTTCGAGAGCAGTTTCCCGACACCCTTCGATTCCGCTGCGGTAATGAAGAAGTCCACCGCAAAATTGGGTGAACGATTGCCTAGGAAGAGTCCGCTTGTGGGAGTGCCGGCCCCGAGGTTGACGTTAAAGGGAAGTGACGTCGTTCCACTTGCAAGTATTGGCGGTAGCGGCGGGGGCGGCGTTGTGTTCTGTGAGATGGGGCTGACGCCCACGGTCGAGTCGCCCCCGATGAAGCTCTTACCGCCGGCGGCCGTGCCCGCGAAACCAAGTTGCACGCCAATGTCCTGGGCAAACGACCGGCTGGCGGAAACTACGCGCGCCTCGATTTCCACCTGCTGCGACTTGCGGTCCAACTGGCGGATCAGGTTGTCGATAACGGGGATAACCGACGGGATGTCCCGAATGATGAGCTGATTCGAGCGGTCGTCCGAAAGAATATCGCCGCGCTGCGACAAAAACTTTTTCAGTGTATCCCTCAGTTTTTCAGCTTTGCCATAGCTGAGCACTCGGGTGACGGTGACCGGCGCAACGGCTTCGGCCTGGGCTTTTTCCAGATCGCGCGTTGTCTCCGCTTCCTTCTTCAACGTGTCGTGGGTAGCGATGCGCAGCACGTTGCCGGTGAGCTGCTTATCGAGCCCATTGTTTTGCAGCACGATGTCCAGGGCCTGGTCCCACGGCACCTCATCGAGCACGATGGTCAAGCTTCCCTTCACCGCCGGGTCGAGCACCACGTTCAGTCCGCTAATTTCGTGGATCAACCGGAAGAAGTCTTTCAGGTCCACGTCTTTCAAGTTCACCGAGATTGGCTCGCCAGTGTACCTGGAAATAGTTGAAGAAGCCGGAGTCTGCGAGCTTGCCACCGTTGCCGCGGCGTTGCCGGACTGCTGCTGCGCGGCCTGCTGCGGAGTCGGCCGAGCAGGTTCGGTGCTCCCGCCAAACGATGCCAGGACGACTGAGGGCTGGGTCAGTTCGCCGGGCAACGCGAAACGAGGAGCCGAAATCTTGCGAAGCTTTGCGGAAGTTGCGGCGTGCGGTCCGGACACGTCGTAGCGAAACGCGGGCCGCTCCACGCGAGTCTTCTCGGATGCGGCCTTCAAAGTCGGGCTGGCCGCTGGGGACTGTGCCACAGTTTCAAAAGAAACTACCACCGAGAGGCCATCGCGAGAAATCTGGTAAGGCGAGGCCGAAGTGAGATCGATCACCACGCGCGCAACATCTGGCCGGAACTGCCCGAGGCGCACGCCACGAACCGGAGCGGACACGCCCGGAATCACCGTATTGCGCACGGCCAGCCTTGTGCCCCTGAAATCAAGCACCAGGCGGTCGGGATCCTGTACGCGCGCCGCATGGACCTCCAGCGGTCCCTCGCCCTCCACCCGCACTTTGGCGCGCTCTGGGGCTTGCGTGATCGCCACGTTTGAGATCACCGATGCCGTCGCGTTTGCGCCGGCAGGCTCCTGTGTTTGAGCGACGGACGGAGTAGTCACCAACGCCGCGCTCGCTAGTATCAGGCAGCCAATTCGCATGGCCGGCCAATTCGTCTTCATTGCTGTTCTCCTGCACTGGCGTAAATTCGTTTGTTCACTTGGCGCTCCACCGGTTTTCCGAAGGCGTCTTTGCCGACTTCGTGGAAAGACACTCCATCCATGGCAATCTTTTCCACGCGGCCGTCGTATAGCTGATCGCCTTCGCGCAGAAAATACGTGCGCGATTGTGGGTTGGAAACCACGGCGATCATCCCGTTGGGTGCGCGCACGATTCCGTCCAAACGCAAAGTACCCACCTGAAGCCCGGCTTTGCCTTGCGGAAGATCTGTTCGTGGTCCAGCGTGCTCGCGGCCCACGAGCGATTCGAACGGATCGCGTTTGGCAACTTTGACCTCTTTGTCCGCAGCGGGTGTTGCACTGACGACGGGCTTCGCGGCGCGACGAGCAGATTTCTTGGCGGCCTGTTTCGGCGCCGGTTTTGCCGCTGCCGTCTTGGGCGCCGCGGGCTTGGCGGCCGTCGCCGCTGGTTTGTTGGTAACGGGAGCCGCTGGCTTGCTTTGTGCGCCAGAACTGGACGCTGCGGCCGGTTTCGCTGGCGCTTGCGCAGCTGATTTGGCCGGCGCTTGTGCGACCGGTTTTGCGGCTTGCGGCGCAGGTTTTGCCGCCGGCGTCGCGGGACTTGTACCCGTGCCGCTTGCAGGCTTGGCTTGCGCGTGCAGACCGGGAGCGGCTGCCGCCAGCGTAATCCCTAGTACGAGAGTCTTCACAAGACGCATATTTCGCTCATTCCCGTTCAGGGTTTCCCCGCCGGTTTCGCCGAAGCTGCCGCTCCGGCGTCACTCGACTTGGTAAAGAACGTCGTAGCTGTAAAAACTCCGGAGACCGTGGTACCCGGACGAACCGGATATTTTGCGCCCCTAGTTTGTGCCGGCTCCGCGAAGGCCAGATCGCCAACACTGATAATGCGCGACAGCCGGCTCAAGCGCGCGAAGAAATCCAGGATGTTGAAGTACGGTCCGTCCGCCTGCACTTCAAATGGCATCTCGTAGTGATATTCCTTGGACACAATCGCCTGCGACGTCAAGCGCCGCAATTGCACGTTTGACGCTGCCGCCGCTCCCTGCACCAGCCGGATAAACTCGTCGGTCTCTTTCTCTTCCGGCACGATCGTCTTCAGGGTATCCAGCTGCTTGTTCAGCGCGTCCATCTGCGATTTCAATTCGCTGTAACGCTGCCGGTAGACCTGCAACTGCGTCACTTCCTGGTTGAGCTGCGCCCGCTCGCGGACCGCCTTGTCCACCTCATCGCGCTCTTGCGCCACCGGCGAACCCGGCACGTACACTCCCACGACCACCAAGACCACGGTAATGGCCAGGGCCAGCAGAACCTGCATGATCAACGACATGTCGCGCAATGGATTGGCCATGGCTCGTTACCCTTTCTTCGCCGGGGCGGCCGCTGTTGCCGGGCTTCCCACCGCTTTCGGCTGCTGCGGACGCGGCGCCATTGGCGCAATCTGCGGCGGGCTGATTTCCGCCGACATTTGAAACAGGAAGGTTTGTATCCCCGTGTTCTTTTCGTCCTGTTTCGTTTCCTTGATTTCCACCTTCTGGAAGTAGCCCGAGCGCTTCAACGCGGTAATGAAATTCGCGACGGAATTCACGGACGCAGACGCTCCCTCCATGGTCAGGTTGTTGCCTTTGCGCGTCATGGTGGTCAGCCAAAGGTTTTCTGTCCGCGATACCGTACTAGCGATCTCATCCAGCAATTCCTGCGCCCCGGTGCGATCGCGCTGCAATTGCTCAATCGTCTGCACTCGTTGCGTCAAAATCCTCTTCTGCGCCTCGAAGGTGTCGACTTGCTGCTTGATCTGCATCAGGTCGGCCTTCTGCGCTTGCAGTTGCTTGATGCGCGTGTTCTCCTCGTTCAACTGCTTCTGCCAGGAGAGGTACAGCAGAAACAACGCCAGCACACCCAGCGCCGCACCCGCACCCACAAAGACCAGCGGCAGGGCCGCTCCGGTATCCACCGGCCGCCGTGCCGCCCGGGGTCGCGCTTGTCCGAGAAGATTTATGCGAATCATGGCTAGTCAAAGCTCCTAAGTGCCAGCCCCACTGCTATTGCAAGC
>Ga0307475_10000480_pt1 | contig 23879 bp, 32 predicted proteins | sample atmos_gasesECM1C_FD_203317 | JGI IMG/M metagenome (GOLD analysis project Ga0307475, IMG submission 203317) | Hardwood forest soil microbial communities from Morgan-Monroe State Forest, Indiana, United States - atmos_gasesECM1C_515 | ecosystem: Environmental > Terrestrial > Soil > Temperate... | reverse complement strand
GGTTGGGCATTGCCATCGATCAGCAAGACTTCATGTCCGGCAGGTGTGAGTGCTTGCAGCAAGAACATCCAGAGGTGGGGCATGAAGTTGCGGGTGACCCCGTTGTCAGGGTTGTAAAGCAGAATTCGCATGACACTACTTTAAAACACTCGCTTGCCACGCTGAGTCAGTCACGACGATCCCGGAAGGCCGGGCATCTCAGATGAGCCTTGCGAACTAAGTGTTAGTGTCCCCACGTATGCCGGCTTCCCGTCATCATACATAACCCCCCGTCAACGTGGGTGCTGTCAACTCATTGTTGGCGATAATGTATGTCCGCCGCCGGACTGCAAGAGGTTTGAAGTTGGGCGAAGGGACAGTCCGCATAAATGTATCCGGCCTCTTCGTGGAGAATCGCTCTCCGGGCACTTGATGATGATCCGCACGTGTCGGTCCTTATAAATCGCTCGGTCACAAGGGCCGCATTATCGCCAGCAGGTTTTCCGGCCCGCCCTTGGACTGTTGTTTCGTCTCCTTCTCTCCTCAGCAGACCTTGGTGGAACATTGTTCAAGCTTCGTCGTCGTGGCGGGGAAAGTGGAAAGCGCGTTGTGCTTTCCAATCGCAGCGTCTTTTCCACGGCAATCAAGCTGCCGCCGACTGCAGCGGCTGATGTCGATAATCTTTGCCACTGCACAACACGGCCCAGGCCATGCGAGCCAGTTTGTTGGCGATCGCAACCACGACCTTATTGCGCGGAGCACGCTGCGCGAGCCGGCTTACCCACTGCCCGAATCCCCCGGTGTCGTACTTCACGCGCAGCAGTACAGCGCGGGCACCGTGGATCAGCATGCGACGCAAATAGACGTTGCCGCGCTTGCTGATGCCCAACAGCTTCTGCTTGCCCCCGGTGGAGTACTGCCGTGGCACGACGCCGACGCTCTTCGTGGCAAAGAAGAATCCGAAATAGTCGGCAAAGTAAGTGCTCTGCTGATCGGAGTAGGCATAGGTGTAGGAGTACGTCTGCTAATCGCACCGGCCAGCGGTGACGAGACGCGAGCGGACGTTGCCGACAAGGTTTCGGACTTCGACGAAAGGGTCCGTGAGCGCACGATTCGGAAAAAGCCGCAGGGTGCAACCGGGACTACTGGAGAATAGAACGCACACTTCAATTTCTTCAAACCCAACAGATTGAAGGGAAAAAAAGTACAATGCGCCGTATAAGCGGTACGTGGGTTCATTTCTACTCGGTGCGGCCTTGATTGCACCGGCTGGACTCCGGGCTGAAGATAAAAATCACAATTGTTCCGACAACGGATACTATGACCGCGACCGTAAGGATTGCCATACCTGGGACGACCACGAAGACCGTGCCTACCAAACTTGGGAGAAAGCTGAACACAAAACTCATCGGGAATTCTCCAAACTGAAGGCTAAGAACAGTCAGAATATTGGAAGTGGCGGCACGAACATCCGGATGACGACAGGGACCGGCACTAGGTTCGCCAAGCCCGAGAGGCGTTCCCGTTCGGTTTCTGGAACAAACAAACGAATAATTGCTTTGGAACTCGGGCGAATCGGTTAGGTTTGTGTCGAAAGTATCCGACAGCGGTCAACACAACCGGCATCTGAGCACCCATCAGAGGTGACAGATGCCGTTGTTCCCATAAGTTCTAAGCCGCTTTTCTCTGATTCTCGCCCATCGCAGCTCTTTGAGCTGCTGCCATTTTTCTTCTCGATGCTGCTGAGACATGTCGTTTGGGTCTCACAACCGCTGGGATATTGTTTCGCTTAGCCAATCGTGCCTTTTGCGACAGACTGATCTTTCTCCGGACAGCAGGCGAAATCGTTCGACGTGTCCGGGTGGGTCTGATTGAGTTCGAGCCGACCCCCGATAAAGCAGAAACAGCAGCCTCCAGGCGACCTAACTCGAACGCAGCTTTGTCACGTGCAGCTTTCAATTGCCCGTAGGTCACGCCTTAAAATTGCGTTTAATTGAAAATTCGACGCGACAGCCGCTAGGCTACCGGGTTCACTTTCAGAACAGTTCTGACGGCGGCTAAGGTAATCGTCTTGGTCAGGCCGATTTCTTTACCCGCCCGCAGAACTCAATCAGCTTTCCGCGTTGTTGCGGGGGGACCCAGGTTGCCTTTTTACGGAATTTGTTGGGTATGTAGAACTCAATTATCTTCGCCATTAGTAAGTTCTCGGCCAGCTTCGCATTCGAAGGATCTCTCCGCTCGGTCGTCTCCCACAATGGCCCGAGAGTGGATTGCTCACCCCACCAAAGGACAAGGACAATGACCCGAATATCTCCGCTTTTCCATTTGGCTCTCGCCAAACCAGAGTGAATGTGTGAATCTACGAAGCAGAGGTTGCGATGAAAAAGTGAAACCCTACGGGCATTGACAGCCCTAGAGGACCAGCGTAATGTGAAAGATGAATGAGTTACCTCCTTTCCTCTTTCAGATCCTCTGAACTAAGTCAGCTCTTCTGAAGTTCGCCCCTCTTAGCTGCGACAACCCGGGAGGTTGATGTGATCGATCCCAAAATCGACATTCGCTCGAAACCCACCCACTCCGCACAACCGGAATCCTTAATTAAAGACAATGCGGCTATCGCTCGTGCAGACTCTGCCGTGCAGATCCGCGCTTACGAGCTCTACGAGCGTGGGGGCAGAGTTGATGGCCGTGCAGAACAGGATTGGTACCAAGCAGAAACCGATCTGAGAGCCAGCAGCAAACAAGCTTAGTGGATACAAGTGGACACAGAAACGTTAGCAGGGCATTGCGTGAACCTCAGGCTGTGTAAAGCGGGAGTTGTTTTATGGTTTGCCAACAGTTGGACCACCTGGAATGGGACTTTATTCAGGCAAGGGCGGCAAGCCGGGACATAGATTCGTTGGGATGGACAGATCGTGAGTTTTCATGCCTTGACGCGATACTGGATCACAAGCGCGAGGGACATTAAGGCGAACGCTGCCTTGGGGATTAAGTACCATTCGTGGAACTGCGAAGCGAGTCACTACGCCATTCTGCTGTGATGCAGGGGCAAAGTGTCGTAGAGCGAAGATGCATTTAAGGAGATTGCCGATGAAAATGACAGCAAGCACCCGAATTGTAGATGGCGTGACCATTGTGGACCTTCGCGGCCGGCTTATAATGGGCGAAGAGAGTGTGGGATTGCGAGATCTGGTTCGCAACCTGGTAAGCCAAGGCAATAAGAAGATCCTATTGAATCTTCGCGATGTCAACTACATCGACAGCTCGGGTTTGGGTGAACTGGTGAGCGCGTTCACAAACATGCGTAGCCAGGGCGGCGAATTGAAGCTGGTCAACCTCACCGAGAAGGTACACGGCCTGTTGCAGATCACAAAGCTGTATACCGTCTTCGACATCACGGACGATGAGGCTACCTCCGTTAAGTCCTTCTCACTTGCTGTCGCCACTGCCACAGCCGATTGTGAGGTAGCTGGTAGCCTCTATACGGCGTGAAAATGTGTAACTTGGGTCGCCGTGCCAGATGGGCATTTATGAGATAGCCGGAAGCCTGAGTACGCTCACAGCATTCTGGTTTCCGCTCTGCCTCTATTGGGGCAGTGGCTTGTGATCGGGCGGAATCGCCCTAGCTTCTGAGGGCGTAAGGCGAGAGGAGTCGCAATATCCGTAACCCCTTAGACACGCCGCGTAATTCCGTTTATGCTCTGCGTCGGCCACGATCTTGGCTTGAGGTCGAGTTAGCTTGGTGTAGTCACAGGTTTCCTGGCCGTCCCGACAAGCGGAGAGATTGCGCAGGTGTTCTGCGACGGCGGTTTGCCCCGCTTCTGACGGAGTCAGTTTGGAGTGGTCGCACTCGTCCCAGCCATTCTCACAATTGTCGGCGTTGTGCTTGTTTTCTGCAGCCGTCACTTCCCTCGTTTCCGAAGGAGTCAGCTGGGAATAATCGCAGAATCCTGAGCCATCCTTGCAGTCGGATACGCTGAGCTGGTGCCTGGCTAGGTTCACTTCCGCGGCTTCCGACTGGGTCAGTTTGGTGTGATCGCAATCGCTCCCTCCGTCCCTGCAGTCGGCGATGTTACGCCGGTGCTCTGCGACGGATGAATCCCGCGCTTCGGACTGGGTCAGTTTGGATGGGTCGCAGGATTGCATCCCATCATTGCAATCGGACACATTGCGCCGATGATCGGCAACGGCTAGCGCCATTACTTCGGGTTCGGAGAGTTTCGAGTGGTCACAGGAATCGTAGCCGTTTCTGCAGTTTGCCACGTTACGTACGTGGAGGGCGGAAGCCACGCCCGCCAATTGCGAGGGACTCAACTTGGACTGATCGCAGGGCTCGCGACCAGCCTTGCAGGCCTCCAGATTTTGCCCGAGATCTTTCTGCGCCAGGTCGGCAGATTGCGCAAATGCCAGAACAGGCCAAAGACTTAGGCAGGCTACTTGTGCCCAAAGACATTTCCGCAGACTATTTTTCATATTTCTCCGTTCGTCGGACTATAAATCAGGCCGGTAACGAGAGTACGTCATCCAAAGTCTGTAGCGCGAACCGGAACCGGTACGCGGCTCCGGTCAGCCACAAGTCAGGCTCGCTGACTGCGTTCCCAGTTACTTTTTGTCTTCTCTAGCTTCTCTGGCTTCGGCAATCTTCGCCTGTTGGCCTGCGTTTGACACGGCCTTCAAGAATGCTTCTGCGCTTCTGGGGGTGGTTGCTTTGCCCGAAAGAATATTGCGGAACGTCTTGTGCTTGCCGTAAATGGCGAGAGTCGAGTCATTATCTTGCTCCACTACCGCACCTTCCAACGTCAAACCGGCAAACACGCCCTTGGAGCGCGAGTAGGTCAGCATCTCAGTGTTCATTTTCCAGTCAGTTCCGGCGGAAGCATGACGGCCTACCGGGCCCGCCGCAACCGATCCTTCACCGGTGAGTTCAAACTTGCTGGAGAGCAAATGCTGGAAACCCTGGTCGTTCATGACCAGCATAACCAAGTCCACGCCTTCGACTCCGATCTGCAATCCCCAGCTTCCACCGCCAACTGAGACGAATGCGGGCGCACTCCAGCCTTCAGCCGTACGGCAACTGGCCACACCGCGTCCGTGCTTGCCACCGAAAATAAAGCCACCTTTAATCAGGTCTGGCACGACGAGGATGCACTTTGCATTGCTCAGAACTTCTTCCGGGATGCCTTTGTCCGGTGTTGACATGATCGCGTGCAGAACTGCTACCGATTTCTGCATACGGTCTACCGTGTCTTCACGTGCCGAACCTGCCCATGCGTAAGTTCCAACCATGCTCATGACGCTCATCAACAGCAGGGACATTGTCTTTTTCATGAATTGTTCCTTTCGGAGCTGCGGAACTAAGAGGAGAAGATTTCAGATGGCTGACTTAGTTCAGAGGACCTGAAAGAGAGAGAGGAAATGCTCGTCTCCAGCATTATGATCGCTGAGACCCCGCATAATAGCTGGTCTGAATTGCTCACTTCCATGGTGTTGTCGAAGGAGATGAGCCTAATCGCCAAAGCGCGCCGACTGGACGTCTTGTGACAATGTGAGCAATCCGGAACAGAATCGTGCGTGCTCGCGTGTCATGGTCTTAAGGAGTCGGAACTCGAGACGCGAGATCCTCCTCAGGGAGCACCGCGGCGCCTATCCTTTGGCGGAACAGTCTCCACCCAAAAGGGGAAAAGCAGCGAAGGTAAATCGATGGAGCCCGTTCTTCCTCCTTTCCACAATCCTTTTCGCAGACGGCTTGCCCTCTTCACCGACTTATTCACAAAGCTACTTGCGAGGCTCAAGCCCCGAGACTTCGGATTACAAAGGATGTGCCCCTTTTGCGGGTTGTTACGTCGCGATCCAAGCGGTTTTGTTTGGAGTGCGGGAAGTCGCTAAGAGGAGTTCAAATGCGACGAAAAGATGCACGACAAGAGTGAGCAATCTGCCAGCGCACTCAAAAAGGGCACTGGAGGTCTTCCTAATTCTCAGGCGGTGATTCTTGGTCTTTCTGGGAACCCAGACGGGCGTCCATCGCAGATTCGGGTGATCACCGGCAACAGGCGTCTGGGAGCTTCGTTCTTGGAAACGAATGCATCCACCACCTTCAATGCGTGTTCTGGAATCTCCTCGTCACTTGAAACCATGACGATTGGAATTTGTGGCTTGAGACGCTTTATTTCGGTGGCAACCTGATGCCCATTCATTTCGGGCATGTGGTAGTCGACGATCACGGCCGCAATTGCACAGACTGCCGCAATTTGTAGGCCCTGTCGAGCAGAGGTGGCAGAGACCACCGCATATCCACGTCTTTCGAGCAGCGCTCTTTGGTAACCTAGCATGCCGTCATCATCATCAATGCACAGAATCGTTTTGCGTTCCGGGTAATTGGGCATAATTTGGTCTCCCCCTATCAGCATGATCGATCATGCACACCGACAAAAGATGGTCAATTGGGAACACTTTTCCGCGACCGTTGTTGTCCGGGTTGATTCTCTGGCGGAGGTAGGTTCGATGCGACTCAATCTATTTTGATGAATACTTGTGGGTCACGCAACGAACCGCTTCCGCGCCGAACCGAAAAACTGGAACAACAGAGCGACTGAGCTGGGCGTCACCCGCCACTTCCCACCCGTTGAATGGGGAGATGCGTCTAAAATATCGACCGCACACGTGGAGACGCTCAATCGCGCGAAACCATGTGAGTTAGTCTGAGAGTTCGCCGCAGTTGTTCGACACCCGGGTACGTGCGCAGACAATGGTCAGCTCGGTCCCGCCAACGATCTGCACGGGACTAATGATCGGTGACACACGTTCACTGTGGCTGCTCTGGAAGCCGATGTTCGTGTCCCCGACTTTAATACGCTGCGTCTCGCTGTGGGGAATCGGCACGACTAGGGACGCGACGCCGAGCACGACCAGGAGCAGACCAGCAACAGCAGATTTTCATAAACGGCTCCTCCGCCGTCATGCGTCATAGGAAGGCGGAGGAATCCATCCGCATCCGTGCAATTGTGCGATCGTGGGCAACAACTGGCTGGCTAAACGATCCTTGGCTACGAAAGCGTCTACCAGCTTCAAGGCTTGCTCAGGAACATCCAATGCTGCGGAAAGCATGATGATTGGTGCTAGCGGCCTTAGCCGCCTCATTTCCATGGCCACCTCCTGCCCGTTCATTTCGGGCATGAAGTAGTCAACGAGTACCACGTCAACCGGGTACACGGAGGCCAGTTCTAATCCCTTGCCACCGTTTGGTGCGGTCAGAACGGTATACCCGAAGCTCTCCAGGAATGATTTCTCGCATTCCAGCACCTCCTCGTTATCGTCGATGCAAAGAAGTACTCCGCTTGGGACTTCCGGATAAACCGACGGGGGCATGATTCACCTTCAAAATCCATTTTCAACACTTAGGCTCCGGAAACTGTTCAAAATTGCTCAAACTAATGCTCTCTTGCAACAATCGTTTGGCGATCACGTTCCAAGTGCGACTAACGCTTCACCTGGAGTCGGGCGCTCGACCGTGCTACTTCTGGAGTTGGAGTCCTTTGCTTGCATAGTGGGAGCTCTTTCCAGCAGCAGTCGCGTGAGGCTACCGCTCTCGCCGAGCCTCACGCAGCAGGCTCAAGATGTGTAACGCACGAGTGATAGCGTCCTGCTCTTTTCCATTGGTGTCTGGCGGCCTTGATAAACTTCGCGATCGCTCTAGAATCGCGGCCTCTGCGTCCTCGATCCGCTGCAGCAACTTGCTCCGGTCAGACTCGAGGACTGCGGCGCGGTAAAGCTTTTCCCAATCTTGTTTGACATCACGCGTAGACCGGGGGTGATCGGTGTGGTCCCAATTACCAGGGCACATATTGACCTCCGCGCTGGGACGCACGGCAGTTTGAATTATTCAGCGTTCTTGCCCCCAGTGCCCTTGGCTCTCGGGTGATCGGCGCAAACATGCAATGTGAACTCTCTGTCGCGCTGCAACTCAAAGTTCCGCATCATTTCATCGAAAGACTTGCCAATGGGCGGGCCAGAAGGGTTGAAGACCCAGGCGCATTCGGAGCAACCCCAACCCCGAAAACGCTGTTGTTCAATCCATACCAGTTTCCGACTCATGGCAGCCTATGTCGCTTCGCCCAACGTGGTCTGACCGCATGCCCAGTACTGGCTTCCCGTCAAAGGACGAAACGTTCTCCGTTCGCAGCTGCGTACTGCCTCATTGCAGCAGAAGACCGTCACCCAGTCTGGGCGTGGCGGAAGATGCGTAAAGGAACGGGCAGAGTTTACATGCGCCAATTTGGACGGTCTGTCGGGCATCCTACATACATAGAAGGTTTTGTTCGGTGCGCATCACAAGATTCGGGGCCTCGTGTGAGGTAGCACAACTGCTTGCGTATTGCTTCACTTTTCGTGCGTCGCCAAGCCGGTCAGTATTGCTCAGTATCAGGGTCGTATCCAGCGTAGTGTTATAGGTCTCCGAGAGGGTTCACCATATACTCCGAGAGCCCTACCCTGTTTCGCACAGCATGACAGACGAGTGCATTCCCGCATCTGCGAGGGTTTTCGGCTCTGATCCCTGTCTGTTAAGGATGGTTTGTGGAAAGCAAAGGCCTACAAGTCGTGCAGTCTGGTGAGCGGACGAATACCGAAGGAAAACCAGTCAGTAACATAATCCTTCTTTCGATCTCCGATAGCGACTACAGCTCACTTCGCCCTCACCTCGAATACGTCAGCTTGCCAAACCATCTGGTCCTTCACCAGGGGGGTGGAAAGCTTGAATTTGCTTACTTCCCCAATCGAGGTTTGATTTCCCTTGTAGTCGTAATGAAAGATGGAAGGACCGCCGAAGCCGGCATAGTTGGCAATGAGGGCTTTACAGGAACACCGGCGGCAGTTGGTTTGAGCATCAGCCCGCTACAAGCGGTGGTACAAATCACGGGGGATGGGTTTCGGGTAGAAGTCGAGGTTTTGCAAAACACTCTGGAATCCACTCCGCACCTGCAATCGCTGTTGAGCCGCTATGCAGTAGTTCAGGGTATGCAGGTTGCACAGACCGCCGCGTGTAATCGGCTGCATGCTATTGGGCAGCGCCTGGCGCGGTGGTTGCTAATGACTCAGGACAGAGTGGATTCGGAGTCGCTGCCCATCACCCATGATTTTCTCGCAACGATGCTAGGGACAGATAGACCCAGCGTGAGCTCGGCGGCTGGTATTTTGCAGAGGGAGCATCTCATCGAGTATTCCCGTGGCGCTGTGAAGATCGTGAACCGCAATAAACTTCAAGACTCCGCCTGTGAGTGCTACGGGATCACCCAGCAATATAATGGCCAACTGGGCCTGAAATAAGCCCGCGAAGGAAGGCTCGCCCCTAGTTCTGTTGCCCGGCCGAGCGCGGATCGAAACGCGCGACCGGGGTGAAGCTAGTCGTGCAGAACGACGTTGAGCAGTGAACTGTGGACTTGCAGGCCGCCTTCTAAACCGCCGGCGTAATGGATAAAGCCCAGTTTCCTGAACCGGTTCATGAAGAAGCTCACCCGCGAGCGGGTGGTGCCGACCATCTCTGCCAGGGTCTCCTGACTTATCTTCGGGACCACGGTCTCGGGAATGCCTTCCTTGCCAAAATGAGCGAGCAGCAGAAGGACACGCGCCAGTCTCTTCTCACTGGAATTAAACAGTTGGTCGACCAGGTCCTCTTCGTAACGGATGTTCCGCGCCAGCAAATACGCCACGAACATATCGGAAAACGCGTGTTCCCGATGCAGCGCTGCCATCATTGCTTTTTTTTCAATCCGCAGAATTTCGCAATCCGTCATGGCAGCAGCGGATCCCATACGGAGAGTCTGGCCTGCCAGCGAGCCCTCACCAAAAAAATTCCCCTCGCTCAATATGCCGATGGTGGCTTCCCTGCCGGCCGTGGATACGACGGTGAGCTTCACCTTGCCTTTTTGGATGTAGAAGACAGCGTCGGCCCCCTCCCCTTGTGCGAAGATCGTTTGCTTTTTGGCGAGAGTCAGGCTCGTCCTGCCTTCGCCAATGGTTGCCAGGAAGGTCTTGGGATCGAACTCGCGGTTGTTCTTGACCGTCACAACCGGCTTCATGGAAATAGATTATAAATCCGGCGGGCTACCGGAAGTGAGCCATTCTGCACAGTATTTCGCAAGGGAATAGGCGAATCTATCGTTGGCTCAAGAGTGGCAAAGTGTCCGCCAAACCAGGCGATCTACCTACCATTCTTGAGGCCAGTCCTCGCTTAAGACTCAAGGTGGCTTCGCGGTTTATTGTCGGTCGTTCTCACCAGCCGGAATCCGCAACCGAGTCGCCTTCCAGTCGAGGGCACCTGGTCAGGGCAGGCCTCGATGACATGCCTCTGCGAGGAGGAGCAATGAAATGCACCCAGAAGATCTAATGAAGGCTGATCTGTTCAGTGAAATCGTGCTGCTGGCTACCGGCGGGCTGACATTCGTTGCACTGTTGGTGATCGTAGTGACCGCGCTCACGCGAGGCTAACCGCGCAGGACGTTCCCCTGGAGGATTCAATGTCGCCAACTATTCAAGTCGGTACGATTCTGATCGAGGAGCCGACGCTCCTCGCCCCAGGTTTGGGGCTGGAGAGCGAGCCTTACGCAGCGAACTGGAGCGTGGCTAAAGTGTTCGACAGCTTTGCCCTTGATCGCAAGATCCATGCTGCGGGATGGAACTTCTTTTTCATCGCAGCAGAAGTAAAAGTGATGTTCTTTGGCGCTCTGGGAGCGAACAAGATCCAGAACGCATTGAAGCGGATTTTAGAGAAGGTGAGGCCGCAACATTTTAATGGCCTCGAGGTGACTGGAATCGTTGCCAAACGATTTCTGGGCGTGCCCTATACCGTCGTTTCGGCACACTCGCGACACGTCCAACAGAGCTGCCTCTTGGATGGCGCCCAAGTGCGGCGGCTAGTCCCAGCGCCGAGCGGGCTCGCGAAAATGCGAGGGTAAGACCGTGAGGCATCCTACTCGTTAGCCAATTCGGGGTTGCTGACCAGTTATTTCCCCAAGGCCTGCAAACGCCGATCTCGATGCGGCTCTGTGCGGGGTTGGCCAGTGCCAAGCTCGCACTTTTCTCCCGGCTTAGCGCCACAAGTGGGGCAGCGAACCGTCAGGGCATGTTCCTGCTTGGCTGTCATGGCTACATAATGCAGCGATACTCGGCAACAAGATGTTCAATTGTGACCAGTGCAATCAGGAGCCGCCCAACGTGCGATGTGATATCTGGTCAATTTTGATCAGCCCGCAAACCCACTTTCGTTAAATACTAACAAGAAACAAATTTCAAACCAGCACCGGTAATCGTTTGGGGCCAACTGAAAAGCGGCTTCTTTGAGCACCTGTTCTGTCTCATTTTAAGGATAAATGTCGCTATCAAACACAGTGTTCCCCGAGAGCGTCTTGGAAGCTGTCGGCCCGCGCCCCTTGGTACTGGATAGGACTTCACCGGACCTTCCAGGATTTCACTCGAAGCCATCGCTACCTAGTCGAATCGCAGTGATTGGGAATTATCTTCCCCGACACTGTGGAATCGCCACATTTACGACGGACCTGTGCGAGGCCATTTCTGCGGAGTACGGGACGGCTCGGTTGTTAGCACTACCAGTGAACGACACCGAACAAGGCTATGACTATCCCGCACGGGTGCGATGGTCGCTCGCCCAGGACGACGTTAGGTCGTATCAAGAGGCGGCGGAATTCTTGAACTTCAACAATATCGACATGGTCTGCCTGCAGCACGAATATGGAATCTTCGGTGGCACGGCCGGAAGCCATATTTTGCATCTGCTCCGCGGCTTGAAGATGCCCGTGGTGACAACGCTGCACACCGTACTCCGGGAGCCAGACCCTAATCAACGGATGGTGATGGAAGAAATCGCAGAGCTTTCGGATCGCCTCATTGTTATGAGCGAGCTCTCATCCCAGTTCTTGCAAGAGATTTTCAAGGTGCCTGGCAGCAAGATCGACATGGTCCCGCACGGCGTTCCAGACTTACCCTTTCTCGATCCCAATTTCTACAAGGACCGCTTTGGCGTGGAAGGGAAAGCGGTACTGCTCACGTTCGGCCTGCTCTCGCCGAACAAGGGAATCGAAAATGTCATTCAAGCGCTGCCGCAGATTTTGTCCAAACACAAGAACGTTGCCTACATAATTGCAGGCGCGACTCATCCTCACGTTCTCCGTCGCGAGGGGGAGAAGTATCGAGCCAGCGTGCAAGCTTTGGCGAAGGAAGTGGGGGTGGAATCGCAAGTGACGTTCCACAATCGCTTCGTTAGTCCGGAAGAGATGGTTCAGTTTATTGGCGCCGCGGACATTTACATCACTCCATATCGCCATGAGGAGCAGGTAGTCTCCGGGACGCTTGCATATGCGTTAGGTGCGGGCAAGGCGATTATCTCGACTCCATACTGGCATGCGATTGAGTTGTTAGATGACCGTCGTGGCGCGCTCGTACCCTTTCAAAATCCCGGCGCTATCGCACAGAAGACGATCGAACTGTTGGATACTCCTGCGACACGCCATGCCATGCGTAAACGCGCGTATCTGTTCGCCCGGGAAATGGTATGGAAAAGAGTAGCGCAAGGTTACATGGAAAGTTTTGCCCGGGTGCGTAGCGACCGGATGCAAAGTCCACAAGTTCAGTTCTCGGCCCGCATGACTCAAAAATCGCTGGATCAGTTGCCCGAATTGAAACTGAATCACCTGAATCGGCTGACCGACGACACCGGAATGCTGCAGCACGCGATCTTCACAATCCCAAACTGCGGCGAAGGCTATACCACGGACGATAATGCTCGCGCACTCATTTTCACCGTGCAGCTGGCGCAACTGGGTGAAGACCAGCTCGGAAAAACCGAGTCAGATATGCCAGACGCGTCTTCCCGATACTTATCGTTCTTGGAACATGCGTTTAGTCCCACGAAGGGTAGATTCAGGAACTTTCTTGGCTACGATCGCCAGTGGAGTGAAGCTGAGGGCTCCGAAGATTGTCATGGGCGTGCATTATGGGCACTTGGAACGGTTCTGGGTAGGTCCAAGGATCGGGGATTGATGGGCGCTGCCGGGCGTCTGTTCGAATTTTCTCTTCCCGCAGTTGTGGGATTCAGCAGCCCTCGCGCCTGGACCTATACCCTGCTAGGGATTCAGGAATACCTCCATTCGTACCCTGGAGATCGCGACGCCCAGCGAGTACGATTCGCATTGGCCCGGCGTTTGCTCGAAATGTATGAGTTGATCCGGCGTCCGGACTGGAAATGGTTTGAGGACGTTGTGGCGTACGGAAATGCGAGGCTGCCGCAAGCCATGCTGCTTGTGGGGTCCGCTTGCGCGGACGAACGTATGCTTTCCGTGGGACTCAATTCGCTGGATTGGCTTATGGAAACGCAGCGTTGCGAAACCAGCGGCCACTTTGTACCGATCGGGTCGCGAGGATTTTATCGCCAGGGCGGCGAGAAGGCCCGCTTCGATCAACAGCCGATTGAAGGAGCAGGTGCGGTTTCGGCGTGTCTGCAAGCGTACCGCGTGACTGGTGACAGCCGCTGGCGGAGTCGAGCTTGGTCGGCTTTCAACTGGTTCCTGGGCGACAACGATCTCCAGCTTCCTCTTTATGATTCCGTGACTGGCGGCTGCCGAGATGGGCTGCATCCCGACCGCGCCAATGAAAATCAGGGGGCAGAATCAACGCTATCGTTCTTGATGGCTCTGCTGGAAATGCGCTCTCTGCAACCCGAGAAAGCGAAAGACCCTTCATGACTGCTCCCGAAACAACGCTGGTGAATGTCGAAAGCTCTCACTACCCGCCGCTACTTCTGCGGCATCCCGCCAATCCGATCCTGACCCGCAAGGATTGGCCGTACTCCATTAACAGCGTGTTCAATGCCGGCGCAACCTTGCTGTCCGATGGAACGACTCTTTTGCTGTGTCGCGTGGAAGACCGGCGTGGTTTGTCGCATCTTTGCGCCGCACGCTCTCGCAACGGGATCGATGGGTGGCAAATTGATGGTGAACCGACTTTGATGCCCAGCCCGCGAGAGTATCCGGAAGAAATTTGGGGCATTGAGGATCCTCGTATCACTTTCGTGCCCGAGCTGCAGCAATACGTGGTCACTTACACCTCCTATTCGCGCGGCGGCCCAGGAGTGTCTTTGGCTCTGACCAAAGACTTCCGAAGTTTCGAGCGATATGGTGTGATCATGCCACCGGACGACAAAGATACAGCGCTGCTGCCTCGGAGAATCAATGGCTGCTGGGCACTCATTCACCGCCCTATGACGCCACTCGGGTCGCACATGTGGATTTCCTATTCTCCAGATCTACGCTATTGGGGCAGACACAGGCTGATGCTGGAAGCCCGCCGTGGCGCCTGGTGGGACGCGAACAAAATTGGGTTGTCGCCGCCCCCCATCGAGACCTCCAGAGGATGGCTCGTGTTCTACCACGGAGTACGGCACACGCCTTCAGGCTGTCTGTATCGATTGGGCTTGGCCTTGTTCGACCTTGAGAATCCAGAGAAATGCCTGCTTCGTGGCGACTCCTGGATCTTTGGCCCGGAAGCGGAATACGAGCGCCACGGCGACGTTAATGATGTTGTGTTTCCCTGCGGATACACAATGGACCCCGATGGTGACACCATTAATCTTTACTACGGAGCGGCTGACTGCTCAATTGCCCTCGCTCGGGCGAGCGTGCGCTCTCTACTAGAGTGGCTGGATGCCAATGGAAGTTGCGAGCACAGCCGGCGAAAGGAGGATTGATTAGACTCCTAGTGAGGCCTAGCAGGCTGCGAAGAAATTGGTGCCGCGGGCTGAAACAGCCAGCTGCAGGGGCTAAAGCCCAACGCTTTTCTGCGACATACGGCGCGAGTGGAAGTCGTGCCCTTCCCACAGCCCATCCCGAACCGGCTCCAGACCGATTCCGAACGCTGCGACACAAGATCAAGCTCCGCGATTTGGGCCTATCTCGCGATAAGTAGGACAACCCCAATTCATCGTATGTGAGCTATCTTGCTCAGACACGAAAGCCTACACCTGTCATTCTTTGTTCTCCTGAGTGTGTCGAGAGAGCGACGACAGCTAATTCGTAGCTCCCATTCTTAGGTTGCATCGGGTGATCCCCAACGATTCACCGCGCGGCGACCACATCCAGCAGATTGGCATTCTGTATCGGTGCGTGTGCCGCGAACCCTTCGGCTGACGCGCTTCGACCCTAAAAGCTATCGGAAGTACAAATCAGGGCAACGCTTCAGGGCGGACGAGAGGCGTTAGCCCGCTCAACAAGAAAGGTTAAGACCCATGCCTTTAATTCAACTCCTGGAAGTTCTAATCGTGGTGGGTGTTCTTCTGTGGCTGGTGAATCGTTTCATTCCAATGCAGGGATCCATCAAGTCAATTTTGAACGGCGTCGTGATCATTGCCGTGGTTCTGTGGCTGCTGAATGTTTTTGGGCTGTTTCACTCGCTTTCCGGTATCCACGTCGGGAGGGGCTGAGTATCACGTACGAACCCTCAGGACGATCAAACGCAACCCAGCAGACACCTGCCACAAGGAGATATTGTGAAGATAAAGCTGCTATTAGCCGCCGCAATCACACTGAGCTTACCCGCAGTCGCTCAAACCCAAACAACCCTTGCCGTTGAGCCCGTGGCTCATACGCCAACGTTCCGGGTAATCGTAACCAGCCGCACTACGCAGGCGGTCAACTATAAGCATCGCAGCGGGGCTACGAAAGTGGATTTCGCGGGCACGGATTTGATGCGCTCTGCGAATGGTGAAGCTCAGGTGAACAGCAAGCGGGGAGCGATCGAGATCGAAGCGGAATTCGGCAACCTGCAGAAACCGACGACTTTCGGTAATGAGTATTTGACTTACATCTTGTGGGCGATTTCACCAGAAGGCCGCGCGGTAAATCTGGGCGAAGTGTTGGTAGGGGGCAACCATCGCAGCAAACTGCACGTGACTACGGACCTTCAGGCTTTCGCTCTGATCGTCACCGCCGAACCTTACTACGCCGTGCGCCAGCCCAGCAATGTCGTAGTACTTGAAAATGTGGTTCGTGATGACACCAAGGGAACTACCGAGGCGGTAAACGCAAAGTATGAACTGACGGAGCGGGGCGGCTACATTCCCACCGGCTACAAGTTCGACCCCGTAGTTCTGAATGCCAGGCTGCCATTGGAATTCTTCGAGGCGCGGAATGCCCTCCGCATCGCTCAATCCGAAGGAGCCGAGCAGTACGCCGGCGACAGCTATCAGCATGCTGTCCAGTTGATGAACAATGCGGATGAATATGCGACAAGAAAACACGTCGACAGAAAGCCCCTGATCGCAGTCGCGCGAGAGGAAGTACAAACTGCCGAAGACGCGCGCCAGATCGCAGTCAAGAAAGTCGACGACGTGCGCCTAGCCAACGAACGCCAGGCTTCCAACGACGCACAGGCACAATCGCAAGCGCAAGCTGACGACGCTACCCGGCAAAAGGAACGGGCCCAGTCTGACCAAGCCCGAGCCGAGCTCGCCAAGGTTCAAGCAGAGTCTGATGCAGCAAGGGCCCGGGCCGACGCTGCTGATGCACAATCTGCGACCGCAAAGGCTAAATCCGATATGGCGGACAGTCAGGCTTCATCAGCAAATGCGCTCTCCGCTGCCCAGGCTAATGCCGAACAATCCCGCTTGGCTGCACAGCAGGCCCAGTTTAGCGCGCAACAGGCGGAAACTGACAAAGCGGCCATGCGTGCACAATTGTCCGAGCAGTTGAACAAGGTCCTTCAAACTCGAGACAGCGCGCGGGGGCTCATCGTCAGCATGTCCGATGTTTTGTTTGACACCGGCAAGTATTCATTGAAGCCAGGTGCACGGGAGAAGCTGGCGAAAGTTGCCGGTATCCTGCTCGCCTATCCTGGACTCAACATTGAAGTCGGCGGCTACACGGACAATGTCGGCGGCAATGAAATGAATCAAACATTGTCTGAGAATCGTGCCAGCTCGGTGCGCGACTACCTCGTAAATCAAGGAGTGGCGCTGAATTCGGTTTCCGCCCGGGGCTTCGGCAACACTTTCCCGGTAGCCTCAAACGCTAACTCCGCCGGCCGGCAGCAGAACCGGAGAGTTGAACTTCTCGTATCCGGCGAAGCAATCGGCAGCCCAGTAAATGCCACGACAGGGAGCTTGCGCTAGAGCAAGCGTACGTAATCAGTAGAAATGGAGGTAGTACCCATGAAAGTTATTGGAATCACCAGCGCAGCCATTCTTTCTCTGCTTCTCGGAATCGGTGCTCCTGCGTACGCCCAGCAGGAGCAGCACGACGAAAAGCAAGACCGTCCCGAACAACAACAGAGCAAGCATGAGCAAGGCAAGTCCGAGCAAGCTAAGCCCGAACAGCAGCGTGCTGAGCAGCAACGCCAGCCAGACCAAAAGCGACAGCAGGAGACTCAACGACTGCCGCAGGAAAACCAGGCCAAGCAGCCCGAGCGCGCTCAGCAACAGCCACAAAATCAGAACAGGCAACAACCGCAGCGTGCCGAGCAGCAACAACAGAAGGACCAGAACAAGCAGCAGCATGCTCAGCAGCAGCAGGACCAAAATAACCAGCAACAGCGCGCCCAGCAACAGAAGGGCGACGAACGACCGCAACGCACACAGGAACAACAGCGTGTCGAGCAGAGCGCATGGCAGGAGCATCGCTCACGACGCTGGGACTCCGACCACCGCACCTGGCAACAACGCGGAGGCTACAAAGGCTACCGCATTCCTGATGACCGTTTCCGCGGATACTTTGGTCAGGATCATGGTTTCCGCATCTCCGGCCTCCCTTTCCTCGTTGTGGGCGGATATCCGCGCTTCCAATACAGCGGCTATTGGGTCAGCCTGGTTGACCCATGGCCAGAATACTGGGCGAATGATTGGTACGACAGCGACGACGTCTATGTCACCTACGTCGACAACGGCTATTACCTGTTCAACCGCAGGTATCCAGACGTCGGAATTGCGATCAGCATCTCGATGTAGCGGGTTTATCCGGTGCAGCTTCGGGAGAGGCTGCACCAGTTGGTGAATCTTCCTGTGTGAATACAGGCCAAGGAGCGAAACATGCTGGGAACTATATTGATCGTGATTCTGGTATTAGCACTTTTTGGTGCGTTGCCACGATGGTCGCACAGCCGCGAGTGGGGTTATGCCCCCACTGGTGGCGTGGGACTGGTCCTTTTGATCGTCGTCATTCTCCTGGCTCTCGGACGCATTTGAGCCATGCGCTACCCGGCCATCTACGGAGGCGCCATAGCCGAGGGTTGGCGGTTGCTTGCTATTGCGGCGCCAATTCTTCTCGTCGTCTTGATGTGCAGCGCTGGCTCGTCCGCATACTCCGTTCTGACGCACGAGGAAATCGTGGATCTGCTCTGGACCGATGAGATCCAGCCCCTCCTGCTCAATCGATTTCCGGGACTGTCGGAAAACCAGATAAGGGAAGCCCACGCCTACGCCTACGGAGGCGCCGTCATCCAGGATCTCGGCTACTACCCGTTCGGCAGCAGAGAATTCAGCAACTTAGTGCATTACGTGCGCAGCGGAGACTTTGTTCGTGAGCTGCTGCTTGAAAGCCAGGATGTCAACGAATACGCCTTCGCGCTGGGCGCACTGTCGCACTATGCATCTGATATCGCCGGCCATCCAGCGGTCAACCAGGCGGTCGCGATCGAGTATCCCAAGCTACGGGTGAAGTTTGGCAGGTCGGTTCGGTATGCCCAGGACAAGACCGCACACTTGAAAATAGAGTTCGGGTTCGACACGCTGCAAGTCGCGAAGAATCGCTATGCGTCGCAGCAGTACCACGATTTCATCGGATTCCAAGTGTCCAAGTCGCTGTTGGAACGAGTTTTTCCTGTGGTGTACGGAGTGGAGTTGAAAGACGTGCTTACCCATGAGGATCTGGCGGTGGGTTCGTATCGCTTCGCAATCAGCAGGTTGATTCCGCAAATGACCCAGGTCGCGCTCCAAACTCATAAGAAGGACCTGATGCGCGAGACGCCGAATTTCGCGAAACGGAAGTTCCTGTACTGCCTTTCGCGGTCCGACTACGAGAAGCAGTGGGGAAAGGACTACGTGAAGCCGGGCTTGGGCACGCGGGTTTTGTCAACGCTCTTGCGATACATGCCGAAAATTGGTCCCTTCAAGGGGCTCGCGTTCAATAACCCCACTCCGCAAACCGAAGACCTGTATATCAAGAGCATCAATACCACCGTCGATCAATACCGGGCCTTCCTCGAAGAAGTGCGCACCGAGACCCTCGTGCTTCCCAATCGTGATCTCGATAGCGGCCGAGAGACCAAGGCCGCGGAATACTCGCTTACGGACGATACCTACGCAAAGTTGCTGGCTCAGTTGTCAGCCCAGAAGTTCGCTGTGACGTCACCCGAGCTGCGCGACAACATCCTAAACTTTTATTTAGACCTCTCCGCCGCGATCGAGACGAAAAGGGACCAGGTTCGATGGCAAGGCGTATTGGCGGCGCTCGACCAGTTGAAGTCCGCTGTGCCGGTGCCGATGGTAGCTAGCAGCCCTGCGCAGTGATCCTCGGCGATTACTCGATTCAAGAGCGCAGCGGGTCAATGTGCTTGGCCCAGGGGCAGGATCACACCAGGGCACACGCCGTGGGCGGGCCCGGAGCCCGACTTAACGGCGTAATTGGGAGGAAGAATGGCAAAAAAAGAGTGGACCGTCAGAGAACTGACGGAAGCCCTGAAACAGTTCCCGTTAGACGCGAAGGTGTATTGCGAGAAGGGGCCCAACGGCCCCGCAACCATCGGGAAAGCGCAATACGTCAAGGCCTGGGGCGAGGACGACGAACTGGGAGTGTTACTGGACCGATAGCGCCCAAGTAGAATGGGGGTGCGTATGGCTTAGGAGGGTCAGGATGTGCTCACCGATGGCGAGCCTGCTTCATAACTTTCTTGGCTGGGAGTTTATTCTCCCGTCTCCACGTTCACCAGCGAGCTTTCTGGGAGGAGCGCTGCTTAGGGACCTCTCATAAAACATGGGTTACTCTTTAGCCTAGGCTGCTGACCAAGAGGGTGTGGTGGGTTCGGCGTAACTGAGCATGGCCTGCTTCAATTGCGAATCCACTTCGTCTGCGATGGTCATGACATCCAGCAAAACCTTGCTGAAATCAACCCTGACAAGATTATCTTGGAGAGTGTTAAAGATCCTGACCTGAAGGATTCGAGATTCTTCCACGACCAGGAACTCAGACCGATTCTGGTCGAACTTCGGGACGCATTGCACCAGCACATCGAACCCTTCGAACGCGTTTTACCGATTACCCATTCGTCGTCGAACGGTAGACGGGGTCATGATGTGGTAACAGCTCCCCTCATGAGGCAAACGCATGCTACAACGCGAGGCTTCGCATAGATGGTCACTTGTGACCATCTTTCCCAAGCCATGGGCTGTAGCATTAGGGTTATCTCCCACTGGAGTGTACCTTGTCCGCTGTGAATAGGTGGTTCAACGCGTGCCATGCACTGGCGTCGTCATTGGCTGTGAGACAGATACGGGGCCCCATGGCGCGTACACTGACGATCATCCTGCTTGGATTACCCGCACGTCCTCAGTCCATTCCCAGCTGCCAAGTGTCGGCCCACGACCTGGCGCAGCATGTAGTCACTAACGAACTAAACTTCCAAGAGCACCACACCAACTGGATGTACCGACTAGAAAAAGAACAGTACGGGAAGAAGCAGGTCGAGGAAATTGTTGAGACCAACGAAGGTTCTCTCAGTCGACTCCTATCTATTGACGATCGCCCTCTTACCGCGAAACAACAGGTGGAAGAGGATGAACGTGTGCGGCTGCTAATGAAGAGTCGAAATGCGCAACAAAAATTGCGGCGAGCTCTGGACGCTGAGATCCTCCAAGGGACACGGTTGTTCAAGGTGCTGCCTGATGCCTTTGTGTTCAGCTACGGGGGTGGTGAGGGAAACTTGGTGAAGCTGAGCTTTAGACCAAACCCGAGTTTTCACCCGCCATCCCTGGAGGCCCGGGTTTTCCACGATATGGAAGGCGAGATGTGGGTCGACTGCAGACAGGAGCGACTGGCTGCGTTTGATGGTCATCTCACACAGACCGTGAAATTCGGATTCGGCCTGCTGGGACACTTGGACAAGGGGGGCCACTTTGAGGTTCGGCAGGCAGAAGTTGTCCCAGGCCATTGGGACGTGACTACCCTGAATCTGGATATGACAGGGAAGGCTCTCTTGTTTGCGACCGTCGGTGTGCGGAAGAGAGAAAACCATCGGGACTTCCAGCAGGTATCCGATGATCTGACGCTTGCTCAGGCCGCGGAGATACTCAACCGAACGGTGGCCGTAGCGGACAATCGCTAGTCGTTCTTGTTCGGCTTCTCGGAATTTCGATTCCGAGCCACCACGCGATAACTCCCGGTTTGTCGGGCAATCCCGGAACCTTTCCCACCGAAATTGCGTTTTTCGATAAGGACATCCCTTCGCTCTCTATGGTTCCAGGTTCGAGGAAGATTTGTGGAGCTAGGCGGCGGAGCGCGAGTCTCTCCCATCTTCTCTCACCGATGTTTTTGTACAGCGTCTACATCCTTATCGCCCTTACCCTTGTAAAATACGGGGCCATCGATCGTGCCGCCGATCCGAAAGGGAAACTGCAACTTACCGTCTTTTAATGTGACTCCGGACAGCCGGGCAATGGTGTTGGTGAAGAAGGTCTCCTTGGTTGTAATCTCCGCCAACCCACGATAGTTCAATTCGTCGGAGCCTGACACGCTGACGCTTCCCGAGGCATCCACATCGACCCCGTAGCCGTCAATGTCTATAACCTTGCTCGAAATCCGCTGATCGGCTAGCTCCAGATCGGTGGTTATCAACTTAAATGAGGAGGGATCGTTTTTGGCCGGGCCAAGATCGTTGAAGTGTGCCAGCTTCATCAAATTCGCGTTGAGCTTGAGACTCGGTACTTGTCCGTTGCGCACCGTCAGGTGTCCTGCTCCGTGGATTCCCGCCAGCGGCCGGAGCGAGTGTGCGATTTCTCCCGTTAACCTTACGTCTCCTTCCATCTTGCCGGTCATCTTTCCGCCGCCGTTTGCGAAGGCCGCCAAAAGCTGGGCCAGATTAATTCCGCGCAATTGCGCATTGGTCTTAAAGCTTGCGTTTTTCGCCGACAAGTCGAAGGAGAGGCCACCTACGGCACTGCCGCCATAGACTTCCGCTTTGACGTCCGTGAAAAAAACCTGCCTCGACTCCAACCGCAGTTTGGAATCCAGATTTCTTACCTCGACGGCGCCGAAACGCAGAAGACCCGCCTTCAGGCCGCCCTGGCCGTCCATCGAGGAAGAAGAAGGGTTGATAATTCCGACCAGGTTCACCTGCTCCATTTCGCAGGAAATCTCGTGGGCCTCGAAAAAAACCGGCCCCGCCGCGTCCGACGGCAAAAGATTCGATGCTATCACCAGCCCCCGCTTAATTTTCACGCTCGAAATGGGGCCGATAGGAAAGGCTTTCGCCGAAACCGCTGATTGAGGATTCTCGAAGTTCCACGGGCCGTCGGGGTCCGAAGTCAGATTCAAGACCGGGTCCTCAAGTACGAGGGACTTGATGACCACCTGCCGGTGCAGGAGCGCTCCGACACTAAGTTCGGCGTCGATCCGCGCCACCTGGACAACATAACCGGACGGAAATATCGGAGGGTTCTTCACGCCGATATGATCAATGTGAATCGTTACAGGAAAAAGCGTCAGTGCCAGCCGCCCGATTTCGACCTGCTTTCCAGTTTTTTCTTGGAGATAGGAGATCACCTGGGGCCGGAAGTGATCCACGTTAATGAGACCAGGTACAACGAAAATAAGCGTGAGCAAGAGTATGGCGGCGATTCCCACAACGATTGGAACTGTTACGTGACGGATGGACATAGCGAGCCTTTAGAATGCAATTGTTTTGGCGCCAGCGATACGAACAACCGGTGGAGCGACTGGCATCTACGAGCGTGCTATAAAACCAATCATTAAACAGTTCAATTGTGAACACGTTTGGCGCCCACCCTGCGAGTCGCGACGCAGGTATCAAAACTATTTGGCGATAGTGCCCGAGTGACGCCGCACTCGCACGTTATGCACTCGTTTATAGTGGGCTTACTGGAGAGAAGATTGATTGTTGTCGTAAAAATCTCAAGCACTTTCGAGCACACTAGCGTCTGCGCCCCAAGTTTAGTTAACTCTGCGCTTGGCTGTTCACTTGCCTAGCAGGATGCTTTTGGTGCTGCGCTCATCGTGCGGACCAGTTCACTTCGGGGAATATACGCTCGATGGGAGTTTCTCGGCGAGGCCTCCGGAGCACATGCCGCCCCAACGACTCGACGTAGCTATTAAGATTCAGTGTCCGGTGCGCTAGCGGTCGGCTCGCCAATGCACTCGTGTTCGGTAAATTGTTTCCTGAGACTCTCCTGCGCATCGGCAACCCTATTCATGGCGGTCATAGGAACCTTGAACTCCCGATCACACAAGGTGCAGACGCCGACGGCGGGAACCCTGCCAAGCCATTCGAGGACTCTGAGATTGCGATTGGACAGGGCGCTTGCTTTCTTCTCAATGCGGTCCACTAGCGTCTGAACCTCGTGCTCTTGGTGGGTCTGGGGTTGTTTCTGTTTCTTCGGCATGCCAACCGGGTCGAAAAAGCTTGTGTGGTTCATGGGGCTACACCTCTGCTTCTTTCCTCAGTTCTTGCAACTTGCGCTCTAACCAGTCCCTCTGGACGGAGGCGTATATCGCGGATTCCCGTGCGGGAGCCTTGACAGGCACTGTTTCTCCCCCAGGTTTCCATCACACGGAGAGCGATCCGCCGTTCATTCATAGTCATGCTACACCGCCTGGTTAATGATCCCGTTAGTGTAA
>Ga0307475_10000479_pt1 | contig 23890 bp, 20 predicted proteins | sample atmos_gasesECM1C_FD_203317 | JGI IMG/M metagenome (GOLD analysis project Ga0307475, IMG submission 203317) | Hardwood forest soil microbial communities from Morgan-Monroe State Forest, Indiana, United States - atmos_gasesECM1C_515 | ecosystem: Environmental > Terrestrial > Soil > Temperate... | reverse complement strand
GGTGTAGGAAGCGCGGGCATCGTCAACCTTGCCGCTTCTCGCCTGCACGTTTCCCAAATTGTTGTAATAGCCGGGGACGTCCGGCTTGGCGGCGATAGCTTGTTGATAGGCGTTGATAGCGTCATCGTTGCGGCCGGCGAGGTCGTAGGCTTCCGCCAGCTTGGCCCAGAGAATATGCTGATTAGCATCTTTTTCCGAAGCTGCTTTTTGCGCCGCGGTAAGCTCCGCGACCGCCTGGTTTGAAAGGTCGGTGACTTTGGCTTTTGCCGCTTCACGTTGATCGGCGGGAGCTTTGCCTACCTCTTCTTTGGCTTTGCGTTCCTGCTCCAAAAGCGCGGTGCCGGCGGTGAAATGCTGCTTCATGCCTTCGAACTTGGCTTTTTCTTCTTCCTGTTTTTTGATTTGCTCAGTGGCCGCCGCACCCTGTTTGGAGACGATGTCTTTAAAATTGAGATCGGCCTTAGCCTCAGCGCCGCTTTGCACCTGAAGCTTAACTTCGTAGGGTTTATTGGGCGCGGGTAAGACCACGAATACGCTATAAATTCCCGGCTTAAGACTGCGAAAACTGTAATTGCCACTCTTATCGGTTTTCGAGTCCTGCTTCACGCCTTGATCGCTTACAAGTTGGATCGGAATATCAATCCAAGGCTTACCGGTCACATCCATGATTTGTCCGCGAACCACGCCATCGCCTTGCGCAGCGGCGCGCGGAATCAGCACAGATACTAATAGCGCCACGGTACAGAAACTCAACAGCCACGAACTCGCGTATTTCTTGCTCATGCTCGATTCTCCTTTGCAACAGGCGTACCGCCCGGGCGAGGCGCGCACCATTATCATGGATTCGGCGCTGGATTCAAAGGTCAGGAGTGGGCGGCGACGCCACGCTGAGAAATGGGATCGCTCGCGCCGGCCTCCGCGAAAGCGCGCCCACGCAGCAGACAACTGTCGCATACCCCGCAGGGGGCATCTTCGCTTTGGTAGCATGACCAGGTAAGATGCAGCGGGGCGCCGAGCTCGATGCCCTTGCGAATGATCTCGCTTTTCTTCAAGGCGATCACAGGCGTTGCGATTTCAATATGCGTTTCAGGGCGGGTGCCCACGCGAATCAGTTCCTGAAAGACGCGATAGTATTCCGGGCGGCAATCGGGATAGCCCGAACTGTCTTCCGCGACCGCACCGATGTAGATGGAGTGAGCGCCGATGACTTCAGCCCAGCTTACCGCTACGGAAAGAAAATGCGCGTTGCGAAAAGGCACGTAAGTGACGGGTATTTCGTTGATGCCAGAGTTGTGAGAAATGTGCTGATGCTCCGGAACGGCGATGCCCTTGTCGGTCAGCGCGGAGCCGCCGATGGCTTGGAAGTGATGAAGTTCAACAACCAGTCGTTGCCGCACATGATAAAAATCCGCGATAGATTCGAATGCTTGTCGCTCACGCTTTTGCGTGCGCTGTCCATAACCGGCGTGCAGTAATGCGACGTACTCTGCCCCGTGCGCCTGGATCGCCATCGCCGCGCATACGCACGAATCCATGCCACCACTGAGCAGCACGACTGCGTTCACTTCTTGCGCCTTTGAAGCAGGCATATTTCAAACGCCTTTCGCCGCCGGATCCCACACGAACTTGTGCAGCTGCAATCCCAATCTCACAGGCATAGAATCTTCGAGCATCCATTCCACTAATTTGCGAGCCTCGAGGCCCGGCCATTTGCCTTCCGGGCCTTCGAAAACCGGTGAGAACAAGACTTGGTGGACGCGTTCGGGCAGGTTGTGCTGCAAAGTAAATTCTCGCGCGAACTCATAATCGCGCCGCGTGGAAAGCACAAATTTTATTTCGTCGTTTTGGCTGAGCGCTTCCAGGTTGTGCATTTCAAAGGTGTCTGGCTCGCCGGAGTCGGGACATTTCACGTCAACGATCTTAATCACTTCGCGCGGCAATTTGCCGACGAAGCGCTCACCGCTGGTTTCGATCATCACGGTGTACCCCGAAGCGAGTAATTGTTGAGCGAGCGGATAAATTTCCTCCTGCAGCAATGGTTCGCCGCCTGTTAATTCCACCAGCGGCACCGCGACAAGGGAATTGCTTGCTCCTGATGTGGCTTCCGCAATGCGTCCCGCGAGTCTATCAACTCGCGCGGCCACTTCCGCGACACTCATTTTCGTGCCGCCATGAAAGGCGTAAGCGGTATCGCACCAGGTGCAGCGCAAATTGCATCCCGTCAAGCGCACGAAAATGCACGGCAAGCCCGCGCGGGTACCTTCGCCTTGAATCGATTTGAATATTTCGGTGATAAACATGGCCTAGAACTCGAATCCTCGTGAAGATTATTTCGAAGGCAAGACTACTGCTCTCCCGCTTTAGCCTTGTGCGATTTACGCGCCAGCCATAATATCGCGCCGAAAAAAAGCGCCACGGCGACAAAAAGTCTGAAATAGCCGGGCGAGATTCCCAGAGATCGCAAAAGGAAAACGTAACCCAACGCGACCAAAATTACGGGAATCATGACGATGTAAAATGCCCGATACATGTGAACTCAGGTGGCCGGACGGTACTGCGCCCGGCTGGTATCCGTCTCCCACAAAATTACGTCAGTTACATGCGCGCCCGGAGGTAAGCCGCGCAACAGGCGCGCGACCTCGTCGTAAAAATATTTGGCTAAATTTTCCGCCGATGGATTGACCGTTTTGAAGGGCTCAAGATCGTTGATAAATTGATGATCGAGCCGGCCCATGATTTCGCGAACGACGCGCTTCAATTCGGTGAAATCCACGAGCAAACCGATGTTATCCAGTTCCGGACCTTCGAGCGTGACGCGCACGCGGTAATTATGCCCGTGCACGTTTTCGCACTTGCCCCGATATCCGCGCAGGGCGTGACCGGCGGAAAATGTTTCCTCTACGCTGACTTCAAACATGGATCCTCAAATTGCGCCGGAAAGGACTCTGCGTGACTTTTATTCTTTCGATCTTTCGAGGAAACGCGCAGCGTCAGCCGAATTATGCGTAATACGGTAGTTCGGCAGCGATTCCAAGAAAATTTTACCATAGGGCATGCGTTGGATGCGGGTATCCAGCAGGGCTAGAACGCCGCGGTCGGTCTTGCTTCGAATCAAACGGCCGAAACCTTGTTTCAAGGCCAGCACCGCTTGCGGCACTTGAAATTCCGAGAAGGGATTGCGGCCGTCGTCCTGCAAAGCCCGGACGCGGGCGGCTACGATGGGGTCGCTGGGAACCGCAAAGGGTAAGCGGTCCACGATTACCAGAGAAAGCTGCTCGCCGGGGACGTCCACGCCCTGCCAAAAACTCGAAGTGGCGAACAGCACGGCGGCAGGCGTGTTTTTAAAGCGCTCCAATAGCACGGACCGCGGCGCGGTACCTTGCAGTAGTAGCGGAAAGCTCACGCGCGTACGTACACGTTCAAATAAATCGTTCATCTGGCTATAACTGGTGAAAAGACAAAACGCGCGGCCCTGGCTGTGCTCCAATAATTGCACAATTTCATCCGCTGCTTTGGAAGCGAAACCGGCGTCGCGGACGTCCGGCATTTTGCTCGGTAAATACAGCAGAGCTTGTTCGGGGTAATCGAATTCGGGCGGCAGGGTGCGCTCTTTGACGTGATCGAGGCCCAGGCGCTGACGAATGAATTCGAATCGCCCGCCCACCGTAAGCGTCGCGGAGGTTAACACCACGGTATCGAATTGTTCGAAAAGCCGCTGGCGTAGGATCTGGCTCACATCGATAGGCGTGGCGGTTAAAAACACGCCTTTGTTGCGGCGCTCGTACCAATACACATAATTCTTTTCATTGGACTCAAAGAGGAACGCCACTTCCTGACGCAGCTCGAAGCTGCGCCTGGCGATGCGCAACAATTCCTCGGGCTTTTGCGTCATGGCGGCGATTTCCGTTTCCAGGCCCTTCAGTGCCGTCAATATGGAATCGTAGGCTTCGCGATGCCGCTCCACGAATGCATCGCGTTCGCTGCGCGCAAAGGGGAAACGTCCATCGCGAGGCGGAAACGCTTCGAAAAACGCGCGCGTCCTCTCGCGAACGCGCTGCGTACGCCGCAGGATTGATGGCGAGCCCAGGTTGAGTAGCCTTAAGGATTGATCGGCATCCCGCGCCAGTTCTTCAAAGCGATAATTGGAAATCTGCCGGCCAAAGTAATCGCTGGCCACGTCCTCTATTTCGTGCGCTTCGTCGAAAATTACCGCGGAATATTCGGGGAGGATGCTGCCGAAATCGTCCTGCTTCAGCGCAAGGTCGGCGAAAAACAAATGATGGTTGACGATGATGAGGTCGGCTTCTTTCGCGCGCTGATGCATGGCGGTTACGAAGCACTCGTTGAAGTGGTCGCACTTTTGTCCGGTGCAGGTGTCGCGGCGAGCATCGAGTCGGGTCCACAGATCGGAATCGTCAGAAAGGAAAGTCAGTTCGCTGCGGTCTCCGGTTTCGGTTAGTTTCGACCATTCGCGAATTTGCCGGAAAGCGTCAATTTCTTCCATGCCTTTCAGCAAAGGCTGGTGGGCCATTTGATTGACGCGGGCATGGCAGAGAAAATTCGAACGGCCCTTCATCACCGCGACTTTTAGATTGGGCGCGAAATGTTTCTGCAGGAAGGGAATGTCTTTCTGGTACAGCTGTTCCTGCAAAGATTTGGTGGCCGTCGAAATTACCACCCGGCGTCCGCTGGAAATTGCGGGGATCAAGTAAGCGAGAGTCTTGCCGGTACCCGTGCCGGCTTCGACGACCGCGTGGTGATGCTGTTCGAACGCGTCGTGTACCACTTCGGCCATTTCCAATTGGCCGGGCCGATGCTCGTAGCCGCCGATCATGCAGCGTTCGAGCAGGCCAGCGGGGCCGAATACGTCATGCATTGAGGGGCTGCCGGGGGCCACAACCTTGTCGTCGGGCTTTTTCTGCGGGGGTACCGCGGGGCGCAACTGCTGGGCTGAATTGCCGCGGCGGGCCAAACCCGGTGAGGCGGTGCTATTCGGGCGATCTTCTTCGGAGACTTGCGTGCCATGCCGCCGATCGCCGGTTGGCAGGGTACTTTTGTCGGTCGTCGCTCTGATATTGCGCGCCACGAGGATGAAGGTCTCCTGCAGGAACTTGGAATTTATAATAGAGATGAATAGTTACCTTAACATACCCCCCGCTCTGCGGACGGGCATGGCTGCGGCGAACGACGGCTTTGCTGAGGCGTTGCGGCTTGAGTATTTGGACAACACAGAAGCTTTTGCGGGGACGTGGCTCTGAAGGGCGCGATACATTCGAATTGCAGTCCCGGGCGCCTATTATTAAGCTGACTAGGCAACATCCACATGGGGTGAGAATGAAGCGCAAAAATAAGCTTGGGTACATATTTTGTGCGGCGCTTTTGGGGCTGGCGGGTTGCAGCGGCAATGGCAGTCAGACTACGACCGGCGGTGGTGGCGGCACTCAACAACCGGCCAGTCTCACGTTGACCTTGACGTCCAAGCCGGACGTTACGTTGACCAATATTTCAGTGCTGTCGGCAACGGTCAGCATTACGGGTCTCACTCTAAATCCCACTAGCGGGAATGCGGTTCCGTTGACTTTGTCGCCCGCGGCATACCCGGTCGATTTAACGCGTTTACAAGCCGACACCGCGCTTCTGGGTGTGGCCAGTTTGCCCGCGGGAACCTACAGCAGCGCGACCGTCACATTTTCCGCGCCGACATTAACGCTCGACAATCAGTCGGGGACGACGCTGAATGGAACATGCTTGACCGGCACCATTTGTAAAATTGTTCTGCCGGCGGGATCCTCACAGGTAACTTCCACTCCGTTTCCGCTCACACTAACCGCCGGGCAGTCTTCAGGCATTTCGTTGAACTTGAATTTGAACGACGCGCTTACGGTAACTTCCGGCACAGTGGCTCTGAATTTTAGCGCTGCGGACACTTTCAACGTCGAAACGCTTCCGCGGGTCGGCACACCCAGCGGGGCGCTCGACCTGATTGAGGACTTCGTCGGATTGGTAACGGCGACGAGCTCGACATCGATTACCGTTAAGGCAAGCAGCGGCATCACATTGCAAATCGCGCTCCCGTCGACGGTGGTAATTGAAGATCCGCAAGGGTTGTGCGCGGCGTTGAATGCTACTTGCCTGGTGGCGAATCAGACGGTGGTCAGCGTGGATGCCACGGTAAACAGCGCGGGCGCGCTGACGCTGGTTTCGGCGGATCTGCTGTCTGCGACTCCGCAGGATGAGCTGGAAGGAACGTTGGTCACTACCGCGACTGCTGCGCAATTCAACCTGGTGGTGGCGAACAAAGTAGTCGCGAGCGCGAGTTCGCCTTCGACACTGACGTCGGCGAATCCCGGCGACGTTTTTCTGGTGACGCTCGCCAATCCTACTTTTGCGGTGGACCTGGACGAATTTTTTAACAACGCGTTGCTGCCACCTGCTAATGTGACTACGTTATTTGCCGGCGTGGGCGATCTTGTGAACGGCCAGGACGTAATGGTGCATGTCACCGCCGCTACGGGAGCGGCAGCAACCGGAGACCAAGCGGTTACCGCGGACCGGGTACTACTGCGATTCACACGGACTACCGGAATGGTTCAGACGGTATCCGGGCAGACTTTCACGCTTTCAAATTTGCCGCCGTTTATGACATTTGCCAGCAACCCATTGGTGGACACTATCACCGGGGTGACGAATTTTGATCGCGTGGCGGACGTGAACAGCCTCGCGGTGGGACAGACGGCGTCGATTCGAGCGTTGATGCTCAGCCGATCGTCGTTTAACTTCTATGCGGCTAAGGTCCGGGTACAGCCTTGATTTCCCGGTGATGCAATAGCCAGCAACACATTCGACTGCGCACTGGGAAATAATCTCGCACATGAAAAAAGGCCGACACGGTTACGTGCCGGCATCCCAGAAAGCTCCTCTAGTTCTAAATGCGGTGCCCCGTCCTTATGGTGTCTTTGTCTGCTTGGCAATTATTTTGTCTTCAATCTTTTTATATGTGGCCACGGGAATAATTTTCTTTCGCGTAAGATCCGTTTTCTTCGCATACGGCCGGCCATCGATTATTTTCTTGGCGTAAACGTCTCCAATTCCCGGCAGCGCCTTTAACTGATCGAGAGTCGCTGAATTTATATCCACCAGATCGTCAGCGGGAACTGCAGCCGCAAAGGAACTAAACGTCCCGGCGGTGGCCCTTGGCTGCGAAACAGCGAGGTGGATACCGCAAAAGGCCACTACCATCGCCACTACCAACCGCATTACGTGTTTCTTCATCGATTCCCCCTTTCGGATTTCTGCTGCTCCATTGCCCATTGTTAATTTTTCTCCGACGCGCGATAGCCCGCCTTCTGCGCATCGGCTTCCGTCATGTACTTCCCCTGCTTGGTTTTGCCGTACCATCGCGTGCCCGGTTTGTGATAGATACCCGACTCGGCATTGACCCACACCATCCCGTTGCTGTCCGCCGGCGCTGACTGCTCATTCATGGACTTCGACGGGGTCCGCGCACTGGTTGTGTTGCCAGAGTTGCCGGTCCCCGGCGGAGCGGTCGGTGGCGCCCCGGCGTCAGTGGTGCTGGAAGCGTTGGGCGACTGTCGCGTGTTGCCGGTCGAGTCCGCCGTCCTACCGGACGAGTCCCTCGTCCTGCCGGTCGGTTCTTTCGTCCGTGAAGAAGTCGCGGAGGCGCCGGAGCCGCTCGTGGTGCTACCGGTTCCCGCTGCCTCGCTCGAATCGGTCTTCTTCGTGGCTCCGGTTTTCTTCGAGGTGGTGGAGGTCTCGCCCGAATTAGCTTGCGGAGATTTTGCCGAATCCGTAGAGTCCGCCGTTGGTTTTTTCTTCTTCTTGGTGGCGGTTGAGTCGCTTTGCGACTGGTCCGTCGATTGGGTCGATTGACGTGATGCGCCGCCATGCGAAGTGCTGGTAAAGCCGAACCCAAGCAATAATGCCGTAAAAACCGCTAATGCCGCCAAGCGAAACTCCTTTGTCATTGTTGTCCTCTGGCTTTGTTATCAACTTCAGCTTACATATCGCCGTCATCGAGCGGATGACGCGGCAGGATGTGCTCCATGAGGTTGTAAGTCAATACAGGAGAGGGTGCAGCCGGTAGGTAATTAGACGTTAGCGAGGAGCGAGAGATGGGCCAAGCGAAGGAACGTTCGAATGAATCTTAGTCGCCCGCAGCTTGTACCCTGGGAGGTTCCACCGACTCAGCCAGGCCCCGACGCATGGGACCCAGCGCAAACGCCGGCACTTCCAATTCCGGTTCGACGGTAAGATTTGTAGCTTTACGTGGAAATTCGCTGCGGCGGTCCAGTTTTAGCCCTGCTTCCCGCAAAAATTCCGCGGAGAAGCCCATATCCTCGGCCCGATCCACGCCCCAGAACCACAACTTTTCCTCGTTTCGCTGCAGAAAATCCAGCGACTCCTCCAGCTTGGTCATGGCACGGTTGAACGACGAAGCCAGAAAAAATACCTCCAGCGACCATGCATGACGTGGGAAGCGTACCTGGATCCGCACGCAATACTTTCCGGACTGGTTTCTCTCCATGCTGCAACGATAGCTGTTGCGGACAGTCGCAGCGCGGGCAGTAATTCTGTTTTTCACGGGATCTAGACTCCATCGCATAAGGCCGCAAGCAAAGGCATTCACACGGAACGGCCTCGTTGCAAAAATGCTGTGGTAGGAACACTACTAGGGTATCCGGGCGGAATAGCAAAGGCAAGAGCACCCATCATCTTGGGTGCTTTCCCATAAACACAAGAAAATAAGTAGGTTATCTAGGTTAGACTGCCAAAACCGGCCATCTTGTCGGTCATCAACTTAACCTTGCCGTCTTGCTTGAGTCGGTTGTCGAGAGCCGTCTTAAACGCCTCGTAGGCGACACTGCGCTTAGTCTGGAGCAATTGCTCCGTTAAACTCTTCTTCTGTTTCTCAAAATCGTTCGGATTCGGCTCTTCTTTCGTCTCCACCCGGTACACCATCCAGTTCGCTCCGAGGCTCATGGGCTCCCCCACGTCACCGGGCTTCATCTGAAACGCCTCGCTAAGTTGTTTTCCGCTGGCGGCTCCGCTGATGGAGTCGTTGCGGGAGATGAGTTCGCTGGTTTTGGCTTCCAATCCCAGCGCCTTCGCGGCCGCGTCAAACTTCTCACCCGCTTTTACGCGCTTGGCCAACTCCTCCGCCTTGGTTTTTGCCAGGTTGCCAGACTCTTCCTGCTTCAAATCGTTCACGACTTGCTCGCGAACCTCTTCCAGCGAGCCTTGGTGTGCCGGGCTGATCTGTTGCACCGACGAAACCACGTAGCCCCGGTCCGTGCGTATCGGCAAGCTCAGTTCATTTTGCCGCAGCCGAAAGATGGCATCCTTCACTTCTTTGGAATTCCCCAGTTCCAGCACCGGATCGGTCGCGCTGATCGGCCGCGTCTGGGACACCGTCAGCTGGTATTGCTTCGCCAAATCGTCCAGCGACACTTTGTTCGATTGGCGTATAGCCTTTGCTAGTCGATCCGCCGCGTCGGCTGCCTGCTGGTCGGCCAGTTGCAACACCATCGGAGCGCGCAACGAGTCCTTCACCTCATCGAAGGTCTTCGTTCGTGCTGTTTCTTTCTCCAGCACCTTGATAATGTGAAAGCCATACTGCGTTTTCACCAGGTCCGATATTTGCCCTTTATCCAATCCGAATGCGGTCTTTTCAAATTCCGGCACTGTTTGTCCCTGAGTTATCCAGCCCAGGTCGCCGCCCTTTTCTTTGGAACCGGGGTCCTCTGAATATTTTTTGGCCAGGTCTTCGAAGTTCGCGCCCTTCCTCGCTTGTTTCAGCACGTCTTCCGCGTTTTTCTTGATCTCGTCCACTTCCGCGTCAGTCTTACCCACGGTCATGAACAAAATGTGCTCCACGTGAACGCGATTAGGCACCTGGTATTGTTGAATATTGTTTTGATACTGCACTTTCAGCTGATCGTCGGAAACCTGGATATTCCGCCGCATTTGCGTGGTGTCCAGTAAGCCATAACGCACCACCCGCTTCTCAGGTACCTGGTAGCGCGACTTGTTTTTTTCGTACTCCGCTTTAATTTCCGCGTCAGTGAGATTGATTTTGGCGGCCAACTCTTCAGGCTTGATCACCGCGTAGTCGACTTTTATCTTTTCATTTTTATAACGGAACTCGTCCTGCAGCTCGCCCGGCCCTACGCTGATTCCATCGGTCACGCGCTTGCGAAACTTTTCTTCCAGCAATCCTTGCCGGATCAACTCCTCAAATACAGGCACGGTAAGCTGGAAGCGCGCCTGCACTTCCGTCGAGTAACGATCCATGCCTACAAAGGTGCCGTTATTGAACGCTCCCGGAACATATTGCTTGATGCGATCCGCGCGCTCCTGGTCGGACACCGTTATACCCAGCCGCTTGGCCTCGTATTCTAATTCCTTCTCAAATACCAGCTGCTTCAGGATTTGCCCCGCGTACAGCGATTCCAGCGGCTTGGGCACTTGATTTCGCTGCTCGATCTGTGCCAATTGCTGGCGCACTTCTCCCAAGGTGACGGATTGATCGCCGACCTTGGCCACAGTGTCTGTGGCGGCCTCGCCAGTTCCGGGGGTTTGAGGCACCAAGTAAAGCAGCATGCTCCCGCCGAGAACCAGGACTACGACGCCCAGGAATATGCGGTACCCAAGTTTCCGGTTATCTGAATCTGCAGCCATCCGATCAGTCTCCTCCGTCACTAGACAAACATCAAATTATAGGAGATACCGCCGCGCCCCTCAATGACAATCGCGGTTAATCGGCTCCCGCTCGCGGGGAATAGTCGCTTTGCAAGGTCGGGCAGAATAGAAATTTTCATTGGCGTTCTGCGAGGTGTGCTCATTCGCTATTTGCAGTTTGACTACGACCCGCCAGCCCGGTTGAACGGCGCTCAAATCGCTGTGCTAGATTTTAAAATTGGAGCAGTAAACACCTGATCTCGTGAGCGTACAAGCACCCATCGACCCTAAACACGCCCCGGCTCCCAGCAAGGAGCCGCGTGTAGAGGTCTATTGGACCGCGGTTACCTATAAGACTGTCATTGTCTACGCGCTTCTTCTTCTCGGCGCAATTCTGGGCGTCGCATACCTCATCTCACCCGATCTTTATTCCTCGCTGTACCACAAGGCCGCCAACGCTATCTCCACACCGGACACAGAAAACGTGTCCATCTCTCAGATGCAGGCCAAGTTTGTAAATCTCGACGGCAAAGTTCAAATTAAGAAGGTCAACTCCGTCCAGTGGGTGACGGCCGACTATAAGACCACCCTCGACAAAGGCGATTTCGTGCAAACCGGCTCCGACAGCGCCGCGCGCATCACCTTCGCAGACGGCACCACGTATACGGTCAAGTCCGACACGCTGGTGACCGTAGAAGAGAATTCCATGGCCAGCAACAGACCCACCAGCGTGGCCATGCGCATCAGCACTGGTTCCGTCGATCTCGCCACTCCCAATTGGAGTTCGCCCGGTTCCAAGGCCGCCGTCAATGTCGAGGACGCCAGCGCCCAACTCCGGCAGAACAGCCGTGCGTCGGTCAAGAACGATCCGGAGGGCAACAATCACGAAATCGTGGTTTCTACCGGTTCCGCGGAAGTGCAGCGCGGCGATGAGAAAATTGAGCTGACCCAATGGGAAAAAGCCAGCTTTCCGACCGGAGGCGGTATTCAGCGATCCAATGTTCTCGCGCCGCCCTCTCTCGTGGAGCCGCTGAACCTTGCGCCCATCATCAACGAGAAGCCTAAAATTTCGCCCGTGCATTTCGTGTGGAAGTCCGTGGAAGACGCTGTCTCCTACACCGTGCGGCTCAGCGCCACCACGTCATTCCGCACCATCGTCAAGCAAGCCAAAGTTTCCGGCACCTCCGCGGACATCACCGGCCTCGATCCTGGTGAGTATTTCTGGAATGTCACCGCTCAGGATGCCAAGAAGCAAACCAGCGAAGTCAGTGAGACGTTTCAGTTTACCCTGGTGGCTCAGGGCAAATCGCAGGACATGATCCTCGAAATCGAGGGCACCCAGCTGCATGGCCGCGTGGCCGAAATTGTCGGGCGTACCGAACCGGGAGCCGCGCTCATCGTGAACGGCCAGTCGGTGCCGAATATCGCGCCCGATGGCCAATTCCGGCATTTCACCGAGCCTTTGGAGCCCGGGCAGCATACTATTTCTATTATTGGTTCGAACCGCCGTGGAGGGACCGCGCAGCAGACAGTCTCCATCGTGGTGCCTAAGTAAGTTTTGGATTTTATTGTGAATCGCACATAAACAGCGGTTCAATCCTTTTTTGCGGCGCCGTATGCTTGCGGAGAAAATAAAAAGTGATCTAGCAGCGTGTTGCAAGCATGATGGTTTTAGCAGCCATGGAATACTTTCACGGGAGACGGGGGAATGAATAAGAACGGTTACAATTTAAGGTCGGTTTTCAGTTTATTTTCCTCCGACCTCGCCATCGATCTTGGCACTGCGAACACGCTGGTGTTTTCCGCCGGCAAGGGCATCGTCGTCAATGAGCCTTCCATCGTGGCGATCAATAAATCCACTGGGGAAGTCGTCGCGGTCGGCCGGGAAGCCAAAGACATGCTTGGCCGGACTCCCGGCAATGTTGTGGCCATCAAGCCCATGAAGGACGGCGTCATCGCGGACTTTAAAGTCACCGAGAAGATGCTTACGTACTTCATTCAGAAAGCGCACAATCGCCGCGTACTTGTTCATCCGCGCATCGTAATCGGCGTGCCCAGCGAAATCACCCCGGTTGAAAAGCGGGCCGTGCAGGATTCCGCTTATCGCGCGCGAGCCAGCGAAGTTTATCTGGTGGAGCAAGCCATGGCTGCCGCCATTGGCGCGGGCCTGCCCATCGAAGAGCCCTCCGGCAACATGGTGGTGGACATCGGGGGCGGTACCACCGACATCGCGGTAATCTCTATGAGCGGCATCGTCTACTCGCGCTCGGTGCGCGTGGCCGGCAACGAAATGGACGAAGCGGTCATGCAATACCTCAAGCGCAAGTACAACCTGCTCGTTGGTGAACGCACCGCCGAACAAATTAAAATGGAAATCGGCTCCGCGTATCCGCTTGAAAAGCCTTTAACCATGGAAGTCAAAGGACGCAATCTTATTGAGGGCGTGCCCCGCACCGTAACCATCGACGACAGCGAAATTCGCGAAGCCTTGTCTGAATGCGTGGCCACCATTTTGAATGCCGTGCGCGTGGCCCTCGAGCGTACCCCGCCGGAACTTTCGGCGGACATCAGCGATCGCGGCATCGTGCTTACCGGAGGCGGCGCGCTGCTTAAGAATCTCGATAAGCGCATCCGTGAAGAAACCGGATTGCCCGTTTCCATCGCCGATGACCCGCTGGCATCCGTGGTGCTTGGGACGGGGAAAATGTTGAGCGATTTCCGCTTGCTGCGACAGGTGTGCATCGATTAAATATTTTCTAGGCCTCAGCCTTTTCGGAGGCCTGCGCTCAAACGACGTTTTTTGTTGTGAGGATTCTGGTAACGAAAGCCCGGCGATGCGATTCTTGAAGGAAATTTTAAGGCCTTAAACTTTCGAGAGCTACAAGGAATTTTGATCAGTTAAACCACATGCCCGGCATACCTTCTCGTCACAAATCGATCTTCCTGCTCACTGGCGTTGTGTTGCTGCAAGTTTTGTTGCTAGCCTTGCAAATCAAGCGCGATTCCGAAGGCCGCTTGATTCGCGTCTGGACGGTTGGCGCGTTCTCGCCCTTTGAGCGTGCCGGCAATCATGGTATTGGGCACATGCGTGAGACCTGGCGTCACTATTTCGCGTTGCAAAACGCCTCCCGCGAAAATGAACAGCTTCGCCGGGAAAACGATGAGCTCAAGATGCAGGTCAATCAGCTGCAAAGTAAAGCTATTGAAGCGGACCGCTTGGCGTTGCTGCTCAACTTTCACAAATCCCATGAGAACGTACCTATGCTTGGCGCGCGCGTAATTGCTACCAGCGCCGGAACCGCCAGCGCCACCATCATGCTCGACCGCGGCTCGAAGGATCACATTAAGAAAAATATGGGCGTCATCACCCCTGAAGGCGTGGTCGGTAAGATCGTGGAGGTCTACGACAACACTTCTGAAGTTCTCTTGCTCACCGACAAAGACAGCGGCGTCGGCGCCATGCTCAGCAACTCTCGCAAGCAAAGTCCAGTTGGCGGCGCTGGTGAGCCGCTGCTGGTCATGAAGTATGTGGCTAACGACGACACGGTAAATATCGGAGAACGCGTCGTAACCAGCGGCATGGACAAAATTTTTCCGCGCGATCTGCCGATAGGAACCATCACGGATATCAAGCCTGGTAATCCTTTTAAGAGCATTCGTATTCGTCCCTCGGCCGATCTGGAACGCCTGGAAGAAGTGATTGTTCTTCTTACCCTTACGCCGCTCCAAATGAATCAGGAAACGGAAGCCGCGAAGCCTTCCGCAAGTGTGGCCAGCAAGCCAGTCGCGGAAGCCGTAAAATCGGAAACCGCAAAGTCGCCGGTGAGCGCAACCGCCGCTAAGCCTGCTCCGGCGTCCGTCTCCCCCGCGCCAGTTCCAGCCTCTACTAACGCAGCGGCGGCGGTGAAACCCGAATGAACGACGCCTTCGACATTCGCAATATGGAATCTCACATCGAGGTGCATAAGTTTCGTGGCGGAGCCATCGTCGGCGCCACCCTCCTCGCCCTGATGTTTCAGGCTTTCGTACCGGTTTATTTCGCGAAAGCCGCGATGATTGATTTGCCTTTGCTGATAACCATCTATTTTGGCTTGAGTCGTCGCAATCCCTCTAGCGGTCTACTTCTGGGCATGATCATTGGATTGCTTCAGGACAGTCTTAGCGGGCCCACGGTTCCCATCGGCCTCTATGGCATCTCCAAAACCGTCATCGGTTATCTGGCGTCTTCCATTGGGGCGCGCCTGGACACCGAGCACCCGGCTGCGCGTTTTGCTCTCACCATCATTTTCTTCGGTCTGCACCAAGGCATCGTGCTGCTCACGCGCCGCATTTTGCTCGCCCAGTCGAGCGTCTGGTTCACCATGCATCTTGCCGCCGCCGCGGTCGTCAACGCCATTGTGGCCGTGTTTCTCTTCGCGCTACTCGATCACCTTCGCAAATCCTGACGTTCCAGCAGCATTCTAATGTTTGAGCAGCCAATTTGACGGTTGCGCCCCAGCCGCTATATGGGCGAAAATTGACGTTCTGGCCGCGCTTCCATGGTCCTCGCGAGCGCAAGCAGGTGCCTCCACATCACTGCACGTTTAGAAGGACAAGCCATGACGCAAACAGTTGGTGAATTGAATCCGCCGGTTCGGTTGATGCTGACGCCGGGACCGTCCTCTGTCGATCCGCGCGTGTACCGTGCGATGGCGACGCCGCTAGTAGGCCACCTCGATCCCTGGTTCAAAACCTGCATGGACGAAACGCAACTCCTACTGCGGCAGATTTTTCAGACGGAAAATAGATTGACGATGCCGCTTTCTGCGTCCGGCTCTGGCGGCATTGAAGCGTCGGTCCTCAACACCTTAGAAGAAGGCGACGAAGGCATTGTAGCGGTGAACGGCCTTTTTTCCGACCGCATGTACGAGATTGCTCAACGCACCAGCGCGAAAATCACCAAAGTGGAAGCGCCCTACGGGAATACCGTGGATGCCGAAGATGTGCGCCGCGCGGGTAAGGGCAGAAAAATTAAAATTATCGGCCTGGCGCAAGGTGAAACGTCATCAGGTGTCTTAACGCAACTTGCCGACTTTCGAAAAGTGGCTGACGAACTTGGCGCGTTGCTGGTAGTGGACACCGTGGCATCGCTGGCGGCTGTGCCATTGCACGTGGATAACGAGCGTGTGGACATCTGCTTCAGCGGCACGCAAAAAGCCATCAGCGCGCCGCCGGGCATGTCGCCCATCACTGTCAGCGCGCGCGGCGAAGAAGTGATGCGCACACGAAAGACGAAAGTGCAAAGCTGGTATTTCGATTTGACCACCGCGATGAATTATTGGGGCAAGGAACGGCTGTATCATCACACGCCCCCGATCAGCCTGATTTATGCATTGCGGGAAGCAATGCGCATTGTGATGCAGGAGGGGTTGGCGGTGCGCTGGGAGCGGCACCGCACCAATCAGCTGGCACTAATTGCCGGACTGGAAGCCATGGGACTGGAGCTGCTGGTGAAAAATCCGGCGGAGCGATTGCCAACGGTGACGGCCGTGATGATCCCCAAGGGAATCGACGATGTTCGCGTGCGCAGGCAACTGCTGGATGAGTTCAACATTGAGATCGCCGGCGGCCTGGGTCCGTTGAAGGGCAAAATTTGGCGCGTCGGCCTGATGGGATACTGCAGCCAGAAAAACAACGTGCTGCTTTTCTTGGCGGCCCTTGAGAAAATAATGTTGGAACTCGGTCTGAGGGTTCCCGAAGGTGCCGGAGTGGCCGCTGCTATCCGTAATTACACGCAGGTAGAAACGGCGTCGGCCGCGTCACGGTAAAATTCGGGAAATGTGCTTTCAGCTCGAAGTATAAAAGAGCGATTAAATCGCAGCTGCACAGGAATTTGGAGAACACGTGACCACACGTCCAGTATTAGCAAACACCGGCGCCATGAAAGAATTTGTTGGCGCCTTTGAAGTCACTTCCAAATTGACGGGGCACGTTTACAAATGCCGCTTTTCGTACCTGTGGAACGGCATCGCCACGCGCCACAGCGACACCATCGATACCAAATTTTTCGTCGATGGTGATGTGGTGATGGTGGGCCTGGCGCATACCGCGTTTGTAAAATTTCGCGAGCGCAGCGGACGCGATTTGACCGATCGCGAGGCCAGTTTCATCGCCGCGGATTACTTGAGAGAACGCCTGGAAGAGGAAGATGTGCGCCCGGTTTACGACGTGACCCATGAGGATGTTTTGAGATTGATCGAGCAGGTCGGCATCCAGTAACCAATTCCCCTCAAATTGCGGCAGAATAGACCGCGCATGAAGACTTTTCCCCCCACGCTGCCCACCACCAGCGATCGCCTCACGAACGTACTCTCGTACGGAGCGTTGTTGCTGCTCGGGTACGTGGTGTATCTGATCTTTGAGCCGTTTCTGGTGCCGCTGACGTGGTCGGCGGTGCTAGCGATATTTTTCTACCCGGTGCATGAACGGCTGGCGAAACGCTTGAAGCCCAATTACGCGGCCATGATGAGTACCGTTGGTGTGACCGTGCTGCTCATCGTGCCAACCCTGGTGGTGCTGTCGTACACCGCGAAACAGGCCATTGATGCCACCGCAAGATTGCAGACCGCACTCATGAATCCTGAAAGGGAACTGCCCGCCCAAGTAGTGGAGCGCGTTCGCGCGCAGCTTCCGGAGGCCTGGCAATCCACCGATTTTTCCGAGCCTTTGCGGCAGGGCGCAGAGAAAGTAGCGACGTTCCTGGCCGGCAAATTCGGAGCACTGGTTAAAAATCTGGTGAGTTTCTTTGTCGCGCTGTTCATCCTGGTCTTCGCACTGTTTTTTATGTTTCGCGACGGCGAAGACGTGGTGCGAGCAATAAAACACTTATTTCCATTTGATCGCACCATACAGGAAGAAATGCTCATAGAATCCAAGGAGCTGATCTTCGCGAGTGTGGCAGTGGGACTTCTGGTGGCGGGCATCCAGGGATTTTTGGGCGGAACCGCGTTTGCGATTACCGGGCTGCACTCACCGGTTTTCTGGGGAGTGGTTATAGCCTTTTTTTCGCTGGTGCCGGTGGTCGGCTCGGCGCTGATCTGGCTACCCACCGCGCTTTGGCTGGGATTCAGCGGACATTGGGGAAAAGCCCTCACCATCATGATCATTTGCGGCGCGGTGGCGGGCATTGCCGACAACATCGTGCGGCCGTTGTTGTTGCGTAACCGCACGCAACTCAATGAGCTGCTCCTGTTTATTGGCGTACTCGGAGGGCTCTCTGTATTTGGGCTACTCGGTCTGGTGGTCGGGCCAGCGATTTTAGCTGCCGCAATGGGGGTATTCCGGGTGCACATGATGCACCGCGAAGACTTGGCCGCTTCGCGAAGTAATGAACTGGTGCTCCCACGGGTTGAGAACTCGTAACCGAGTACTCAACCGCAAATCCAAAATAGGGTCGGGCCACGTGTCGGTATGTTAGAGTACCCCGCTCGATGACTTCCAAGGACATCAAAGCCGCGCCGGTGCATGAGGAATTGCCAACCGCCAAATTGCGGTGGCGTTGCGAGCTGTCGCGAATTCCCTTCGAAACCACTGCACAGGCGGAGTTGCGCGAAGGCTTCATCGGCCAGGACCGCGCGTTACGGGCCCTGAAAATGGGCGTGGAGCTGTCCGCACCCGGCTACAACGTGTTTGTTTGCGGGCTGGCGGGGACCAGCCGCGGTGGAACTATCGCCAGCATGATCGAAGAGTTGCACCCGCGAACTAAAAAATCATTGGACCGCTGTTACGTGAATAATTTCAAGATCGCGGACCGCCCGCGGCTCCTATCGCTGGCGAGGGGACAAGCCAACGGATTCAAGAAGGACATGCAAGCGGGAATTGATTTTTTGCGGCGGAGAATTCCGCAGGTCTTCGAAGGCGAACCATTCCAGCGGCAAAAAGGAAGAATCGTAGAGCGCTTTACCGTTCGTGAGAAAGAGTTGATGGACGATTTCACGCGCCGCATCGCGCGTGAACAATTCGCGCTTGGACACATGCAGGTAGGCGCGGTAGCGCTGCCGGAAATTTTCCCAGTACTGGAAGGCCAAATGGTGCCTATCGAAGATATTTCCAAGATGGTGCACGAAGGAAAACTGGAATCGCCGGTAGCAGAAACCATCGAGCGGAAATACGAGCAGTTCCGGCAGGAGTTTACGGTGGTGTACCGGAAAACGCTCACGCTCTCGCGCGAATTGGCCAGCGAGCTGAGTTACCTCGAACAAGAAGCTGCCTCGGTCCTCGTGGACGGGGCCATCGAAGAGCTGAAAGAAAAATATCCCGGCACCGGTGTGGCAGAGTATCTGGAAGAAGTGCGGCATCACTTGCTGGATAATCTGGGGCCCTTCAAAGAGCGCGAAGGAGAAAGCGAAACGGAAGCAGCCGGTACCGAGCCTCCGGACGGTTTACCGAAGCTGCCGGGATTGACGGAACGCGATCCGTTTCGTGTTTACGGCGTGAATGTGATTCTGGCGCACGGAGATGAAGATACTTCGCCGGTGATTTTTGAAACCACTCCTACGTACGCGAATCTCTTCGGCACGATTCAACGCGCCTACGACGCGCGCGGTGGCTGGACCAGCGACTTCATGGATTTGCGTGGCGGGTCGTTGCTGCGCGCGGACGGCGGGTTTTTGATTATGTATTCGCTGGAAGCGCTTTCCGAGACCGGCGTGTGGCGCGCTTTGAAACGCACGCTGAATCACAGCCGCCTGGAAATTCAGCCGCTGGAAATGTTTTATCCCTTTGGCGGCAGCGCGCTGAAACCGGAAGCCGTGCAACTCGATGTCAAAGTAATTTTGATTGGCGATCGCGAGTTGTACGAAGTGTTGTATCAGTACGAAGAAGATTTTCGCAAAATTTTCAAGGTGCGCGTGGAGTTCGACGAAGAAATGCATATGAGCGATGGGGTCATCGCCGAATATGCGGGCCGGCTACGCGCGCTGTGTGAAAAAGAAAATCTATTCCCGTTTGATCGCGGGGCCTTCGCGGCGATGCTGGAATACGGGGTACGCCAGGCCGGGCGGCGCAACAAAGTTACCGCGCGATTTGTGGATATGGCGGACCTGGCACGTGAGGCGCACTATGCCGCGATGGCTGCCGGAGAGACGGTAGTCCGTGCGGCGCATGTGCGAAGTGCTCTGGCTTCCAAAGTGGAGCGGCACAATCTGATCGAGACACGCGTGCGCGAAATGATCGAGGAAGGCACGTTGCTGGTCGATGTAGCCGGCGAACGCGTGGGACAAGTGAACGGACTAAGCGTGCTGGAAATTGGCGGGTATTCCTTTGGCAAGCCGGTGCGGATTACCGCTTCCGCGGCCTTGGGAAAAGCCGGACTCATCAATATTGAGCGCGAAGCGAACCTCAGCGGCCGGTTTCACGACAAAGGTGTACACATTATTTCTGGATTTCTGCGTACCCGCTTTGCACAAGACTCTCCACTTTCGCTCGCGGCCAGTATTTGTTTCGAACAGTCCTACTCCGGGGTTGATGGCGACAGCGCCAGCTCCACGGAAGTGTACGCGCTGCTGTCGGCGCTCTCCGGGTTGCCGCTACGGCAAGACATCGCGGTGACCGGTTCGATGAATCAACAGGGTGACATTCAAGCGATCGGTGGAGTGAATGAAAAAATCGAAGGATACTTCGGTGTGTGCCGCATCCAGGGGCTGACCGGCAGCCAGGGCGTGATGATTCCCGCATCGAACGTTGAAGACCTTATGCTGCGCGAAGATATTATCGACGCTGTAGCGGCCGGCAAATTCCACATTTGGCCCGTAGCAACGGTGGAGCAGGGCATAGAAATTTTGACTGGAGGGGTTGCGGGCACGCGCGACGATAAAGGCAAATTCGAAGACGGCACGGTTTTCGCACTGGTGGACGAAAGACTGCGTGCCATGGCAAGCACCATGAAGGATTATCTGTAACTTTTCAATTTGTCGCCGGCGCCGGCGCGAGATATGCGCGGCGACAATCCACACGATAGGCGGCCGAACCAGCAGCCAAACCCGGAGATTGACCAGTAGGCTGACCGGCCTCAGTGGTCACGCTGACTTCCAACGTATGGATGGCTCCGTCGTGGGCCGGCGGGATGAACGCCAGGCTGAACTCGTGACGCACCATTTGCGCGATCTGCGCGAAGACGCCTGCTAGTTCATTTGAGTTGGCTGGGAAATATGCCTGCCCGCCAGTCGTTTGCGCGATTTGCCGGAGAAGCATGTCCGCCTCGGCGAATTGTTGCGAAGTGAAGGCCACCTTTGGAGATGGCGATTTCTTTTTGGCTGCTGGCGGCGGATTCCGCAAATCGCCAATCAGCGAGACGGCCAGAATGCGCACGTCGCTGGTCTGCAAGCGATTCAGTAGATCCTGAATCTGCTTTGCGGAGGAAGTATCCACTCCCGTCGAAAGCAATACGATCGTTTTTTTGCCACGCACGGAGGTCAGCCAGTCCAGAACTTTTGACAAACTCGCCGATAAATTCAAAGAACCGAAACCCAGGTTAAAACCGAGATCGTCGAACGCCGCCGCGACGGATTGCTTGTTAGCCGTGAAATCGACCAGTCCCTGTGGGGCATCGGCGTATTTAACGACGGCCACGCGATCGTCGGGCGACAAACCGCTTAAGAACTCCTGAGCGGCTCGCAGGTGGCTGCCTTCGAGAAGATATACTGCAGGACCAGCTTCAATGAGCACAAGCGCCTGTGCGGGCTCTTCCACATCCAGAAAATCGGTGATCGGTTGTTCCACTCCGTTGTCGAAGATATGAAAATTTTCTCGCCGCAGGCCTTCGGCGAATTTGCCCGAAGGATCGGTTACCATCACGCCAACGCTAACCCGATCAACGCTAACGCGGATGGGTTCCGGCTGTTGCACATCGGCCGGTGCTGGTGGGATGGGCGGTCCTTGCGAGACAAGCTGCTGCGGGCGTAGCAAGCTTGAAAAAATCAAAATACAAAGAACACCAAGAAGTTGGCGGCGAAGCAAAATCATCCCGGCGTTTTATTCGATCCACTCGTCGAAATGCAACCCTTGCGCATCCTTCCAGGAAGCGCTGGAAGCCACGTGAAGATGATGAGCGAAGACCTCTGGATTTATGTCCAGCATCCAAGATGGTGTCGGTGTAGCAGCAGATTTGCCGGCGCTAGGCGAGCGTTTTGCTGTGGGCGTCTTGTTCGCTTCGGCGATTACACGGGCTTTGAGAGCTTGCCAATCCACTTTGCGAAAATCAAAGTAGCCCAGCCCATTGATGGTGGCGGGGAATTGCGCACGCGCGGCCTGAAATCCAGGAGCGGTGGCAAGGCTCGCGACGGCGCTCTGGGAGTGCTTGCCCAGCACTTCTCGGACGGCTTCAAGGCGCGCGCCAACTACCAGATAATCCGGAGTTGCGGCCACGTGGTAAAAATCCCACTGCGCGGTGCCGGCAGCGCTCGATGAGCCTCCTGTAGAGATTTTCATGAAAGTGGTTTCGCCCTCAGCGCGCTCTGAGTTAATTTTATCGCTGAACAACGTGTGAATCAGCTTCAGTGTGCCCGGTTTGTCGCGAACGCCGACCAAATAAATTTGTTTGTTGTTGTCGAGCGACGGACTGGTTTGCAAAGACGCGAATTCCCCGGTGAACAGCGCGAGAGCACTGCTAAGAGATTGCCCCAGCTTGGCCTGCGCCATCATTTCGACCATATTGATATTGCCCTGTTGGCCGGGAGGCAAAATAGACGCCGCAATTCGTTTGACTAGGTCATACAACCCGGCCAGATTAATTTGCGTATCAGAGTAAGAAACAGCGTCGGCAGGTACAAAGTTCAATGCCGCGGGCGCTGCCGACCCCTGATCCCAAATATCAAACAAAGAGCCCGGCGCGGTGTCTCCAAGCGCGACAGCTTGCACACGAGTCTTTGCGCCTTCCATCAGCACGCGGCCGCAAACGGAATGAATAGAGTCAAGCTTGAGGGCCTCAAGCACCGGGCGCATGCGAAAGCCCCCAGCCGCGGCATCGGGCGCAAGATTTTTCAAATCCGGGACACGCAGAAAAAATTCGAGCTGTCCCGAACCGAGTACAGAATGGGCTTCCTTGTAGGCCGGGGAATCCGTAAGAGCTGTCGCGGAAGACGACTTTCCGGCAAGGCGGTTGAGAATTTCTTCCAGCACAGCAGGTTGGTTAGCACTCACGGCATATTTGCCATGTTCTACCCAGTAGGTCACGCCGGTTTTGCGCTGTACTTTTAGGACCGGGACACCGGCAATGGTCATCTGCGAGACTTGCGGAACTTCTTTTTCACTCGAACGCAAGCTCAGAACGGCTTTTGAGAGAATGGCCTCTTTTCCGGTGCGATCGTAAACGAAGAAAATCCCATTCCATGGCGTTGTCTTCGCCGCTGAAGAATCATCGGAGGCTTCAGCCCGCTTCTTTTGAGGGTCGCTTAGGTAGCCGAATACAAAAGCGTTTTCCAGTAGGGAAGCATATTCTTCAATTTGTTGACGGGTCAGCCGATTCTCCGTTGGTTTCTCCCCGGAATTTTTGAGTATCGCGTCGGTCACCGAAGACCGCACCGGAGCGAATCCCGGATCATCCCAAAGCGCGGCAATGGAATTTGTCTTTCTAAGCTCGGCATTCGGTTGGCCACGCCACACAAAGTAAAACGTGGTGTTAGCAGGCATCTGTGCAGGTTCAAGCGGAGCCTGAGCGGAGGCGGTATCTACCCCCAAAAAGAAAATCGTTGCGGCCAGCAGCACGTAATGTTTCTGCATGACTTTCATGAAGGCTCCCAAGCTGATGCTAAATAGTAACCGCGAGGCCGATGCAAAGCCCTAAAAACCAAAAGCCCTGCGTCGCGAGTATTACTACGCGAAGCAGGGCTTCAAGATAACAACGCCGCGAGGCTTACGGTTTAGCCGCTGTGGAAGCGGGCGTGGCTGCGGGGGTTGCGGCGGGCGCGCCTCCCGCGTCCTTGGGTGTGGATAGATAACCCTTGATTTGATTTTTGCCCACGTCGAACACCACTATTTCATAGGGAGCCATTCGCGTGGCGCCCCGCATGTAAAACTGCACCGGTTCTCCAGCGGTTTTGTCTTTCTTCTCGATAGAGCGATCGTCGGCAAGAACGGTAACGGTGTAACGGGACTTTTTCTGGTCGGCCTTATTCAGCGCCATTTGCACCGGCCCAACGCGCTGGGGAGTCTTGCT
>Ga0307475_10000478_pt1 | contig 23898 bp, 24 predicted proteins | sample atmos_gasesECM1C_FD_203317 | JGI IMG/M metagenome (GOLD analysis project Ga0307475, IMG submission 203317) | Hardwood forest soil microbial communities from Morgan-Monroe State Forest, Indiana, United States - atmos_gasesECM1C_515 | ecosystem: Environmental > Terrestrial > Soil > Temperate... | reverse complement strand
CCACGCCATGATACCCAAGAGCCTTTTCGCGCCCAGCCTGCGCAAGCAGATAACTGTTGTGTAACTAAAGGGGAGAACTCTTACAGTCAGCTCGCCCCTCGGCTCGCATTGCTCGCTCTCGGGGTGACAATCCTCATCGGATTGTCACGGAAGTGGCTGGATTCTTGCGTTGACTAGGAAGGGATCATCGAATTCGGTCATCTCGCCGGGTTTTCGGCCGGGCGCGGGCTGGAGGCGCGCGGAGAGCGGCTTGTGCCATTTCACCGCAAGGCTGGCCACGTCGCCGAGAATGCGCGTGAGCTGCTCAACCGTGATATCGCCGGGGAGCGGGATGGTATCGAGGCCCGTGCCGCAGACCGCGGAGTAGGAGAGCAGCGCGTCCATGGTCAGCCGGCCTTCGCTCCAGCGCTGGGCGAGGACAGAGTCTTCTAGCACCGGCAGCATCAGGCCGGAATAGCCCGCATGCGTCACGGGTATTGCGCGCAGGGCGCGAGTGATGATCGCGGCAACAGTCAGCGTGCCGCTCGAGCCTATGGGCACACCGTAAAATTTCTCGATCGCGCCGCCGATGGAGACGTCTTTCAGCGGAGCAGGGCAAAGATCGATCCCGCCATATTTCCAGCCTGTCTGCAAGGCGAGTTGCTCGGCTGTTTTTTCAATTTCCTGAGCAGAACGGCCGAGCATATTTTTCAGCCGTGCTTCCGCAGCGTCCGCGGATTTTGCTCCTGTGAGCGCTTCGGCGACCACATTCGCGGATTGCAGCGCGATTGCAAATTGCTTTCCCGGGCCTGTGAGATATGACGCAGGGTAGAACGGCGTGCCAGAGGGGACCAGCGCCGCAGCGGTGAAATTAAAATTTCCCTGCCCGTGCGTGGTGTGGTCCTCGAGATATTTGATTACCAGCGCGGCGGCTTGGATGGATTTCCAGTGAATGCCGTCTTCACCGGCGATGGAGATGCTGCCTTCGAGAGTTTTTGCGCGCGACAGGATGATGCCAAGCAACTCGGCTTCGCCGGCATCGTCGGAGTCCTTCAGCATCGCGGGGCCGATGGAAGCGTCGAAGCCTTCTTTCACGGCCAGCGCATCGTAACCGCGGAAAAATTCCAGGACTTGCTCGGGCGAAAGTCCCTTGGTGTATTCGGAGAAAGGTTGCGTGGTGATGCGAATGGTCTGCACTTCGTAGCCGGATTTCTCGTAGGCGGCTTTGGCCTTGCGCAGGAAGACGAGCGCTTCCGCGATTTGAGTCTTATATTGCGCGCGATCGAGGCGAATGAACGCAGTGACGGCGCGGATTTTGGGTTTTGCAGGCTGCTCGGCCGCTGTGGTTGCCGACGCCGCCCCAAGAATCAATGTGAGCGCGAGTAGTACGGCGGAAGTGAAGCGGTGCGCGCGAGTCACCATCAAACGAAGGCCTCGATTCCAGTGATGCGCTCCCCGATGATCAGCTTGTGAATATCGTGCGTACCCTCGTAAGTGATTACGGATTCGAGGTTGTTCATGTGGCGCATAATGGGGTAATCGTCCACGATGCCATTGGCGCCCAGGATTTGGCGCGCCATGCGGGCCGTTTCGAGCGCCATCCACACGTTGTTCATTTTCAGCATGGAAATGTGCGAGGGGTGAACGCGGCCTTGGTCTTTCAAGCGGCCCACCTGTAGCGCCAGAAACTGCGCCTTGGTAATCTCCGTAATCATCCAGACCAATTTTTCCTGCACCAGTTGGTGCGAGGCGATGGGGCGACCCTCGAATTGTTTGCGCTCCTTCGAGTAGCGCAGCGCCGTGTCGTAGCACGCCATCGCTGCGCCGATGCCGCCCCAGCCGATGCCGTAGCGCGCCTGATTCAGGCACGAGAGCGGGCCTTTCAGACCTTCGACGCCGGGGAGAATGTTGTCCACGGGGATTTTGCAGTCCGTCATCGCCAGGCCCGAGGTGACGGAGGCGCGCAGCGAATATTTTCCGTGCACGTCCCAGGCCTTGAATCCCGGCGTGCCTTTCTCGACCAGGAAGCCGCGAATTTTTTCGTCTTCGCATTTCGCCCAGATCAGGGCGACGTCCGCGAGCGAGCCGCTGGTGATCCACATTTTTTCGCCGTTGAGGATGTAACTGTCGCCTTTTTTTACAGCGCGCGTCAGCATCCCGCCGGGATTCGAGCCGAATTGCGGCTCGGTGAGCCCGAAGCAGCCGATAGCCTTTCCTTGCTGCAGTAACGGCAACCACTTGTTTTTCTGCGCGTCGGAACCGTAGGTGTGGATCGGATACATCACCAGCGCCGACTGCACTGAAACGAAGCTACGCAGGCCGGAATCGCCGCGCTCGAGCTCTTGCGTCACCAGGCCGTATTCGACGTTCGACATGCCCGCGCAGCCGTAGCCCTTGAGGCTCGCGCCGAACAAGCCCAGTTCGGCCATCTGCGGGACAAGCTGGACCGGAAATTTTCCCTCGCGGTTGTACTGCTCGATGATGGGCATGATCTGGTCATCAACGAATTGGCGAGCCGTCTGGCGCGCGAGCTTTTCTTCGTCGCTGAGCAGGGAATCGAAGTCGAGGAAATCGACCCCGTGGAATGATGGCATCGAAACTCTCCTTGTCGCGGCAGTGTTCATGGCACTCTCTCGCAGACTGTCTTCAAAACATTCCATTCTATAAGAAGGCAGAGGGGAGACGTAAGAGTTTTGAGGTCGGGAAGCGCGACGAGGGAGAGAAAGTTCCTAACAGCAGCACTATTGCGGTGCATCTACTGATCGGCAAGAAACCTCAATGAGGAAGCAGGCTCGAAATCAGCACACTACCAACAATCGCAAGGCGTTGACGGGGGTGAAGGCCGGATGCGATAATCACGGGCTTTGTTTGACCTAGAAGTGTGTTCCGTTTGGGTGAGCGGAACGCCAGAGAGCGTCACAAGACCATAAGCGGGGGCGGGGCAGCAGGACGACCAATAGGCGATGGATATCTTCCAACAGCTCGGCGAATTGTTTCTCGAAGCTGTGCCCACGGTCATTATTGTTTTTCTCTTCTATCTTTTCATGCGCTGGGCGTTTTTTGGGCCGATCCAGAAAGCCATGGCGGAGCGCAGCGCGCGGATCGAGGGCGCGCGAGCCGAAGCTGCGAAAGTGGAGGCCGAGGCCAAGCAGGAGCTCGACGCGTATAACGAAGCGCTGAAGAAAGCGCGCGCGCAAATTTATGCGGAGCAGGAAGCGGCGCGGCAAGCAGTCCTGGAGGATCGCGCGAAGTTGTTGAAAGCGATGCGTTCACGGGCCATGGAGGAAGTCGCCGCGGCAAAAAAGAAAATCGCCGCCGAACTCGAGGCCGCCCGCTTGGACCTTGAGCGCCAGGCTCCGGAGCTTGCCGGCCAGATTGCCCGTGCGATTCTGGAAAACCCCTCGCCAGGGGCCTCGCGATGATGCGTTTCCTCCGGGCGTTTGGTTCCCTCATCACATTAGTACTGCTCGCGGCGCTGCCCGTGCTGGCGCAAGAGGGCGAAGCTTCGCCAGCGGATTCACCGATCGGATGGATTTTCCGCTGGCTGAATTTCGCGATTGTGTTTGGCGCAATCTCCTATCTGGCATGGAAAAAGGGCGGGCCATACTTCCGCGCACAGGCTGAGGAGATCTCCCGAAAAATCGCTGAGGGAGCGCGAGCACGCGAAGCGGCGGAGCGGCAACGAAAGGAAGCGCAGGCGAAGCTCGCGAATATTGAGAGCGAAATCGCAACCATGCGCGCGGAAGCTAAGCGCGATGCCGAGGCAGAAGCGCAGCGGCTGCGAGCGCTGGCGCGTGAGGAAGCCCAGAAGATCGAGCGCGCCGCGCAGGCGGAAATCGCTGCGGCCGAGCGCGCTGCACGCATGGAGCTAAAGACGTTGGCGGCGCGGATGGCTGTGGAGCGCGCGGAAGCGCTGTTGCGCAAAGAATTGACGCCGAAGTCCGAGGCTGCTCTGTTCCAGGCGTTCGTGCAAGAGCTCGAGAGGAGCGTTAATTGAGTGCGACGGCACAGCGGTATTCCGCGGCGCTCGCGGATGTCGCGATGGAGCAGAAGAGCGCTGAGGCGGTGAAGCGCGACTTGGCTGCCTTCGTCGAAGTGTTTTTTGCTTCGGCCGACCTGCGCAATGCGCTGGAAAGTCCGGCGGTGAACCGCGATGTGAAGTTGAAAGTGATCACGACCGTCGCGGCGAAGATGGGGCTCGACGCGGCAGTGCGCAATTTTATTTGCCTGGTGGTGGATCACCGCCGCACGGAAATGCTGCGGGAGATGGTGCAGGCGTTTGCCGTGGAATTGAACAAACGGCTGGGGATTGATGAGGCTGAGGTGACTTCGGCGCGTGAGCTGAACGCGGCGGAGAAGAAAGAACTCACCACGGTGCTCGAGCGGCGGACGGGAAAAAAGATCGAAACGCGATTCGAGCAAGATAGAGCGCTGCTCGGCGGCGCCATCGTGCGGCTGGGCTCGATTATTTATGACGGCTCGGTGCGTGAGCAATTGAACCGGCTGCGCGAACGGCTGGAAGCGGAATAGGAGCGGGGATGGCCAACATCAAAGCGGACGAAATTACAAAAATACTGCGCGAGCAGATCGAAAATTACCAGCAGACCGTCGCGGTGGAAGAGGTCGGCTCGGTGATTTCAGTGGGCGACGGCATCGCGCGCGTCCATGGGCTTGATCGGTGCATGGCCGGCGAGATGCTGGAATTTCCGCACGAAGTTTTCGGGATCGCACTGAACCTCGAAGAGGATCAGGTGGGCGTGGTGCTGCTGGGCGATTACGCGGAAATTAAGGAGGGCGACATCGTCAAGCGCACGAACAAAATCATGTCTGTGCCCGTGGGCGACGCGATCATCGGGCGAGTGGTGGACGCGCTGGGAAAGCCGATTGACGACAAGGGTCCGATCGTCTCAGAAAAACGGAATCCGCTCGAACGCCTGGCGCCGGGCGTGATTGACCGCCAGCCCGTGCGCGAGCCGATTCAGACCGGCATCAAGTCGATTGACGCGATGATTCCTATCGGGCGCGGCCAGCGCGAGTTGATCATTGGCGACCGTCAGCTCGGCAAGACCGCGATCATCATTGATACGATCCTGAACCAGCGTGGCGGCGATTTGATTTGCATTTATTGCGCCATTGGTCAAAAGCGCTCGACGATTGCGCAGGTAGTGAAGACGCTGACTGATTTCGGTGCGATGGAACACAGCATCGTGGTGGCGGCTTCCGCTTCCGAATCAGCTTCGATGCAATACATCGCTCCGTTCGCGGCCTGCGCTATCGGGGAGTATTTCCGCGACACGAAGCGGCACGCCATCTGTTTCTACGACGACCTTTCGAAACACGCGCAGTCGTACCGCGAGATTTCACTGCTGCTACGCCGGCCGCCGGGCCGCGAGGCGTATCCGGGCGACGTTTTCTTCCTGCATTCCCGGTTGCTCGAACGCGCGGCAAAGCTGAGCGACGATCTGGGCGCCGGGTCGCTGACGGCGTTGCCTGTGATCGAAACGCAAGCCGGCGATATTTCCGCGTACATTCCAACTAACGTGATTTCGATTACGGACGGACAAATCTTCCTTGAGGCGGACCTGTTCAACGCTGGAATTCGTCCGGCCATCAACGCCGGAATTTCTGTGAGCCGCGTGGGTGGAAACGCACAGATCAAGGCCATGCGGCAGGTGGCCGGCACGCTCCGCCTGGACCTGGCGCAGTACCGCGATCTCGCGGCCTTCGCGCAGTTCGGCACCGAGCAACTCGACAAAGCCACACAGGCACAGCTGGCGCGCGGCCAGCGGCTGATGGAAATTCTGAAGCAGGATCAATATCAGCCGCTGCCGGTGGAAAAGCAGGTGCTGATTATTTATGCCGCGGCGAACCGCTACCTTGACGATCTCCCCGTTTCCGAGTGCCGGCGATTCGAGCAGGAGCTTTATCCATTTATCGAGACGAATTACAGCGGCGTGTTGAAGGCGCTGCGAGAGAAGAAAGCGTTTGACGACGCGCTGCGAACGGAGACGTCGAAAGCGCTGGACGCATTCAAGGAGCGATTCAAAGCTTCCACAGCGGCCGCGGCGGCGGATTAGCGGCGTCGCGCCAGTGAAATTTTAGCGACCAAGTTTCCATGCCAACACTTCTCGATTATCGGCGGCGCATACGCTCGGTGAAGAGCACGCAGCAGATTACCCGAGCGATGAAATTTGTCGCGGCGGCGAAATTGCGGCGGGCGCAAGAGGGCGTGTTTTCGGCGCGGCCGTACGCAAGAGAAATCCTGCGGGTGTTGCGCTCAGCCGCGGCGCGCATGGAGACGCCGGCGCATCCGCTGCTGGAGCGCAGGCCCGAGGAGCGGCTGCTGGTGATGGTGCTGACGGGCGACCGCAGCCTTTGCGGCGCATTCAACTCCAACGTGATCCGCCACGCCACGGAATTTCTTCGCGCGCATTCTGCGCAGAAGATCGAGCTGATCGTCGTTGGCCAGAAAGGGCGCGACACGCTGCGGCGGCGCGGCTTCCAGTTCGTCGGCGAATACCTGAACGTCTCGGCCAGCGTGGATTTCGGGAGAGCGAAGGAAATTTCCGCGCGGATTGCGGAATTGTATTCGAGCGGAGAAGTGGATGCGGTCTATGCGGTTTACAACGAGTTCAAAAACGTGATGGTGCAGAAGCTGCAAGCACAGAAACTACTTCCTATTGATCCGGCCGTGCTCACTGCGGAGGGTAGCGGAGAGGAAGAACGCGCAGTGGCGGGACACGCGGGAGCAGGTAGCTCGTTGCCGATGCAGCCATCGCCCAGTGGTGCCGGCCTGCTGGTGGATTACATTTACGAGCAGCCAGTGGCAGAGATTTTCGGCGGGCTGGTCCCACGGTACCTGGATGCAGAGGTATATCGCATCCTGCTGGAATCTGCAGCGGCCGAGCACGCAGCGCGCATGACGGCCATGGACTCCGCCACCAGGAACGCGCGTGAACTGATTGACAAGTTGACGTTGCAGATGAACAAGATTCGCCAGGCAGCCATTACGAAGGAACTGATCGAAATTGTGAGCGGCGCGAGTTCTGCTACTTCGTAGCGCGCCCAGAAAGGCAGGGAGACCAAGAATGGCAACCAAGGAACAAAAGACCGGCCACGTCGTCGAGGTGATTGGCCCGGTGGTGGATATTCAATTCGAAGAGCACCACCTTCCGCTGATTCACAACGCCGTTCGGATCACCAGCGAGGGCTTCGACGTTCCCACGCCGCTGGACATCGTCGCGGAAGTGGCGCAGCACCTGGGCGAAGGACGCGTGCGCTGCGTGGCCATGAAGCCGTCGGAGGGACTAGTGCGCGGGATGAAGGCGGTGGACCTTGGCGAGCCGATTTCCGTGCCAGTGGGACGCGGAACGCTCGGGCGCATTCTGAATGTGCTGGGCGAGCCGGTGGACAAACTTGGCCCGGTGAAGACGGAGAAGCGGTACCCGATTCACCGTGCGGCCCCGTCGCTTGAAGATCAGTCCACGACGCTTGAAATGTTTGAGACGGGAATCAAGGTGGTGGACCTGATCGAGCCGTACTTGAAGGGCGGCAAGATCGGATTGTTCGGCGGCGCGGGCGTGGGCAAGACGGTGCTGATTCAGGAGCTGATTCACAACGTCGCGATGAAGCACGGCGGCGTTTCTGTTTTCGCGGGAGTAGGCGAGCGCACGCGCGAAGGAAACGATCTTTGGCTCGAAATGCAGGAATCGGGCGTCGTGGTGCCGGGCAATTCCGAAAAGTCACGCTGCGCGCTGATCTTCGGCCAAATGACCGAGCCGCCCGGCGCGCGCTTGCGTGTCGGATTGGCCGGCCTGACGGTGGCCGAGTATTTCCGCGACGAAGAACATCTGGACGTGCTGCTTTTTATCGACAACATATTCCGATTCGTGCAGGCCGGCTCGGAAGTTTCGGCGCTGCTGGGACGGATGCCTTCCGCCGTCGGCTATCAGCCGAACTTGAACACGGAAATCGGCGAGCTGCAGGAGCGCATCACTTCCACAAAGAGTGGCTCGATCACTTCGGTGCAGGCGATTTATGTGCCGGCAGATGATTACACGGACCCGGCCCCCGCAGCCACTTTCGCGCACCTGGATGCAACCACGAACCTGAGCCGCCAGATCGTCGAGCGCGGAATTTATCCAGCCGTCGATCCGCTGGCGAGCTTCTCTCGCATTCTCGATCCGCGCATCGTGGGGCAGGATCACTACGCGGTGGCACGCTCCGTGAAATCCGTTCTCCAGCGCTACAAAGAGCTGCAGGACATTATCGCGATTCTGGGCATTGAAGAACTTTCGGACGACGACAAGCAGACCGTGGCGCGCGCGAGAAAGATCGAGAGATTCCTTTCGCAGCCGATGTATGTGGCGGCGCAATTCACCGGCCTCGAAGGCAAGTACGTGAAGGTTGAGGACACCGTGCGCGGATTCAAGGAAATCGTCGAAGGCAAGCACGACGATCTGCCCGAGCAGGCGTTTTACATGGTCGGCACGATCGAAGAAGCACGCGAGAAGGCAGAAAAGCTGGCTGCCGCGGCGGCGTAGTCCACCGCTCCGTGCGGACATAACGATGCTCCCTGAGAATATCGAACTCGAAGTGGTGACGCCCGAGCGGCACGTCTTGAGCGAAAGCGTGCAGTCGATCGAGATGCCGGGGAAGGACGGCTACCTGGGCATTCTTCCCGGGCACGCGCCACTGATTACAGAGCTGGGTGTCGGCGTCCTGACGTACCACAAGGGCGCGGAGGTTCGCTACCTCACCGTGATTCATGGGTACGCGGAAGTGCTGCCCGACCGAGTGATTGTGCTCGCCGAATTTTCCGAGCGAGCCGAAGAAATTGATCTTGCGCGGGTGCGCAGCGCGCTCGAACGCGCCCAGGCCGATCTTGCGAAGGCCGGCTCGCCGGATGTGGATTGGCAGATGGCCGCCACAGCGCTCGAGCGCGCGACTATCCGAATGCAGGCTGCCTCCACGCTTCACTGATTAAGAGCAGCGAGGGCAGGGGTTTGGCGGGGTCTCTGGGCACGAATCCGTCATCTCCGGAAAGCCCTTGTGCACATGCGGTTGGAGCACCACCGCACCCTTCCGTTCCCCCGCGCATCGAATTAGTATGGTAGAAATAGGCTAGAAAAGGCTTCCATGTCTGAGATTACGGTTTACTCCACATGCTGGTGCTGCGATTGCCGCCGCGCGAAGAAGTTTTTGCGCGAGCGCGGCGTCGCATTCCGCGAAGTGAATATTGACGAAACGCCGGAAGCGGAAGAATTGGTAATGCGCGTCAACGACGGGCGCCGCAAGGTCCCGACAATTGAAGTAGATGGCCGATTTTTCTCCTGCAGCCCGTTTAATCCCGACCAGCTCGCCGAAGAATTGAAAATCCCGCTGAATCCGTGATGCTGGTCGGGAAGCCCCTCTATTACTGTCGAAAGTTCATGGAACATCTGAGGTCCCCGTGGTGTCTGAATAGCCTGGTATGAGAGTCTCCTCCGCCCTTCTTTTAACAAGCACAATGTTTGTTTGTATGCAGAGCTGCTCTCGAAATTCATATCGCCCTGCAAAAGTCCCGCCTTCCGCTGTTTTGGTGGATGGGGTTTTCATCGAATGTTCCATCGAGCCAGCGGCGGGCGCGAATCGCTGCACTGTCTACAAAGGCAGTACTGGACAGGTGTTGGAGTCTGGGTACTTCCTTTTGAGTGGCTCAGGTAGGGAAGCAAATAATGCAGAACTGCGATATGCCGCTGTTGACGCTACGAGGATATATCTGGCAGATGCGAGGTACCTGTACCCTGTGCAACTAGAGAATTACTCGATGCCTTCTATGGAAAACCGATTGAGGGCGCTGGCCGGAGATGGTGCAATCAATTGCGGGCATGTAGGTAGAAACAAGAGCGCTCGCGCCGCTTCTGATTGTGCGATTGAGGCGTTTGCACATATGAAGGCATTCACTGTCTATTACGACTTGTGGGCAATCGATTCCGCACGATCAACTGGCTTAGCCAGTGATGCCCGAGGGAATGTTTACGCGATCGACTTTAACAGTCGCCCATGGTCGTCGGTGGGCTTGTCCAAGGGAATACAACTCACCGATGGGAATCACATCATAACCGTAGCGTGCCCGAAGCCAGTGAGGGTGATCAAGAATCAGGACGGAACGTTGGGTTGCATCCCGCCAATCAAAAAATTGAAACCCAATCTCGAGTCTCCATCTGCTGACACGCACTAGAGCGTGAATGACTTGGGGCGCTGCGGGTTTGGTTAATCTCTCAAACAACCATTGATTAGTTAAGTTGGGCTGCCAAAGATGCCCATTAGACGAGCCCGACGCCCCGGGTCATCACTGCATCCACGCGCAGATCTTGTGTCAGGACGACGAGGTCGGCGTCGGCACCGATGGCGATAATGCCCTTCTTACCGGCGAGGCCGATGCGGCGCGCGGGCAGTACCGTGGCCATGCGCACTGCTTCAATCAGCGGGACGCCCAACTCAACGACGTAGCGCAAGGCGCGGTCCAGCGTCAGAGTGCTGCCGGCGAGCTTGCCTTCGGAGTTGCGGCTCACGCCGCCCTTCACCGTGACCTCCGTGGTGCCGAGGCGATAATTTCCATTGGGCATACCCGTTGCAGCTGTTCCGTCGCTGGCGAGCAGGACGGTGTGGAACCCCTTTGTACCGATGAGGACCTGGATTGCCGGGCCGGCAACGTGGACGCCGTCGGCAATCACTTCGGCGGTCATCTCCGGCTCGGTGAGCACGGCGCCGATAACGCCCGGGTCGCGATGCGTGAACGGGCGCATGGCGTTGTAAAAATGCACGGCGTGGCGCGCACCGGCTGCGAAGGCCGCGCGAGTTTGCTCGTAATCCGCGTCGGTGTGGCCGATAGCGACGACCAGCCCTTCGCCCACGGCAGAGGCAATCAATTCAAGCGCGCCCGGCAACTCCGGAGCGATGGTAACGATCTTCACCAGGCCATCCGCGGCCTCGCGAAATTTCGCGAGATCTTCGATGGAGGGCCTTGCGATCGCCTCAGGCGGATGGACGCCGCGCCGCGCCTTGCTAATGAACGGGCCTTCCAGATGGATTCCCAGAATCTCGGCAGCGGCGCGGGTGCCGTCTCCCGACTTTTCATGATTGCCAATGTAGCGCGCGATCCCCTGGAGGCTGTGGCAGGTCTCTTCGACCGTAGCTGTAACGGTGGTGGCCAGTATGGAAGTGGTGCCGTAGCGGGCGACAGTCGCAGTAATGCGGTCCAGTGCGCGCCCATTGGCTTCCATCACATCATGGCCGCCCGCCCCATGAATATGGATGTCCACGAAGCCCGGCACCACAATTTTGTCGCCTGCGGCGTAATGCACAGCACCGGCAGGGACGCGCACTTCGTCGCGCGGGCCGAGGCCGGTGATCTTGCCCTCTTCCACCAGGATCACGCAATCGCGCAGCTCTTCGTGGGGGGTCAGAATGACGCTGGCATAAATAGCGGTGGCAGTCATCGCTTAATCATGCTAACCGAACTCCACAGTAAAATCATGGCCGAGCCTTGCATCCTTTTCCTAGTCCGCTACAATCGTTGGGCATTGAATTCCGGGAGGAAATGGGATGGCAAATGAGAAACGCTACGTGGCCCAGAAGCGGCAGCGTCGCCGCCGCAAAACGGCCAAGGCGAAAATGAAACTGTACGAGCAGGGAAAAATTCCGCACGACAAGCTCCCCGCCCTCGCCAAGAAGTTTCTACGCCGCAAGATGCGAGCCTTGAAAAAGTCCGAATAAAATAAAAAAGGGGCGTCCTGGGACGCCCCTTCGGGATGCGGGAGCCGCGCCGGCCAGCGCGCGGGTCTTATTGCGCTGCGGTTAGTTGCCGTTGCCGGAGGCTTGCGCGTGCGCGGTGTTGACCTTCGGCACGCTCAGGTATCCGCTGATCTTGTCCTTGCCGATCGTGTTCACGGTGAACTCGAGCGGGGCGCGGCTGCCATGCACGAAGAAGTAGATGGGCTCATTGGCGGAGCGGTTTCTCTTCTCGTACCGGGCGTCGTCCACGAAGATTGCAACGGTGTAGAGGTTCTTCTTTGCATTCACGCTGCGGAGTTCGACCGTCAGTTCGCCGACCTTCTCGCGATCGTTCTTCTTGTTGATGGTGAACTCGTAGTAATCGCGATCGCCACGGCGGCGGAGTTCTTCGATTTCGTCGTGGTTCTTGGCGATGAGAGTGCCGAATTCGCCGCGCGCCATCTGCAGGTTGTTCTTGGTGGCGTCGAGATCGGTCTTAACAGTCGTGACGTCGGTGCCGAGCTTGTTCAGATCATCTACGCTCGCCTTGGTCGCCAATTGCTCGGTGGTCTGATTCTGCAGGTTCGCCAATTCCTTGGCGTCCTCTTCCTTGATCTTAGCGGCCTGCTGGCGCGCCTTCTTCAGTTCACCCTGGGTCAGCTTCATCCTGTCGGTTACCACACTCAGCTCACCCTGAAGCTGCGCGTTGGTGTCTTCGGCTTTCGCTAGTCGCTGGCTCAATACATCTTCGTTCTGCTTCACCTGCTGCGACTGCGTTGCCATGGTCTGGGCGAGCTCTTTCGACTTGGTCGAAGCGGTCCAACCCGCGCCCAACGCTGCCAGTGAAACCACCGCCAGCGCGACCACAATAATCCCCACCCAACGGGGGGCGGCAGCGTCCTGCGTAACTATTTCGCGTCTTTCATCGCCAATGCTCATTTCTTCTCCTCCGTGACATCCCTTGCGAAGACTGACAGAAGCACGCGCAGAACCAATCGTGCAAGACCGGAGCTGTTCCCGTATCCCACTGATTCTGTGTTGTTTATCAGGGACGCTTCATGCAGTCACATTCCACAAGGGGGCCTTCAACCCTGCAATTTTTACGCGAGTGTAATGAAATCTTCGCGGTCGTGGGGGAGGGCACACGTCTCACTGGCTCGGGCCTTGGCTTAGCCCATAATCCCGGCTTTGATCAGTCCAGGCCTGGCGTGGCCGCCCGGCTAGCGCGCCACGGTCATGCTGCGCAGCGCGGCGATGCGCTCGGAGAGCGGCGGGTGAGTGCTGAACAAGCCGGAGAACACTTCGCCCGCTGTGAGCGGTTGCACGATCATGAGCGCTGAGGTGGTGGGAGGAACATCCATCGGGATTCTCTTGTTGTAAGCGCCCAGTTTTTCAAGCGCACTGATTAGCCCATCAGGATACCCAACCATCTGCGCGCCGGATGCGTCAGCCTGATACTCGCGCTGGCGGGAAATGCCGAGCTGCAGGAGCACCGCAGCGATCGGCGCGAGAATCAGCATGAGGAGAGCCGTCAGGCCGCCGCCGCGCTCGCGCTCTTCGCCACCGCCACCGAACCAGAAACCCATTCGGGCAATCCACGTGATGGCGCCGGCGATGGTTGCGGCGATGGAAGAAGTCAGTATGTCGTAATTACGGACGTGAGAAAGCTCGTGTGCAATTACGCCTTCGAGTTCGTCATCGTTCATCAGCTCAAGCAGCCCTTGCGTGACGGCAACCGAAGCGTGGCTCGGGTTGCGGCCGGTGGCGAAGGCGTTCGGCGCAGCCTGTGGAATCAAGTACAACTTGGGCATGGGCAAATTTGCTTTTGCCGCGAGCCGCTCCATCACGGCATAAAGCCGCGGCGCTTCCTCGCGGCTGATCGGGACGGCGCCGCTCGAGGCTAGGGCAATCTTGTCCGAGAAAAAATACGCCGTTCCGTTCATCAGGACTGCAAAAACCAGCGCGACGGTCATGCCTCGCTGGCCGCCGAACGCTTGTCCAAGGCCCAGAAATAACAACGTCAAAGCTGTGAGTAAAAATGTGGTTTTAAGAGTTTTCATTATTCCCTATCCGGGCGCCGAATCAGGCAGCGCCCGCCTTTGCCTTATCGGTTTTGAATTTCATTTCATCGCTCTTCGGGTCTGCGTCCACTACCACGACATTGCCCGGATGCACTTCGCCATCGAGAATCTTCAATGCCAGCGGATCCTGGATCAGCCGCTGGATGGCGCGCCGCAACGGACGCGCGCCGTAGGCCGGGTCGTAGCCCTCGCGGAAGAGCAGCGCCCTTGCCGCCGGGGTCAGCTTCAGCGTGAGCTGTCGCTCGGCGAGCTTCTCCGTGAGGTGGCGAATCTGCATGTCGACGATGCGATCGATCTGATCCTTGCCCAGCGGCCGGAACAGCACGATGTCATCAATGCGGTTCAGGAACTCCGGGCGGAATATTTCCCGCAGCGCGGCCATGGCTAGCTCGCGCGCCTTTTTGAAATCCTTTTCTGCCAGCTCGAAGATCGCCGTCGAGCCGACGTTCGATGTCATGATGATCACGGCATTGCGGAAATCAACCGTGCGGCCCTGGCCATCAGTCAGGCGGCCGTCCTCGAGGATTTGGAGCAGCACATTGAAAACGTCCGGATGCGCTTTCTCGATTTCATCGAGCAGCACAACAGAGTACGGGCGGCGGCGAACCTGCTCGGTCAATTGACCGCCCTCTTCGTATCCCACGTAGCCCGGAGGCGCGCCGATCATCCGTGCCACAGAGTGCTTCTCCATGTATTCCGACATGTCGAGGCGAACGATGGCGCGTTCATCGTCGAACAAGAATTCTGCCAGAGCGCGGGCCAGCTCCGTCTTGCCTACGCCGGTTGGTCCGAGGAACAGGAATGAGCCGATTGGCCGGTTTGGATCGCTTAGCCCCGACCGGCTGCGGCGAATGGCATTTGCAACGCTTTGGAGTGCCGCGTCCTGGCCCACCACGCGCATGCGCAGCCGCTCCTCCATGTGCACCAGTTTCTGCACTTCGCCTTCGAGCAAGCGCCCCACGGGAATGCCCGTCCACTTGGCTACGATTTTTGCGATCTCTTCTTCGCCCACTTCTTCCTTGAGGATCGGATGGTCCTTCTGCAGCTCCGCCAGGCGATCCTGCGCGGCCTTCAATTCTTTTTCGGCCGCGGCCAGCTTGCCATAGCGGATTTCCGCCACGCGCGAAAGATCGCCGGCACGCTCGTACCGCTGCTCTTCGGTCTTGAGCGCCTCGATCTGTTCCTTCAATTTGCGGATGCGCCCGATGGCTTCCTTTTCAGTTTGCCAGCGGGCCTTCAATCCGTTGGACTGCTCGCGCAGCGTGCTCAGTTCCTTCTCAATCTGGCCGAGACGTTCGCGCGAATGCGCGTCCGTTTCTTTCTTCAGCGCCTGGCGCTCGATTTCAAGCTGCATGATGCGGCGCTCGATGACATCGATTTCGGCAGGCAGTGAATCAATTTCCATACGCAGCCCGGCCGCGGCTTCATCAATCAGGTCAATCGCTTTGTCCGGCAGGAAACGGTCGGTAATGTAGCGCTGCGAAAGTACAGCGGCAGCGACGATCGCAGCATCCTTGATGCGCACGCCGTGATGTACTTCGTAGCGCTCTTTCAGGCCGCGCAGAATCGCGATGGTGTCTTCCACAGACGGCTCGCCCACTAGAACGGGCTGGAAGCGGCGCTCAAGTGCAGGGTCCTTTTCGATGTGTTTGCGGTATTCGTTGAGCGTGGTCGCGCCAATCGCGCGCAGCTCGCCACGCGCCAATGCCGGCTTCAGCATATTCGAAGCATCCATGGCACCTTCGGCCGCGCCTGCGCCCACCAGCGTGTGCAGCTCGTCGATGAACAGAATCACCTGGCCTTCCGATTCCGTCACTTCCTTTAGCAGCGCCTTCAGGCGGTCTTCAAACTCGCCTCGATATTTTGCGCCCGCTACCAGCGCCGCCAAATCCAGCGCCACAATGCGCTTGGGCTTCAGCACCTCGGGGACATCACCCGCGATGATGCGCTGGGCAAGACCTTCGACGACAGCGGTCTTGCCGACCCCGGGCTCACCAATCAGCACGGGATTGTTTTTCGTGCGGCGCGCAAGAATCTGCATCACGCGGCGAATTTCTTCGTCGCGGCCGATCACCGGATCGAGTTTTCCCCGGCGCGCTAGGTCAGTAAGGTCGCGCCCGTACTGTTCGAGCGCGCGATAGGTGGCTTCGGGATTTTGCGACGTGACCCGATGGCTGCCGCGGATGCTGGCCATAGCCTGTAAAATCGCGTCGTGGCTCGCGCCATTGCGCACAAGCAATTGCCCCGCGGGATCGCGGTCGGCCGCAGCGATGCCCAGCAGGATGTGCTCCGTCGACACATACTCGTCCTTCAGCCGCTGAGCTTCGTCGAAGGCGCGCTCGAGCACGGCGTTGGACGCCTTGCTTAGATATTGGTCCGCGACTCCGGAAACTTTCGGCAGGCGCTCAATCTGTTTTTCCACTTCACCCGCCAGGCGCGCCGGGGCGGCGCCCAGCTTTTCAAGCAGCGGCGGGACCACGCCGTCGCCCTGCGCGATCAACGCCCAAAGTAGATGCAGCGGCTCTACCTGCTGCTGGCCCTGGCGCCCGGCGATTTCCTGGGCCGCTTGTAGCGCTTCTTGAGCCTTTACCGTTAGTTTGTCCATTCGAAGCATTATGTGATTCTCCCGCTTTCGCTCCCGCTCCACAAAGCGGCTGAAGGTATCTCCAGTCCCGCTGGATGAGCGGCTCTTACAGAGAATTCCCCCTCATCAGTGCGTGGAAATTATAAAATATGCGCGTGCCATTGTCAAGTGTGTGTCTAATGTCTTATTTTGTTAAACTTACGGCAAATACTGTATCATAACACCCTGACTATCAAGCACTTAAGATAATGCGTTTCCGGCATGGTCAGCAGGATCGGATGATCCTGTGACTGCGTTCTCCGCTCAGCCACCACGATGGTTTTCCGGGCATCATTCGCGGCTTCGGCCAGGATATGGAGGAACAGGGCCTCGGTAATGTGGTAGGAGCAGGAGCAGGTCAGCAGGTACCCACCCGGCTGAAGGATTTTCATGGCGCGGAGATTGATTTCTTTGTAACCGCGGTGCGCCGCCGGAATGCTGTCGCGATTCTTCGCAAACGCAGGCGGGTCGAGAATCACCATCTGGAACTGCCGGCCTACTTCGTCGTACTCCTTCAGCAGGTCGAAGGAATTTCCTTCGCGGAATGTGACATTCGAAATCGAGTTCAATTTCTGGTTTCGCCGCGCCGCCTCGACAGCCGCGGGAGCCATGTCAATACCCTCAACGTGCTCGCACTTGTCCGCGATCGTAAGCGCGAATCCGCCCTGGTAACTGAAGCAGTCGAGGACCTCGCCCGAAGCATAGCGGCGCGCGGCCCAGTGGTTTTCGCGCTGGTCGAGAAACGATCCCGTTTTCTGGCCCTTGTGCAAATCGTAGGCAAACGTCACGCCATTCTCTTTGGCCAGGATTTCCTGAGGAATTTCGCCATGCAGCACGCCGACGCGCTGTTCAAGCCCTTCCAGCAGCCGAACCTTGGGATCGTTGCGTTCGAGGACGCCTTTGGGCGAGAAAAGCTCAACCAGGATTTCGACGAAGAGACTCTTGTTGCGCTCGGTGGCCTGGCTCAGCGTCTGCATCACAAAGTAATCGCCGTAGCAGTCCACGATGAGTGACGGCAACTGATCCGCCTCGCCGCACACGAGCCGGTACGCTTCAGTGTTTTCAAGGACGGTGCGGCGGTATTCGGCGGCGCCTCGCAGGCGCTCGGTGAAGAACGCGCGGTCCACCGGCCGGTCGTCGTGCGTCAAGAGCCGAACGGCAATCTGAGATTTGTCACTGTAGAATGCACGGCCGTGGAAACGCCCGCGCTCGTCGCTGATTCGGACGATCGCACCTGCTTCCGCAGGCGCCGTGCGAACATCACTGCGATACACCCACAAGTGACCGGACCGCAGCCGCTCAACACCACGCGAGCTGATCACGACAGTGCCTTCCGCCACAGTTCCTTCCCCGGTGAGTGAACGGGCCGGTGGGTTCGCTACAATAGCTCCGGGACCTTCGAACAGTTGAGCCGGTCCGGAAGGAGCAAGAATGGCAGCGCGACGCCCGGTGCGTGCTCTCTTAGCACACTTGCGCAGGTTGTGCCAATTGCATTCGACCTGCCGCCAGCGTATCCCGCTCCCAGCAGCGCCCCCTGCCCACTTGCAAGATCATTCATGAATCTCAGCGACTTTGATTACGTGCTGCCGCCCGAGCGGATCGCTCAGTCACCTCTGCCGGACCGCGATGCTTCGCGCATGCTGCTTCTCAACCGGGCGACCGGCGCAGTGGAAGACCGCCAGTTCCGCGAGTTCGTTGAGCTGCTGCGAGGGAACGAACTCATCGTCCTCAACAACGTGCGCGTCCTGCCAGCGCGTCTTTTTGGCCGCCGCGCCGGCGCGCGCGCCCAGCCGGTCGGCGCAAACAATCCCGCTCGCGGGGAATTCCTCCAGACGCAGATCGAAGTGCTGCTCGTGCGGCGGCTGGATGCCGACACCTGGGAAGCGCTGGTGCGCCCGGGGCGGAAGATTCCTGTCGGCGAGCGGATCATTTTCGGCGAAGGCGAGCTCGAAGCCCGCGTGGAAAGCCGCGGCGAGTATGGCCTGCGAGTGCTGCGCTTCAGTGCGAAGGGCGATTTCCACGATGCGCTCAACCGTCTCGGCCACATCCCTCTGCCGCCTTACATCAAGCGCGCAGACGTTCCGAGCGACCGCGAGCGATATCAAACTGTGTATGCACGGCAGGGCAATGCCGTGGCCGCTCCCACCGCCGGGTTGCACTTCACGCCCGAAATTCTGCAACGCCTGCGAGACCGCGGCATCGAGCTCGCAGAAATCACGCTCGAGGTGGGCCTGGGAACGTTTGAGCCGCTCCGCACCGAACGTGTGGAAGACCACAAAATTCACACGGAGACGTACGAGATCTCTGAGGCGACTGCCGCCGCCATCGCGCGCGCTCGGCGCGAAAATCAGCCGGTGCTCGCCGTCGGGACGACCGTTGTGCGCGCCCTGGAAGATGCAGCCGAAAAACAATCCGCACGTGGAGGCGGGATTGCCCCCGGGAAAGCGCAGGCAGATATTTTTCTCTATCCGTGCAAGCCGTTTCGCGCCGTCAACCAGTTGCTCACAAATTTTCATCTGCCGAAGTCGAGCCTGCTCGCTCTGGTCGCGGCGTTTGCAGGACACGAACATGTCCTCGAGGCCTATCGCCACGCTGTCGAGGCAGGCTACCGCTTCTACAGTTACGGCGATTGCATGCTGATTCGCTGAGGCCGAAACGCGCTCCTGTTCGCGCTCTCGATTTCGCGACGTTCGTGCAACCGGGGGCGGCTTCGACTATAATCCGCATCCTAAATAACGAGGACCTCCTGAATGCGGTATCTGATTCTGAGTGACATCCACGCAAACGCCACAGCGCTGGACGCTGCCCTGCAGGCGGCCAAGGACCGCTGGGAGAAGGTCGTCTGCCTGGGTGACGTAGTGGGCTACGGGCCCGATCCGAACGAGGTGATCGACCGCATTCAAGCGCTCGGGGCCGTCACCATTCGCGGCAATCACGACAAAGCGGGCAGCGGCGTCGCGAACCCAGACGATTTCAATCCGGTGGCGCGCAATGCCGCGCTTTGGACGCGCGAACAATTGCGTCCCGAAAATCGCGAGTGGCTGGAGAAATTGCCGGTCGGGCCGATGACCATCAACGGTTTTTCGATTGTTCATGGAGCATTCCGCGACGAGGATGAATATGTGTTCGCGCCGGCGCAAGCGCTCACCAGCCTGCTCGACGCGCCTTCTGCTGTCAACTTTTTTGGCCACACGCATTTGCAGGGCGGCTTCACGCTACGCGACACGGTTGGCGTTCTTCACTTCAAGCCTCCGGCCGACAGTCCATTCGCCCCGCTCATGATCGAGGAAGACACCACCTATCTGTTGAATCCCGGCTCGATCGGCCAGCCCCGCGACGGCGATACACGAGCCGCCTTTGCGATTGCGGACTTAGAGAGAAATTCTGTGGAATTCTGGCGCGTCCCCTACGATATCGAAGCAGTGCAGAAGCGCATGGCGGCGGTGGGCCTGCCGGAGCCGCTAATTCTGCGCCTCTCCTTCGGCCGGTGAGGCAAACGGAAAACCCATGGACCCGGGAGAAAACACCGACCGCGAAGACAGAAGCCGGCTTCCCATTGCGCTCGCGGCGGGAGCGGGAGTTGTTCTGCTGCTCCTGGGTGGGCTGACCCTCTTGACGCGCATGGCGCGCACGCACGGGCCAAATGCCTCCGAGTCGCTCCCGTTTGGCGCCACCGAGCAGGCCTACGCGCAACGAATCCATTTCACGAACATGCAGATGGCGCGCGCCACAAATTTTCTAAATCAGGAATTCACTTATATTGCAGGAACGATTTCGAACGACGGAACGCGATCCTTGCAGCGCCTGCAAGTCACGCTCGAATTCCATGACCCGCTGAACCAGGTGGTTCTGCGCGAGATGCAGTTGTTGATCACGAGTCCCGCGCGCCCTCTCGATGGCGGGCAGCGGCGCGATTTCCAAGTCACGCTCGATCACGTACCGGCTACATGGGATCAGCAGTATCCATCCATACGGGTCAGCGGTATTGCCTTGGGAGAGTAATGAACGGCAGTGAGAAGTATGCAGACTGTATCTAAACGATTTGCGGAGTGTCTATGAACGCGCCCGCGGACGATTGGGCTGAACTCGATCGGGCCCTCGGCGAATTGGCAGCGTCCGGCAGCGTGGAAGTTCGCGAGGATGGCGAATGGCTCGCGGAACTCGCCGGGCTGCATTGCGAGCTTCGCCGCCTGGGCAAGAATTCGCTTGTCCATCTTTGGTCCGACGAGCGAAATTTGACGCGCCGCGTTCTAGGCGTGAAAGAGCACTCCGAAAATCAGATCATCCTGGAAGTCCAGCGATTCGGGCGCGCGAAGCCGGGCCGGCTCGAATTTCTGCGCAAGGATTCGCGCCGCTCGCCTGAGCGCATCACTCGTGAGCAGTTTCGAGCGCGATTTCGTCGCCTGCTTGCCGAGCGTTTTCCCGACTCCGTCGTCGAATCACTCACCGCCGCGCCGGACCTCGAACATTCCTTCTCGGGCCTCTACGTCCGCGGGCAAATGCACGAAGGGTCGCGCGCGTGGGCCCTCATAGCCGTTTCAGCTTCCGAAGATGCCGCAGCAATCGAGGGCATTCTTGCGTTCGGGCTTCTTTGGCTCGATTGGACGCGCGGCCACGCGGATCGCCGGGCGATTGAAGGATTGCGATTGTTTGTCCCCGAAGGTGCGAGCCGGTCACTGCGGGAACGCATTCTGGCACTTTCGCCCTCTGCACGAACCGAAATCTACGAATTCAACGAGCCGGACGCCCGGATGCAGAAAGTGGATTCCGCCGACGCGGGAAACCTCGAGAGCTGGCTGGTTTCGCGACGGGAGGGCGAATCTGCGCTGACCGGCGCGCGCGATGCGATCGCTCGCGTTCGCGGCATCGTTCCCGACACGGCCGAGGCCATCGAAGCGCGAGTCCCTGCAGGAACCAAAGAAGTGACACTCTGTTTTCGCGGGCTCGAATTTGCGCGCTGGACTAAGGACGGCCTGTTTTTCGGGCTGGGTGACGCGCGCGAACCAGTTTCTGCGGCCACCGAGCCTGCTCTTGAGCGCCTGATCCGCCAACTCGATCTCCATCGCAGCTCGGTCGCGGAAGAGGTGAATCATCCGCTTTATCGCGCGGCACCCGAGCGCTGGCTCGAGGCGCTGGCGCTCGTAGACGCCACACGCCTGGACGCACAACTCAATCCCGCCCATCTCTACTCACAGGTGCCCGCGCTCGCTGCGGGCGATCGTGGTGTGCTGGATTTGCTCGGGGTGACCTGGCGTGGCCGCCTCGTGGTGATTGAGCTCAAGGCGTCCGAAGATATTCAGTTGCCGATTCAGGCAGTGGACTACTGGCTGCGCGTCCGCCGTCACCAGCGCGAAGGCGATTTCGAGAAGTTCGGCTATTTCACTGGCGTGAAGCTCGACCCGCAGCCTCCGCTCCTCTGGCTGGTGGCCCCGGGATTGCGCTTCCACTCTGCCACAGACACGCTGCTGAAATATCTCTCGCCGGAGATCCAAGTTACACGTATCGGCGTCAATGAGAGCTGGCGAAGCGGCATGAAAATCGTCTTCCGCCAGTAAGCCGGATTTTTATTCAGGCAAAAAAGAAGGGAAGCGGTCTGGATTGAACCAGCGCCACTTCCCGGGGTGTGTCCTAGAAGTGATTTGAAGGATTAGATGCGCGAGATTTGAAAAGGTTGCAGTCCGCGAAAAGATCAGTAAAAAAGATACTTCCGCCATTTCTCGTCGCGATGCCCGATCAGGCGCATCAACTGGCGCGAGGTATGCAGTGTGAAAGGCCGCGGACGCCGCTGCAGCTTCAGCCCCGCTTCTTCGGGTGTGCGGTCGCCCTTGCGGTTGTTGCAGGCATAGCAGCACGCCACCAGATTCTCCCACGAGGAGCGTCCGCCGCGCGAACGTGGCATCACGTGGTCGAGAGTCAGCTCCGAAGCAGGAAACGCCGCAGCGCAAAACTGGCAGGTATTGCGGTCACGCAGCAGAATATTTTTCCGCGAGAGCGCGCGGCTCTGCTGCGGAATGTGCCGGTAAGTCAGCAGCCGGATCACCGACGGCACCTTGATGGCTTTCGAAGTGGAGTGCACCTCGTGGTGATTGGTCTCTTCCGCCTGGGCCACGCCTTTCAGCATTAGCACCAGCGCGCGCCGCACGGCCGTGACATTGATGGGTTCAAACGTCGCGTTCAGCACCAGCACCGGTGCCTGCATCACTGAGGGTCGGCTGGCTGGCGAAACCAACGGCCTGGGCGCAGCCGGTTCCGGCACAACTCCGCTGAGCCCGATTTTGGGCCGAGGTCGCAAGCCGATCTTAAGCCGGTTGTTCATTTGCGCCGCCCTGGCGTCGCTCGACGGTTCTCCTTACCTATCAAGGATGCTCGCCGCACCCTGCTGGTTTCCCTCACCTGACTCGATTACCCGCCGTTGCGGGGGACCCGAAAGGGCCCAGCCGGAAACAACCCGCGCCACGGTGACGCCCAGCACCGCCGCGGCACCTGCGCCCAGCAGCGCGCGCGAACAGGCATCAAGCGTCGCGCCAGTCGTCAATACATCATCTACCAGCAGAACGCGCAACTTGTCAACTCGCACTCCCGCTCGTATGGCGTAGGCGCCACGTACGGACTCCCAACGTTGCTTGCGCGACAGCAATAGTTGGGCCGGGCGGGGCTTTGTTCGCATCAGCAGGTAAGGCCCGAGCTTCAGGCCCAGGCGGCGTGCCAGGGGCCGTGCAATCAGCTCGGCCTGATTGTAACCGCGCTCGCGCTGTCGGGCGGGGTGCAGCGGGACAGGCACAACCACATCCGCGCGGAAATGATTTCCTACCTTGGCCACCACGCCGGCCAGCCGAGCGGCAAACCAGTCCCCCAGCCGCGTCACCTGTTCGTACTTGAGCAGCGTAATGGCGCTCACGAGTGGGTCGTTGTAGATCGCGTAGCTGCGCGCGCGCTCGAACGCATATTCCTCCGCCCGGCATAGCCGGCAAAGAGGCTGGATCGCTTGTGCCGCCACCGGAGAAATAAACGGGCGGCCGCAGCACTGGCACATCGGTTCGGCGATTTCGATGAACGATGCGAGGCAGGCTTCGCAAATAGGAACCCGGCTCGCATTCGTCAGCGTCGCGCCACAGACACGGCACGGCGCCGGGAAGACAATCGCGGCCAATGCGTTGAGCGCTCGTTGCAGAATCGCCATGTTGTTGGTAACCGAGAGGAGCGGACCAACGCTACCGCAATCGTCTGGCGATCGAAATCCGCATTAGTACCTATGCCAGCAGCTTCTCAGCGGCATACACACCGTCGCCCAATTAGGCTCATCTCACAATTGGCTCTCGTCAGGGCACGGCTTTAGCCGTGCCGAAAAATGCGGAGAAGTATGGGGCTTTAGCCCCTGAGGTTCGCCGTGCGGCATCACACAGGATCAATAAGAACGCTTCGAGAGGCAGCAGGGTACACCCGTGCCTAGAGCATCCA
>Ga0307475_10000476_pt1 | contig 23936 bp, 24 predicted proteins | sample atmos_gasesECM1C_FD_203317 | JGI IMG/M metagenome (GOLD analysis project Ga0307475, IMG submission 203317) | Hardwood forest soil microbial communities from Morgan-Monroe State Forest, Indiana, United States - atmos_gasesECM1C_515 | ecosystem: Environmental > Terrestrial > Soil > Temperate... | reverse complement strand
ATTCCGTTAAAGTTTAACTGCACGGATTTATCCACTCGAACGTGACGAAGCGCTTCGATTATTGGCTGAAGTTTTTCTTCGGATACGCTACCGATAAATTTAAGGGTCACGTGAAGATTTTGTGGCGGAGTCCAGCGTAGCTCAGGAGCGATCGAAGAAAAATGTTCCCGCATCTTTGCGAGATTCTCGCGCACTGCTTCCGGAATCTCCAGCGCCACAAACAAGCGCATCGCTGACGCCTCTTTAGAAGCCAGATTTTTTAAATTCGGGTTTGCGCTTTGGAAGACAACTTGGCTTCTCCAGCGCCATATAAAAGATGCATGCGCACCATGTCCAGCGCCACTTGCGAAGCCTGCCAGCGAATGGCATCGCGATCTCCCGGAAGGGCCAGGGCGCGCTCCACTACTCCCGCGCTGTGCGCCAGTGCGATGTACACGGTGCCCACCGGTTTTTCTTCACTGCCGCCACCCGGTCCGGCGATTCCGGTTACGCCGACGCCCAGCACGCTGCCCACGCGTCGCCGAATTCCATCGGCCAGCGCCACAGCCACTTCAGGACTCACCGCACCCTTGGTGGCAATCAACTCGGGCGGCACATCGGCCCATGCGGTTTTGCGTTCATTGCTGTAGCACACCACTCCGCCGAGAAAAAAAATGGAGCTGCCGGCGATACTCGTCAGTCTTTGCGACAGGAGCCCTCCGGTGCAGCTTTCCGCTACCGCGATGGTCGTATTATTCAGCGTGAGTTCGCGAGCCACCACCTCGTGCAAGGCTTGACCATCGCGGGAAAAAATCCGGTCTGTGAGAGCAATATCGAATCCGCGCTCAATTTCGTCCAGCGTTTTGTTAGCTGGGCGCGGGTCATCGCTCCACAAGCGCAAATGAACTTGGACCTCGCCAGGCGCGGAGAGCACCGTAGTGTGCACGTCTTCATAGCGTTTATAAATCGGCGCGATGCGCTGTTCGACGTGTGACTCGCCCAATCCGGTTACGCGCAGTTCACGATGAAAAAGCCGTAGTCCTGTGGAGCGGCGCGCCAGTCGTGGCGCAACGGCCTCCTCAAATAGCGCACGCATCTCTTTTGGCGGACCGGGCAGCAGCACGATCACGCGGTCACCTTGTTCGATCCACAGTCCTGGCGCGGTTCCTCGCGGGTTATCCAATGCTTCCGCGCCTTCCGGCACCATCGCTTGGCGCACATTGATTTCGGGCATTTCGCGGTGCAAGCTGCGAAAACGGGTTTCGATGGTGTGCAGGATGCGATCGTCGCGTTGCAGTCGGCGCCCCAAAAGATCGGCGACGGTTTCGCGTGTCAAATCGTCGGCAGTGGGACCCAGCCCTCCACACGAAATAACCAGCTCCACGCGCTTCAGCGCTCCGGCAAACGCGTCGCTCAATTCCTCGCGTTGGTCGCCGACGATGGTTTTGCGCAGGACTTCAATGCCAAGTTTGTTCAACCCCTCGGTAAGAAAAAGGGAATTGGTGTCCAGCCGGTCTGGAGTAAGCAACTCCGACCCGACCGCGATGATTTCCGCTTTCATTTAATAATTTATCCGATCAAGGGCAAGCCGCGAATGTCCCAATCGAGCGTAAAGAGCGCGTTGGTGGTGGCTACGATGGCGCGGCCAGAGGGCTGCAGCGCCAGTCCTACAATTCCTGATCCGCTGAGCACCATTTCTGGTTGCGCTTGAGGAGTGATGCGCACGATGCCGCGATGTCCCGCGTGGCAGCCAGCCACATAAAGATTTCCGTCGCGATCGAACGCCAAGCCTTGCGGGCGCCCCAGCCCGCGGTAAAAGCTTTTTACCTCACCACCCTGAGTTACGCGGTAAACGCGGTCGAAACTGGAAGTGGTGGGCCCGGTCACATACAAATCGCCGCTGGGATGAAAGGCCAAATGATAGGCGGCGAAGGACGGCTCCAGGGTGGCAAATACGAAAATTTCGCGGCTGCGACTAATTTTAAAAATTGTTCCGCTGCGATCGCCGACGTAGAGATTTTCTTCCTTGTCGAAGGCGATTCCGGTGGCTACGCCCATACCCTCGATCCACTCCTCGCTGCGACCGTCGGGAGTGATGCGATGAATGGTGCCATCGTGGCGGCACGATACGAATAAATTGCCGGCTTTATCCACAGCCAGGCCAGTAGGATTAATCAACGACGTTACAAAGGGCTTGATGCTGTAGTTGGCGGTCACCTTGTAGAGCGATACGGGGACGCGTTGTCCGCGTGGGCCGCTGAAGGTGACATAAATATTTCCCAGCGCGTCCACCGCGGGATTACCGACGGGATGCAGGTTGTCGGCGATTTGCAAGCCGATGGCTACGGGGTAGGGCTGGCTTTCGTGTTCGGCGGTAGTCACGCGCACGATTCCGCCGGTCGCCCCATCTGGCACGCGCGCGATAAGGCGCTTGCCGCTCGATAGCGCCAGGCTCGCTTCGGCGTCGCCAAAGCGCACCAGGGGACGTGCCTGGGTGCGCGACACGAAGCCGCTACCATGAATGGTTATTTCGCCGCCGGGAATCGCCGCGGTGGGCGCGACTCGTTCGATGCGTGGATTGCCGTTTTTTTCTGCTGCCCCGCCCAAGCCTAGTTTCATAGCACTCTGAAGTGTAACGCGACACGCAAAACAATTGCAGCGTAGATGCCTGCCATCCAATCGTCGGCCATGATTCCCCAGCCGCCGGGCAGACGCTCCAGTTGCCGCGCGGGGAACGGTTTCCAGATATCAAAGGCACGAAAAAGTATAAAGCCCAGGAGCCAGCTTTTCCAGTTGAGGGGCAGGACCCAGAAAAATAGATAATAAGTGATGAGCTGGCCGGAGACTTCGTCGATAACCACCCACTGCGGATCTTCGGTTCGCGCATATCGCGCGGCGCGGCCGGCAACGATCACGCCCATCACCGCGATCATGATGGTAATCGCCACTTCGCCGGAGCCGGGTAATAGCCCGGTAGTCCAAAAATTATCATATGCAAATGATGCTGAGGTAGCGGTGTGATTTCGCGCATTGGCCCGTGTCATCAGCAACGCCAATGCCATGGCTCCGATGGAACCCCAGGTCCCGGGAGCTTTGGGTAAATGTCCTAGCCCGAACCAGGTCGCGAGCAGGAGTGAAATGTGCGGTTTCGGGCCGCGGGTGGAGTGCGCGGTACTGGTTTCGGTGGACGCCGACATCGCGTTAAGGGTATCGCAGCAGGTGGACGAGAGTCAGGCTTAATCAGCGAGCTGGATGGAATCGGGTGTATCTCGGATGGGCATCGGCGCCAAGTAAATCTCCGTTGCATTCGTAGCGAATCACGGAAGTTGGGACGCGAATTTAGTGCTCGGCCTCGCCGCCGCGGTCGGGCAAATCGAGAATGATGGTCTTGCGATCGCCTTCTTCACTGTCGTCTTCATTGAAGATTGGTTCGGAGACCACATACTTTTCGCTGGCCCAATTTCCCAGGTCGCGCTCGCGGCATCGTTCGCTGCAAAACGGAAAATCGGCATGCACAGCGGAATCCGTGGCAGTTTTACATATCGGGCATTTGTGTTTCATATCGTCCTGCCTGGTTTGTAATTTTCTTCCTCTCGCTAAACAACCATTTCGATTTGTGGCGAGAGGAATACATTTGGATGCTCCGAAGTTACTGACGGATAGCTTAAATGATTTTGGGGCGACGTGCATGTTGCAATTCCGTAGCGGAATTTTGTTACCGAACGGCTGATGGTTATGGTTATCCCAATAGTCTTAGCGCCGCGCCAGTAGAAATGCGCGTTAGCTGTTCGACGGGATGCGCGGTGGCCGGCATAGAGGATGACGACCGCGCGGGTGCAATGCTGCGCGGCAGTATTTCCACGACTCGCGCGATCAAATCATAATTGTCAGTCTTGGTGATTTCCACGCGGGCCACGTCGCCGGTCTCGGCTGCCTGGCCCTCCACTTCGATGTCGGTCAAATAAACTTTGCCATCGATTTCCGGCGCCATGCCTTCGAGCCGGGCTTCCCACACCAACGGATTGTCTTTTGAAGGGCCTTCGACCAGCGCGACGGCGATGGTTCCTTTTTTCGCGCGCAAATTTTCGCGCGAGATTTTCTTTTGAATGGCCATCAGCTGATTGCGGCGATCTGTAATGGTTGCGGCGTCCACTTTGTCAGCGAGGGGAAAGCTGGCGGCGTTGTCCACGTCGGAATATTCAAACACGCCCATCCAGTCAAGCTTCGCGGCACGCACAAAATCGCATAATTCGGCGAAGTCGCTTTCCGTTTCGCCGGGGAAGCCCACGATGAAGGAAGTTCGCAGGAAAACGCCGGGAATGGTGGCGCGAATACGCTCCAGCAATTTCAAGAAGGCATCGCCATGAGAGCCGCGCTTCATGCGCGCGAGCACGTTGCGGCTGGCGTGTTGCAAGGGCATATCCATGTAGCGCGCGATGCGCGGATGCGAAGCCAGCGTATCGAGCAGTTTTTGCGTTACACGATTGGGGTAAGCGTAGAGAAAGCGCACCCACAATAAATCTTCCACCTGCGCGAGGCGTGCCAGCAGTTGCGCGAGGCCGTCGCGGAGGCCGAGGTCTTCGCCGTAGGAAGTGGTGTCCTGGCCAATCAAGGTGATTTCGCGAGCCCCTGCCGCTGCGAGATTTTGCGCTTCGCGCACGACCGATTCGAACCGGCGGCTGCGAAATTTGCCGCGCAACTGCGGAATGATGCAAAAGGTGCAGGGATGATCGCAGCCTTCGGCAATTTTTATGTATGCGGCGTGCCGGGGAGTTGTTACCACGCGGGGCGTCAGATCGTGGTAGAGAAACGCGGGCGCGGCGGCGGGCAGCATGCGTAGGTCGCCTTCCACGGCCTCGAGGATGCGCTCAACTTCGCCGGTGCCAACAATGGCGTCCACTTCGGGAACTTGTTTCAGGATTTGCGCGCGGTAGCGTTCCACCAGGCAGCCGGCCACGATTAATTTTTTGGCGGCGCCGAATTTTTTGTGCTCGGCCATCTCGAGGATGGCATCGACCGATTCTTTTTGTGCGGCTTCGATGAAGCTGCAGGTGTTGACCACCAGCACTTCGGCTTCATCGGCGCGGGGAGTCAGTTCGTAACCTCCGCGCGCGAGAATACCCATCATCACCTCGCTATCGACGAGGTTTTTGGGGCACCCGAGGCTGACGAATCCGACTTTAGTCATATATATGATTTGCGGGGTTTGCTGAGGTGTTTACGCGCTTTTATTGTAACACGCGCGCGGATTCGGGTTGGCTTTCGCGGATTTTGGCTGAGCTTCGCTACTTTGAATCAGGGGCGGAACGAAAGGCGTGGCGCACTTGCGACATGAGCTCTCTCAGCCGCACTGCGTTGCAGGGCGCTTCACCGAATCGAGCTTGACTGTAAATGTCAATGAATTCGCGCACGGCGGGTGCGACTCGCGCGTCTCCGACGCCTGCAGCGAACTCCAGTGGCGTCTGCGTTTCGAGGCGCGAGATCCCGCGCTTATTCAAAACGTGCAGGAATTCCGAATACAAGCGCGCCGCGAGTTGCGGATTGGTATGCGTCGAGCGGCCCACGCGCATCTGCGCATATACCTTCAGGCGGCGTACCAACTCGGGAATCATGTCCGCGCGCAAGACCACCAGAAAAAATACCAGCGCGACGGGCAACAGATATCGCAGGCTGGAATGTTGGAATTCCCAATCTTTCATGCGGCCGCGCGCTTGTTGTTGTTTTTTCTCAAACCAGGCGCGTAGCGAGTCGCTCCAGTTGCGCGAGCTGGTCTTGATGTTTTGGGCCAGCACTACTTGATGCGCGAAGTCGTAGCTGATGACCCACTCATTCCAGGTGAGCGAAAGCCAGTCCAGATATTGCCCCACGCGCGACAGAAGGCCGCGGGCATTTTCAGGACCGTCGGGAGTGGGATCGAAGGTGACCCATCCGTTTCCCGGGAAAAAAACCTCCACCCAGCTGTGTGCGTCACTGGCGCGCACCACATAGTCGCCGCCCAGATCGTTGTATTCGCCGGGCAAGAAGCCGTTGACCTCGCGGGCGGGAATCCCCAGGGTGCGCAACATAACGGTCATGGAAGAGGCAAAATATTCGCAGTGGCCGGCGCGGGTCTCAAACAAAAAATGCGCCAGCGGATCGTCCCCGGGCTTACCTTTCAAGTCCAGGGTGTAGCCATATTTGCTGCGCAAATAAATTTCCATAGCCGCGGCTTTGTCGTAAGGATTTGTCTTGTGCGCGGTCATTTGCTCCGCAAGTGGCGCGATGCGCGGGTCCAGTGTGGGCAGCTGTAGATATGTTTGCTTGACGTCGTCGGGATAATCCGTTCCCGCGGCGCGCAATTTTATAGGGTCCAAGCTGGGCAGGCGCGAAAATCCCGCGTAACGCACAGCGGTGTAATTGTGAAAGGGATTGTAGATTGATCCGGTGGAATCTCTGTAGAGGTAAGTCTTCTGCGCCGATCTGCTGCCGGCTGCGCCATTGAAGTTTCCGCGCAGCGATATCACTTTGCCGGGCACAAAAATCGCGTCCGAGGCGACGGGCTCCATGTAAACGGTGTAAAGCAAACCCGGCGAGCGCGCATCGCCGCGGGGCATGCCACCGCCGACATAAACCCAGCCGTCGGGATTCGGGGCCAGAATCTCGCGCCGATTCTCAGGAGAGGTCCAGCGTTTGCCGTCAAAGTTCTCCAGCGCAATTCCTCTCCAGCGCAGCCGCGGATACCCAACCGGTTTTCCAGTTTCGACGCGCATCACGATGGTGGAGTCTTTCTTGATTTCTCCGATTTGGCCCAGCTCGACATCATCGGTGAATCCGGTCATCAGCGCGGGATTAAAACTGGTTCGCCCCAGATACCCGGCACTGAAGCGCGGGAAAAAGAAGAACAGCGTGCCGCCAACGAGGATTGCCCCCAGCGCAACGCTCAGAGATGCGTAACCGAGCGCGCGATTCAGTTGTCGTTCGCGCTCGATTTGCCCCGCCGGCACCGTTAACGTCAATGCGCCTTTCGCTGCGCGACGCAGCTCCATGCCGGTAAATGTAGCCACGCCAAAAATTAAAAAGGCAAAAAAACACAGTAAAAATGTGGTGTCCACGGTCAAAACGGCGGAGGCCAGGATGCCTGCGAAGGCCAACATAGTCAGAAACATGGCATCGCGGTCAGTAACCGCGCTGTACAAGCGCACCAGCATTACGAAAATCAGGAAGTGCACGGCGGCCATGAGGGCCGCGTACAGCGGTGGATTCGCGGAATTCTGCACCAGCACGCGCGAAAGAATGAACATGTCCAGGGGAAAGAATCCGAGGTAGGCAATGACCAGCAAGGTTGCCCGGCTATTTTGCAGCTCGTTGGGGAGTCCTTGCCACCAGCGAACGGCTTTGTAGATCACCGCGGCGGGCGCAAGAACAGCGGTGAAGGGATCAAGCTTCCCGGTTAGCGCCAGGGTGCACACTGAAGTAAAAATCAGCAGCAGCAACGACGCGCGAAAAAACCGTTCGGCGGGAAGCGTACCCACACCCGTAGCGCTGGCGGCAGTGGCCATAACGATCATCGTAACATTCGCGTGTCGGGCTTCGCTTCGTTCCCGTAGCACAGGGCTATCGCGGAAGTTACTATCAAATAGCGTTCGCTGACGAAGCGAAAAAGCCGCTTAGGCTCACAAGCAACGACGCCTTGCGGCGGAATCGATTATCAAAAATCGGGCGCCTCTAGCGCCACGCGCGCTACCTTCCGGGTTAAATTGGAAACCGGCACGGAGGAAAAATCCTTCAATAAAATGATTTTTGCGCCAGCGACGCGAGGCAGTTTTTTGAACTCCACCCGGAAAGGAAGCAAGCTAATCGCCCGGTAGGTAACCGCGTGGCGAATTTTGGGAAGTGCAACGAATTGCAATGGCAGCCTTTTTGCTCCGATGACATTTTTCAAATATCGCCGCAAGTCGCTCGCCGGATCCTCGCTAACCGCTAGGGTGGGGAAGTGCCACATCTTCGACACCAGCGTGGGAATATCGTCCGCCAGGGTTTTTGCTGCGCCGTTTTTGGGCGGAGGCAGCAAAATACACCTGTTTCGGTCATCAACTAACACCGCTGCCGCAAGCACGACACCCACGGTGGCACGCTTCTTCCGTTTCTCCGGAATTAATTCCTGCAGTCCCAATTTACGCGCGCGGCAGAAGTTCGCAACCGGGCAGATCAAGCATTGCGGCGAGCGTGGCGTGCAGATGGTGGCGCCAAGCTCCATCATGGCCTGATTCCAATTTCCGGGAGCTTCATGCGCCAACAGATGGTCTGCAGTGCGCTGCAACGATTCCCATCTGGCGCCCTCGCGCAAGTCTCCGCGAACAGCTTCGAGTCGCGTTACCACGCGGGCAACGTTGCCTTCCACCACAGCATGCTTTTTTCCGAACGCGATGCTGAGAATTGCGTTGGTGGTGTACTTACCGATGCCGCGCAGCGCTCGAATCTGCTGTTCGGTCTCGGGAAATGTGCCGCCATGCTCGCGGACAATCTGCTGCGCGGCGGCCTGCAAATTTCGAGCGCGGCTGTAGTAGCCGAGGCCCGACCACATGCGAAGCACTTCGGCCTCTTCGGCTTCCGCCAGCACGCGCACATCCGGGAAACGCGCACAGAATTTCTCAAAATAAGGAATCACCGCCGCAACACGGGTCTGCTGCAGCATAATTTCCGAAATCCAGATGCGGTACGGGTCGCGATCGCGACGCCAAGGCAGGTTCCGATGGGAAGTTGCGAACCAGCCAAGTAACTCGGTACGGAATTTCTTCAGCTCGGAACCCGTCAAAGAGGAAGGCGCGCTCATCAGCGCGCCATTTTCGCACACTCAATGAGACCGCGCGAAAATCAAATCTACTTCAATACATCATCGAGAAAAATTACGTAAGAGGAGTACCACACGTTGGCGGGAATCGAGCCGCGCGGCTGGCTGGTGACGATGACCTTGAACAATTCCGGCGAGGACGCCAGATCGGTGATCAACGTGTGTTTTGGATCGGGCGGCAGCGGACTGGCCAGCGCCAAATATCGCAAGATCAAAAACACGATCTCTTCCGCGGGGGCCAAACGTGTTTCCACACCGGCGCTGCGAAATTGCAGATGCGCGTTGCGCTCGTAAAAATGCCAACTGAGCGCCGCGCAGAGCGTGATAGCCCGTTCGAATCGCTCGCTGGCGGTATGCGCAGTGGGATCGCTTCCCGGTTTGAGTACCGAGCTGATGTGCGGATCGAGAACCAGCAGCACGCGGCAGTCGTCTTCGCGCGTAAACTCGCGCACCATGAGAGAACCGGAACGCGCCGACGCTTTCCAGTGCACATGCCGTACGCTGTCGTTGGCCACGTAACCGCGCAGCGCATACAAATCCTGGCCTCGTCCCTTCGACAAACTTTCCAGCGCGCCGTGTAATCCCGGCAAAATCTCTACTAACTCATCCGTCGGAGTTACCGAGGGATAGACGACCGCCTCGGTTTTCAAATCCAGCCGCCGCGATTTCTGTAAAAACCCAAATGGGAAGCGGGTCACGATGCGAAAAGTGTCCTGCCGGTGCACTCCGCGGCGCATAAACGTCATCGGCACGGTTTGTTGCACGCGGTCGCGTTTCGGCAGGTATGGAAAATACACCGGAGTTTCCAGCATGGCGGCTGCCGGAGCGTCTTTCGGTTTGACGGCTTCCACGCGCAGGGAAAAACTTGGCAAAGTGTTCTTGTCGTTTTGCAATTGAATATTGGCGCGCACCGGCTGGCCGGCAAAAATATGTTCCGGCAACTCCAGGCGCATCTCCACGCCAGACAAGGTCACCGAGGAAAGTATGCCGGACATCAAGATGATGGCGATTAGGCAAGCCAGGACCAGGAACAACAGATTGTTGCCGGTGTTCAGGGCCGCCAGGGCCACCAGAATAATTCCGCCAAAGTAAATCCAGCCCGCCCGCGAAACGTTGTACTCCATTTTGTAGCCGATCCAGCGCAGTGGAGTGCGTTGAGCCATGGCGGGCACCAAGGTCAACGCCACCCAGGCTGCGACGGCGAGCGCGGCGAGTGCCGAGGTGCTGGCCAACAACAACTGCCCCAGCTCCGCAGCTGCGCCGGAATACAGCGCCAGCAGCAGCGCAACTGCCAAAGCCGCAAGTGCCAAAAGAAAAGTGCGCACCGGCGATCGGTCGGAGCGTGTGCGGAGATGGGCGATGACTGAGCGGCTAAAGCTCATGGGCAGAATTTTCCCGCGAAATAACTTAGATCGGAAAACGAAGATGTGGAAAAGAAATACGCCTCAGCGGCGTTAGAAAATCCGGCAAGGATCAAAAAGTTCACAGCGGCACGGGAACGGACTCCACGATGTCGCGCAAGACCGATTCGGTGGTTTCCGATTTTTTCTGCAGAGAAGCGTGGCGCGAACTGGCCACTACGCGGTGCGAAAATACCGGCACGGCTAGTTTTTTGAAGTCGTCCGGCAAACAATAATCGCGGCCATCGAGAAAAGCGCGCGCTTGCGCGGCGCGTTGCAGCATTAAAGTGCCGCGGGGGCTCACGCCCAGCGCCAGCAAATCGGAATTTCTGGTTCGGTTTACGATCTCAAGGGCGTAGTCGTGCAAACTGGAATCCACTTTTATGTGCGCCACTTCATCCTGCATGGTCAGCACTTCGCTGACGTCCGCGACCGGCTCCAAAGCATCCAGGGGATTTTCGCCACGCACGCCCACGCGCTTGCGCAGAATTTCTCTTTCCGTCTCTGGGGAGGGGTAGCCCATTTTGATGCGCATCAAAAATCGATCAAGCTGGGATTCCGGCAGCGGATAGGTGCCGTGATGTTCGACGGGGTTCTGCGTAGCAATCACCAGGAACGGCTGTGGCAGCGCCATGGTTTTTCCGTCGATGCTGACCTGCGCTTCGTTCATGGCTTCCAGGAGCGCCGATTGCGTGCGCGGCGTGGTGCGATTAATTTCGTCGGCTAACACCACGTTGGCAAAAATCGGCCCGGAGCGAAATTCAAACTCGCGGCTCTCGGGATTGTACACGCTGACACCCAGCACGTCGCTGGGCAGCAAATCGGAAGTAAATTGGATGCGCTGGAAAGTGCAGTGAAAGGATTTGGCCAGCGCTTGCGCCAGGGTGGTCTTGCCCACGCCGGGCACGTCTTCGATTAAAAGGTGGCCGCGCGCCAACAGGGTGATCAGGGAAAGTTGGATGGCTTCCTCTTTACCATAGATGGCGCGCGCGATGCTGCGCTGCAGCTGCGCGACGACTTGAGAGGTGGTGGTCGGCATTGGTTGAAAACCCGGGCCCTTCCTGTTACAACTAGACCACGTACGGGCGATTAGCTCAGTTGGTTAGAGCGCTCCCCTCACACGGGAGAGGTCAAAGGTTCGAGTCCTTTATCGCCCACCATTTCTGCGCCAAACGCTATTCTAACGAAAATCGCTGAAGTCAACTTTTCGGCGTACGCTGAAGTTTCTAAGTCTGAGCCTCTTTGGTGTCGTAAACATTACTTTTCGCAATATTTCTTAGGCAGGGGTAGGGTGACACAAATCCGCTGAGAATGTATCTCGTTGTTCGCGCCGCTCAGGCCGCTCTCCACTTCTCAACACGGACACTTCTTCCCTCTGACGGCTTCTATGCCTTCGTTGGCGATAATCGGCACCATCACAAGCGCTGCCACAGAATCTGACCACCACCAACCGAGAAAGAAATTCAGCAGTAGACCGGCAACCAGAATGGCAGAAAGATACACGCAGAACTGAGTCTGCTGGGAGTCAGCAATCATGGCAGGGCTGCCTATCGCCGTTCCTATATTGCGCTTGGCCCGTGAGAGTAGCGGCATCACGAAGAGAGCCGCAACACCGATGGCGATACCCAACAGGCTGCGTTCCGGCGCAGTTTTGTGCAGGAGGGAATGGATAGAATCAATCGCTACGTATGCAGCCAAGCTGAGAAAACAAAATCCAACCACCCTCAGGCTGATTCTTTCGGCACGTTCTCGCTTCTCTACGTCATGGTCTGCTTTCATTCGCCAAAGCAGAGCGGAACCGGAGAGTACTTCAATGAAGCTGTCCAGCCCGAAACCCACTAAGGCAATACTTCCGGCCGCGATTCCCGCTCCGACGCATAGCAAGCCTTCAACGCTATTCCAGAGAATCGTAAAATATTCCAGACGCTCACCGCGTTGAATCAAGGCTGTTCGCGTTGCAGAAATGTCCATACTCGCATCATAAATCAGAAAAAGCCCGGCTGCTGGTTGCTCAGATCAGTAACAGCGCGGATAATCGGAGGCTAATCGGTGCGCTGTTTGCGGTGTGTTGTAGGATAGCCTACAAGAATCCTACTCTACAGGAGTATCCGTATAGCGCCGCCGGTCTCAGTGAATTTCAATATTTTAGTGACTCGGGAACTTTGCATCCAATGGCCAGAATTCTAATCGCTGATGATCACGAGGGAACACGGGGAATTTTGCGGGTTTTGCTGCAGCAGCACTCCGGCTGGGAAGTTTGCGGGGAAGCCAGCACCGGCGAAGAAGTCCTGAAAAAATGCATCGAGTTGAAGCCGGATGTGATTGTGAAAGATTGGGTAATGCCTGGTATGGACAGCATCCAATTGACTAGAGAGATTTCCACTCATTCTCCTGGCACTGCGATTGTAATATTTTCTTTCTACGATATGCCTGCATTGGTAGAAGCGGCAAAAGCTGCTGGTGTACATCGGGTGGCGACCAAGAACATTGCTACGTTGATTCCCGCGATAGAGGACGTGCTGCGCTCTTCGGCAAATCGGTTGATCAGTGCTGGCGAGTCAGTCAACCAGGCGAGCCCTGACCCGCCTAAAGAAAAACTCGATTAGACGATTGAGCTTCGTGGCAAAGTAGCTGCTGCCGGTGACCTTCCATGACAATTTTTCTACGCACGCTGGAGTTTCTGAGTTTGGGGTTGTGGCTCGGTAGCGACGTGTTTTTGAGTTTTGTGGTTGCGCCTGGAGCGTTCCACGTGCTCGCGACGCGTGATCAAGCCGGGGTGATGGTAGGCTTCGCGCTTACGCGCATGCATATTGGCGGGATTATTTGTGGAGTGATTTTTTTGGTGGCGCGGCTGGCGAGGGCTCGTTCATTCTCGAATCTGGTGGCGCCGGCTGCTCTGTGCGTACTGGTGATGATCGCGGCGACGCTGGTTTCGCAGTTCACGGTCAGCGCGAAGATGGCGGCGTTGCGCGGCCAGATAGGATCGATTCAGGCTACTGCAGTGGATAGCCCGCTGCTGGCCGAGTTTACACGGTTGCACAGCATTTCTGTCTCGCTGGAGAGCGTAGTGTTGTTGGCGGGGATCGCCGCGATGTTTTTGTTGGTGCGCGAAGCCGCTTCGATCTAGCTGGTCACGAAGCGTGCGCTTTGGATGATGCCTTCACGTCTTTCGACAGAAATTCCCTCATGGCGTGCGCGATTTCTTCCACGTGGGTTTCTAACGCGAAATGGCCGGTGTCCAGAAGTTGGACGGTAGCGTTCGGATTATCACGCAGGAACGCTTGCGCGCCGGCAGGGATGAAGAACGCATCGTGTTTACCCCAGGTGGCCAGCAACGGCGGCTTTGACTTACGGAAATAGTCCTGGAAGGCGGGGTACAACTTCACGTTGTTGGCGTAGTCGAGAAACAGGTCTAACTGAATGTCCATGTTGCCGGGCCGCTGAATCAGCGCCGCGTCGAGCGTGTAACCATCGGGCGCAATTTTATCCGGATTCGGGACGCCGTCTGTGTATTGAGAGCGAATGGCTTCCGAGCTCAAGGCGCCACGGAGGGTTTCGCGATTCTGCGAAGTCGGTTCTCGCCAATAGCGTTGAATGGGAGCCCATGCGTCGCCGAGTCCTTCTTCATAGGCGTTTCCGTTCTGCGAAACGATGGCGGTGATGCGCTCGGGGTGGGCCATCGCTAAACGCAGGCCGGTGGGGGCGCCATAGTCGAAGATATAAAGTGCGTAGCGCTTTAGGTGTAGCGCGTCGGTGAAAGCAAGAATGGTGTTGGCCAGGGCGTCGAAGGTGTATTTGTAATTGCGCGCAGCGGGAACTTCGGTGAAACCGAAGCCGGGAAGATCAGGCGCGATCACTCTGTACTGGTCAGCGAGGCGGGAGATCAATTCGCGGTACTGAAATGAGGACGTCGGGAAGCCGTGCAGCAGGAGCACCACTGGTGCATCCGCGGGGCCAGCTTCGCGGTAGAAGACGGTTACGCCATCTGCCTGGATGCGATGAATGGTGGTGAGCGGGACGTTTGCGTGTTGGATCATAGAAGTTGTCTCTCTTTCTTTGGCTTTCCTGGTTCGGCGATTGCCTAGGGCCGGTGTACCACCCGAATGCAGAATGCCGGCGCCTCCCGTGAGGAAACTTTCTCTTGTTTATAGGAGATGTTTCAGCGAGCTAAATGTTTCGAACTTTCTTTAGCGGCTTCGCCGGCGTCTAGTGCGGCTGCGGCCTTTCTTTGGCCGTAAAACCTGCGCGGTTTGCAACCTGGTTTTTCTCTTTTTGGCGAGGGCTTTGCTGATTTTGTTGGTGGCTTTGTAGCCGGCGCGTTCGAAGGCGCGCCACATGTACCAGCTGGCTACGGTGCGGTAGGGGCGCCAGCGTTCACCGAAGGCCTGCAATTCTTTTGGTTTGGGCATGCGTTTTTTGCCGTAGGTAACGGCCCAGCCTTTTTTTACTCCCAAATCGTGAATGGGCAAGACGTCTGGCCGACCCAACCGGAAGATTAGGAACATTTCGACGGTCCAGGCGCCGATACCGCGGACGGAGACGAGTCGCTCGACAAGTTCTTCGTCGGACATTTTTTGCGCTTCTTCCAAGGTGGGGACGATGCCGTCGATGGTTTTTTGCGCCAGGTCTTTCATGGCTCGAACTTTTGCGCCGGAAAGGCCCGCCTTGCGCAATTTTTGTGGGCGGAGTTTCAACATTTCCTGTGGGGTTGGCGGGCGGCCATTTTTTCCCAGTGCTTTAATGCGCGCGAAAATTGTGGCGGCAGCTTTGCCGGAGATGGATTGATAGGCGATGGATTCCATAAGCGCTTCGTAAGGACTGTCCATGGATTCCGTTTCGATGTGGAAATCGACGGTTTCTTCGATGAGACGGGCGAGCCGTTCGTCTTTGGCGGCGAGGGCTGCTTTCGCGACGCGTAAATCGAATGGGAGCGTTGGAGCTGTTGTGGTGGCCATGAGTATCCGCGGTAGGGAATTTTAACTGAACATGCCAAGTAAACGAGTTATCACAGCAAACTAATTTCGTCTATCCGCTTACGGCGAATGAGCGATGCGACGTCCGCCTAACAAAGGAGGCCTGGAGCGCTGTGCTAACATATCGCGTTTATGCAAACAGGAATTATCGGTCTGCCGCAGGTCGGAAAAACCACGCTGTTCCGCATTCTTACCAAAGCTAGTGTCGAGGGCAAGCCTGGCGCTCAAGGGACGCATGTGGGCGTCGCCAAAGTTCCAGAGCCACGACTGGTGGAGCTGGCAAAGCTTTATAATCCCAAAAAAATTACCTATGCCACGGTGCAATATGTGGACGTTGGCGGCATGCAGAAAGATCGCAACCGCGACGCGCTCGCGCCGCTGCGCGAAGTGGACACCATTGCGCACGTCATTCGCGTGTTCGACGATCCGTCGGTGCCCCACGCGGCCGGGAGCATCGATCCGTTGCGCGATGCTACGAACCTGGAGTTGGAATTAATCCTCGCCGATCACGATCAGATCACTCGGCGGCTTGAGCGACTGGAGAAAGATTTAAAGAAAAAGAAAGATCCCGTTCTGGAAGCGGAAAAGGCCGTACTCGACAAATGCAAAGCACATCTCGAATCCGAAAAACCTTTGCGCGAACTGGAGCTCACCGCCGAGGAACGCAAATCGATTGGGGGATTTTTATTTTTGTCGCAGCGCCCCATGCTGTACGTACTGAATCTCGGGGATGACGAAGCGGCCGAGCTTTCGACTGCGGTGGAACGGCATAAACTGAGCGCATTGCAAGGGCGCCCCAATACCGCAGTGGTAGCCATCTGCGGGCGGCTGGAGGCGGAGCTGGCGCAGATGGAAGAAAAAGAAGCCACCGAATTGCTGGAATCCTACGGGCTGAAAGAGCCAGGCCTGAATCGCTTGATCCACGCCACTTATGAACTGATGGGCTTGATTCCTTATTTCACGGCGGGTGAACCGGAAGTTCGCGCGTGGACGATTCGAAAAGGCGCCACGGCGGTGAAAGCGGCCGGCGAAATTCATAGCGATATTGAAAAAGGATTTATTCGCGCGGAAGTAGTGCGCTGGAACGATTTGCTCTCGGCCGGGAGCATCGCTGCCGCGCGGGAAAAAGCCCAGGTGCGCCTCGAAGGGCGCGACTACATCGTGCAGGAAGGCGATGTAATCCTGTTCCGCCACAGCGGTTAACGCGGCTTTCCCTGAATTAAACAAATGCCGCACCCTGACTCAACTCGCATTGCATTAGCAGCTGTTCTGGGGCTGGTCGCCGCCAGCGGCAACCTGCTGGGCGGCTACTTCGTGGTTTATCGCCACTGGCAGCGGCGTAACCTGCAATATTTTGTGGCCTTGGGCGCGGGCTACATGCTGGCTGTGGCGTTTCTGGACGTGATACCCGAGTCGGTGCGGCTCGCGGGCGACAGCGCGTTCCTGGCGATCCTCATCGGCTATTTCCTGATTCACCTTTTTGAACACACCATCGCGCCGCACCTGCACTTTGGGGAAGAGACGCATCACACGGCAGTTAGCCATCACCACGTTCGTGCCACCATGCTGCTGGGGCTGGTGATTCATACTTTTTTTGATGGCGTGGCGATCGCCTCCGGCTTCCTGGTATCGAATTGGCTGGGAGTGGTGATTTTCGTGGCCATTTTTCTGCATAAGCTGCCGGAAGGCTTCACGGTGGCGAGCGTGGTTCTCGCCAGCGGGCAAAGTCGGCGCAACGCTATTCTGGCTTCCGGGTTACTAGGTGCAGCTACCCTGTTAGGAGTGTTGCTCACCACGCTGTTGCAAAGTCAACTCAAGTACGCCCTGCCGCTTTCTGGGGGTGTGACGTTGTACGTTGCAGCTACGGACCTGCTGCCGGAGGTGAATCGCGAGCCCAACTGGCGCATGGCTTTGCTGGTATTCGTCGGCGTAGCCAGCTTGCTGATAATGCAGCGCTTGTTTCACGTATAAAGTCACTAGCGACCCGCCAGTTTTACATCCACGATTTGCAACTTTCTGACAATACATGGGTTTGATAAAGTGTGTCGGCAATGGCCAGGACCGACGTCCAACTGATGCTGGACGTGAAGGCGGGCGACGAACAGTCGTTCGCGCTTCTCCTGCATCGCTATAGGACACCACTGGTTAATTTCCTCTACCGCATGGTTCGGAACCGGGAGCAGGCAGAGGATTTGGCACAAGAGGTTTTCATCCGGGTGTATAGGGCGCGGGCGGATTACGTGCCGAGCGCGAAATTCACCACCTGGTTGTTCCGGATCGCCACGAATCTGGCGCTGAATTCGGTCCGGGACACGCGACATCAGCGCATGGAAGTCTCGTTGGACGCCCCGGTCACAGTGGATTCGGAAGAGGGCGATGAGCGGCGCATCGATGTCGCGGAGAAAAACCCCAACATCGAGGAGCACCTGGTGCGGGAGGCGCAGCGGGACATGATCCGGCACGCCATAGATAAGCTTCCGGAAAAGCAGCGCGCCGCGGTCTTGCTGCACAAATATCAGGACCTGGATTACGGCGAGATTTCCAAGATTTTGTCTTGCTCGGAAAGCGCACTTAAATCGCTGCTGTTCCGGGCGTATGAAACGTTGCGAGTCGAACTAGCCCCTCTCGTGGCGTTGCGAGCAAAAAATTAAGGGCACGGAAGGGAAGGCAGTTATGAGTTGCAGTCGAATGGAAACGCGGCTTCTCGGATATATCGACGGCCGCTTGAAAGAAAAAGAACAGCGCGAGATGGAGAAGCATCTTGCAGCATGCCCGGCGTGCACTGTGCGCGTGAACGAATTTCGCTCTGTCAGCAGCTTATTGGATGAACTGCCGCAGATTGAGCCATCCGCCGCATTCGATGTTCGCGTGCGAGCGCGCATTGCCGCTGAGCCGGTGAAGCAAGACTGGTGGTCATGGTTGGGCGCAGCACCTCGCGTGCTGGTGGCCGCTTCGATGTTGTTGCTGGCCACTGTTTGGGTAGGCCACCGTCCGGCGGATAACACGAACATGGCAAGTCCCGGTGATGAAACCCAGATTATGCAGGATCAGGATTTGCCGGTGCTTGAAAACTACGACGTACTGGCGAACTTTGAACCTTTAACGGAACTGCCGCAACCTGTGTCGGCTGATGAGCCCACTGAACAGGACATGTAAAGCGGATGACGCTGCGGACAAAATTCGAGGGCTGCCTGCTCGCGGTTTTTCTCAGTGTGAGCTTGGCGTCTTCGAGCTTCGCGCAGAATACGAATCCCGGCAACAGGCCTCCGCACCGACCGGCTGCTGCCCCCGCTCCCGCTCCGCGTTCAAGTCCTCCGCAACATTCGACCCCAACTCCGCATCAGGGGAGTACACCGCAGAGGCAGCCAAGCGCCAGACCGCATCGGGACCAGGCGCCCATATCGCGCGACGACCGACCTCCCACTCGTTCCGGGAATTCAAATTCCTCTGAGCGAAATTCGGTTCGTCAAACGGTGGATCCCAATCGGCCTGCAGCCAATCGTGAGACATTGGATCCCAATCGTCCGCCGGACCGGCAATATTCACGAGACGGGCAATATCCGCGAGACGATCAATATTCACGGGGCGGGCAAAACGATTACAATTCCTATAGAAATAACCAGCAACCACGCTTCAGCCCCGAAGATCGACAGAGGGTGCTCCAGAATCAGAGAAGTTTTCGGCAATTATCTCCTCAACAGCAGCAGGACCTACGCGATCGCCAACGCGTGTGGCAGCAGATGACGCCACAACAACGGGATCACATTAAAAATGATGTGCTGCCGAATTGGCGCACTTTGCCTCCACAACGAAAGAAAGCCATCGAGCAACGTTTGGGCGTTCTCCAGAACATGCCCGAATTCGCACGCAATCAGCATCTGAATGATCCCAACTTTACGCGGGGCATGAGCGCAGAAGACCGCGCTACGCTACGCGACCTCAGCCATCTCCACGTAGGCGGCGCTCCTGACCCCCCAACGAATAATCCCTACTAGCGCGGGCACTCCGCGCATCACGCTCCACAACCACATCGCAGATAATTTCGAGACATAAGTTCGCAAAATAAATTCGCCTCACGGTTTGTTTGGAATTCCTTTGGGGACAATCCGTCCGTTACACTACTTAATGACGTGTGCGTGACGCGCCATCAACGCACGCATCAAACCGGAGAGGAATTTTTCCGCTAGTGTCTACGCGCTTCCGCGCCTTGCAGCACCGCAATTTTCAACTTTTCATCGGCGGCCAGCTGGTTTCGCTGATCGGTACATGGATGCAAACCACCGCGCAGTTATGGCTGGTCTATAAACTGACCGGCTCGGCCGCGCTGTTAGGCGTCTTTGGATTTGCCAACCAGGTGCCGATTCTTTTTCTCGCCTCTATCGGCGGTTATGTGGGCGACCGGTACAACCGGCATTACGGAGTCATCGCCACGCAAGCGGTATCCATGCTGCTGGCTTTCGCTCTGGCGGCTTTAACGTTTGCCGAAGCCATAAAAGTATGGGAGTTGATTCTCATCGCGTTTCTCGTTGGCGTTGTGAATGCCTTTGATGTCCCCATCCGCCAGTCATTTCTGGTGCAAATGGTGGTGAAAGACGATTTACCCAACGCGATCGCTTTGAATTCTTCCATTTTCAATGGCGCACGGGTAGTGGGGCCCGCGGTGGCGGGCTTTGCGCTGGCCTGGAAAGGACCAGCGTGGTGTTTTCTGCTGAACGGAATCAGCTTTCTTGCGGTGCTCGCCGCGCTGCTGGCCATGCGCATACCGAAAATAGCGGTAAAGCCCCCCGAGGGTTCGCCATTTCAAAATTTCATCCAGGGTTTTCGCTTTGCGATGAGCGACATGCCGGTGCGTTCGGCTTTGTTGCTACTGAGTCTTTTAAGTCTTCTGGGCCTGCAATACGCGGTGTTCCTGCCGATCTTTGCGAGTGAAATTCTCCATCGCGGTGCCAAAGGCTTTGGCTTGTTGATGAGCACGGCCGGAATAGGCGCTGTCCTGGGGGCGCTATATTTCGCGGGGCGGACCAATTACAAAGGACTGGCGCGCTGGATCGCCGGCACCTCGACGATTTGTGGTGTCTGCCTGATTTTGTTTTCGCAATCTACGGTGTTCTGGTTCTCGGCCACGGTTTTACTGATCGTGGGCTTCGCCGCTACCGTGCAAATGGCCGCTACCAACACTATCGTGCAAAGCCGAGTGCCCGACGAATTGCGCGGCCGGGTGATGGCGGTATACGCCACCATGTTCATGGGCGTGCAGCCCATCGGCTCGCTAATCACCGGCGGCGTAGCCAAACACATCGGGGCGCCCTACACGCTGACCATTTTCGGCATACTTGTTCTGGTGGGTAGCCTGATTTTTTTGTTCCGCGTAGTTTTGCGGTTACGCACGCAGGCCACGCAGGTTTCGCCAACTTCCACTGTTTAGTTAGCGGAACTCTGCAGTGAAGCTTCTTGCTGAGGAAAGATCAAAAGGAAGGGGCCGGTATGCTCCACGGGCGTACCGAGGCCATGGATCGCATCCAGATACTGCTGGTGTTTCGAAAAATCGTGAATACGTACCAGCAAGTAGCCTCCGGGATTCAACATGCGCATCGCACGGTTTAAGACCTCGCCTACCCGTTCGATTTTCACGTAATAAACGGACTCAATCATGGCAATGACGTCCCACCTTTGATCCGAATCAAAAGATTCGATGTCCGAGACGATCCACGAGGAATTAGCGCGAGGTTCAATTTCGGAGGCCACGCGAATTGCGGCTGCCGAGATATCGACGCCGCAGTAGTGTCCCTGCCACCCGGTCTGACGCAGGCCCTTCAAGAGCGAGCCCCGACCACAACCGAGCTCAAGAATACGTGTCTCAGTTGGAAGCCGTGACAGATGCGAGACGACATCTTCAGGAATCGAATAGGGCGCGCGATTCTGCACTCCGTATTTGAGGTCCCAGATCAGTTTTTTGAGGAAGATTGGTACATTAGCACGCAGACTCATTTCGGGACGTCACGCTTCTGAACCTGTTTCGATCAGGTTCTGCGGACACTATGACCATACCAGAGTGGCTGTAGGTTTCCATACCCAAAACCAAACCCCAATGAACAGTGATCGAGTCCATGACGTAAATTCCCGAATTGGCACCAAAACTGCAACTGTTTTCCGTGGTTCTTCCAATTCCAAATAAAGATAACGTAATTTTTCTTCAGAAAGCGACGTGGATGAAAGCTCTACTCGGGATGTTCGCGGTTATCTTATTCGCTGGCGCATCCACTTGCCGTGCCGATAGCTTTTTGTCGGTGAACATGTTGCCGACGACATTCGACCTACAGCCGGATAAACCGGGCGTGAGTGCATTTGAAACCGTGGGAGCGACTTTCAAGTGGGATATAACCACAGGCGTATTGTCCGATTTTCAGGTGACCGCCCAGGGCCCCTGGGCAGTGGGCATGTTTTCGCCGGAATTTATTAAGGTCGATACCACAGCTATCCGATTTATCGACCTAATAGACGCCGCCGGCAACATCTTTCAGTTTAACCCGAGTAACCATGCTGACTTGATTCCTCCGTTGCCTCCAATACCGGGTACGTACAGCACTGACCTGTTTTTTGGCTGCTCCAGCCATTGTGGCGAAGACTTTAAGATCGGAACGGCGATTGTGACCCCCGCAACGGAGCCGGCAACGGGTCTATTCGTGGGTCTAGGTTTGGCGGTCGTGGCGCTGATGCGCCGTCGCCGGAAAAAACCGCTCGACAACACTGTGTGGGAGAAACTCGGGTAAGCCCTCAGGTTAAACCCGTATATTCGGCAGTTCCGATAGTCCGCCGCTGGCGCCGCGTGTAGGAATTGTTTTTACCATTTTTGGTACACAAAGTACCCATCTTGAGCACGTTCCCATAAATCTATGCTGGATTCGTCCGGTACAACCATTCCGGCTTAACATCGGCTGTAATCGCCGCTGCAGGAATATCGGCGACACGGGCTAGTACTGCATCCACTTTGCTTCTATTGGGCGACAGTGAGCACACTGGATCAGTTGCCGCCGCATCATTCACCAACAAAAGGGCTTGGCACCGGCACCCGCCAAAATCGACTTCGCGCCGCTCGCAACTGCGGCAGGGCTCCTGCATCCACCCTTCGCCGCGAAACTTTTGGAATGCGGCGGAGGTTTCCCAGATTTCGCGGAGGCTACTGTCCTTTATATTTTCAAATGTGAGCCCTGGGATCACGCGCGCCGCATGACAGGGTAAAACATCGCCGCTCGGCACGACCAGCATCAACTTGCGTCCCCAACCACCCATGCATGCCTTTGGGAATTTCGCGTAGTAGTCGGGTACCACGTACTCGATGCGCATCTTGCCGCGCAGCCGCTCCTGGCCCTGCTTCAATATTTCCAGCGATGCATCCAGTTGCTCTCGGGTGGGCAGCAGGTTTTCCCGGTTGGCAAAAGCCCAGCCGTAATACTGCACGTTGGCAAACTCCACTCGCGCTGCGCAAGAAGCCTCCGCGATGGCCAACATTTCGGGAAGTTGATCCATGTTGCGGCGATGGATTACAAAATTCAGCGTCACTGCTACGCGGTAAGCGCGAAGCCACTCAAGCACGCGCAATTTTTGCGCATGCGAAGTAGTGCCGGAAATTTCGCTGGCGATTTCGGGGCGCGCGCCTTGAAAGCTGAGCTGGAAATGATCCAATCGCGATGCGACCAATTTTTCCAGCCGCGCTTCGTCGAGCGGCAATCCGGAGGTAATGAGGTTGACGTACAGGCCGGCTGCGCGTGCAGCGCTCACCAATTCCACGATATCCGGCCGGGCGAGCGGCTCGCCACCGGTGAAGTCCGCCTGCAATACCCCCAGTTCCGCGGCCTGACTAAAAACTTTACGCCACGCTTCGGTGGAAAGCTCATGGGTGCGGGCATTCAGCTCCAGCGGATTCGAACAGTAGACGCAGTGCAGCGGACACCGGTGAGTAAGCTCGGCGATCAAAGCCAGGGGCGTAGAAACGGAGCTATTCATTTTATATTTAGATGATATCTGATTGACCGCCACTGGGCTCGGGGGACGACACACCAAGGCTTCAGCGGTTAAAGCCAATTGTTCACTGAGCTATATGCAGGTCCTGAATTCTGGGCCATCTAAACAAATGTACGGACGGATAAAATTTCGATCGCTAGCCTGCGCCAGCGCCCGCAGAACCATCACCGACCTCAAAATCCAACGCGCGCTGATCGTTGAGCAAAGACAAATATCCAAGGATGTCGCTCTCTACTTTTTGCGGCTCGGCCTTGTCGTAAATCCGCTGCAACTCCGTGATTATCTGGCGTACGGTATGTCGGCCATCGCAGCGTTCCACAATTTCCAGGCTGGGTCCATTCAATCGCAGGGCCTTTTCCGGCATCAACAAAACGCGCGGCTGTTGCTTCGCGTAGTTTAACCGGCATCCTGCCGCCAGCAGCGGACGACTATTTAAGTCGGGAGTCATAAAATGGTCTTTGGCGAGGTAATCATTTGTCACTCGGCCTAAAGGCTCCAGGTGGTGGCCAGCCTGGTTGCACATACGCAAAATACAATGCATCAAGCTGGGCCCACAGGATGTCGCACTTGGTACGCAGCGCGGCGTAGGCTTTTTGCTGTTCCTCCCCGGTTCGCGCGTTCTTTACCACCCAAGCCATCGCAAATTCCGCATCCTCGGGAGCCTGCGTCAAGCGTGCGTTGAAATAGTCCAGTCCGCCAGTCAACCACGGATAATGCTGGCGGAGGCGGTCG
>Ga0307475_10000475_pt1 | contig 23938 bp, 19 predicted proteins | sample atmos_gasesECM1C_FD_203317 | JGI IMG/M metagenome (GOLD analysis project Ga0307475, IMG submission 203317) | Hardwood forest soil microbial communities from Morgan-Monroe State Forest, Indiana, United States - atmos_gasesECM1C_515 | ecosystem: Environmental > Terrestrial > Soil > Temperate... | reverse complement strand
CGGGCCAGGTGACCAAATCCGGTAACAGCCGCACGCGCAAATCCGTAATCGTCAGGACGATGATGAGGCAGGTGAAAAAGAGCCACTTCACCGTGGCTTGCGTGATGCCGTACTCGAGAAACGCAGCCACAAACAGCAATCCCGTCGCCAGTTCGACCAGCGGGTACATCACCGAAATCGGCGTGCCGCACGCCCGGCATTTTCCTCCGAGCCAGATCCACGCAACCACCGGTACGTTGTCGTAAAACTTGATTGCCGTTCCGCACTTCGGACAGCGCGATCCCGGCGAAATAATTGAAACGTCCTCCGGAATCCGCGTGATGCAGACATTTAGGAAGCTTCCCATCACCATCCCAAATAGAAAAAAGAATGTACCGGCGATGACCACGGTTTAGTCGGCCATCATACGGCCGCGTGTGAAGTCGGCCGCTTGGCAGCCGCTTTTATTACTGTCCCACAGCCGTCCCGTTCCTCTCAACAAACGTGCTTTCCCGAGTGCCCCATCCCTAACGCCTTCGTCCCTGGCCCCGCTGGGCCCGGAGCTTTTCGTTTTGCTTTTGCCTTCTCCCGTTTCTTTTCTTCGCAAAGTGTCGACGGTAAACTGTGAATGGTTGGCTTCTTTTATGAACTTCCTCGAGCGAAAGATCCGCCGCTATGAGCATTGCCGCTGGACCACGGACGACAACCGCCGCGTGCAACCTTTCCATTGGGGCCTTGAGCACATCGGCGGCTCGCCCGACGAACCCGCCCCCGGCGCTTTCGTCCGGAGATATGTGAAAAACGCCATCGAAAACAGTCCGGGCTGGTACGCTACGACCCCCGCCGCCGACTATCGTCTCGACGCTCAAAACATTCTCACCTTCACCAGCGCCATCGAATCTCCCTGGCCCGAAAACAACACGGTTTACGCCCGCCTCTGGCCTGCCTCCCGCAGTTGCAAGCCTCCCATCAAAGCCGCGCGCGGCACTGCCGTCCTGGTTCTCCCCAACTGGAACGCCAAATGGCACGGCCAGGACGGCCTCTGCGAATGGGCCGCTCGCTTCGGGATCACCGCGCTGAAGATGAGCCTGCCTTATCACAATCGCCGCATGCCGCAAGGCTTCGAGCGCGCCGACCAGATTTGCGGCCCCAATATCGGCCTCACGCTCCAGGCCAATCGCCAGGCAGTCCTAGACGCCCGCCGCTGCCTCCGCTGGCTCGAGCAGCAGGGCTACCCCAAACTCGGCATCCTGGGTACCAGCATCGGCTCCTCCATTGGCTACATCACCCTGGTCCACGACCCCGCCGTCCGCGCCGGAGGCTTCTTCCACGTGTCCACCTACTATGCCGACGTCGTCAGCCAGGGAATGACCACCAATCATGTCTGGGAAGGCCTCCGCCACCACGTTTCCGTGGACGAGCTTCGAGAATACTGGGCGCCCATCAGCCCTATGCCCTACGTCGAGCGCGGCATGGGTGCCGGCCGCAACTGCCTGATGGTCTACGGCAAATACGATCCAACCATGCTGCCCGAACTTACCCGCCAGATGCTCGATTCGCTCCGCCGCCACGGCGCTCGGCCCCGCACGCTCGCGCTTCACTGCGGCCATTACTCGCTCGAACTGTTCCCCTTCTCTTACGTCGCCGGCTACCGCATGCTCGCCTTCCTCCGAGGCGCCCTTTCTAGGTCCGGCTAAGTCTCGCGCTTGCAGTCGGTTGGAGATGATGAAACGGGCTAGAAGGTCAGCAGATTTGTACCCTGCTCGCGGCACTTCAAGACAAGACACGCCACGGATTTCGAGGACGCGATCCGGTCGGGCGTCGAATTTTGCCTCGACGAAAAGTGTGGGATCCAAATCGGAGCTAAAGCAAGATTCTGAACCGCAATACGAACTTCGGGAACAAGCGAATGGCGCGGTCGAAAACAGACCCGGCGGTTAGGAGATTCGATTCTGGACGCGATCGACGATGGATCGAAACTCCGCATCCGTAAGAAGCCCGCGCTTCTCGACACCGGCGCGTTTCACTGCCGCGAGCACGGCTTGCTGCCGCTCAGCCGTCAGCGTGATGCCTAGCTCGTTTGCTTTGATCGCGATACTGTCGATTCCGCTCTTTTTGCCGAGCACGATCTCGCGCTTCGCTCCGACCAAGTCGGCGGAGAAAGGTTCGATCGCTTCGGGGATGTGGAACTGGCTCGCCACGGCGCCGCTTTCACGCATAAAAAGGTTTTCGCCGACGACCGGTTTCCACGGTTCCAGCGGATGCCCCGCAGTCTGCCGAACCATCGCGGAAACCGTGCGAATCTTTTTCAGATTCAGCTCTACTGGGACGCCATAAAGCCCTTGGAGCGCCATGGCAATCTCGCCGAGGTCGCCATTCCCGGCGCGTTCGCCCATTCCGTTGATGGTTCCGTGGATCCACTCCGCTCCGGCGCGCACAGCCGCCACCGCGCATGCCGTAGCCATGCCGAAGTCGTTGTGTCCGTGGAAATGCAGCGGCACTTGCGGGCCAACCCATTCGCGGACTTGCCGCACCAGGAATTCGACCGCCTCCGGCCCGCACGCGCCAATCGTATCCACGACAACGAGCTCCTCGGCGCCAGCATCCAGCGCGTGCGCGTAAAAGTCTCTCAAGGTCGCCAATTCCGTGCGCGTTCCGTCCACAGGGAAGAACGCCACTTTCACACCGTGTTGTCTTGCGTAGCTAATCGCCTCTGCGGCGCGGCGCTTCGCTTGGTCAACGGTAAGCCCGTAAGCCTTTAGCTTGATGGCGCTGGTCGGCGTTTCAATCACCGCTCTGTGAGATCCGAGCCGCAGCAATTCGTCGATGTCCGCTTTTAGGGCCCGGCCAAAGCCCCAGACCTCTGCCTTGCATCCGGCGCTGGCAATCAACTTAAAGGCCTCCGCATCATCGGCCGACACCCGCGGGAAACCGGCCTCGATGCGCCCCACGCCGAGTCCATCAAGTGCTCGCGCAATTTCCAGTTTTTGCTCGGGCGTCAGAACCACGCCGACACTCTGCTCGCCGTCGCGCAGCGTCGTGTCGTAAAACTTCACCGCTTTAGGCGAGGCAAAATCCTTTCGCACCTCGGGGCGCCGGTTCAGCTCGCTGATCCAGAACCCGTTTTGCGTTTGCGAAGAAGCTTCCGCCATCTTCTCACTCAGGCTTTCGCGGCTTTTCCGCCGTGCAATTCCTTGTAGGAAACCACCGGGTTCCGCAGCACGCCGATCTTCTCAATTTCGCACTCGACGATGTCGCCTGGTTTCAAATACAGTGACTTCGGATCATCGCTGAACGCCGCCACGCCGGAGACTGTTCCGGTCGAGAGCACGTCTCCCGCCGAGTAGCCCATCGGCGAATAGTGCGCCACGATTTCGTGCACCGTGACGGCCATTTTGCTCGAATGCGACTGCTGTCGCGTCTTGCCGTTCACGCGCAGCTGCATGGAGAGATTGTTCGGTTGCGGAATTTCATCGGCGGTGACGATGTGCGGTCCGAGCGGGCAGAACGTATCAATCCCCTTGCAAAAACTGAACACGCCGGACTTCATCTCCGTGCGCTGAATGTCCCGCGCCGTGATGTCGTTGAAAATCACATACCCACCGATAAAATCAGCTGCGCGACCAGCGTCAAAATGTTTTCCCGATTTCTTCAGCACCAGCGCGAGCTCCAGTTCGTAATCGAGCTCGTCAGTCAAATGCTCAGGGTAAATGATTGCTTCGTCAGGGCCGATGATCGCATCCACATTCTGAAAAAAAACAATCCACGGCAAAACCGGGTGCGAAAAACCCGACTTTTGAGCTTCCTCGTGGTGTTCGCGGAAATTTCCCGCCGTGTGAAAAAACTTCTTCGGAATAATCGGCGCCTTGATCTGCACTTGGCTCTTCTGAAATCGCAGTAATTCTCCGGAGGGCCCCGCTTGAGCGCCTTCCTTCACCGCGTAGTCGAGCGCCGTGCGCGCCGCGTCCAAGCCGCGATCGCCATTCTCAAACAGTCTGCGCATGCTTGCCGGCACTCGCGCGTCCGCCAGCGCATAAAACGCGCCTTCGCGCTGGACATTCCGCAGATACAGCGCGTACGCTACATTCAAATCCACGATCGTTTCCTCAGCCGTCAGTGCGCCGATGCGGTCTTCGCGGCTTTGCCGGTTGAACGTGACCAGCTTCATCGAGAGAGTGCCTCGCTTCCAGAACCGGAGAGTTGCCCCCAACTCACCCGCGCCATCGTGAACAGTATAGTGGAAACGGAAGTTCTGCTGACAAGGAAACTCCGCCGGCAAGCGGAGGTAAGATTGCAAAGCATGACTTCTAACGGAGCGAAAAATCGAGGAATGTTTCGGATCGGCCTGAATCTAATTGTCGATCGGCGGCTTGATATACGCAGCCCCATGCCGGTGAAGACCTGCGGTGGGAATCGCCTGTGAAAAAACGATGCGGATCGGAACGAAAATGGCGCCCGTGCCCGGCGTAAAAGGAACGGCTACTTCCACACGCGTGCCCTCCGGGTACTGATTGCGGCTGCGGAAGCTGATGCCCCCTTTGGACAGGTCCTCGCAGACCACTACTTCTTCAGCAAAGCCGCGGCGCCGGACGCACGCCAGCACGCGTGCCTTTACGCGCGTGCGGTTGCGTCGCGGAACGACTCGCTCTTCCAAGGAGCGCGTGCCGTCGCCTTCCGAACCTGGCTCCTCCGAGAGCGATTCAATCCAGATGGAAGGTGACTCGCAGTGCCGGCAGTGCCGCGCGACGCATCGGCGCACTTCGAAGGATTTCAGCTGCATCTCGTTCAGGTACACGACTTCGCGTCGCTGGCAGAAGCTGCATTCCATGAGCAGCCGAGCGAGCGCTTCTTCCACCTTTTGCAGTGAGGGAAATTCGATGTCCCAGAAGTCGCAACGCGGCTCAAGGATATGGATGGCGTAGAGAAAGCCGTTCCCGTCCTGATCGATTTCCGCGACGACGCGCGCGCGTGTGTGTTTCCAACGATCCCCGTCGATGTGCCGCCGCAAGTGGAGTTCCTGACCGGTCTCCAGCTTTTCGGTGAAGCGCAACACGCCCCCATTGCGGCTGACAAGCAGCGTCTCCACCGTCTGCGAGAACGTGCCCCCTTCCGCCGTGGCCCATGCAGCTTCGACGGGCATGCGGAGGCTGACACGGTCGCTCTGGCGGAGCCCATCAGATAGTGTGCTCATGACGTGGTTAGACACAGTTCCGACTTTCAGGCTAACATGCGCAAAAACCTTGTATAGCGCGGTTATGGGGCGGATTGTCGTTCCATGTAATAACGCCGGGCAGACCAATTCCGGCGCGTGGAAGGGTCCGGGTATTGCTTCTTTCGCATGCTCATCAACCCGCAATGCGCCCGCGCGGCCCGCATTTCCGCCATACTGGATGGCAGTGTGGGATGCTGGGCGGCACACATCTTGAACCGCGTGAATTCTTGTGGGCAACGTAATTTTCATGGGTGAGCGAGCCTCGAACGACGAATCCCGGAGTCTCTCCGTCCGGGACCGCCGCTTCTGTATCCGCTATCCTTTTGCGGGGGATGTCGTCGTTTTGGACCTGGAAACCGGTTCGCGAACCGAGGGCGTGACTTCCGACCTGTCTATGGGTGGGATTTTCGTCTGTACCAGCAAGCCGCTGGCGTCCAACACGCGCGTACGCGTCACGCTAACGAGGAAAGACCAGAAACTCGAAGCTCTCGGGATGGTGCGCATCGTCAAGCCGCGCATCGGCATGGGGATTGAGTTTCTCGATCTCGAGCAGCCGCACTATGGCGTTTTGCGCCGCTGGGTCGAGCAGCTCAGCAAGGTGCGCTGAGGACCTTCCGTTCGTTTCGCCGGGCGGGGCTAGGCCCCGGACAACTTTTCCCTCGCCAGAACCAATGCTGTTTCCAAGTGAGAAGGATCCACGACCTTCCCGCGCGCGAAGTCCCTGGTTCCACCGCCTTTGCCGCCAAATTTCTCCAACACTCGTCGGAGGAGTGCGTTCATGTCCTTGCCCGACGAGGGATGCTGCGCAAAGAAAACGTGGCCGCAGTCCGTGTCGCCGAGCAGGGCGATTGTGTTTTCCCTCTTTGCGAGCTCGCTCGCAAATAAGCCGAGGAATTCCGGTTGCATGCCGGAGAAGATACGGTCGATCACGCGAAGGCCGTCGGAATCAGAGGGAGTCGATTGCAAGACAAGCGCCGCTTCCGCCGCCGCCAGACGTTCGAGCAGCTCTCGATAATTCTTGAAATTAGCATCGCGCTCCGCAAGCGCCCGCCCAATTGCAGAAACGACTTCCTCAGGAGCGCAACTCAGTTTTTCGGCAGATTCGCGAAGCCATCGAAAATCGCGACGAGCCCTTTGCTCTGCGCGACCACCGCAAACGAATTCGACGCGCCAATCCTGCCGAATCTTCGTGCAACGCCGCACCAGTATCATGCCGATCTGACCGGTGCTCTTTACGTGGGTTCCGCCGCACGGTTGCAACTCCACGCCTGCGATCTCGATGGCCCGCAGCACGCCCTCGCGGTCTACCTCTTTTCGCACTCCCAGCCGCGACAATTCTTCCGCCGTCCCGTAACGAACGCTCACGCGGCGATCTTCGAAAATCATCTGACCCGCGGCGCGCTCCGAGTTCTCGAGAATCTGCTCCGAGGGCTCTTGTCCACGCAAATCAATGGTGCAAACGTCCGTACCAAGGTGAAACGAGACGGTCGGTAGGCCAAAATGTTGCTGAAACATCGCCGACAACAAGTGCTGGCCCGTGTGCTGCTGCATGTGGTCGAAGCGGCGCGGCCAATCGATGAGACCTTTTACTGGAACGCATTCGAGCCGGCGGTCAACAACGTGAACGATTTCGTCGTGGTGGTCGCATACTTCCAAGACTTCCGCGTCGCCAATCCTCCCCAGGTCGTGCGGCTGACCGCCCGAAGTAGGATAAAAGGCCGTTTGATCCAGGATTGCTTGCCATGTGGAAGCCTTGCCCTCCGGGGAAGGAGCACCTGTCGCGGGCTCACAACTCAAGACCCTAGCCGTAAATTCTCTTTGAAAGGAATCGTCGTAATAGAGCCGGCGTGTGGCCATAATCCCGGTCGGTGCGCACCCTAGCGACACAGGCGCTCTAGCCTGCGCGGTTTGGTTGAACTGTCGCTAACTTCAAGCTTGCAAAGCCTTCTGCCACGCCTCCGAGTATTTGTATCCGGTCCCGGTGTTGAACAGCACCACAGTCTCATGCGGCTTGATCCACCCGGACCCCGCAAGGATGCGTGCCCCTACCACGGTCGCAGCCCCTTCGGGCGCCGCCAAGATGCCTTCCAGCGACGCCAGTTCCCTCCCCGCGTGCAGCATCTGGTTATCCGTCACCGCCACGGCAGTTCCCTTGGTCTGCCGTAGCATGCTGAGAATCAACTGGTCTCCGAGCGGCCCAGGCACACGCAACCCGGAAGCAATCGTCCTCGCGTTTGGGAAGAATTGCGCCGAGCTCTGGTGCGCTTCCCACGCCTTCACGATGGGCGCACAGCCTTCTGCTTGCACCGCCACCATACGCGGCCGCTCCGCTCCGATCCGCCCCATCTGCTGCAGTTCGTCGAACGCCTTGCACATCCCGATCAAACCGACGCCCCCTCCGGTGGGGTAAAAAATCACATGCGGCAGTTTTCCGCCAAACTGCTCCCACAATTCGTAGCCCATCGTTTTCTTGCCTTCCACGCGATAGGGCTCTTTCAGCGTGGAGACGTCGTACCATCCTTCGCGGTCTTTGTTCTCCGCTACATATTTTCCGCAATCTGAAATCAGGCCATCGAGCTTCACCACCTTCGCGCCAAACGCTTGGCACTCCATCACGTTCGCTGACGGAGTGTCTGCCGGCATCACGATCACCGCCGGAATCCCCGCCGCCGCTGCGTACGCCGCCAGCGCACCTCCCGCATTGCCCGCAGTGGGCGCCGCCAGAGCTTTCACGCCGAGCTGTTTCGCTCGCGTGACCGCAGCACTCATACCCCGCGCTTTAAACGAGCCCGTGGGATTCAGCCCTTCGTCCTTCACGTAGAGATTCTCTAGGCCCATGGACGCCCCTAGACGCTTGGCATGGACGAGCGGAGTCATGCCCTCGCCGAGTGACACCGGCGGATCCTCGGGAAGCACTTCTGCGTATCGCCAGAGGTTTCGCGGGCGATCCTTTAGCGTCTCGAGTGTAAACGTCCCCGCGGCGCGCTTCAGATCGTAGCGTGCCAGCAGAGGCTTGCCACATGTGCACAAGTGCTGCTCTTTCGACGCATCGTACTTCTTACCGCACGCTGAACACTCCAGCTCGACCAGATTTGAACGCATTGTCGCAATTCTCGCGTGTTGACTCATAACTGCGTCAGTCTACCATCTTCATCGCATCGCACCGTACTCCCTCGATGCCTTCATCTTGTGGGCGCGACGTGGCTGCTGCCCCCTGTTTCCACCGCTCGGTCATCCCGGGCGCAGCGAGGGGTGGTGGCTTGATCGAAGCGCTGGCATGCTCACGCGGGAGCGCCGCGCCTCCCTGTCCTTCTTGTGCTGCCAGGGTAACGCCCGCAAACTTTTCAACCTGCGGACCCTGCCCTCCCGTTACAATAGAGCGATGCTCGTACGCCTCATTGCGCTGGATATTGACGGTACACTTCTGGACAGCCACTGGCAGGTTTCCGAAGCCAACCGCAACGCGATCGCCGAAGCAGCTCGGCGTGGTATCGAGGTCGCTCTCGTCACCGGGCGCCGCTATGACTTCGCCATGCCTATTGCGCGTCAGCTCCAGGCCCCGCTCACCATGATCGTCAACAACGGCGCCCTTGTCCGCTCCCATGATGGCCGCACGCATTTGCGCCACCTGCTTCCCCGCCGAGTCGCCGAGCAGGTTCTTGACCTGACCAAGTCCTGGCGCGAAGGCGCCGCCGTGATTTTCGACCGGCCGGCCGAAAACCAACTGATGCTTGAGCGACTCGACCCTGACGACTCCCTTCGGTACGCCTATTACTCACGAAACAAAGAATTTATCGGCTTCGCGAATCCACTGGAGACCTGCTTGACCGAAGACCCAATTCAGGTGATGCTTTCCGGGAAGGTCGCGCCCATGCGCGACGCCGAGCGCGCCTTGCGCGGCGCGTCATTCGCGGAAGCGTATGCACTGGCTGTCACCATGTACGAGCGCCGGGACTTCGCAATGATCGATGTCCTCAGTCCGATCTGCTCCAAAGGCGCATCGCTCGAGGAGTGGGCCACGCTCCGCGGCTACGCTCGCGAAGAGGTCATGGCCATCGGCGACAATCACAACGACCTCGAAATGCTCACCTTTGCCGGCATCCCCGTGGTGATGGGCAACAGCGTCCCGGAACTGAAGACCTTCGGCTGGCACGAGACCCGCACCAACGACGAGAATGGCGTCGCCCATGCTATCGAGCAATTCGCCCTTCGCGAGGCTGCCCCATGCGCCTAACCTCGACTTCGAAACCCGCCATTTCGAACGAACTGAGGAACGTCTCTTGGCCCTTGGTTTCTCAACTGCGTCGGGGTGTCCTCGCCCTTCCTTTCCTGCTCGCGCTGCTTGCTGCCCCCTCCGCTCGCGCCGAATACATCGTTCTCCGCAGCGGTGAACGCTTCCACGTCACCGGCTACCAGCTCCTTGGCGACAAGTATCGGCTGCAATTGCAAGGCGGTTGGGTGGATGTGCAAACCGCCGACGTGGTGAAAATTGAGCCGGAAGAAATCTTTACGCCCGTGGTTCCGGATCCGCCCGCCGCTCCTCCGTCTGCGCCGCCTTATCGCGAACTGGTTGCGGCCGCCGCTTCGCGCTATGGTGTCGACGCTGAGCTCATTTCGAGCGTGATGGAAGTCGAGTCCCATTTTGACGCCAAGGCCATTTCGCCCAAGAATGCGCGCGGATTGATGCAATTACTGCCGGAAACGGCGGCGCGTCTGGGCGTGAAAGACATTTTCGATCCGCAAGAAAATATTGAGGCCGGGACGCGCTACCTGAAGGAGCTTCTACAGCTCTACAACAACAATCTGACGCTCGCGCTCGCCGCCTACAACGCCGGCCCGGACAAAGTGCAGAAGTACGGCAGCGTCCCGCCCTACCGCGAGACGCTTTCCTACGTGAACCAGGTCAAGCGCAAGTATCAAAAATCCAAATCAGCTACCCCCGCCAAACCCTCTACTCCGGCGGCTTCCAAAGCGCCAGCGGGCGCCCCTCCTTCTGGCACATCGCCAACGCCGCCTGCGCCCCCGCCTTCGCCCGCACCCAAGACGCAAGACCCCTAGGGAAGCGGTTCCTGAAACCAGCGTTATGCCCCCGTCTCCGTCAAGAGGCTTTGCAGGCTCCTTTCATGGTTCCTGGGTCCCGACCTGTCAGGCGGACCCGCCCCATTTAACGGCCACTATAACCCGTCATCTTCTTTTCCTGCAGCGGTTGAGGCCGTCCCTTGTTCATTCTGTGTAGCTCCAGTCCTTAGACTCCCGGAAGCACTTGGGAACGTTTGCACTCAATACCGTGCGTCCCGGGCACCCCAGATTTTGGGCGTCTCGCCGGGCAGCGGCGGCTCCTCCTCTTCGCGTTCTTTGGGCGCTCGCGGCGGCGGCAACAACACTGTTCCCCGAATCCTTCTGCCCTTCCCTTTGAGCTTTTGCGCGAGAGTGTTCCAGCACCCGCTGCAAATGTCGTACTCCCTGCCCTCAATTTCTTTTGGCAGGCAATCCTTGGCCTCTCCGCAGAGATCGCAAGTGATCATGGGCTCCTCCCGACGGTTGGTTGCTTCCTTCGCAGCTCGCAATCCAACAAGACGCTCGTCGGCTTCATTGTACGCCTCGCAAGCGATCACGGGCGGTTCAGGCTACGACCACGGAATTTAAGGCAAAGCGGGTATCCGAGAAAGGAGTCCTAAAGGAGATGCGCGGGCTTTTGAGACGTGCCACAAGCGGGCCGGCGCACGGCGGCTCACGCGGGGTGCTGGTACAGGCCGAGGACGTTGCCGGCGGGATCGCGGAAGCGCGCGGTGATTTCGGGCGCGTCCGCGCCGATGGGCTGCACGATTTCGCCGCCCTGGGCAACAATCCTTTCCGCGGTAGCGGCAACGTTGTCCACCAGAATGTACACGAGCATGCCGACCACGGATGAAGGGGGACGGCCCGGCACGAAGGCGCCGCTTACTTCGTTGACGCCATCGTCAAACGAGGTGGAGCCGTCACGCCGTTTCCGGATGTTCCAGCCGAAAACGCTCTTGTAGAAGTCGGCAGCGCGGGCAATGTCTGTGGCGGGCATTTCGATATAGCAGATTTTTCCGTTGGCCATTGTCGGCGGCATGGATATTCCCTCCCCAGAACTAAGCCATTGTAATGGCCATGCTTTTCGGTGGCAATCGAAGCAAAGATAAGCAAAGAAATAGGGATTAGGTGGCAGAGATTTGAGGGCGGCTGTAGAGGGAGAACGACCAGAGGAGGGATTCGCGATGCGCGGCACGGACAAAGCCGGCGGCCTCGAGGACCGAAGCCATCTGCTGCGGCGGGTGAACGAAGATGCGAAAGGGGCTTCGTCCGATCCACAAGAAAAAGTTCATCACCGAGAATCCCGCCCGGAGATACCAGTGGTCGGGCGGGTGGGTGAAGGCCAGCAAGCGGCGCGATCGCGCGGCCGCCGCGCTGAGCAACGCGCTCGCGTCGGGATAACAGCAGACGACGCGGTCTAGCGTGACCACGTCCGCCTCGGGCAGCGAGGCGGCGGTCGTGGCAAAATCGCCGAGGATAAATTGCGTGGGACGCGAGCCATACCGCGAGCCGACGTTGCCCCGCGCGAGTTCAAGATAGGCGGGCGAGGCATCAGCGAGCGTGGCGCTGGCCAAGCCGGCGGCGGAGAGTTCCGCGGCGACTACGCCAATGCCGCAGCCGACATCGAGAAGCTGGAGATCCTGGAGCGGCCGGCGGCGGAGTTCGGCGAGGAGCATGCGGGTGCTGGCGTCCGGGCCCCGGCGTTGGTAGCGGCGCAAATCACGATTCGCAATGCGTGAGTCAAAAAAGCCCGCAGCGGCGCAATGACCGGCGCAGCATGTCATGCGGTGCACCCCTGGCGCGGAAGGTAGTGGACTTGCGAGTCTAGCGTAAGGCAGCGAGGGAGAGAATGCTAGTGAGCTAGAGGCGACTTAGGCGATAGGAATCCGGCGAGCAGACTCCGGAAGACCGACGCCGGGATGGATGAAGTTGAAGTAGAGATTCAGGCCGAGCTTGATGGAGCGGAGAGCGCGCAGAACGGCGAAGCCCTCAATGGCCAGCTTTCGCGGGACCTTCCTTGAACCCTGCACCCCGATCGAGCCCAACGCGTCTTGCGCGCACCGCCGAGATTTGGAGAACTGCGGGCAACGGCTCGCGGCGCAAAGTTCTTGGGGCTTCGGCTAAGGACCTCGATTCGAGATGGTCTCAGAGATGGAGGACAATCCCGAGCGAGACGCGCGTGCAATTTACAGTTTGGCCCGAGTTACGCAGGCCGACGTAGTCCACTTGCGGACGCAAAGCGATGTGCGGAGCCATACCGATATCGACACCGCCTCCAAAACCAAACGCAAACTGATTGGAAGCGGCCGAAGTGCCTCCATATCCAGCGCTGAGCCGGGAGCCACCGACCAGACCCTGCACGAAAGGATTGATCTTGGTGGGGTTGCGAAGGGTCAAGCGCGGACCGAACAGGAACGTGTAGGTGTTCAGGGTTGCGCCGGAGGGTGCGGCATGATAGACGCCAAAATCACCAACGATGCCGAACCACAGGTGGTTAAAAGCCAGCGACCCGCTAACCCCGTTCTGGTTCACTCCGTTGGAGCCGCCCAGACGGAAATAGGAATAGCTGACGGAAGCGTCCACGGACTGCGCGTGCGAGGGCATGGCAAACAGGGATATCCCTACAGCAAGCAAGATCAGCTTTTTCATCGGTTTCCATCCTTTCGGAGGACAGCGAGAGTTGGAAAAGCCGCCGCGACCTCTCGCGCCCAGAGGCTTACCTTCATTCTTGAACACCAGGAAGGAAAATGAGGGAAAACACCGGAAGGGGTTCTATGCCTGCAATACCAACTAGGACCAAAAGCGGGAAAGAGCGAATAACGGCGGGGGTTCAAAAGAAGTGATTACAGTGCTTCTTCGGGTCATGAACCAGCCTCACCCTGCTCCCTCCAGCGGCGAACGAAAGAGCAAGACCCCTTTGTTCGAGAAAACGAGAACGCTGTTGGCAAGGTAGTCGGCCACCGCCACGCGATTTTGCGACAGTAGCGCTAGGCCATAAGGGGCTTGCATCTGCCCGGAGGCGAACTGCAGAAGGGCCGCCTTATTCGAGCGGGTATCGAGAGTGAAGATCCCCCCGCGGCCCGGGTCGGCGATGTACAGGCGGCTAGAGTCCGGATCAAAGGAAAGAGCCGTGGGAGCACTAAGGTTGGTCACCAAGGTGCCCCAGGTTTTGGTGGCAATCGAATACTTGTAGATTTTGCCGACGGCCACATCAGCGACATAAATCTCCTGACGCGCCTCGTCGAACGCCAGCGGGCCCAACTTGCCGGCATCGTCAACTTGCGTGACGAAGCGAACTTCGGGAGCTTTCAGTTCCAGACGGTAGATTTCGTTCGAATCGGAGGTCGCGACGTAGGCAGTATGCGTGGTCGCGCCGAAGTCGATTCCCGAAGAAATATTTCGCAAGCTCCAGGTTTTCAGCGCCTTTCCTTCAAGGGAGCAGAGCACAACGGCCCCGCGGCCGGACTGGATCCCAGCAATGAGGAACGACTCCTGGCCCCCGGAGACGAGGTAGGTCATGTCCGATGCGGTGAAATCTCCAGGCAAAGCGATGGTGCGATATTCTTCAAGGGCGTTCGGCTTCACGTGAAACTCATGGAGGTTTCCTGAGGCATCTACGACAAACAGGTCGGAACCCGACCCGTTGCTGTCCATCATGACCGGCCGACGGAGCTTCGAGGTTCCCGCATCCACACTTTTTCCCGCTTGCATGGCAAAGCCGAGCCCGAAGAGAAGCGGGCCAAACATCCAGAGTTTCGTTTGCCGCGAGAGAGAGTTGCGCAGAAGAGGTCTCATTTTGCCTTGCCAAAGACACTGGTAATCGAGGAAACAACGGCGGAACCGCCACTCACGAGAATGGCAAGAATGAAAGCGGGAAAGAGTTGGCGCGGGTCGACGTCCATCCCAAAAACAACCAGCTTCGAGTCACCGTAAGAAGTCAGCAGGATACCAACGCATTCAACGATGAGGCACAGAACCAGAGCGGAAAGAACAGCGTGGAGGGCACGCTCGTTTTCATTGCCGAGCCTGTTGGTAAGCAAATATCTTGCGGCCAGGCCAAGAGCGATGCCGCCACACAGAGCCAGAGCTAACCCAAACAGTCCGGGCCCAAAGCGGACATTGGCAAGAATGGTTTGTTTCTTTTCCGCACCACCGGGAACCGTGTGGTAGGTCAGTGCTATCGAGAGAGTGTCGTGAGGCGCCTCGGGTCTGAGCAGAAGCGCTCCTTGAAGCAAAGCAGGAACGGAATTGGCAGAAAGCGCCAGCGGGAGGCTGGCATTCGTTCCCGGCGCAATTTGGAGAGAGGATTTCTGAGCCACAGAGGAAGAGAGTTGGTTCCAGCACTTCGAGCAATTTCCGGTTACGGCAACATCCGTTATGGAAACAGGCAGCGAGTCGACAGGGTTGCTTAGTTGGAACTCCATCTGCGTTGCGCCTGATACGCTCACGTAGATGGGGTGGTCTTGCCTAGCCACCTGCAGGAGGTCGGATTTCGTGGCGTTATACACAGGCATCAGAATCGTGCCCGTAGAGCTGGCGGAGCCGGCTTTCACATGGAAGGCAAGGCGCACGGGCGTGTCCTGGAACGATCCGGTTGGGTTGCCCGTGATTTGGAACTTGTAGGCGGTGCTGGCGGACGCTCTCTGGTTGGCAAGATAAGCGGTGAGAGTGAAGGCGTTAAAGCGGACTTGCTGAATGCTGTCCACATCGACGTAAAGGCGGAAGGCTTCATTATCGGTTTGACCAACCAGGAAGTGAGATGCGGCGAGGTCCGAGCGCGTGTCGGTTCCAACAAACAGAGTCGAGAAGCTTACGACGCCCTCCTGGCGGACATTCAAAGAGTCAAGGACCAAGTCGGGAGGCGCGGCCTGGGGAAACCCAGGAATTGCGGAGATAATCAGGCCCAAGAGAAGCCAGCAAGTGCAACCCATGCGGACTCGATTGGGGAGTGGAACGCAGGGACGAGCTGGGATCGTCATAGCAAATCACCACTTCATTCGAGGGTCGCCTTGTCGGTCACGCAAAGGCAGCGCGCCAAGGAAGGAAGTCTGAAGCGGACCTCCCGATTCTTAGCGAGACCGCCTAATCAACTCGGTGAAGTGACCCATGATGGTCGCCGACTCTAAACACATCGCGACTAGGCTGTCAAACCGTTTCCCGGAGACTTGTTTCCCGGAGACTCACATGGGCCGGAAGCGTCCGGGTAAGCTTAGCTGAACAGTCGGCCTGGGGCGAACAGATTTTGTGGGTCGAACGCGGATTTAAGGCGGCGCATGAGGGCGAGTTCAGAAAGAGGGACTGCTGGCGTCGCGCTTGAAACGGCGGAAGGGGAAACGGGCCGCCCAGAGGCCGGCGCGGGAAAAGCAAAACCCCAAACGTTCACTTCACGTTTGAGCTGTGTGGGGCACCAGTGGAGACTGGCGGAAGCGTTTTCCCTGGCACAGAGAGAGAACACGGCCGAAGAGGCACCGGCAAGGCGCTCGAGGAGGTCAGCATCCAACGAAGCCTGTTCTCCGGATCGCGGGATGAGAGCGAAGTAAATGACCCCGCAGGCACGGGCGAGGATGGCGTGGCAGAGAGAAGCCTGATCGGCGAGGACACGCAACTGCTCGAGAAGCGGGGCAAGGCGGCTGGGAAGAATTACGATTTTGAAAATAGCGCCATCCGGAGAAGTTTCGAGAACAAGCGGAATGGATTGGCCAAGGTAGTGCCAGAGGTCGGCGCCTTCGGTTTCGTCGAGAGTGATGAGCTGCGAGTGTTTTGCTTCGGGAAGCGCCGCGATGCGAGCGAATTCGCTCGAAGCGCGATCGCACACTTCAGGAGTGCCTTCGATGCTGACGCAGAGATGCCAGGAGTCTGCGCGAAGCTTTCCCTGAAGAGGCGCTGCCGGAGGCTCAGGAGAATTTCTCTCGGCTTCGAGGAAGAGTTTGAGAAGGTGGGGGCTGACTACGTCGATGGAAGCGGGACCGAGGGGAGACCGCTCGATGAGATTGCTGAACGCAAGGGCATTGTCGGGCGCGAGAAAGGAGAGGAGGAAGCCGCGGCTGGCGGGCGCTGCGGGAAAGGTGCGGAAGTTGAGGCGGGTGATGACCGCTAGACTGCCGAGCGAGCCGATCAGGAGCTTGTGGAGATCGTAGCCGGTGACATTCTTGACCACGCGGCCCCCGCTCTTACAGCAGCGACCGGTGCCATCGACAAATTCCGCGCCAATAAGGAAGTCCCGAGCAGTGCCGTAAGCGTGGCGAAGCGAAGAGTCCACGCCGGAGGCGATGATACCCCCCATGGTGGATTCGAAATAGAACGGCACAGGGAGCGGCAGGAATTGTTTCTGCCGGTAGAGAGGAGCGGCGACGTCGTTGAAATTGGCTCCGGCATCGACGCTCAGGGTGAGGTCGCCGGGATCGTAATGCGCGATTTGGTGGAGGCCGGTCATGTCCAGGGCGAGGTCGTAGCGCGAAGGGGGCATGCCGATTTTGAGTTTCGTGCGACGACCGCAAGGGATCAGGGACAGCTTTTCAAAAGCGGCGAAGCGGACGATTTCGGCAACTTCTTCTGCAGAAACTGGCTTTGCGACGGCCGAAGGAGCCCTTTCGTCGACGGCGTATTCGGAGCAGAGTGAAGGATCGGCAAAGACGTGGGCAGCGCCGATGGCGGATTCGAGACGGGAGGCGAAGTTGGAGATGGCGCTAGTCATGGCACAATCGCAGCGAGAACAGGTCGCTAGTTCGAAGTTCAAGTTGGGAGAAAAAGAGGGAACTGTTACAGAGGGCGGGAGGGCCACATTGCACCGAGGGCGCCAAAAGAGCGGAGAGTCTTTGAAGAGTAAAGAAATGGGAACGCAAGAGAAGAGACAGCAAGAGCCTGAGGTCAAGGAGGCGAACTGAGACAAGCGGCATCACGTGGCGCTCGTGCGGGAGAGGACGCGAATTTCGCCGCAGCCCTTGCTGAGGGGAAAGATCTTGCCGGGATTGAGCAAACAAGCGGGATTGAAGGCGTCGTGGACGCGGCGCATGAGATCAAAATCCGCGTCGGAGAAAAGAAGCGGCATCAGCTCGGCCTTTTCCATGCCGATGCCATGCTCGCCGGTGAGCGCGCCACCAACTTCCACGCAATAGCGGATGATTTCGGCGGAGGCTTGCATGGCATGCTCGAATTGCCCTTTAACGCGTGGATCGTAGAGAACGATGGGATGAAGGTTGCCGTCGCCCGCGTGGAAAATATTGCAAATGTCGAAGCTGTATCGCGCGCCGATTTCACGGATGCGGCGAAGCGTTTGCGGAAGTTTGGTGCGCGGAATGACGCCGTCGAGAACGTAGTTGCTGGGAGCGAGCCGGCCAAGGGCGCCAAAAGCGTTCTTGCGGCCTTTCCAGAGAAGTTCGCGTTCGGCGTTGTCGCGGGCGACGCGAACTTCCCGGGCGTGGTGGGCGTTCGAAACCTCAGTGATGGCGGCAGCCTGAGCAGCGACGGCTTCCGCGAGGCCCTCGACTTCGAGGAGAAGAACCGCGGCGCTGTCGCGCGGGAAACCGGCGTGGACGAAGTCTTCAACGACGCGAAGTGTCCAGCCATCGAGCATTTCGCAAGCCGCGGGAATGATGGCGCGCGCGGTAACGTCCACGACTGTCTCGGCGGCGTCGTCGACGGAATCGAAGATCGCGAGGAGCGTTTGGACGGCTTCGGGCCTGCGCGAGAGTTTGACAGTAATCTCGGTAACGAGAGCAAGCGTGCCTTCGGAACCGACGAAGAGGCCGGTCAGGTCGTAGCCCGGAGCGTCCCCTTGGGCGCTGCCAACGCGGACGATTTCGCCGTCGGGAAGGACGAGTTCGAGAGCCACGACGTGATTTGTAGTGACGCCGTAGGCGAGCGTGTGCGGGCCGCCGGCGTTTTCCGCGACGTTGCCGCCGATGGTGCAGGACTTTTGGCTGGAAGGATCGGGCGCGAAGTAGAGACCGTGCGGCTCGGCAGCAAGCGTGAGATCGAAGTTGACGACGCCGGGCTGGACGACCGCGCGCCGATTTTCCGGGTCTACGGAAAGGATGGCGTTCATGCGCGCAAAAACGATCATGACTCCGCCGGTTCGGGCGAGCGCCCCGCCGGAAAGACCGGTGCCGGCGCCACGGCCCACAATGGGAACGTTGTGTTTCGCGGCGAGTCTGACGGTTTGCGAGACCTCTTCCGTGGTGGCGGGAAAGACGACTATGTCGGGGCGGCCTTTCTCGACCGATCCGTCGTATTCGTAGAGAACGACATCTTCCGGCTGAAAAAGAACGGACGAAGAGCCGAGAAGCTTTTCGAGATCGCGGACGAGCGCGGAAATCATCTGTGCGGCATAAACAGCGGCCTACCGTGACTATAACCGGATTCCCCCGCCTTAAGCTACTCATCCCACTGCAGACATTCTGAACAGTGGAAAAACGCAATTCGCGACACGAAGAAACGCAAGATTCGGCCTGCGGATCGAACGATTGCTTGCGCTAGGAAATCAGTGGCAAGAGTACCGGGCCGAAAAGCTCAAAGCCAAGGTGTGCCGGGTCTTCGAGAACTACCGCTTCTACGACACGGGTATGATTGGAATCAGCGTCATCCTAAAACATAAAGGGCCGGAGGGCGAAAGCTTTCTCGATTATTTTCTCGACACGCCAGAAAAAACGTGGCCAGCTCGAGGAATTAACCTTGGGCCGTGCGCCGGGCTCAAGACCGAAGACGGAGTTACCTTCGCGCATGCGTCTGGCGGCGTTTATGAAAACCCTGCAATTACCATGTTCTTTCCAACTGGGGTTCATGGAAGACTACTAATCTCGAAACGCGAAGAAAAAGTAGAGTCGATTTGCGGCGAAGCAAATCGTTTTTGAGACGACTTTCACGATCAGCGCAGCTGATCTGACACCCAGTGGTCGGAACCCGTTCTTTATTACCCCACGGTGCTAACCGAGTCAAAACCGACACCCGAACGGTCACCGCACACCGAGCGCTAGCGGCCTCCACCAGACCGGCAAGCCGACAGACTTAAGCTCGCTGCAAGCAAAGTGTGTTTGTCCCGGGAACCTGTGTTAGTGTGAATGCCCTCAGCCCCCCGGTTGAGGAGAAATGGCAAAACCGAAGGTTTTTGCGACACACCGATTGTTTGACCCCGCGAGAAAAATCCTGCAGGAAAACTGCGACGTGGAGTATTGGGAGAAGCCCGAGCGCCCGCCGCGCGAGGAAGTGTTACGACGTGCGGGGAATAAAGAAGGGTTGATCTGCCTGCTGACCGAAAAAGTGAACGACGAATTGCTACAGGCCGCGCCGAAATTGAAGATTGCGGCGAACGTGGCGGTAGGCTTCGACAATATTGACGTCGCGGCGTGCACGAAGCGCGGAATTGTTGCAACAAATACGCCGGGGGTGCTCGACGAGACGACCGCAGATTTTGCGTGGACGCTGCTGATGGCGGTGGCGCGGCGGCTGGGCGAAGGTGACGCGCTAGCTCGATCGGGCCGCTGGAAAGGCTGGGATTTGGATCAACTGGTGGGAACGGATGTGTGGGGAAAAACGCTTGGGATCGTGGGGTTCGGGCGCATCGGGAAAGCGATAGCCCGGCGGGCGGGCGGCTTTCGGATGAAAGTGATTTACGCGGATGCCGTGCGCGCGACGGCCGAAGCGGAAAAGGAGTTACGTGCGGAGTATCGGGACATGGATGCCCTGCTGGCGGAGTCAGACTTTATCAGCATCCACACGCCGCTGCTGCCGGAAACGCGGGGGCTGTTCAATGCGGCGAAATTCGCGCGCATGAAGCGGACCGCGTTTCTCATTAACACGTCGCGAGGGCCGGTGGTGGATGAGGCCGCGCTGGTCGAGGCACTGGAAAGCGGAAAAATCGCCGGGGCGGCATTGGACGTGTTTGAAAAAGAGCCGGCGATTCATCCTGGCTTGAATCGTCCGAACGTGGTACTGGCACCGCATATCGCGTCGGCTTCGCTCGAGACGCGAACAAAGATGGCGTGCATGGCGGCGGAAAATGTGATCGCCACTTTGCAGGGGCGGCGTCCCTCGAACATTCTGAATCCCGAAGTACTGAAAGGATAAACGAAAGCTGGGGCCATCCTTCCCATGGCGGACCTGAAACAACTTGCCCGCCAAATTTTCCACGAGACCCTGGCCGCCATCGATATCCCTGCGACGATGCAGAGGAAGCTGCGGCGGCAAGGCACGCGGATCGTGTGCGGTGAGAAGACCTTTGACCTGAAGGACTTCGAAAAGATACGAGTCGTAGCCGTAGGAAAGGCCGCTCACGCAATGGTCGAAGGGCTGGTGTTTGCGCTTGCGCCCTTTGTGGGATTTGAAGGGGCGGTCTCAGCTCCGGCGCTTCCAAAGAAGGCCGTGCCTGGCCTGAAGTATTTTGCGGCGGGACATCCGATGCCGAACGAGGAGAGCTGGAGGGCGGCGGAGACCATTCTGGCTTTACTGAGAAAATGTGACGCAAAGACGCTGGTGATTTTCCTGCTTTCGGGCGGTGGATCGGCGCTGATGGAACTGTCCCTGGATGCGAGGCAAACGTTGGAGGACGTGCAGCAATTGCACAAGGCGCTGGTGACCTGCGGGGCGAGCATCGATGAGATCAACACGGTGAGGAAGCATTTGTCGGCGGTGAAGGGGGGGCGGCTGGCAGCGGCGGCTCCGCAGGCCACGAAAATCACACTCGCGGTCAGCGACGTGCCCGTCGGAAAGGAGTCCGCGCTGGCATCCGGACCAACGTTGCCGGATCCGACAACCGCTGCGGACGCGAAACGCGTGATCAAGGAATATTCACTGCGCGACAAATTCTCACCGGGACTACAAAAATGGCTCGACGACGAGAAAATGCCGGAAACGCCAAAAGCTGGCAACGAAGCGTTTCGGAAATCGCACTTTTCGCTGACTCTGGGAATGGATGATTTGCTTCATCCGGCGCACCACGCCGCGGAAGCGTTGGGGTTTGTGACGTGTTGCGATAACTCGACCGATGAATGGCCGGTGAAAAAAGCGGCGGAAGCGTTGCTGGGGCAGCTCGAGGAGTTGCGCGTGATGCATCCCGGCCGCCGCGTGGCTTTGATTGCGGATGGAGAAGTAAGCTCGCCGGTGACGGGACACGGGGTTGGCGGAAGGAATTCCGCATTCGTGCTGGCTTGCGTGGAAAGAATCGCGGGAGAGAGACTGGCGGTGCTGAGCGCGGGGACTGACGGGATCGACGGTAATAGCTCCGGGGCGGGTGCAGTGGCAAACGGAGAGACGGTCAACCGTGCCAGGGAGGCGGGACTCGACCCGAGGGACTTTTTTGAGCGAAGCGATGCTTTTACGTTTTTTTCGAAGCTCGGTGACGCAATCTTGACGGGGCCCACGGGCAATAATTTGCGGGATTTGCGCATACTGCTGGCGGATCGGTAGGAAAAGCCATTAATGGCCCCGGGAAACAGGGAATCGCGAAGGGGAGGAAGCGTACCGGAGCGAAAGGAAACGAAGGGCCTGGATGTTCAAAGCCCCTCATCTTCCGTTCTCAACTTGGAAAAATCATGCCTCACGGCTTGGGCGGAGGAAGACGCGTTTCGATGGATTTGAGGCGCTCGTTCATTTCTTGAACCAGATGCTCCAGTTTATCCAGGCGCTCAAGCACCGCTTCGGAGTCGCCGGACTTCTCTGACAGAGCGCCGGCTGCGCGGGCCGATTCACCGCCGTCTCCGTTCCTGGAAGTGGGCTTGCTTGCGGCGGACTTTTTCAGGCGGGCGATCTGTCCCTTGATCATGGGAACCATCTCGATGCTGAGGTCGTCACTTCTGAGCAATGCTTCGAGGGCAGGCACGGCAGCAGCATCTCCGCGGCCTCCGAGAGAGAAGATGGCCGCCATGCGAACCGGGAAATTGGGCTCGGTGAGGTAGCCGGCAATTTGCCCCGTGATGGCCTGATTGTTTTTCTCAAGGCTAGCCAAGCTTCGAATTGCGCCGGTGCGGGATTCGACGGGCTTGCCCGGTACAGACCATTGTTCGAGAAGCGGCACAGCCTTGTCGTCGCCGAGTGGGCCAAGCGCGCGAAGCGCGGCATTGCGAAGATAGCCGTCCGGAGAATCTCCGGAGACTGCGGCTTCCAGAGTAGCCAGAGCGCCGGGTGATTTCAGTTTGCCGAGCGCTTGCAGGGCGGCTGCGCGAGCGCGATAGGAACTATCGTCCTTGGCAATGTCGGTGAGCTTGGCAGCGACGGCGGAATCGTCCTTGAAATTGCCGAGAGCAGCGACGATGCGATTGCGCACCCAGGGCTCGCTTGCGGAATCGAGCGCCTCCAGGAGCGGTTTGGAGGCGGCAGGCGAGCCGATCTGACCTAGCGCATCGGCCGCCGTGGCGCGCAGACCCCAGAATTTGTCGTTGCGCAGGGCATTTCCAAGGGCGCTAACCACTTCGTCGTCGTTCTTGATTTTTTCGAGGGCGGAGACAGCATCGGCACGATCGGCAAAGTCGCTCGAGTTTTTCAGCTGATAGAGCCATTCCTTCTTTTCTTTATGAAATTCGGCGGACTTGAGGATATTGTCGCCTTTGTCGAAGAGCACCATGAGGGGCGCGGAGTCGGCGGGAAACGTAAAGATCTGCTCGGCTTCCGAAATGGTGATGGGATAGAGCTTGGTCCCCGAGGCAGTCGTGATTTCCACGTCCACAGGGACGTGAAAGATGCCGACGCGGCCCTCGACTTTTTGCGTTTGCTTCACGGTCAATGCCACTTGGTGCTTATCGTTGTCGTAGGAATAGCCCAAGTCAAATTTCGGCGCGCCTGCGCCATATAGCCATTGGCTGAAGAATTGATCCACATTGACTTGTGACGATTCTTCGATGGCTTTGGCGAGGTCGGCAGTAACGACGTTCTTGCCGCGATTTGCCTCGAGGTAGTGCCTGAGGCCGCGGTAGAAGGCGTCGTCGCCAAGCTGATACCGAAGCATGTGCAGCACCCAGCCGCCTTTCGTGTACGCGTTGCCGTCGAATTCGCTGGAATCCTCGAAGTCGTGACGCACGATGGGCTTGTCGAACAGATCGGGCTGCGAAAACCATCCACGTCCGCCCTCCCAGCGCTCGTAGTCGGCCTGGTCCTTGCCGTAATGCGCTTCGGCCCAAACATTTTCCATGAAAGTGGCGAAGCCTTCGTTGAGCCAAATGTCGCCCCAGTCCTTGCAAGTGACAAGATCGCCGAACCACTGGTGGCCAAGCTCGTGGGAGATGAGGTCGTCTTCATCGGTGAGCATTTCGGCGGCGATTTTCGGGTGGTTGAGAGAACTGCTGGTATTGGTGGTGGCGCTGGAATTTTCCATTCCGCCGGCGACGAAGTCGTCGACCATGACCTGAGCGTATTTTTCCCAGGGATAGTCAACGCCGAGCTTCTTGCTGAAGAGATTGATCATTGCCGGGGTGCGGCTGTAGTTCACCGAAAGTCGATCACCGCGGCCCTTCGGCGCGTAGTAGGTGACCGGGATGCCGCGCCAGGACTCTTTGTCTTCGTCAAATTCGCCGGCGACAACGGTGATGAGGTAGGTGGAGCTGGGAACGGATTCGCGCCAGTACCAGGTTTTCAGTCCCTTGCCGGCCTCGGAAACGCTGATGAGCTTGCCATTCGAAACGGTCAGCCAGGACGCGGGAACGGTGAGGATGGTTTCGGTGGTCAAACGGTCGTTGGGATAGTCGTAAGTGGGTAGGTAGTAAC
>Ga0307475_10000474_pt1 | contig 23986 bp, 19 predicted proteins | sample atmos_gasesECM1C_FD_203317 | JGI IMG/M metagenome (GOLD analysis project Ga0307475, IMG submission 203317) | Hardwood forest soil microbial communities from Morgan-Monroe State Forest, Indiana, United States - atmos_gasesECM1C_515 | ecosystem: Environmental > Terrestrial > Soil > Temperate... | reverse complement strand
CGTCGTTGTCAACGCTTCGTCAGTTATCGCTGCGTGTCAGTTCCCGATAACCGCCGCGTTAATCGTTCCGATTGGAAGGCGACCGCGCAAACTTCTCATAACGCCGTTTCTCGATAGCTTCAGGTACCTACTTAGATCAACGCGAATGAGTGGTGTTTGGAAGAAAGCATAGCCGTGATCGCACGCGAGCGAGCCATTGCCAAATCTACTCTGCCCTGAGAGCCTCGATGGGGTCCGTGGTGGCGGCACGTAGCGCAGGCACCATTGCTGCCAGAATGGTTACAATCACCAAAGTTCCAGCCACGCCGACGAGCGTCGAAGGATCGTAAGCCGAAACACCGTAGAGCATCGTTAATACGAACCGCGTTGTGAACAGCAGCGCAATTGCACCCAACAAGAGCCCCAAGGTCAGCAATCCGAACGCTTCTCTTAAGACCATCCGCAGCACCATCCCGCGCGTCGCGCCCAGGGCCATGCGTACACCAAGCTCGCTAGTCCTTTGCGCCAGCCCCGCAGAGAGTAGGGCATACAATCCGAGTGCGCTCAATAGCAATGCCAGCACACCGAAGAAATTTGCTAGGAGGGTGATCAATTCTTGACTCCCCAACGCAGCGTCCATTTGTTCGCGCAGCGTAACGAAGATCACTAACGGCACCGTTGGCGTAATCTCCGCACGCGTTTTGCGAAAAGCCGCAACGGCCTGCGCCTTTGTCCGCGAGTGTATCAAGAACACCAGGTTGCCAAGATTATCGATCCGTTGCGTCGATAAGGGCAGGTAGATAGTTCGCGGCGGCCCTTCCCGGATCTCAGAAAACTTAGCGTCTTCCGCCAATCCGATCACGCGGCATGCTACCGGATCGGGAAACTCCTTGGAGTCCTTGCTCCGCACATATCTTCCCAACGCCTGCTCATGCGGAAAGAAAAACGCAGCAGCCGACTGGTTCAAGATGCACACGTTGAGTTGGCGCTCATTTTTCTCAAACTCGCGCCCCGCTAAGATGCGGGTCTTCATCGTTCGGAAGTATCCGGGACCAACATCGTTATAAGGCAACTTGGTATCCTCGGGCGGATTGGGTCCGTCGGCCACCGCCTGGAAATCGGCAACAATCTTTTCTCCGGTCATCGGCGTCTGCGACGTGGCCGCTGCCGCATCCACCGCCGGCATCTCCATCAGCCGGTCCACTATGCGCTGATAGAGGTTCAGCTTAGCGTCGCCTTTTTGATGGAGGACGTACAGCGGAGAGGTTTGTATCGTTACGTGATCCAAATCGAAGCCCGTGTTCTCGCTGCGCAACTTGATCACGCTTTGTGACAGCAACAATGCCAACACCACCAACACCAGCGACATCGCCACCTGAATCGGAACAAACATACGCCCGGCGATCCGTCGGCGCCCGCCCAAGGTATTGCGCGCCTTCAAAAGTAACCCTGGATCAGTATGGGCCGCTCTCCAAGCTGGCAGTGTCCCAGACAGCAGAGTAGTCAGCACCGCGAACACCGCGGTCATCCAGAAAATCGACTGGTCGGGATGCACAGACATCGATTCGAACATCATCGGGTCGCGGAAGAAACGCAGCAAGAAACTGCTGCCGTACCAAGCCGCGATAGCACCCAAGCCGCTGCCGCCGATGGCGATCACAAAACTCTCGGTCAGATACTGACGCACCAATCTCATTGGGGAAGCACCTACCGCCGTACGCACTGCGAACTCCCGCTGCCGCGCGGAAACACTCGACACCATCAGGCCGCCAATGTTGATGCAACACAGCACCAACACGGCTGCCACCAGACCTTGCATCAAATACAAAGGCTTGGTGTAAGTTCGGCTCACGTAGGTCGGCAATCCACTGCGCGCGGAACTGGCCTTCAGGTAGGCCTTCTCGACGTACGGATCATGCTGGAACCGGGCAGGAATAAACCGGTCGAACAAACTCTTCTGCAGATGGGTCAACTCGGCATTTGCCTGTGCCAGCGAGACTCCTTGTTTCAGGCGTCCGATCACCGAACAACCAAAACCCGAATCCGGATCGTCCAGTACATCCTTATTCGCCAGGACCGACTCGAACTGGAAAGGCAGATACATCTTCGGCTCTGCGCCTGGCCACACCCCGTGGAAGTAGGGCGGCGTAACACCCACTACTGTTACTGGCACGTCTGAAATCTTGATCTGCTTGCCCACGATATCCGCGGCACGATTGTAGAATTCGCTCCAGAATCCATAGCTCAAAACGACGGGCCATCCGCCGGGCGGGCCGCCGCGCACATCGTCATAAGGGGCGATCAAACGGCCCCGGTAAGGCTGAATTCTCAGCACATCGAAGGCGTTGCCGCTGACCATTACCGCCAAATATCCCTGGACAGATCCCTCCTTGTCTTTGATCAGTACATCGTCGCCACCCCAGGCGGAAAGGTCTCGGAAAGAGGACTGTTCCTCGCGTAGGCCTTCTAGCATTCGGTAAGGCATGAAGGCATTGTTTTCTTCCGAATCGGGTTCCGCCGCGCTGGGTATCCCAATCTTCACCAAACCAGACGCGTCCGGCGTTGGCAAACTCCGAAGCACCAACCCATAGAGCAGCGTAAAGATCGCGGTGTTTGCGCCGATGCCGAGCGCCAATGTGAGGACCGCCGTAAGGGAGAGAACGGGGTTTTTGCGAAGCGATCGCAGGGCCAACACCACATCGCGATACCAGCCGCTCAGCATGGGCTGAGTGTATCCGAAAGTGACCCAAGATTGGCCTCCCCAATTAACTCCGAGCTTCAGTTCTCGTTGTCGCTGTTTTTGTCGCGGCGAGTGCGCAGCCGTTGGATAATTGGGATCGGGGTGCCCACGAAATCAAATTTGCCACGTATTTGATTTTCCTGGAAGCGTTCATGACTGAAGTGCGGAGGATTTTCTCTGGTGGTGAGTCTCAGTAGGGTCTTTCTCTTATCCCTTTTCTATTTTCTAATCGGCGGCTGCCAGCGAGTGACCTTCGCTGCCGGGTGGCATCGACTGTCCGTTGTAGGCATTTTTGAAGCGCACTCGGACTAGCCAGAAAACCAGCAAAATCAGTGGAAGTATGGTGAGAGTTAAATACAGACCTGTGCTAAACAAAGCCGGGGATAGATGCTGCCCAATCCCCACTCTCGAAAGCAGCCTCAGTGGGCGGTTTGAGGGGCCCATGAAAAAAGACCCCGCTGCGATAAACAGCCCAAAGCACATGCGCCAGAGATGCCGCGCGATGCGCTTTGTTCCAGAAACACCACCGCGCACCAGCATGCGAATATCCCCGGCCGCGGCCAGTAACATTATCGAACCCATGAAAAAGATCATTCCGGCAGGAACTCCGTCTTGTGAGCTCGCTCCGCTACGCACGACTTTAAGACCATTCATCCAGGTGAGACTACCTAGCGTCAACGGAATCAGGAGCACAATCCAATCAAAACGTCTCGTTTCCCCGTCTCTGCGCCTGGCGGTCAGCCATGCGGTTCCGATCAGATAGAAAGTGAAAATCCCCCCGCCGATGTTGTTCGGTTGATGCCTAACGATGGCAAGGTACACTGCTCCGATAGCCATGGTGAGCATGGACGCGACAAAGATCTTGCCCGCCAGCACATGACGGGGGGAGCCTTTGCGAAAGGACATTGCAGCGGTCCCGGACAGCAACCCCAAGCTCCCTGCGCAAATATGAACAACTAGTATGGGCGGATAGGACATCGATCCTTCTTGGAGATATATACGCTGACACTAGCCCGATTGTTTCACGAGTAACACTGGCTCCTACTCTCGCAAGAGTCAGCAGAATCTCGTCAACTCCGCGTCCGTCACGCCATCGGCACGTTGATAAATCGTCGGACAAGTGAGTATGGGAGCTGGTCTAAAATTGAAAATGCATCAAAATCAGAATCAGAGGCAATGAAAATGGCGGTGAGAGGTTCCGATAAATGCGTTAACAGCTGCTATCCAAAAGGCCCGTTTCGGCTGTTAACTAAACACTCGAATCGAGGAATTCGTTGTGTAATACGCACAATTTCTCAGCGTATCATCGCTTTTTGAAATGTTTTTTTGTATCAGAGGGATTGGGAAATGCGCTGGAGGGACCTGTAAAAATGGTCGCCGTGATTTTGGTTGCGTCGCTGTTCAGCTTTCCGAGTATGAGCGCTAGCACTGAAAAGCGGCCGGCGCCTCATTATCGAGCTGAGTCATCGGCCTACGTAATTAACGGCAAAGACACAACGACTTATGTCACTGAAAATCGCTCATTTCGTTTCGCGGACGTATTGGGCGACGAAGGCAAGAATTACGAGGTCGGATTGCTCCTGGAAGAAACCTATCACAATGAACATACAGATGGCATGGACGAGGTAAGAGGTAATGCCACAATTAAGGCTTGGACTATACAGAGTGGCCATCCACGTAAATTACGGTGGACCTTCAAAGAAAACGGCAATCAAGGAGAGGTACGAGACCGTTTCTTTCGCATCACGGCATGGGGATGTTGCGACGCCCCCACTATCTACTCCTATTACAGCATTCTGACAGGGCGGAAGCTGTACGTTTCCAACTCCGATTTACTTGAAATTTGGGGAGACGGGGACGGTCCGCAGGCATGGCGGTACGTGGCTTTCGGGTGCGCTGACATTCATGACTCCAGTCGACCTCCTCAATTGCAATACGGAACCGACAAAAAGATAGCTCAACGCTTTTCGGTTGTATCCTCGCGAGAATATTACGACGCTCCCCAGGTGTTCGTAGCCAGCAAAGAAACGGTCCAAAAGTCACTCGACCTGAGAGATTCGGCGATGGAATTCACGATCCTTCTCAAATATAACGACGGTGTTGAGCTTCGCGTTCCCGTAGAAGCAGATGTTATTCGCGCGGACCTCGCGCAACTTCCAAAAGGCTATTCGCTGCGTGCGGAAGAGTAGGTCAAGGACTAGTTACACAACTCCAGATTGGTCCATGATCGGAAACTTGACTCACTACTTCAGTTTTCCGAGTCGCTGTTTTTGTCGCGGCGGGTGCGCAGGCGTTGGATAAAGCGAATCGGCGTGCCCACGAAATCAAATTTCGCGCGTATTTGATTTTCCAGGAAGCGTTCATAACTGAAGTGCAGAGGATTTTTTTGGTTGGTGAACATCAGGAATGTCGGCGGAGCGATTTTGGCTTGCGTGATGTAATAGATGCGCACCGGTCGGGCCTTTGGGGTAGTGCCGCGCTGCAGATCGACTTCTTGCTTGAGCCAACGATTCAGCTCCGGCGTGGAGATCTTCCGGCGGCGCGCGTTCCAGCATTGATTGATGAGTGGCCACAATTTTTCCACGCGCTCGCCGGTGCTGGCCGAAAGAAAAACAATCGGCGCGTAGCTGAGAAATTTTAATTTGCCGCGAATCATTTTCTCGTATTCGAAGAGCAACCGGCCAATCTCGAAGTCCTCGGGCCTGTGTCGCTCGCCGGGGGCTCTGCGCGATTTGCCCTTAGCGCTTGCGGCATCGCGGGCTTCCGCGTTGCGGGCCGCTTTCACCGCCAGGTCCCACTTGTTGATTACGATCACCACCGAGCGGTTGGTTTGTTCCGCGTAATTGGCAATCTGCGCGTCGCCCTGAGTTACGCCTTGTTCGCCGTCGACGATTAGCAGCGCGACGTCGCAGCGCTCCAATCCGCGCCGCGCCATCACCACGCTAAGTTTTTCGGCCACCAGCGTAGTTTTCCCTTTTCGCCGAATGCCCGCGGTATCCACGAATCGGTACGTGTGATCTTCGCGGACCACTTCAGTGTCCACGTTATCCATCGTCGTTCCCGGAATGGGCGAAACGATGGAGCGCTCCTCGCCGGCCAGGCGATTCAGCAAAGTGGATTTGCCCACGTTCGGCCGCCCAATAATGGCCACCTCAATTACGTCCGGGCGTTTTTCTTCTTCGATGGATTCGACCACTTCCACTTGCGCCAGCGCCGCGTCCAGCAAATCGTCAATCCCAGTGCCATGCTCCGCCGCGATGGGAAACACCGGCACACCCATGGAATGAAAGCCGGCAATATTTACTTCCTGCGAACGCGCGTCCACTTTGTTGGCGGCAATCACAAATGGTTTGCCGGTGGTGCGCAGCAGCCGCGCAAGCTCCTGATCCAGCGGCGTGATTCCCGCATGCGTATCGACCACCAGCACAAGCAACGCCGCGCTATCGATGGCCACGCGCGCTTGCCGCAAAATTTCCTGTGGGATCAGCGCTTTGTCATCGGGAACCAGCCCGCCGGTATCCACAATTTCCAGCGCGCGCCCACGCCAATCCGCTTTGCCATAGATGCGGTCGCGCGTGATGCCCGGCTCGTCCGTGACAATCGCGCGCCTCGTACCCGTCAAGCGATTAAACAATGTGGATTTGCCCACATTGGGGCGCCCCACGATTACGAGCGATGGTAAATTTTGTGCCATGAACAATTTGCGCCATGAAACTTTGCGCTATGAAAAAAGGGGCGCGGGCTGTTCGCGTGAATTTTGTCGCGCGTGCACGGATTGCGCAAAACCGCAGCAGGACGTGCATCAACTGTACCGCATCGCTGCGTCAGCCCAAAGCCGCGTACCATTTGCCAGCCCCGCCCACACAGTGGTGTATAACCGAGCCATGAGATGGGGATTTGGATAACTATAAGTTTGCTGACAGCTAGCGCCGGATACTCTGAGCCTCCAGTAACTTTGTGCCATTTGCTGGAAAACTCCGAAAAATATAATGGCAAAGAGGTCACCGTGAGAGCGACCTGGAAATATGGATTTGAATGGTCGCAAATTTACTGCATCGACTGCCCTGAGCACGGTTTAACGTGGCTCGACGTTCCATCCGACTTAGATGATGCCTCGGAGAAAGCTCTCAAGCGAATTCCTGCAGCAGGAATTGTTAACCTTACCGTGCATGGAATCTTCAAGAGCGGAGGCCACTTCGGGCATCTAGGGTACCCACACCAATTAGTAGCGCAAAGAGTTAGCGACGTTGCGGTCATTTCGCGTGGCTTAAAAAACCGGGCGAAAGAGAAAGAGCTAGAAGCGCGATTTGCATGTGGCGGGCAAAATCCCAAGTAAACTCCCTTTCAAACTGCGTTCATCACTGGTTACCGTGGAGTCCGGGCAACACCGGATAGCCTTCAGAAGTAAAAATTCGCCTTACTGAACTACTCGAAATATCTGGCCATCGTTGTGTCCGAGACTATCGCGACGTAGCGGGTAAATGATGAGTGCTGGCCACTAGAAAAGCAAATGGCACCGCGACGATGAGCAGCACGAAAGCCAGCACCGCCCAGCTCCATGGATTTCCAAAATTTAATGTGTAGCCGATACCGAAGCGCTTCGGCACCAAAAGCGCCGGGTCATTGGGATTGGAGTAAAACGATCCTTTCCAGGCTGCATCAGGCGGCCGTTGCCCGGTGCGGCCCAATCCCAACAGTAGCAAACTAAATGTTCCGACCGCCGCGATGGGGCCAAAAATAATCCAATAAGAAAAAGGAGCCGGATGAGACATGGGGATCCTCCGCCGCCATTGTAGTCGCAAAGATTAAATTTGCCAGCCTATCGTGCAGCTCAGATGAGCGATACTGGATTGACTGCCAATAGTATCGAGGATAGAGTTTTGCTGTTACGACCGGCGAATCCTAGAAGCGACACATTAAAAAAGGGGAACGATGCCCAAGTTTGTGATCGAGCGGGAAATGCCAAATGTCGGCAATCTGTCGGACAGCGAGTTTTGTGCCGCCGCACAGAAGTCCATACAAGCTCTTCGGGACATCGGCCCGCAGATACAATGGCTGCACAGTTATGTCACCGGTAACAAAATTTACTGCGTTTATTTAGCCCCGGACGAAGCTACCGTCCAGAACCACGCGAGCAAAGCCGGCATTCCCGCTAACCGCATCTCCGCCGTGCGCAGGATGATTGATCCCACCACTGCGGAGTAATTGATCCGGCGCCGAATTTCCTTCTCGCCGGGAACGCGCCAGAGAAACGCGCCTAAGAATTGCAATTTCCCTAACCCATCATCCCAACGCCAAGGCTTCTTGTATCGCCTTTTCCGCCGCCATGGTCCAACCGTCCATCCATGCGGCTGCCGCTTTCGCTGGGGAGACGGATTGCCTCGCCAGTTCCAAAGTTTTTTCCAGGCGCGTCTGCTCCGCCACTGGCAGCGGAGCGCCTAGAACACGGCGCATCGCCGCAGCCGATCCCGCCAATCGCAACGCGCGCTCGGGTTGAGATTGCTGCGCTGCGGAGCAAGCCAGGCAGTCGAGCAGGCGCGCCATGCCGCGCTTCTGCCCCAGCTCCTGAAAAAGCTTCATACTCTCCGCGTAGTGTACACGCGACTTTTTTTGGTCACCTTCGTCACGCGCCAGGTTTCCCAGGTCCGTCAGGCATCCTGCGACACCCCATTTGTCGCCCAGCTTCCTGAATATGTTCAGGCTCTGCTCGTACAGCTCGCGCGCAGCCGCAATTTCCCCCTGCTCCTGCGCCACATCGCCCTGGTAATTGAGAGACCATGCCATGCACGTGCTATCGCCGAGTTCCCCAAAAATCACGCGGGACTCTTCATGCAGGGAGCGGGCCAGGGAATAGTCTCGTTGAGATTTCACCACACTGGCGACATTGCTGAGCGCGCGCGCCACCATTGCGCGATCATTCAGATCTCGCCACACGGTTAGACTCTCTTCGAACAGCGACCTTGCCGTGGACATGTCGCCGTTGTCCCGCGCACTTACCGCCAAGGCGTTCAAGGCGATACCTACACCACGCGCATCATTCAACTCGCGAGCAATTTGAAGGCTCTCTTCGAACAGCGCGTAGGCTGGACGGTTATCGCCCTGCGCACTAGCCAGTACGCCGGCCGCGAAGAGCACGCGCGCGCGAGAATTAGAACGCTCTGCGGCTCCTTGCAGTTTGAGAAGTTTTTCCAGGCGGTCGCGGCCTTCCGTCAAATGCTCATGCGTCTCCCAGAACTGGAACAGCGCCGCTCCCAAGCGTAGTCCCCACTCCGCGTTTCCGCCGCGCGTCAACCAATCGAGCGCTGCGCGACAATTGTTGTGCTCCACTTCCAGCAAACTCAACCACTCCGTACTTGCTGGATCGGCGGCTTGCGCCGCGCATTCTTCGGCCAGTACCAGGCAATACGCCGCATGCCCTTTTCTTATCCCGGATTCCTCGCCACTGGCAGCCAGTCGCTCCAGCCCGTACTCACGAACGGTGTCCAGTAATGCGAAACGCGGCTCGCCCGCGGATTGCTCAACCTGCCGAACGAGGCTGTTGTTGACCAGCGATCCCATGCCGTCCAGCACATCGACTTCGAGATCTTGCTTGGTATTACAGACCGCCTCAACGCCTTCCAGAGTGCACCCGCCGACAAAAACTGAAATTCTCCGGAACAGTTTCTGCTCCGCCGGGCTGAGCAGGTCGTAGCTCCAGTCAATCGTCCCTCGCAGGGTCTGCTGTCGCATCGGCAGATCTTTCGCCCCACCGGTAAGAAGTTGCAGCGAACTCTCCAGTCGCGACTGCATCGCGGATGGCGAGAGTAACTTGATACGTGCGGCGGCTAGCTCGATGGCCAGAGGCAGCCCATCCAGCCGGGTGCAAATGGTCGCCACGGCCCGCGCATTTTCCTCGGTAAGTTCAAAATTTGGCTTAACGGCGACTGCGCGTGCCATGAATAACGCGATAGTGGGATTTTTCGAAAGAATTTCACGCGATGTCCCGTGTTGCAGGTCCGGCAACGCCAGCGTAGGCACCGGAAATTCAAATTCGCCGTAGATATGCAAGGGCGCGCGGCTGGTCACCAGCACGCGTAACTTTTGAGCGGCAGTAATTAATTCCGCCACCACCGGAGCCGCCGCGAGCATGTGTTCGAAATTGTCAAAGAACAGCAATAGGTTTGAACGCGAGTCCTGTAGATATTCCTTCAGGCTTTGGATGCTTACGGCGCGGCCGGTCTCCCGTATTCCACATCCTTGCGCGATGATCGAGGGAATGAGCGATGCATCGCTGACCGCGGCCAGTGGAATAAAACATATTCCGCCGTCGAAACGTTCGCTTACTTCAGTCGCCACTTGCAGCGCCAGTCGAGTTTTTCCAATGCCGCCGGGTCCGGTCAGCGTGACCACCCGAACATCGTCGCGTAACAGCAATTCTTTCACTGCGGACACTTCTCGCTCGCGGCCGATGAACACCGTGGCCTGGCTCGGCAGGGTGTTGAGTCGAGGCGCCAAATGGCGCGACGGCGCTTGGGGAAGCCGGTCGCGTATGGCCGCCAGATCCCTGGCCAGATCGTGCGTGGAGTCGTAGCGTTCTTTGGGATTTTTCGCCAGGCATCGCTCTATAACCCAGCAAAGTGGCGCAGGAGCCTGAGGATTTAACGACGCTGCTGCCTCAGGTTGATCGCGCAGGATCGCTGCGAGAATCTCAGCGGCGCCCTGATGAGGGAACGCGCGTTTTCCCGTAACCATTTCATAGAGCAACGAACCGAGCGAAAACTGGTCGGAACGGAAATCCAACGGCAGACCGTTGGCTTGCTCCGGCGACATGTATGGGACCGTGCCCAGAACCGTGCCCGGGTTGGTTTGCGAGGCGCCAATGGTCTCCACATCCTGCAGCGCGTTAGTGTCCGTGCTGACCAGCTTGGCGAGTCCAAAGTCCAGAATTTTTACCAAGCCGTCGCGAGAAACCATAAGATTTTCCGGTTTCAGGTCGCGGTGCACCACCCCTGCCGCATGTGCTTTTGCCAGTCCTTCGGCAATTTGTGCCGCGATGCCGATGGCCGCCTGCAAAGGAATTGGCCCAACACTCAGCTTTTCGCGCAGTAACTCCCCGTCCACCAGTTCCATGGCGATGTAGTACGTGCTGTCAACTTGTCCCAACTCGAAGATGGTCACGATATTCGGGTGATTGAGTACCGAAGCGGAACCGGCTTCTCGCTCAAAACGCTGCACGTCTAGTTTGCTGTCCGAGAGTTTGCGTGAAAGAATTTTTATGGCCAGCTCGCGCCCCAGCCGCGGGTCGCGCGCGCGGTAAACTTCACCCATCCCGCCGGCGCCCAGTGCGCCAAGGATTTCATAGCGGCCGAATCGTGAACCGGCGGGAAGCGTCAGCGATTGGTTCTGAGCCGTCACGGCCCGCTTTGTGGCCTCGTCCATTGAATTACTGGATTGCATTTGTGAATTGCGGTACCGCGCATCTAATATCGGAGCAGCATAACAAATTTTTGGAGGCCGCCATTGGATATTAGATCTCTGCAAAAACCGCTGAAGGAACAGTATCGTAGCGATCCGAATTCCTCCCGCATTACCTTGACTGCTACAGGGTCGCAGACCGGCACGCCCATGAGTTGCTCCGTGGATATTGGCCGCGCCATCTATCAAGCGGAAGCCCACAAAGGCGTCGGCGGTGCAGGCACCTCGGCCTGCTCTGGCGATCTACTGCTCGGCGCTTTGGCGGCCTGCGCGCAGATCACTTGTCAGCTGGTCGCAGCGGCTATGGGAATCGCCACGGAGCACGTCAAGGTTAGCGTAAGCGGCGACATGGACCTCCGAGGCACGCTGGGCCTTTCCAAAGAAGTCCCCGTGGGTTTCGAAGAAATTCGCGTCCAATTCGATATTCATGCGCCGCAGGCAACTGCCGAACAAATGAAGGCCCTGCAGGAGAAAACGGAACAATATTGCGTCGTTATGCAAACTCTGCTGCATCCGCCAAAAATACACACCGAGTGGGCCCGCCCTTAGCCTTGCTATCCTTCGACTTACGCTCGAATGGCCTGGCAAACCGCCGGGCCGTTCTGTTTTCTGATAGATTGCTGGCAGTTCGAGGGCAGTCTAATCGCGTGGGTCGCCAAGGAGACCCCACAAGTCTCAACCGTTGCACCGTGTAAGTTTTTCGCTCGGGCTGCGTACTACCTTATGGAAGCTCTGAGAGCAGGACGGATGAGTTCGCCGGGAATAGCGGAACCGACGGAGGCCATCGCCCGTGCCAAGGCAGGGGACGCCCAGGCTTGGGGCCAGCTTTACCACGACTACGCCCCGGCGATTTTCCGTTTCTGCCGCCGTGCACTGCCGACCCGGGAAGACGCCGAAGACGCCACTATGGAAGTTTTTATGAAGCTGAAAGGGAAGATCAACCAATACGACTCCTCCCGGCCGTTCTCAGGCTGGTTATATAAGGTAGCGGCTAACCATTGTTGGGATACGCTTCGCCGCCGCAAGATTCGCCAGGACAAGGAAACCGAAGATAGCGATGAGCTTCCTCTTGAGCATCCTGATCCTAGTCAGCTTGATCGCTTAATCGAGCAACGCAGCAGCGCGGAAGTACGCAAGGCGCTGGCGTGCCTGGGCAAGCGCGCGCGCATGGCGCTGGTGATGCGCTATTACTCGGATATGAGTTATGACGAAATTGCCGATGAGCTGGGCGTGCGGCGCGCTTTTGTAGGCGTCGTTTTGCTGCGCGCGCGTCACGAATTGCGCAACGCGTTGGAAGGCAACGCGGCTCTGGCAGCGGGAGGGAACGCATGAACGAATCGTCGAACAGTCCAGACGAGCGTCAGGACGAGCATCTCGATGAGCGTCTCGATGAACACCTCGATGAAATGACGGGCATGCTCTATGTGGAAGGTCAACTGGACCGCCAGCGTGCCCAGCTGGTCTCGGCGCATGCACAGGACTGCTCTTCTTGCCGCACCTTGTTGCGCGCGCTCGAGCGCGAATCGCGGCTCCTCACCCGCGCCATGCTTGAAGAAGACGAACCGCTTCCGTCGCGCTTAGCCGCTTTTCAGGAGACCGCGCGAAAATCCATGCAATGGATTTGGGGCGCAGTCGTTGGACTCGCGGCTACCGGGATGTACGCGTTGTACACCACATACGTCGAGCCCATGCAGAAGGGTTTCGAGCAAGCCGGTTTTGGCGGCAGCAGTGTTCTCAATCTGATGATTTTTCAAGGCGCCTTCTGGAAAGGATGGCAATCGATGCTAACTCTACTTGAGGTCTCGGCTCTATTGACGATCGCCGGATCGGTGGTGATGTTCCTGCGCAGGCGCATGCGCCGCGGATCGGCGTTCGCCATGATGGTCGCGGGCATCTGCGCGGCGGCTTCTTCCATGTCTTCGCCGGCCATGGCCACGGAGTTTCGCAACCTGGGTGACACCGTGGAAATCGCCAAGGACGAAACCATCAAGGGTGATCTTTTTGCGCATGGCCATCACGTCAAAATGGAGGGCACTGTCGACGGCGATCTTTATGTGTTCTGCCAAGGTGCGGATATTGAAGGCCACGTCACCGGAGACGTTATCGCCTTCGCCCAAATACTGCGCGTCAACGGCAAGGTCGACGGTAATATACGCTCCTTTACGAATACAACTTTGGTGAGCGGGAACGTCGCCAAGAATTTGCTTACCTTTGCTGAGACCATCAACATCGACCCCACAGGTAAGGTCGGCGGCAGCGTTACAACCTTCGTGAATACTCTAACCATTGATGGTGCAGTAGGCCGGGACGTGCTGGCCTTCGTTAATGAAACTAACATTGCGGGAAACATTGGCGGCGGCATACAAGCCCAGGGCAATACTTTAAATTTTAACTCCGGAGCCCAAGTCAATGGCCCGGTCAAATTCAAAGGTAATAAACCGCCCGATGTTTCTTCCGGCGCAAAACTGGCGACACCTGTGGCCTTCACCCAACTGGAACATCACAAGCGCTACCGGGAGAGCGGTTTTTACGTCTGGCGCGTGATTTGGACTGCTGCGGTCATTCTGTTTGGCCTGGTCCTGTTCGTTCTTTTGCCGAACTTTGCTCGAGCTACAGTCGACTCCGCGGAGCGCTACGGAGCCTCGTTTGGTCTCGGTGTCCTGGTTCTGTTCGGCGTGCCCATTGCCGCCTTCATCGCGTGTATCACCGTGGTGGGCATGATGATTGGAATTTCCACTTTTATCCTGTGGGTGACCGCGATGTTCTGCGCGCAAATCGTGGTTGGCACTATCGTAGGGCAGTGGTTGATGGGCCATACCAGGGAGACCTGGCAGTTGATTGGGCGCATGGTCGTGGGCGTCATCCTCTTGCGCGTCCTGGGAATGATTCCGTTCCTGGGCGGGTGGGTCAAGTTTGCCGTGCTGCTGTGGGGCATGGGCGCCATTTCTCTAGCGATTTACCGTCATTTCACTCCAGCACATACTGCGGCCGTGCCAGTATCACCGGTTATGCCCCCGCCGCTGCCGCCCAACACCACCATCGGGAGCCCGCAGCCCGCCTGAGTCGGTGATGGAAGCGGACAAACTCACTTCGGCCTCCTGAAGGGGTCCCATCCGCGAGGTTGTAGAACTCGCGACTGGCCATCGCCATCGGTTACGATAACTTCGCGCTCCCGAGTAACCTCCCCAATCCGCGTGATTGCTACTCCGCCCACTGAACGCGGTAATTGCTTAGCTTTACTCCTTGGCACCGTAAACAACAATTCGTAATCGTCGCCGCCGTGAAGCGCTAGCTGGGAGGACGAATTAACTCCACGCTTGCGCTCTGGTTTTGTCACGCGAACTGTGGGAAGCCGGTCAGATCCAATTAAAGCCCCAACCCTGCTGGCCTCGCACAACCTCCGCAAATCACTCGACAATCCATCCGACAGATCCATCATCGCGCTCGCCACCCCTTTTTCGCTCAACCAGCGCCCCAACTCCAGTCGCGGCTCCGGATATAAATGCTTTCGCAATCGCCCTACCCGCAAGCTCGATCCGGGCTTCCGCTCGCGAAGCAATCGCAATCCCAGCTCAGCCTCCCCCAGCCGCCCGCTCACATATATAAGGTCGCCCGCCCGCGCCCCGGAACGCCGCACCTCCCGCCCGCGTCGCACCTCACCTACGGCGGTAACATTAATTAACACCTCCCGCCGCTCGGTCGTATCCCCTCCCGCCGGCGAAAACCCAAACCGGCTTGCCGCCCGCCTCAGTCCTCCGAGAAAATCATCCAGCCACGAGCCCACCAATTCTCGCGGCAACGCTAGGCTCAACAGAAAGCAGCGGGGAACCGCTCCCATAGCAGCTATATCGCTCACCGCCCGGGCCAAGCATTTCCAGCCAACAGCGTCAGCCGGATGCCAGTTCCGCAAAAAGTGCGTGCCCTCCAGAAACCAATCGCAGGTCAGCACAATTTCATAGCCTGGAGCAGCACGAACCAGCGCCGCGTCGTCGCCGATTCCCAGCGACAAAAATCTCGAGCCTGCCTCAATCCGCAAAACGCCGCTTCGCTTGTGCAACCGCGTCCCCGCAAACGCGCGCCGAATCCGTTCGAGAACGTTCTCCTCATCCTCCACTCGCTCCTCACCGCCGGTCCCGCGTGCTCGCAAGTAAGCCTCTCTTCTGTTCAATTCAGTACAGCAGGCCTTTATTTGCTAAAAACCTGTCCCAATGGACAGGGGACAGCTCCCCACCCCCTGTTCCACGAACAGACAAATACAGGATTGACTCTAACACTCGCCCCCAATAGTATGCCCCAGCGAGCAAACCCAGCCCGCCGCTCGGATTTGCTATCATTAGAGTTGCTTGCGGCGGGAGGTAGCAGCGCCTCGCGGTGTAGCAAAACTGAGGATTAGTATGTCCGGTAAAAACTACACTTTTTACATCGCCTCCACGCCAGGCAAGATGCGCAAGGTAATTGTTCCTGCCTACCAGTTACATGCCCTGGCGGTTCTCGCACTTATCGGCACCCTCACAGTTGTTGCTGCGGTGGGTTCCTACTCGCGGATGCTCTGGAAGGTCGGCAACTACAACGCTCTCCGTCACGACCAGGAAACTCTCAAAAAGCAATATAAGCAGTTGCAAGGTACGGTGGTCGACACCAACCAACGCCTGGACTCGCTGCAGTCTCTGGCCACCGAAGTGGCTATGACCTACGGCGTGCTTCGTTATCATCCCGCGGCGTTTGATGAGCCGGACGGTCCCGCCGACGCCCAGGACAGCTTCGACCGCTCCGTCGAGCAATACACCTTTCTGAAACGCAACTCCGCCGTCATCGCCGTGTCCAACGCCAGTTTGCGCCTGATGCCCGCCATGAGCTTTGCGGATTCCACCTATACGCCATCTATCTGGCCGGTCCTAGGGCACATTACCGACAGCTTCGGAGAACGGCTCGACCCCTTCAGCGGGGAAGGCGCATTCCACCGCGGCGTGGACGTGGCCTCGGACTATGGCGCGCCCGTGCATGCCACCGCTGACGGCGTGGTGATCAATGCCGAGACTCACACCGGCTACGGTCGCCTGGTAGTGGTCGACCATGGATTTGGCATCACCACCTGGTACGCGCATCTCTCCGCGTTCTCCGCCATTCCCGGCGCGCGCGTCAAGCGCGGCGAAGTTGTCGGCTACACCGGCATCAGCGGCCGCTCCACAGGTCCCCACGTCCATTACGAAGTCCGCATAAACAACGCCCCCGTCAACCCCTGGCGCTACATGCGCTCCAACCCCACAGGGGACTAACCGACGCCTCAGCTTCGCCCTTGAACATTTAGCCCTGATAGCCCTGACTTAAACTTCCGTTTTCCAACTGTAAAGGATGTCTAGGGACGCCTTGTAGATCTCTAGGGACACCTTGTAAAGGATGTGTTGGACCTAGACAGTTATGAACTGGGTCTTGGGTTAACTTTCCTCACTCTGCAACGCTGTGAATGCTTTCTGTTGTCGGTAGAACCGACTTCACCTCGAGCACCTACGGCTTCGTCCAATCTGCACCGGGTTTCGCCTCCAGTACCTAGGCCTCGTTGAACCCAAGCGCCGTTTCCCAAACATCTACTCCCGTTTCCCCAAACATTTATTCCCAAAGGTCATTTCGACCGAAGCAAGCCGACGCCTTTTCCTCTCGTTCGTCCGCTAACGAGTCGGCTTGCGCAGTGGAGAAATCTCTCTTCGCTTCCTCGCGCCAGCCAACACCCCTCATTCACACGTCCTTCCAAAATTTTGTGTGCCATTCCTTTTCCTCGTTGCGTGAAACATTTCAGTCGATATTCACTCTGTGCGCCTCGTTCGAATGAGGCGACCGTTCGAATCAGCCACGTCATTCGAATGACACAAACGTTTCGAACCAAATCCGTTTCACGTGAAACAAGAATTTTCTCGGCAAATGAAATCCAAAACTCATTTTTCCAGGGGGAATTGCTCGGATGTTGGCAAATGCAAATGTCGACGCGCCGACATTTTGTGCAATTGTCGTCCCGCCGACATTTTGTGCAATTGTCGACGCGCCGACATGGAGCATTCGAACGCCGCAGCTATCTTCGCGCCAAGCAATGCGCACAGATCGTTCGAACGCGGTTGCAACAGCGCCAAGTTTTTCCTTTCAGTGAACGATTGAAAGCTACTTGATGGCGCACTCTTAAGTTACGAGAGGATCCCGGGTGGCCTACCCTTTGCGGTTTTTACAAAGGGTGGGCGCTTTTGTCAGATTCATTTCATCTTTGCAGTGAATCGTTGGAGAATTACTTAAGGAGAACTTTTTCAAAAAAACCCAGTGCTCGCGGATCCTGCGATTGTCCCAGCCAGAACATCGCCTGCTTCCGCACTTCCGGGTTGCGGTTATTCTCCGCGACTTCAATTAGCTTCGGCACTCCTTCATCTTTCGGCAACTGGCTCAACGCAAAAACCGCTTGTTTCTTTACCTCCGTATCCGGATCGTTCGCGATGGCGCTGTCGATCGCGCTTACCGCGCGTTTCCCGGCCTTCTGCGCCAGCCAGAAAATCGCCTGCCCGCGCACATGCCCACTCTCGTCTTCATGTGCCATGCGAATCATTTCTTCTAGCGCCGCTGGTTCTTTGCTTATGGAAAGCGCGAAGGCCACGTGCGCGCGCACTTCGGTCGAAGGATCTTTTCTCGCTATGCGCTGTAACTCTGCCAGTCCATCTTTCCCGCGCGCTGCTCCCAGCCAGAACGCCGCCTGTTTTCTCAACTCCTCCGGTTGCGCCGGCGCGGTGAAAGACTCCAGCGCCCCTTCCGCTTCCTGCCCGTAGTGCAGAGCGATGGCCGTCAGCGCTTCGTTGCCGATGGAATGTTTCTCACCGCCCGTCGCGAACCCTTCACGAACGTACCCGCTAAGAAATGCCACGCTATCTGGGGTTTTCACCCCCGTGAGCCATACAAAGCCCAATCCGCCGGCATCCAGAACGCAATCTTCGGAAGCCACCTTTATGCGCGTGAGGTGTTTGTCTTGCAGCCGGAAAAGTACGACGAGCCTTCGCCCGCCTTCCAATTTAACGGTGCCTTGATTCGCGCCAGCGTCGCTATCTTTATGGTCGGCGATATCGCGGTTCGTAGATTTCGTTCCGTTCCAATGCTCGTGATCCGCTTCGAGCGCGCATTTTCCGCACCACGGACCACTTGAATCACTGTAATTTCCGCAACAAATCGTGTGTTGTCCCGTAACTGCCGTGACGGCATAACCGACCCACACAGGATTTGTCGCATTCTTCTCGAGGTCAGCCATAATGTCAGCAAGCGTTCCTGTAACGTTGCGCCTCTCCACCTTGGCGTTCTCGACGCGGGGCAAATCGTCCCGCGCTGTTTCACCTTTTGTTGCCTCGTTCTGTTTCGCCAGGCTCACGCCGCCACTCACCGCCAACAAAACCACCAGCACTGCCAGCGACAATTTGCGCAACCGCGTCAACGTTTTCATAGCGCGCACCTATTTCTGCAACAGCTCCATCATGTAATCCGACGCTTCCTTGGAGTGCATCAACGAAAGCTTTTCCACTGCTTTTTTCTTAAGCCCCGGATCCTTCTCGGCCCTCGCAACGGCCACAATCGCGTCGGCGTTTCCTTGTATGAAGTACGCGTTCAAAACTTCTTCGCGAATGCCGCGATCGGTTTCTCGCGCATAAATCTCCGCCAGCGCTTTGCCGGAATCATCCGAGCGAACCAACCCGAGATTGCGCACTGCGGCGCGCCGCAGCTCCGGATCTTTTTCATTTTTCGCGGCTTCCTGCATCTTCTTTACGTCGCCAGCCAGGAAAAATGCCTGCAAGATCTCCCGCCTGATTTCCGGAGAAGTTTCCGTTTGATATAACTGTTCCAATTCCTGCTCGCCATGGACCAGCCCTAGCTGCCGAATCGCTTCGCGTCGCAGCGCTGGATCTTTCTCGCTCTTCGCCGCGGCGAACAATCGCTCTTTGTCGCCCCCAATCATGTAGCTGCGCAAAATGGAACGCTTCAGCGAAGTATCGCTGCTGGAGGCGTAGATCTCCGCCATGGTTTTCCGCGCCTCCGCGCCGCCGAATATCGCGAGATATTCCACCGCCTTTTTTTGCAGCTCCGGATTGCTTTGGCCGCGCGCAATTCGTCCGATGATTTCGCGTCCTTGCGGAGAGCCGCTCTGCGCCAGCACGAACATGGCCTTCGATTTTTCTTTGGGTGACGCTGGGCCTTGCAAAACTTTTTCAAGCAGCGGCATGGCGCGTTCGGGATCGCTGTTCATCAAGCCTTGAATGGCCAGCATTTTTAATTCTTCGTCGCCTTGCGCTTCCGGGCGTGACGGCTGTCCCGTACCTTGTCGCACTTCAATTTCGAGCGCGCCCGCATCTCGCTGCCAGCGGCTCTGCGGAAAACGAGCTTTCAAATCGGCGATCGCTGCCAAAGCTGCCTGGCGCTGTCCCAGACGTTGGTCGGCATAAGCCTGCCAGTAGAGCGCCGCATCCGTTTGCGGGCCATTGGCCTTCGCCAGTGCGGTGAATTTATCGCGGGCCTGCTCATATTTTTCGTCATCCAAAGCTTCGCGTCCGTTGTCGTACAACTCTTCCAGCCGATCCACGCGTTCTTGGTCACGATCGCGTTTTTCTTGCTCCCGGTCACGCTGCTCTTGCTCGCGATCACGCTTCTCTCGCTCGCGGTCCTGCTGTTCCTGATCGCGGTCGCTTTGCATCTCGCCGTTATTCTGAGGCTCGGCTGATTCCGCTGTAACATTTTTGGACGTTTGCGCGAAATCTTGCCAGCGTCCGCGCGCATTTGCGCCCGCCGGTCGCAACAGCACTGCGAAAGCGCCCGCAAATATAAATGTTGCGACTCGAAATGATTTATTAACGCTCATGCCTGGTTATTCCTTTCGACTTTCGCAGAGCCGCTTTCCGCCGGCCCCCGCTTTTCTGTGTTTTCCCGCCGTTCAATTTCTTGCGTGAGCACGCGAACCTTAAACAGCAGCCCATCGTCATCGATTCGCTGCCGGATGGATTTAAATTGTGCAGGCGTCACGTTCCCCGGACTGTGCGCCACGTCCAGCAGCACTCGCTCCAATTCATCGAGCACATTGGCGATGCCCGTATCGCCTTCCTGCAAAGCGGTCTGCCGGTACAGCCGGTTTTCGTCGAGCAATTCTTCCGCGCGCCGCCGCTGCGACGAAAGGTTTACCTGTTTTACGCTTGCGCCTTCGGGTTCCGCGTTCGCAATTTCCATCAGCACCATCTCGGATCGTCCCAGATGTTCGCCTACCGCCAACAGCAGCACGCGTTGGCGAACCTGCTCGGCAGTCAGCGCTGCGTCTCCGTGGTCCACTCGCTTGCTGACCCGCCCAACAAGAAAAGCGATCAGGAACAGCGCGACAACCAGTCCGGCCGCCGTCAATCTTCGCGGCTCAAGGAACACCTGCCACCAGCGGCTCCGCTTCTCCGCAAGGCGTGGCGCAATCTGTTGCCAGACGCGCCGGCCGTACTCTTCGCCCGGGTCAGGAACCGGCAGCGCCTGATAAGCCGCAAGCATTTCCGCGATGCGATTCACCTCCGCTTGGCACTCCGCACACGAGTTGATGTGCGCCGCCGCAGCATCGCGTCCGGAACTCTCCCCATCCTGGTAAGCGATCAATTGTTCTTCGCTTAAATGCTTCATGATTCCGTTCCCATTGCCCTGGCTGTTGCGCGCGGCGCGAATTGCGGCTGCAACACTTGCCGCAATTTGTGTACCGCGCGGAAAACTGTATTTTTCGCCGCGCCCGGATTGGATTTCAGCGCGGCGGCGATTTCTTCAATTCCGCAACCGTCGCAATGCCTCATCACAAAAGCGATGCGCTCCGCGGGCGTCAAACTGTTCAGTGCATTCTCCATCTGTTTTCGCAACTCCAGGCTTTGCGTCAGCCGCTCAGGCGATGGCATCGCGTCTGGAATCTGTCGCAGCGGATCCTGCTCCACGTCATCCGTCATTTCCGCGCTCGGCGCTTGTCTGCGGGCATCTTCCTGCTTGCGCTGGCGCATGCGATCGATGGTGTAATTCGCGGCGATGCGATACACCCAGGTCGCGAAGTTCGCCTGCGAGGCAAACTGCTCGAGTTTTTGATAAGCACGCAAAAATGCCTCCTGCACAATCTCCTCGGCGTCGTGATGGTTGCCGGTCAGCCGGTACGCCAGCCGAAAAATGGTTCCGCTGTGGCGCTCCACGAGAACGCGAAAAGCGTCGCGATCGCCCGCAAGCGTGCGCTCGATAGCTATGGCGTCGGCCGCCCGGATGCTCTCAACGCTTTCGTTCATTCGTATTCTTAGACAGGTTTTCAGCCTCGCGGTTAGGTCCGTAGGACGGGTTTCGCCCGTTCCTAGAGCCAGATTCCGTGCGATTTAGGCAGATGGCTTGTCATGTAAACTATCACTAGCGCTGCCATGCAGATTCCAAGCTTCCATGACGGCAGATTCAATGGCTTCAGGATTGGGGCAGACAAGCAGGTCCAGCTGTATTTGACAACAGTTGAACGTGAGTCATTCGTTTTGGTTCTGGAGAGCGTCGAGGCTCTGACTCTTAACGACATTAGGCAAGGCAATATTTTTGATTTGGTTATTCGTAGTGGGCACGAATTGACCGTCTCCGACATAGAGTACGTGTACGGTATTCGTAATACTCCGACGGACGCTGGAAGACTTTTAAACGCTGCGGTAGACAAAGGGCTTCAACTGTTGGAAATCAATCCTTCGTATGGCGCTGAGGGCATGGTTTTGTTTCGGGCTTGGAAGCTTCAACCGCAAAGTGATTAGCGCCGTACGCGAACCAAACGCGAAGTGTGGCCATTTTAGAAATACCGTATTATTAGAATGCTTTGCTTCGTGATCCTGTCAGGAGAATAAGTTGATTCCACGATACACCCGCGAGCAGATGGGCGCGATCTGGCGCGATGCCAACAAATATGCCAAATGGCTTGAGGTGGAACTGGCCGCCACCGAAACGCTGGCGGAAGCTGGCGACGTGCCCAAGGACGCCGCGGAGAAGATTCGTGCCAACGCCAAAATCGATGTCGCGCGCATTCAGGAGCTGGAGTCGCGAGTGAAGCATGACGTGGTGGCCTTCACCATGGCCGTCGGCGAATCGATCGGCGATCCCGCCGCGGCGCGCTGGTTCCACTACGGCATGACCTCCAATGATGTGGTCGACACCGCGCAAGCCTTGCAGGTTCGCGAAGCATCCAGATTAATCGAAGCTGCGCTGGTGAAGTTTGAAGACGCGCTCGCCAAGCGCGCTCAGGAATTTCGCTCCACGCCGCAAATTGGACGAACGCACGGCGTGCACGCAGAGCCGATTACTTTTGGTTTGAAAATCGCCAATTGGTATGCGGAAAGCCAGCGGAACCAGCAGCGCTTTCGCGATGCCGCCGCGCAAATGGCGGTAGGCAAAATTTCCGGCGCGGTAGGCAATGCATCGCATCTCGGCCCGGATATCGAAGAGCGCATTTGCCAGCGCCTCGGATTGATCGCCGCTCCTGTAGCTTCCCAGGTGATTCAGCGCGATAGGCACGCGCAGTATCTCAGTGCGCTCGCGTTGATCAGCGCCACGCTCGAAAAGATCGCGCTTGAGATTCGCCACCTGCAGCGCACCGAAGTGCGCGAAGCAGAAGAGCCGTTCGGCGGCGAACAACGCGGCAGCTCCGCGATGCCGCACAAACGCAACCCGGTGAACTGCGAGCAAATCTGCGGGCTCGCGCGCATCGTGCGTTCGAATCTGATCGCGTCATTTGAAAATATCGGGCTGTGGCATGAGCGCGATATTTCGCACAGCTCGGTTGAACGCATTATCTTGCCGGACTCCACCATCCTTGTGGATTACATGCTGGCCAAAATGACCACGATAATTGCGGACATGCGCGTCTTCCCCGAACGCATGCTGCGCAATCTGGAAATGACGCACGGGTTGGTTTACTCCGGCCAACTGCTGCAGGACCTGGTGGAAAAAGGTATGCCCCACAACGACGCTTACAAAGCGGTGCAGGAAAATTCCATGGCCGCGTGGGAAACGGAAACCAGCTTTCGCGACCGGGTTGGCAAAGATAGCCGGATCACAAAATATCTGGATGCCGCGGCGCTGGCTCACACTTTTGATTTGAAGCGCCAGCTCCGTCACGTAGATGCCATCTTCACCCGCGTCTTCGGTAAGCAAGCCACAATCACAAACAAACGCGCCGTATAGCATCCTTCATCGCGGATAACGGTCACACGGAGGGTGCCCCACCCTCGGATTTCTGGAGGGTGGGGTTTTTAACGTGGGAAAACCAAGAATCCCTCTGCCCGTCGAGCTGCTCGTCAAGCCGATCCTTACAAAAATACAGTGTTGGGAGAAAACCTGTAATTCCGACCGGAGCCAGTCTTTTCCTTGCTTGCGAAACAAGCAGATGGTCTCGTAGTGGGGAAATCTCTCTTCGGTCGATGGCCTCAGCGAGCAGTATTTTTTTGTATCGCACCAAAAACAAAACGCCGGCTGATTTTCATCAGCCGGCGTTGACAGCCTCTTCTAGATTGAAACTGCATCTAGCTGCGGAGGCGGTAACCCAATAAACGTAAATTCAATCCCGAAACAAAATTGTAACGAAAATTACTCCACGCGTTGCACATAACGTGCTTCGGTGGTGTCCACCTTTACACGGTCGCCTTGATTCACAAAAGGCGGCACCTGAATTACGAGGCCAGTCTCCAGGGTAGCCGGCTTTCCCACCGCACTGGCGGTGGCTTTCTGCAGCGTCGGCTCGGTCTGCACCACTTTCATTTCCATGGTATCCGGCAGATTTATACC
>Ga0307475_10000472_pt1 | contig 24013 bp, 16 predicted proteins | sample atmos_gasesECM1C_FD_203317 | JGI IMG/M metagenome (GOLD analysis project Ga0307475, IMG submission 203317) | Hardwood forest soil microbial communities from Morgan-Monroe State Forest, Indiana, United States - atmos_gasesECM1C_515 | ecosystem: Environmental > Terrestrial > Soil > Temperate... | reverse complement strand
TGAGAATACCGCTAGGCGCACCGCCGCAACTGGCAGCGAAGTACGAGGGAGACAAAGCGCCTTTCCAATAGCGGCGCGCAAGGTCTGGTCGTTCGCGTCGCAGCCGTCGGCTCCGAAACGCCTTTTAGGCTATTCACCAAAGCAGACACGGAATGCTTGGGCGGGTAGTTCACCAGCAAGCGAACGTGGTTGTCTTCGCCGTCCATCGCCAGCAACTCCAGATTCGAAATCGTTCGAAACGTTGGCGAAAATGGCACGAAGACGTTTTATAGCATCTCCGAGGGTTCGTGGTTCGAAGGAAAAAAAGAACCATGATTCATTCGTAGCGTAAGGCTACGAGGGGATCGACAAGAGTGGCCCGGCGAGCGGGGATGTAACAAGCGGCGAGCGCGACGAATGCGAGGAGCACAGCGGCTACGCCAAGGGTGACAGGATCAATCGGCTTCACGCCGAAGAGCAAGCTGGCCATCAAGCGGGTGAGTGCCAGTGCGGCGATGAGGCCGAGCGCCAAGCCCAACGCAGCGAGGCGGCCGCCTTCGAGAAATACTTGCTTCAAGACGTCCCCACGAGAAGCACCGAGCGCTATGCGGATGCCGAATTCCTGCGTGCGCTGGGTCACGGCATAGGCCATCACCCCGTACACACCGACGGCAGCCAGCGCAAGGGCCAGCCCGGCAAACGCAACGAGGAGAGAGAGATTCAGCCGCTGCTGAGCGACGGAATTCGTGACGAGCTGATCCATTGTGGCGATGTTGTAGAGTGGGAGATCCTTGTCGATGGCGAAGACTTGCTCGCGGATCGCACTGGTCACACTGCCGGGGTCCAGCGAAGTGCGCAAGGCGAGAGTCATATCGCGGGGGGCAAGAATTCCGTAAAGCGGCTGGGCGTGGGGGAAGTAAATCTGTTCGCGGCCTTCGACGTCGAGCGAGTAGTGTTTTACGTGCCCGACCACGCCCACGATAGTGCGCCAGCGCGGCGCAACGGGCTTAACGTCGGGTATGGTATCGATGGCCACGTGCTGCCCGATGGCATCGGCTTGCGGCCAAAAGTGGCGCGCAAAACTCGTATCGACCACAGCGACGAGCGGAGCGCTGGCGTCATCCGCATCGCTCAGCAGCCGTCCGCGGACGAGCGGAATCTGCATGGCCTGAAAATATTGGGGTGTGGCCGCACGCTGGTCGATTTCCTGATACGGAAGATTGCTTAACGCCTGAAGCCTGGGGATATCGGGAATCGACGTGTCTTCGAAGAAGACCGAGCCGGAAGTATAGGAATCGGTGAGCGGCATTTGCGAAACCGCGCCCACGGCTTGAACACCGGAAACCGCTTGCACCCTCGCCATGAGCCGCGTGTAGAACTTCTGCACCGGCAAGCCGTCCGGGTAGGTTTTTTCGGGAATTGAGAGCTCCATGGTGAGCAAGTGTTGCGTTTGGAAGCCGGGAGAAACGTCAAGCAAGCGGCTAAAGCTGCGGATCAAGAGGCCCGCCCCGACGAGCAGCAGCACCGCCAATGCAAGCTCTGAAACTACCAGCGAACTGCGCAGGTGCAGGCTTCCTCCCGCAGCCGATGCGCCGCGGCCAGCTTCGTTTAATGTTTCGCGGAGATCGGTGCGTGCGACGTGCCAGGCCGGCGCAAGGCCGAAGAACAATGCTGTCAGCAGCGAAACGCCAAACGTAAACGCAAGCACCATAGGATCGAGGCGGACTTCGTCCATGCGCGGAAGATTGGTCGGGGCGAGCGCGCGGAGCGCAGCGACTCCCCAGTAGGCAAGGACAAGCCCGAGCAAACCGCCGGCAAGCCCCAGGATCACGCTTTCGGTGAGCAATTGCCTCACCAGCCGCGCGCGTCCGGCTCCCAAAGCCGCTCGAATGGCAAGCTCTTTTTCGCGTGCCGAAGCGCGGGCAAGCAGAAGATTCGCAACGTTCGCGCAGGCAATAAGAAGCACGAACACAACGGCACCCAGCAGGACGAGCAGAGCTGGTCGAAGCCCGCCGATCAGTTGCTCCTTCACCGGAACCATGTACATGCCGAAATCTTTCTCCACCCCCCGGCCGTAGTTGCCGGGATACGCGCGGCGAAGATCGTCCGCAAACCGCGTGAGCGCAGCTGAAGCTTGCGCAAAATCCACGCCCGGCTTCAGGCGCGCGACGACATGAAGATAGTGTGAACCGCGACCGCCCGGTTTTGCTCGATCCAGCCCAAGAGGAATCCAAAGGTCCTGCTTACCCCCTAGAGAAAATAGCTTGGGCAAAACACCCACTACGCTGAATACCTCGCCGTCGAGCTGAATCGGTCTCTTTACGATGTTCGGGTCGCCGCCAAACTGGCTTTGCCAAAGCGAATAGCTGAGAAGCACATAGTGAGAATGACCGGGCTGGTCCTCATCGGCGCCAAAGGTGCGGCCGACGACCGGTACAACGCCGAGCAAGGGCAGCACGCCTGCCGTGGCGCTGGCTTCGGAAACTTGCACCGGTGGCGCATCCTCGCGAGTCAAGTTTGCTCTACCGCCGAGCCCGTACGCGGCAACCTGCGAGAATGATTCGTTGCGATCGAGTAGATCCCAGTACTCGGGCTCGGAAATCCAGTTCTGCGGAATGCCTTGCTTTTCGAATTTCCCCCAGATGTTGACGAGCGAGGCCGAATCCTTGTAGCTGAGTGGACGCAGCAAGACGGCGTTCACGATGCTGAAGATGGCCGTGTTTGCGCCAATACCGAGGGCCAGAGTGAGCACAGCAACGAGGGTGAAGCCGGGCGACTTGGCAAGCATTCGCAGTCCTTGGCGCAAGTCCTGCCGAAGAGTTTGCATTGATGAACCCCTGAAAGCTACTGGATTGCGCGCAGCTCTCCTTCCAAACTTCCTCTTTGTTTAAGTCCCAGTGTTCCCGGGACTTATCAGTTCCCCAACAGGCAGGCGCGGTCTTGCAATTGTCCGCTTGCGGGAAAAGCTGTCGCGGAACCGGACAAATATCCCGTGTTTAGATTGCGAATTTTGGCGTGACCAGAAGTGCAGATCATCATCCAGAAAAAGTGTCACTGGAAGCAAAGACGAGATCCTCCGGCGAATCGTCGACAAATCAGGAGGGCAGGCCGCGCAGAAAACAGCAAGCCTGCCTGTCACGCCGGAGGTCGCGGGTTCGCGTTCTGTAAAGCAAACTGTACCTACCCGCGAAGTAAACTACTTTGCTGCGGCTTCGTTCTTCAGAAGTCGGCTACGAAGCCCATTCCTCCAGAAAAGCGTTCAGCGCAAAGATAAAGCGAGACCACCAGAAGGTCTCAGGGATGTTTGTAGGAGGGACTTGTACTCGCCGGCGGAACGTAATCCTGCCCGTATTTGTTTTTATGTTCGAGGTTAAAGTTTGTATTTTCGATGACTCGAATGGCTTCGAGCGACCTTGCCGTATCGGAAATCGTAACCACGCGACCCACGCTCTTCAGATCCGCCGGAAGACTGCGCTCGTACCATACGCTCAACTGGTACCGGCTCTCCGGTGCATTCGGAATGCTTACGCGGCCGGTCCGGTCCGAAATTCCAAAGTAAGGCGTATCGACGGCCACGACCGCGGCGCTCATTTCCGGGTGGATGTTGCAAAACAGAAAGCTTACTCCTGGCCGGTCGAAGAGGACCTTCTTGCTGGAGCCGGCCTCGTAGAATCCAAGGTCAAACCTCTTGCCGTCGAACAGCGAAAAAACATTGTGAAGGAACGGATCTTTGTTTGGAAATTCTACTGTCGTACCTACTTGAACCACCAAGAGGTGCGGGTCAAAGCTTTTGTGCGTTTGCGCGATTTGCGGGATTGGACCGACCGATAAAGTCGGGGACACGGCGGCTCCGCCAATCGGGGTTAGCCAGACCACCACATTCGACAAATCAGGGCTATCTTTTGTGGAAGCAGATTTCTCTCCCGCCTTCAGATTTACAATTTCGACCTGCAAGGTGACGGGACGAGGCGTGGTCTGGGCAAGTAAGGCGGAGGCACACAGAAAGGCGGGTACGATGTAGCCCGGTCTTGCTATTGGCCGCATGGTTTCGAACAGACCCACTAGAATATATACCCCAGGCTCAAGTTAATGTGGTTCGCACTGTTCGAACCACTGTCGAGCACCGATGTTTGCATGTGGCGATATTCCAAGGAGAATAGAACATCCGAACGCACCTGGTAGATGAAATTCACAAGCGGGGTCAAATTTCTTGAATACGACGCGGGATAGACGGAGTTCGCTTGGTATTGGCGTATTTCGCTTGCGAAGGGATTATCGAGTCCCAGAGCGGCATTGATTTCAAAGTTTGCTTTGGGCTTCAGCTTCAGCTGCGCCCAGCCTCCCATCGAGTCGAGCCCCTTAAATGTTGTAGCCGGGCTAAAAAACGGACCGTTGAGCAACACGCTCTGACCCATGCCGCCGCCAAGACCCGCCACCGCACGGCCTCGATAGAATTCGCCGGTAAATTCAAATAACTTGCCGAGGGGCAGCGTTACATCGGTCGTCGCGGCCCACCCATCTACGATCCGGCTGAATCCCCAGTTCTGGCGCCCGTAGTATCCACCGAATCCAAGCGCGAGGTTTTGGCCAAATGTGCGATGATTCCACGAAATCCGGGTTGCGTATGCGGGCTGACCCGATTCTTCTCCCCAGGACGGGTAACGGTAATTGCCTGGTAAAGGGAAGTCGCCCGTGAGCGAATCAAGAATTCCGCCCTGTAGTTCAACATTCGAGGTGTCGGAAAACCGGATGCGATGTTCGACACGCACTTGCGGCGTCCAAGCCCATAAATTCCCCGAATAGGAAAGGGCGGGAGTCGCAAGCGTTGCAAGGGAGGTGGGAGCCAGCGGCGCGAAAAACAACCCGTCTTGACCTGCCACGACGGACATATTGCCCCAATCCAAGCGCATCGTCCCGGTGCGCAGGCGGACCAGACCTGTCGCGACGCCGTTCCACGTATCTGGGAACCCTCCAGCGAAATCAAACTCCACGTTGGCGCTGGTTCGCGCGCCGGCGAGGTCCGGGCCGAAAGCCTCAAGTTTGATTTGGGATTGGCGCAGGGATCCGCCAAAGGACCCCGGGGAAACAAACAAAGCCTGTGATTGCGGGGGTTCCGCAAGCTGAGGGAAATCCTGGTTGTCTACGAGGCCGCGATTCTCATATAGATTCAGCAGGACCATACCGGAGAGCCGCAACCGATATTTCGATCCGCTCTCAATCTTCGTCTGATACTGGTCGTCGACTTTGGCATCGGTAATTTCCTGATGCTCTTCCAACTTAGCGATGCGGTCGGATGCTTTTGGCTCCGGAGGAGCGGCCAAAGACGAACGCGCAGCAGCCTGCGCGTTAGAAACACTCGCGACCGGCGCCGCATACGGACTCGCCAACCCACTCGCAAGGGGAGCTACTTGTGCCTTTGAGAGATCTAGTTCTTGACGAAGTGCGCGGATCGCCTCGCTCGTCTGCAGTTGTTTAGCGCGCAGATCGCCTAACTGCGAAGTCAGCGTTTGCACCTGTGCTTGCAGGTCGCGAATCAATCCGATGAGGTCACCAACTTCGGCTGGCTTTTCAGACTGGAGCGAGCTCGACGGCGCCGGCCTTCCCTCCTCTTGGCCATAAGCAACAGCCGAACTCAAGGACAACAAGCCTACGACTGCGAAAGCTCTGGGCAGGATGTTCCGGTGGCGGTTACATTGCACGATTGTCTCCTCGAGCGCTCCGAATCACTTCCTGCCGCGCGATGGGCAAGGTGAATTTCGGGGCATCTAAGTAACGCGGCACTCTTTCGGCTTCTGCGTTGGTTCTCCCGAGCCTTGACTAAGAGCCGTACGGACGATCTCGACCAGGGAAACCGGGGAAAAAGGTTTTTGGAGCGTAGGTACTTCCGGAGAATTCTGCCCCAAGTCTCCTTTTGAAAATTCGGAATAGCCGGACATGAATGCGACGCGGGTCTCCGGGCGGATCGCCTTCAAATGTGCCGCCAATTCCCTTCCGTTCATCTTTGGCATGATCATGTCACTCAAGAGCAAATGAATCGTGCCGCGGTGCTGGCGAGCAATGTCGAGAGCCTCGAGGCCGCCTTGCGCTTCGAGAACTGTGTAGCCTTTATCTCGCAAGAACTGGCAAGCCAATTCGCGGACACCCGCTTCGTCCTCGACAACGAGAATCGTCTCGGTGCCCCGCGGAACCGCAGGCCGACTTTCTTCCTTCTCGGGCTTCGCTGCAACCTTTGCGACCTGCGGCAGATAGATCTCGAATGTGGTGCCCTTCCCCGGCGCGCTGATGAGCCAGATGAAACCGCCACTCTGCTTGACAACGCCATACACGGTTGCCAGGCCAAGACCGGTCCCCTTGCCGACTTCCTTGGTAGTAAAAAATGGCTCGAAAATGTGAACCTTGGTTGCGTCGTCCATCCCATGGCCAGTATCGGCAACCGAGAGCAATACATAGGCTCCGGGGAGCATGGGTGGGCGCTTGGCTGCCTCCGCTTCGTTGACGGCAATATTTTGGGTCCGGATCACCAACGACCCGCCATTGGGCATCGCATCGCGTGCATTTACCGCAAGATTCAAGATGACTTGTTCGATTTGTCCAGGGTCCGCTTTCACCGGGGCGAGATGGGGATCGGGCAAAAGCGAATATTCGATGTGCTCACCAATCAGACGGGGGAGCATTTTGCCCATCTCGGCGACGATGGTGTTCAACTCAAGAACGCGCGGCTGCAACACCTGCATGCGGCTGAACGACAGCAGCTGACGGGTCATGGAAACTGCGCGGTTCGAGGCTTTCTGAATCTGCTCCAGGCATCGCTTCCGAAAATTGTCCACCCCTTCCTGATCGATGAGCAGATCGCTGTTGCCGCGGATCACCGTGAGCAAGTTGTTGAAGTCGTGCGCCACCCCGCCCGCGAGTCTGCCTATAGCCTCCATCTTGTGAGATTGGCGGAGTCTCTCTTCGAGTTGCTGCTGCTCCTTTTGCGTGCTTTCCAGGCTGGCACGCATCCGAAGGAAGGCATCCGTGACCTCCGTGACTTCATCTCCGCCGCTGCTTTCCAGCGCATAATTGAAATCGCCCTTCTCCAGGGCACGAACGCCGGAGACCAGACTGGCGAGCGGCCGCGTGAACGTGTGCGAGATCAGGAACACAAGTCCGCTGCCTGCCAGAACGCTAAGCAGGCCCAAGCCGATCAAGACCTGGTTTAATCCACTGAGGAACAGTGTCGCTTTGTCGAACGATTTCAAAACGGTCAGGGATACCAAAGGGCCGCTATTCGGAGACAGACTCACAGTCTCTGCGAGGTATCGCTCGGCGCCGATCTGAATCTCTTGCGTCTCCTCCGAAGGGTTCTTCGCGAGTTTGCGGATCTGGCGAGCGACATCCCCTTGCTGTGCGGCGTTAAGTGTGCTGGCAACCGGCTTGTTTCCGAGGTTGAACATCACTTCACTCGACGCAATGTTGCTGAAATCTTTGGCAGTGCGCTCATCGACTTCATAACCCAGGGCCAAAAGCCCAATGGTCGTATTGCGGGAGGGCGCGCCGAAATAGATTGGCTGAATCCACACTTCATACAGATGCCCGCCGTCAAACCACCAATCCTGCGATTCCCCACGGTCGAGCGAGCTGCGCAGGAGTCCCTGGGCCGTGACGAGTTGGAGACCGGCGCTGCTTGTGCGCACCGCAGTCACGTTTCCCGCGCGGCTCGCCAAGACTAGCAAGTCGCTTCCGCTGAGCCTCCACACATCCGCGGCGGCATCCTGTATAGTCGCGGTGTCTTCGGTGGTCATCAAGGCGCGAACGTTCGGCAAATTTGCCAGCAGAGCTGCTGACCTCATCAGGAGGTTTTCCCGCTGCTTTTCGAAGCTCTGGTAGGTGATTGCGGAGCCGCGCAGTTCTTCGCGAATGCTCTCTCGCAAGCGTTTCTGAACGCTATAGCTGACTGTCAGGAGCGTGGCGGTCGTTAGCCCGGCCGATATCGCCAGCAGCGATAGGATAAACTTCGTCCGCAAACCAATCTTGCCCACGATGTCTCCCGCCACAAGGAATAGGTCTGGACGTGAGAAGCTTCATTTTTCTTGGAAAAATGGACTACCCACTTATAGCTAATCTAGCGCTCCCGGGTCACCATACCTGCCCCGTCAGTTCTGCTGTTGTCGAATCAGGTATGAGAGGTCACTGGGTGCCGCGAAAGTGGGGTTCGGGCGCAAAATTCTGCGGCGAGGATGGCAATCAACTGCGAGGCGACGATTCTTCTGCGTCGGAGATTCCGATTAATTCCGTTGCTTGCGGCGTAAGGTTTGCCGTCGCGTGCAAAGCGAGGCGCAAGTAATTCTGGGGACATTGGGGGGACAAGCAAGCGTGTTTAGGGATGGTCCGGAAGCTGTTAACTGACGCCAGGGAAACGAGTTATTGGTTTTAAGTTCTCGGTTAACAACCGAATGCGCGCCTTCGCTTGGTCCGCCAAACCACCACAAACGGGGATGTTCCGCGCTAGCCCAACGCCAGGGGAGTGATTGCAGAGGGTTGTGCCGAACGGAAACGCGCTCGGTCGCGCGCGGGATTGGCCGAGCTGCACTTGAAGGCTCCGGAACTGACCCGCCCCAACACATGCGCACTTCATGCAACCCTTGAAAGAACGCATGGTGCGAGAAGTTGGCTACGGGTTGTTGCTAGAAGGAGCGTCGGCAGCCGATCTCGCCAAATCAATGGCGAAGGAAGCAAATCGCAGTCGTCGAGCGCAAATACATCGGCGGGTCATGCCCGAACATCGCGTGTCTGTAGCAGTTTAACTGATCTTGGACGCGCCTGAATCGCGTTTCATTGAATCCATCGCGTCGGAGAATGTAGCTTCTCCTCAGCTTCGAGCAAGCCCGTACGCCACACTTGGGTATGCTGCTCGAACCTTCGCATGGCCTCCCGCTTATGCTCCTCCCAGTCACCAATGTAGTCCCACTTCTCCTTGACTGGTTCCCACATCCAAAAGCTCTTTCGGGCGGTGAGTTCAGCATCGGTGGACATATCCGAAGCAATCAGCAGCAACGTGCCACATCCAGGGCAACATCTCTTTTTCCGAAAAGCGAAATCCCATTGGCAGTTCGGGCATTGGTAACGCCGCGGTCGGAATCTCATAAATCCCTCCCTAGGGCGTGTAGCATATCTCCGCAACCCTTCCCAGACAAGCGCTGCAACCCTGGCGCCGCTGCGCGCGCTGAGAGTAAGGAAGTGATGGGGAAGACGGGCGTGGGTGAAAACCCACAAGTGTTGAGGCGCCTGGCCAAGTGTATGGCGCAGCAATGCTTTCGAAACACGGTCCGGAATCACCGCGTATTCCGAAGCTGGCCACTACTCGGACGTCTCTGTGACGACCCCAGCTGGTGAAATCCCTTGGTCAAAACTCTCGCGTCTCAGCGATGCGTAGATGAAGAAGCTCATGACCGATGCTTGCCAGATGCGGCTGATGACACTAGCGAAGCGCATGCAAGAGTGTCAACGAACTACTGCTCAACAACTACGCCCGCGTTATTCAGACCCTGCTCATGACCTTGACATCCTGCCATTCGCGTTGTTAACTCGCCCTCGCGGGGAGGCTTGTCCCAATGACACCTAAAGCGCGCATCGCCACCACTCTTGCTGCTGCCACCTTGACATTTGCAGCCAGCCCCACGCTTCGGGCCCAAGAGGCTTCTGACAAGCTGACCGCCATGGACGAATTCCAGATCCAACTTCCCACCGACCCGCAAATCTCTCCCGACGGCAAAAAAATCATCTACGTGCGCCGCTTTGCCGATCCCATGACCGACAAGCGCTACTCGAATCTTTGGATCATCAATTCCGATGGCACCGACCATCGACCCCTGACCACCGGTAACCGCAACGATGCTTCTCCGCGCTGGTCGTCGGATGGATTGCGCTTGGCCTACCTCTCCGACGCTGACGGCAAACAACAGCTCTACGTCCGTTGGATGGACACCGGCCAGACCGCGCGCATCACCAATCTCGAGCAAGCCCCTGACTCCATTGCCTGGTCCCCCGATGGAAAGATGCTCTCCTTTTCATCTCTGGTTCTAGGCCAAGGCCCGCACATCGCCGATCTTCCGGCCCCGCCTTCCGGTGCCAAGTGGGCCGATCCTCCGAGCGTCTACGATCGTTTGGTTTATCGTTTCAATGGCTCCGGCTATCTCAAACCAGGCTTCATGCAACTGTTCGTCGTCGATAGCGAAGGCGGCGCCCCGCGCCAGGTCACCAACGGCAATTTTCCCAATGGCGGCAACGAGTTCGGTCCCAATCACGCTTCCTGGACGCCCGATGGCAAATACCTCATCGCTTCCGTCAATCGCCATCCCGAATCCGATCACGAATATGAAGACACCGAAGTTTACGAGTTCAGCGCCGGGGACGGTGCGCTTCGCCCTTTGACCAATCGCAAAGGCCCCGACAATTCTCCCGATGTTTCCCCGAATGGTAAGCTCATCGCCTACACCGGTTACGATGACCGCTACCAGGGTCATCAAACTACCAAGCTCTATCTCATGAATCGCGATGGCAGCAATTCACATTCGCTCTCCGACAAACTCGACCGCGATGTCCAGGACCCCCAGTGGGCTTCCGACAACAGCGGCGTCTATTTCCGTTACGACAGTGAAGGCGACTCCAAGATCGGCTTCTATTCCCTAGATGGCACTTTCAAGAAGATTGCCGATCATGTCGCATCCACAACCGGCGCCGGCGGCAGTGGCACTTATTCTCTCTCCCACACTGGCCTGATTGCCTTCACTTATGGGCGCACCGACAATCCCGGCGACATCGCTATCTCCAACATGGGCGCGATGAAAGTTCTCACCTCCCTCAATCAGGGATTGCTCACGCAGAAAAAGCCCGGTCATGTCGAAGAGTTCTCCTTTGAGTCCTCCAAGGACAATCGCAAAATCCAGGCTTGGATCGTCCATCCGCCGGATTTCGACGCTACAAAGAAATATCCTCTTGTTCTTGAAATTCACGGTGGTCCTTTTGCCGACTACGGTGACCGTTTCGATTTTGAAAAACAAGTGCTGGCTTCCAGGGGCTACGTGGTTGTCTACATTAATCCCCGGGGCAGCACCAGTTATGGCGAGGATTTTGCCAATCTGATTCATCACGCCTACCCGGGCGATGATTTTTATGACCTCAACAGCGGCGTCGACGCCGTTATCGCCAAGGGCTACATTGACACCAACAACCTCTTCGTCACCGGCGGCAGCGGCGGCGGCGTTCTCACCTGCTGGACCATCGAGCACACCGAGCGTTTTCGCGCCGCCGTTTCGCTCTATCCCGTCATCAATTGGTACAGCTTCGCGCTCACCACGGACATCCCCTTCATCACCAAATACTGGTTCCCCGGCCTCCCCTGGGAAAAAACCGACAATTACATGCAACGTTCTCTCACCAATCTCGTCGCCAACGTCAAGACTCCTACGTTAGTCATGACTGGGGAGGCCGACTACCGCACCCCCATTTCCGAAGCCGAACAGTTTTACGAAGCCCTCAAACTTCTCAACGTGGAAACCGTTCTCGTCCGCGTTCCCGAAGAGCCGCACGGCATCGGTCGGCGCCCCAGCCACCACATCGCCAAAATGCTTTATGTTGCTGGATGGTTCGCGCAGCACAAAACCAAGATGTAGCCTGCTTCTTCGCATTTATCTTGCGTTTATCTTGGCAGCTATATACGTAGTTGACCCTGGCTCAACGAAACGTTAGAAACCAAAGAGAGAAAAAACTATGCGCAAACGCTTCACGCTTCTCACCGTTCTCGGAGCACTTGCTGTTGCCATCATCTTTTGTGCCGTGGCCTTCTCGCACGCGGCTACACCGGCTCCTGCTGGCTCCGGCTATCACGTCATTAAAACCATCCCCGTCGGCGGCGACGGCGGTTGGGATTACATCTATGTCGACAGTGACGCACGTCGCGCCTACGTCTCGCGCGGCACTCACACCATGGTTCTCGATACCGATACCTACGCCGTTGTTGGCGACATCCCTGACACGCAAGGCGTCCACGGCGTTGCCATCGCTTCTGATCTTGGCCGCGGCTTCACCAGCAACGGCCGTTCGAATGATGTCACCATTTTTGATCTGAAAACGTTGCAAGCCATCGGCAACGTCAAAACCGACGCGAATCCCGACGCCATCCTTTACGAACCCGTCACCAAGCGTGTCTTCACCTTCAATGGCCGCGGCAAGAACGCCACCGCCATCAACGCCGGCGACGGCACCGTTCTGGGCACGATTGATCTGCGCGGCAAGCCCGAATTCGCCGCCGCCGACGGCAAAGGCTCCGTCTTCGCGAACAACGAAGATTCTTCCGAGCTGCATCATATCGACGCAGCAAGCCTCAAGGAACTCCATCACTGGCCGCTGACGCCCTGCAAATCGCCTTCCGGCCTCGCTATCGACGCTGTCCATCGCCGCACCTTTTCCGTCTGTGACGAAAAAGTGATGGCGGTGGTGAACGTGGACACCGGCAGTGTCGTTGCCACGCCTACGATCTGTGAGGGCCCGGATGCCGCCGGCTACGATCCTTCCTCCGGTTATGTTTTCGCCTCCTGCGGTGATGGCAACCTCACGGTTATCCACGAGGACTCCCCGGACAAATATACCGTCATCGAAAACGTCCCCACCAAGCGCAGCGCCCGCACCATGGGGCTGGATCTGAAAACGCACAAGATTTTTCTCCCAGCCGCCGACTTCGATCCGCCCGCTCCCGGCGAACGCCGCGGCAAAATGAAGCCAGGCTCCTTCGTCATCGTTGTCGTCGGAAAGTAGTCGGAAATCTCAAGCGCGGCGCAATCCCACGCCGCCAAAAACAAAAGCGCCCCGGTGTGGTGACGCACCGGGACGCTTCTTGTTTTGGGGTCTCAGGGAAACTCTTAGCGCACCACTCCGACATTGTGCACGCCGGCCGCAAACGACAAGCTCGCGCCCGCTGTCTGTGGCAACCACCACATCTTTCGCACCCAACGGTGCTGGCTCGTCATCATCTGCTTGCCCAGGAAGTCCATCACCAACGGACTCACCTGCGTGGCCGCGTAAATGGCATTTGAACTGGCAAACGGTTTCAGAAATGGGTTGGCTTCCCGGCCGTACCCGCCCGCTACTGCACGGTGCGTGGACCAGGCGTCAAATGCCGCTCCGCTGCTTGAGACCATCGCCAATGCATACCAAATCTTGCTCTGCCTCGGCGTCTCGCGAGGGCCGCTGCGTACCGGCTTCACCGGCTGCGCCGCAGGGCTCAATCCGATCGGCTCCGGATCCGCTTTCACCTTGGGTGCTGGCGCAGAAGGCTGCGCCGCAGCAATGAGCGTGGAATCTTTTGTCGTGTCCTCAGAAGAAATTGCCTGAGTGTCGTTAACCACTTTCGCCGGTGCCTCCATCTGCGGGATGGAACAGATCAGCAGCAGCGTTGCAATCACCATTTAAGGCCACCTCAGTATTGCCCGTGGGTCTTGCAAGTCCGTCCCCACTCGCAATACCCCAACTTTACTGTCCAAAAAGTCAGGTGCCATTGGCCTATCGGTCACATTCTTAGTGGTACTCTCCTCTGGCACCTCCGTTTTCCGTTTTTAGGACGGTAGTACTGGGCCACAAACGAGAAAATGTTTTTACATTTCCGCCCGCGCCGTGGCACCGTCCGCCACCGCCCACGAACCGCGCATGACTCCGTCCCCGACTCTGCTATAATTCGCCTGTTGCTCCCTTTAGGGACTTCACGACACGATGCCCGGCAACGACTCCTCCGCCGCCAAACGCGCTCGCACCCCACAGCGCACTCCCCAGCCTCCCCGCTTCATCGTCATGGAGGGCCCTCTGCGTGTCGGCAAAACCACGCTCGCCCGCATCCTTGCCGAACGCCTTCACGCCCGCCGCATCTACGATTGCGAGGACAATCCCTTTCTCGCCGACTTCTACAACGCCAAGCCCGGCTCTGCTTTTCGCGCCCAGATGCATTTCCTCATCGAGCGCCAGAAGCGCCTTCGCGAAGCCCTCGCCGTCGAGGCTCCCGGACCCGTGCTGTCCGACTTTCTCATGGAAAAGGACCGCATCTTCGCCAATCTAAATCTCGAAGACTCGGAGCTCAAGCTCTACGAGCGCTATTACGAAGCCCTCACCGCCGACATTCCCGTCCCCGACTTGGTCATCTACCTCCAGGCCAAGCCTGAAGTCCTCCGCGCCCGCATCGCCAAGAAAGCCTCCCGCGACGAATCCCACATCGCCCCCGAATACATCGAGGAAGTCGCCCGCGCCTACGAACATTTCTTCTTCCGCTACGCTGCCTCCGACCTCCTGGTGATCAACACCTCTGACATCGATTTCGTCGAGCGCAGCGAAGACCTCCAGCTCCTCCTCCGCCGCCTCCAAGAACCCGTCAAGGGCACCCAATACTTCCTTCCCCTAGGCGCAGAATAATCCGCGCTGTAGCTCAGGCCTTGAGACCTGAGGTTTTTCACGGTGTTGTTTTGTAGGCGCGGGGCTCGCCGCCCACTCTTCGCGGCTGCCCTTGGAGCGGCGACTTTATGTCGCCATGTTTTTTCTGGGGAGTCTGGCCCCGCGGGCGGTTGTTACTCGAGTGGACTTTCAGAGCGGGAGCATCTCCGCGGAAGGTCTGCGCAGTCCCTATTCCGCAATCCCTCTCCGCAACTCCTACGCCCCTCTTTGTCGGCTCAATCCCGTCAGCACCCGCAGCTCGCCCACAATCAACATATCGATGTTCACCGGCTGCTCGTTCCGCACCAAGTGAACGTCCCGGTCGTCCCGGTGCGTTCCCGTCCGGTACCCTTCTATTTGCATGACCACGTCTTTTTCATGCTCTAGCCGCCCGCCATTTTTCACCGTGATCCGCAGTCTCTTGGGCTCGTAATGCACAGTCATCTGTTGTTTTCGCGCCGCGCACCAGATCCGTAGGTCCCCCATCGCCGTTTCTTTGCAGGTCAGCGTTTGTTCTTGGGTGATAGCATTCCATTCGCGGCACTTCTCAAAAATCGTGTCCTTAAAATACTTCCAAACCATCGGAGCGCGCGCCAACGCCAGTGCTTTGTTCTGCGTGTCTTCGTAAATCTGCTCTTCCCCGGTCAGTTTCGCGGCCAGATACTCCTGCGCCGCCTGCTTTGCGCTCTCGTCAATCATCAGCCCCGTCTCCCAAGGGGGCCGGGCTTTAGCCCGGCCCGAGCGTTGCACCAAAGGCTCGCACTTCACCGAGCCAGCGAACCGCCCTACTGGTTATACGAATGAGCGGCCCGTACGGAATAATGAGAATAAACGAATTCTTCTCCCGTTGTATTGCCCGGGTAATACCACACCTTGATCGCCATCGGCGAGCCGCTGGGGCGCTCGTCAAACTCAAAAATGGTGTGGTCCGGTGGTTCAAAGCGCTTATTCGGAATAGTTGCTAGTGTCGCCAGGAGTTGGTCTTGACCCTGATTCCAAATCTGCACGATGTGCCGGTCGGAAATGGTATCCGCCAGCCGGAACACGTAGGTCCCCGCCGGTAGCACTTGCCCCGGGATTTCTACCGCTTCGCCAAATGTAACTATGGCTTTTCTGTCCCACTGATCCGCCTTGGCCCTCGGGGCCAGCGCGGCCCCAATCAACGTAGCGGCCATCACGGCGCTTAGCGCAACAACAGCTCCTCTAATCGTTTTCATGCGACTTCCTCCTAGGTATGGTTTGGCTGGACAGGCTGGTGGGGCCAGAAACAGCTGCTGACCATGTCGCTAAGGCCGGTCTAACTGAACTGCCCGGCCAGGAAGGGGCTGGAACTACACTGTGGCGGCTCGTAAATAGAGCCGGTCGGCCGAAGCCACCATTCCGTACAGGTCTGCGCCATCACGCAGCCCGCCCCGTTCTCGTTAGCTTCTGCCTTTCCCCTGAGAAGCACCCGCGTTGCCTCAGGTTGCGCACAAAGTTTTTTCTGAAATTTGTTTTTGCAGGGAGTGGCTTGCCCGTGCGCTCCGCGAATCTGCCAATGTAGGGGTGCCGTTCATTGTGCCCTCTTTCGAAACTGTTGCTCTCAAGATTTTCCGCTTTCCCTCCCCTAATCCCAACAGCAAATTTCAATCTTCCAACTTGTAACCTGGAATCATTGCAAGGCTTTAGGGCCCCATTCGAATGATACACAATAATGTACTTGACGGCGAATCGGACCTCCTCAGGTCCTTATTCATTGCTTCCCTCCGCTCGCGGAACGCGCGCGGAGGCCAGGAACTCTTAATCCTCCGCCACGGGACACGGGGCACGGACCACCCTTCGCTCTTTACTGAGCACTGCTCACCGGCCACTGTCCACTGGCTTCTTCCTTCTCAGCGCTCGTGTGACATGCCCGCCATGTCGTGGGACATTTTTGGATTCCGCCGCAGCGCCGCCATCTTGGCGTCATCGGCGGCCGCGAAATAGCCGACGGCAATGCCCATCGCTCCATCGTGCAAAAGTTTTCCGGTGGGATTTTCGTACGTTGCGAAAATTTTCAGCACGTCGCCGGCGGCAAATTTGTAGCCGCCTTCCTGCACAAATAGCTTCACGGGCACGGATTCAAGATGGCCCTGCTCGTCCGACTTTGCATCCAATGTCGCCACCGTTTCCTTGTGCGAAGCGTCTTGCAATACGATTTCCTTTCCATAGTCGTGCAAGTGTCCGCCAACACCGAGCAATACGCCGTCGTACTTCACGGTTACCGATCCGGTCTTTTCGCTTTTCCCCGCTGGCAAGTCATAACTGGAATTTCCGCAGGACTTCACATCCATCCATGCCGGATAAACATTTTTTCGCGGCGTGGCGCTGGCGTCTGCAGATGCGTCCTGGAAGGGAATCACGACTTCGAGATAGGTTTTGTCGTAAGACGTGTCCGTGGGATTATGCATCATCGTCTCTACACGAATTCTGTCGCCCTTTTGCACGCGATACCCGTAACCGGGGATTTCGGCCCAGTCCGTCATTTCGCTGCCCGCTCCAAAAATATGTTCTTCCTTGTTGGGACAAAGAAAATCCGCGCGATTTTCGTTCCAGAACGCCACGTGGTGCAGCACCGTTCCGGGCACCGCGTTGCCGCCGGCATCCACGAGCTTCGGATGATACGCGAGCAACCAGCCGTCCATCGGAATCTCCCAAAGCAGATCCGGCGGCTGCGGCATTTTCATATGCGAAGTGCGCGCCGGCAAATTCATCGGGCCCACGCGGAGCGTGACCGTATGCGCCGCCGCATCCACTTTCGCGTCCAGCTGCACTCCCTTGGCGAGCGCATGGTGCATTCCGTCCTGCATGAATCCCCTATGCTGCATGTGCTCCATATCATGTGTCGGCGGCGTCGCCGGTTTTTCCTGTTCACCCGGAACGCCGAAGGGTTGACCCTGTTTACCCCGAGCCTCCAAGGGGGCCATGGCCAAGCTCGCACTCAGCAAAATCGTTCCGCAAAGGGTAGTCATTGTTTTCGTCATGGCACTTCTCCGCTTCGTTCCCATCGCCGGGAAGGGAACTATTCTCATCATACTCCCGAGCTGCAAAACAGCGGAAACCCGCAGACTTATGTTGAACGCACTGAAGCATGAGGAATTCAAATACAATTCGAGGATAGCAGTAGCGAAAATGAACTTTCACGCGAACTCCGGGAACCAAGCGGATGTACTGTCCGTTTTCGGACACTATTCGGTGAGTTCGGTCAGTCTTGGAGCGGCTTCGTGTTTGCCACCTCGGCGGAACCTGCAACTAGCCCACAAAGCATGAGTTCGCTAGTGTCGCCCATCTCGGATGGGCACCTAAACTGTTGATTTTGAACCGAATCCTTAGCGATTTCCGTGCCGTCCAACCGCAATATTCTTGAGGAAACAGGCCTTGACAACGGAACAACCGGGGCGTAAAAAAAGCGGTAATCGGGGTCCGAGTTGAAATTTGAAGGAGCTAGCGTGTTTCGGCTGGCACAGCGTTTCCAATAGTAGTTGGAAATATGTTCTAGAGAAGGGCACATGCCTGCCACGCGGCCGAGCAAAGAATTCCGCGCGCTTTGTTACGAACACCACTTGGAGATGAGTGTGGATGTGAGTTTGTTGAACAGCGAGCAAAAAGATAAACAAAAGCTCGCCTATGCTTGTAGGAAACCTGATTGCGCGGTGCACTACAGCATACTTCGCGGATACTTCATCCCCAGCCAAAACGGAAACAGGAATGAAATGGACATACTTCCGAGCCTCCGATGTGTCCGCGATGGGACGCCCCTGTATCTCGCTGAAATCGATCAGGAGAAAAGGGCTTTGCGCTTGTGGCTATGCCCGCAATGCGGAGCGCAACGCAGCAATGAGGACGACCTCGTCGGCGCAACCGCCGAAGGCGTTCATGACGGGAAACGCGGGTCGCCGCCGCAGACTTCTGGAAGCACTCCGATATAACGCCACGCGGCCTGTTTCCCCGTGGCGAGCTAGTGCGTTTTGCTCCACTCTTTCTCTGGCGACAAAAGTTCCCGCCCGACCGCAAACTTCTCTCTAGCGACGTGCTGACAATACAAGACGCGTGCTTCTGCTTGAACACCAAGCTCGCTAGAGCTCAACACCACGTGAGACCCTACTGGCCACGCGTGCTGCTTCTCGACACGAACGCCGCGAGGCGTCACGTTTTCCCTACTGCTCTTTCCTTGACCGGAAGCTGATCTGGGTTGGCCAGTTCGACCACAGCTCTTTTTGGGATCCCCGCACGGAATCGGCCCGAGGGCCCAGCCATACACGCAAACTCTCTGTAGCCGTAGCTCCTATGGGAGGCTGCGACAGCGTCCCGACAAGGACAGGGGAGCCATTATTCTGCCGCAATACTCTTTTGGAGGTCTTGCCGAAGATGGCGTTGGGTGCGGTGTCGTTGGTAGACTGGCGTGCGCTCTACAGGAGCCTGGATGAAACTGATTCGATTTGGCGAAGTTGGCAGGGAAAAGCCGGGCGTGCTGCTCGGGGATGGCGCGCGGGTGGATGTTTCGGAGTTTGGCGCGGACTATGACGAAGAGTTTTTTGCCGGCGGGGGGATTGGCAAGTTGAGGAATTGGATCACGGCGAAGGGGAGTACCATGCCGCGGGTGTCATCGGCAGTGCGATGGGGGGCGCCGATTTGCCGGCCCAGCAAGATGGTATGCATAGGGCTGAACTTCCGGGACCACGCGGAAGAGAGCGGGATGGAAATTCCCAAGGAACCGGTGATTTTTTTCAAGGCGACTTCTTCGCTGGCGGGGCCGAATGACGCGGTGGTGATTCCGAAGAACGCGACGAAGCTGGACTGGGAAGTGGAGTTGGCAATCGTGATGGAGAAGAAGACGAGCTACGTCAGCCGAGAAGGTGCGATGAATTACGTCGCGGGTTTTGCGCTGCACAATGACTATTCTGAGCGCAGCTTCCAATTGGAACGAGGAGGGCAGTGGGTAAAGGGAAAGAGCGCGGATACGTTCGCGCCGCTGGGGCCGTTCCTGGCGACGAAAGACGAAATTCAAGATTTCAACCGGTTGGGAATGTGGCTGAAGGTGAATGGAGAATTCCGGCAAAGAGGCTCAACTTCGAAGATGATTTGTGATGTGCCAGGATTGGTCGCTTACGTAAGCGAATTCATGACGCTGTTGCCGGGAGACGTGATCAGTACAGGAACGCCGCCGGGCGTAGGATTGGGGATGAAGCCGCCACAGTATCTGAAGGCGGGCGACGTGGTGGAGCTGGGGATCGAAGGTTTGGGAGAGTCGCGGCAGCAAGTGGTGGACCACCAGTAAAGGATACTAGGGCTGATGCGGGAAGAGATTCCAATGACCGGGGCTGCTTCTAACAAGACTAAAGGAATTTCGGACGAGACTCTTGCCATCCCACAGAAAGCTGGCTTCTTCTCCGGAAACTTCCGCTGGGTCATCTGCGCCCTGCTGCTTTTCGGGACCACTAAAAATTACATGGATCGCTGGGTTATCTCGGCTCTAAAGACCACGCTGCAACATGATCTCGGCTGGAGCGAAATCAACTACAGCAATCTGGTCTTCGCATTTCAAGCGGCTTACGCTGTCGGCATGCTGGTTGTCGGTGGATTTATCGACCGCATAGGCACGCGTTTGGGTTACGCGATCGTGATGATTTTTTGGAGCCTCGCTTCCATGGCTCACGCGGTGGGAAGCTCGTTCTCCAGTTTCGTGCTGGCGCGCATGGCGCTGGGTTTTGGAGAGTCGGGAGTATTTCCGGCAAGCATTAAAGCCGTTGCCGAATGGTTTCCCGCCAAAGAGCGGGCACTGGCCACAGGTATTTTCAACGCCGGAACGAATGTTGGAGTGATTGTAGCCGGGCTGTCCGTGCCATGGATCGCAGTGCATCTGGGCTGGCGCTGGACTTTTGTGATTATTGGCTCGCTAGGTTTCGCCTGGCTCGCCTTGTGGCTCTTGCTGTATCAGAAACCAGAGGACCATCCGCGCTGTTCCAAGTCCGAGCTCGCCTACATCCGGGGCGATCGGCCGCAGCCCGTAGAGAAGATTAAATGGTTGAGTCTTTTTCCATTCCGGCAGACTTGGGCATTTGCGAGCGGAAAATTCCTGACCGACCCCATCTGGTGGTTTTATCTTTTTTGGGTGCCCGACTTTCTCGAACGCCAGCACGGGTTGCACTTGGCCCAGATTGGGGTTCCGATCGTTGTGATTTATCTCATCTCCGATTTCGGCAGTGTCGCTGGAGGATGGTTGCCATCGTTTTTGATCCGCCGGGGCGCTTCCCTGAACGCCGGACGCAAGACCGCCATGCTCATCTGCGCGGTCAGCATTACTCCCATCGCATTTGCTCCCCGAGTGTCGGGATTGTGGCCGGCGGTACTGCTGATTGGTCTCGCGGCCGCCGGCCATCAAGGCTTCTCGGCGAATCTCTACACGCTGACTTCCGATTTGTTTCCGACACGAGCGGTGGGCTCGGTCGTGGGGATAGGCGGGATGGCAGGAGCAGTTGGCGGGATGTTCATCGCAAAAATCGTGGGGTATGTCTTGCAATGGACAGGCAGCTACATGGTGCCCTTTTTCATAGCGGCCTCGGCGTATCTTGTCGCGCTGCTGGTGATCCACGCGCTGAGCCCACGGCTGGAGCCTGCGCAAGTTGGATTGGAGTGAAGCGACGAACGCCAACAAAAGCTTTTCGAGGCTTTAAAGCCAACCCAAGGGTGCGCCAGTCAATTCAAAAGGGCGGTCCCGCGGCCAACGCGAAACCCATGGCCAGTGCCGCAGCGGGGAGACGGCGTTGTGCTCAGTGATAAAGTTCAGCCGATCTGTCCGCTCCTCCTGTGCAGAGTGTGTTGGAGAGATGAACTGGGGTTTGGCTACCGGTCACGACAACTTTTCCGTTTGGAAGCAGCGTGGCGGTATGCGATGTCCGTGATAGCAACATGCTTCCCGTTAGAGAGAAAGTTCCCGTACCCGGATCAAAGAGCTCCGCGACGAAATTGCCGCCGCCGGCAATAAGAACCTTGCCGCTCGGCAATAAGGTCGCTATGTGTTGAGAGTGCGCCGCGTCCATGCTCCCAGTCGGGGCGAACATCCCGGTTATGGGGTTGTAGATCTCCGCCGTCGAGAGGGCGGCACCGGATTGCTCAAACCCGCCAGCGATTAGTACCGCTCCGCTGGGCAGGAGCGTTGCCGTGTGATTCCTGCGGGCTGTTCCCATGCTGGCGGTTGATGCAAAGGTGCCCGCCGCCGGATCATAAAGTTCCGCCGTAAGTAAGACGGTGTTCGCTGAGCCTGTTCCCCCCACGACTAGGACCTTTCCGTTCGGGAGCAGCGTGGCGGTGTGAAAGGAGCGGGGTCCCGACATTGCGCCGGTCGCCGCAAACGTACCCATTGCGGGATCATATACCTCAGAAATGTCCGTGCCGCTCACCCCTCCGGTGATTAATACTTTTCCGCTTGGCAGCAAAGTCGCGGTGTGTGATTCGTGCACGGCCAGCATAATTCCTGTCGCTGTGAAGGTGGCGGTTGCTGGGTCGAAGATCTCCGCTGCCTGTGGCACGTTAGTATTAGTATCTGCAGTTCCTCCTGCCACCAGCACCTTGCCGTCTTTTAGCAGGGTGGCGGTGTGCGAGAAGCGAGGTAATGCCATTGAGGCGGTCGCCGCAAAGGCGCCCATTGCCGGATCGAAAATGTCTACGTGATTGGTCGGGACCGCAAGGCAAAAAGACTGACTACCTCTGTAGAAAAACTTGTAACTGGCGATCCCCCCGGCGATCAGCGCTTCCCCGGTGTTTAGGAGTGTCGCTGTATGGGCAAAGCGCGGAGTGGTCATACTCCCGGTCGCGAAGAAGCCGGATGGCACGATGGTGAGCGTTGCTGACGCGCTTTCGGTCGGATCGGCCACGCTAATGGCAACGAGGTGGAAGGTGCCCGGCGTCGCTGGCGCTACATAGTTGCCATCGGCGTCTACTGTGCCGCCTGCTGCTCCTTCCTCTACGCTCCAGGTCACCGCCGCGTTACTTGTCCCCGTAACCGGGGCAACGAAAGTTCGCAAGCCGCTTGCTCCCAGAGTGACTGTCGTTGGGAATATCGAGATCGCGACAGGCGGAACGGTGATGGTCGCGGTGCCGGTAATCGAGGCCGAAAGGGTGTCGGTTGCCGTCGTGGATTGCCTGCCGGCAGTGTTTAGGGTGACAGCGAAGGTTCCCGTTCCCATGGTCAGCTGGGCGTTCGGGGGCAGGACTGCCTGGCCATCGGTGCTGGTGAAGTGTAGGGTGCCGGAGTAGGTCGTGGCCGTGTTGCCGAACTGGTCCTGCGCCGTCACGGTAAGACTGATTGCTATTCCAGCATTGGAGCTCGCTGGGGCGGTGAGGGAAAGTTGAGAAGCCGTGGCGGGGCTGACCAGGATTGAGTTCGAGGTGCCCGGTGCCAGCGTTCCAGCAGTGTCGGAAACTGAAATGAGTTGGCCGAGCGCGGTCTTGAGTGTGACGGAGAAGGTTCCCGAACCGTTTGTTAAAGGAGAGTTCGCAGGAAGCACAGCCTGGGCGTCCGAGCTGGCGAAATGAACCGTTCCTGCGTAAGTGGTGACCAAGGCGTTCGCGGCGTCGAGCGCCGTGACGGTGATGTTGAATGCTGTTCCAGCGACCTGCGAAGTGCTAGCTACGGTGACGTAAAAGTGCGTGGCTACAAGCGGCGGTGGACTCGCCGAACCGCACCCGTTGAGGAGGCTGAGACTATAAATTGAGATTAGGGCTAACAGGGTTTTTCTCATGATCTCCTCAAGTTGGCATTCGCCATACACAAGCGCGATTCGCGGCCTCGCGAGGGCATTGCTTCGTTGGCGGTTGGGAGTTGCCGACGAGGGCGCTACGATTGCCGAACTGCTCCAATCGCGATAGTCCAAAGAATTCCGCGTGAAGCGCAAGCTAGTGCTGGTTTGAAAAGGAGGCAATGAAGAGGATGTAGGTTGTGGGTTAGTTTTTGGTGAGGGGCAAGACCGTTGAAAATGAATGGTTTATAGACTATGGAAGAAAGAAGAAAGAGAATTTCACAACATAACGGCGCCGAAGCTGCTAAAATTCGGAACCACAAACGCTTGCCGACAATCAATGGTCACTCTTCCCCCCATCCCGCCCGGAATTTGCTTTGGCCCATTCGAGCTGGATGTGGCGGCGCGCGAACTTCGCAAGGGCGGGATCCTTGTAAAGCTGCAACCACAGCCGTTTCAACTCTTACACCTTCTCGCAGCGCGTGCCGGGACATTAGTAACTCGCGAAGAAATCCAGCGGTGCTTGTGGAGCGACTCGACGTTCGTGGATTTCGAGCATGGCATCAATTTCTCGATTAACCAGATCCGCGGCGCCCTGGCGGATAATGCAGAGAAGCCGCGATACATCGAGACTTTGCCGCGCCGGGGTTATCGATTCATCGCTGCGGTGCACGCTGCTTCAGGCGGTGGGAAGGCTGCCCAAATTGCGAAAACGAGCGAGGAAACCACACCGGCGCGGATGGAGTTGGGCTCTCCCCCCAACGCCGTCCCCGAATCCAGCCGGACCCGCAAATGGGCCTGGCTTTCGATCGCCGCCGCCGGCA
>Ga0307475_10000471_pt1 | contig 24040 bp, 18 predicted proteins | sample atmos_gasesECM1C_FD_203317 | JGI IMG/M metagenome (GOLD analysis project Ga0307475, IMG submission 203317) | Hardwood forest soil microbial communities from Morgan-Monroe State Forest, Indiana, United States - atmos_gasesECM1C_515 | ecosystem: Environmental > Terrestrial > Soil > Temperate... | reverse complement strand
GTATCGAGCTTGTCAAAGAAGAAGGCCGCGAAGCTCGCGGCGTGAATCTTTTGCAATCTTTAGTGCAGGATTTGCGGTACGGTGCCAGCAACATGCTGCGCACGCCGGGATTTACAGGGATCACCGTTCTCACGCTGGCGCTCGGCATTGGCGCGACGACGGCTATTTTCAGCGCTGTGAATCCAATCTTGTTTGAATCACTCCCTTACCCCCACGCCGACCGGATCATGATGATTTCGGACTGGCAGCACGACGGCTCGCGACTCGACGTAACGTTTCACACCTATCGCGAGCTATTAGAGCGGAACCGCTCGTTCGAGTCGATGGCGGTGACGAAACCCTGGCGGCCAGCCCTAATCAGCACCATGCAACCGGAACGATTGGATGGGCAGCGTGTGAGCGCGATGTATTTTGGTGTGCTAGGCGTCGCGCCCGTGATAGGAAGGGACTTCGATCCTTCGGAGGACCAGCTCAACGGGCCACGGGTGGTCATCCTCAGCGATGGGTTGTGGAAAAGGCGCTTCGCCGGCGACCGTACGATTGTCGGACGCCAAGTCACGCTTGACGACGATCTGTATACCGTTATCGGAGTGATGCCGAGCGCATTCGAAAATGTTCTGGCTCCTTTGGCCGAGCTCTGGTCGCTCTTGCAATACGACACACGCAATATCACTTCCCTCCAGACCAGAGAGTGGGGCCATCACCTGCGGATGGTGGGTCAGCTACGGTTAGGTTTAAATAGCGAACAGGCGAGACGTGAGTTCGACACGATAGCGCGCCACCCGGTGCAAGAGTTTCCCAGACCAGCGTGGGCGTCCCTCGAGCAGGGGCTGATTGTGAATTCTCTGCAGCATGACGTCACGGAAAATGTGCGGCCGGCGCTGCTTGCCGTGCTTGGTGCCGTCCTGCTTGTTTTGGTCATCGCTTGCGTGAACGTGACCAACCTCTTGCTGGCGCGCGGTGTACGGCGTCGTGGCGAATTTGCTTTGCGCACCGCTCTTGGCGCCGGACGCAGCCGGCTAGTCCAGCAACTGCTCACCGAGAGTCTGCTGCTTGCTGCGATGGGCGGTGTTGCCGGGTTGGCCGTGGCGCAGCTCGGCGTGCGCCTGCTAGTGGCTCTCAGCCCCTCGGAGCTGCCACGCGTTGGCACGATAGGCGTCAACGCCACGGTGCTCGCTTTCGGATTGTGTGTGACCACGTTGATCGGGCTGGGGGTCGGGCTGATTCCCGCGCTACGCGCATCGCGCCATGATCCACAAATGGGACTACGAGAAAGCTCACAGCGCACTGCGGAGACCCACCAACGGGCGCGTCGCGCACTGGTCGTTGCCGAAGTAGGCCTCGCGCTGGTCGTGCTGGTCAGTGCCGGATTGCTGTTGCGCAGTCTTGAGCGCTTGTTCGCTATCTCTCCCGGACTTGACCCGTCGCGCTTGCTCACGATGCAAGTGCAGGAGTCGGGCCGCCGCTTTGACGACGACAGTGTAAGGTACCGGTTCTTCGCCCAAGCCCTCGAAGCCGTACGCCGAGTTCCCGGCGTCAAAGCGGCAGCGTTCACCAGCCAGTTGCCGCTCAGCGGGACTTAGACGGATATGGCATAGAGTTTGAGGATGACAATAGTCCCAACGGTGATTACGCCGGCTTTCGGTACGCTGTCACGTCGGGCTACTTCGAAACCATGGGCATCCCGCTTCGCCGCGGCCGCCTGCTCGACGAGCACGACATGGCTGACGCCCCGGTGGCCGTGGTTATCAGCGAATCCTTAGCAAGGCGCAAGTTCTCGGATCGAGACCCCATCGGCCAGCATGTTCGCATGGGCCCCGATATTGGCCGCTCGGACCGCCCGTGGTACACCATTGTCGGCGTGGTGGGCGACGTGAAGCAGGTTTCGCTGGCCTCGAACGATTCGGATGCTTTGTACATTACGACCACGCATTGGTCCGAGGTGGACAATGTAGAGTCGCTGGTGGTGCGCACTCGAGGTGAGGCAGCCGCACTCGCGCCCGCTGTTCGCCAAGCGATCTGGTCGGTGGACAAGGACCAGCCGGTCGTGCGGGTGGCGACTATGGACGACTTGCTGGCTTCTACGGCCGCCGAACGTCGCTTCGCACTTATTCTGTTCGAGACATTTGGTCTTGTGGCACTCCTGCTCGCGTCGGCTGGGATTTACGGCGTACTTTCCGGCAGCGTGGCCGAGCGAACGCGCGAGATCGGGGTGCGCTTGGCCCTCGGGGCATCGCGCGCGAGCATTCTGGCTCTGGTTGTTCGTCAAGGGATGATGCTTACCGCGCTGGGCGTTCTGATCGGGCTTGGCGGAGCCGTCGCCGCGAGTCAGGCCATCGCCGCGATGCTATTCGGCGTGTCTCGCCTCGACCCCCTCACTTACCTCGGCGGGATAGTGCTATTGGCGAGTGTGTCGATGATTGCTTGCACTGTGCCGGCCTGGCGCGCCATGCAGGTGGATCCGATAGTTGCACTGCGTTACGAATAATCTTCAGTCGTTCCATGGCTGAATGAAAGATGACCAGGGCGGCCAGACAACTACAGCCATTTTCAATTTAGAGTTCTGCGAGATTTTCTACGGGAACTGGGAAGAGACTCTCGCTGGAGGACATCTTAGAACGAATCGCGGGAAAAAAAAACGGGAATCCCGCCCTCGGAGTGCAGGATTCCCGTCAGCTGCGTAGCCGTCGACGCTTTGGAGTGCGTCACGGGTTGGTCGGGGCAAGACGGGCTACCAGCGTAACCTCACCTTTCGTCTCGAAGCGCGCCGACTGGGCGATCTCTTTTTCGGCCTGCGATTTCTGGAGTTGTCTTCCGCTAGTGGATCCAGCGTTCCAGACCTGCGAAAGGAAATAACGGTTGTTATAACGCATGAAGATGAGCTTCGATTGGGTTGGCTTGTCCTTGGCCTGGGCAGCATTGGAAAGCACCATGGCTGACGGGCCTGCGCCTGAGCAGCGAATCAAGACCACAGCGGAATTGCGGTCCAACGTCTCAACCCGATACTCCCCGGCTGGCAGCGTTAGATTGCCGACCACGAATGCAAAGGGAATGTTCACCAACATGGGCTCGTCGGCTTGAGCGACTTGAGACGCCACAACGATGGAGAGCAGGAATAAAGTTGCTGTTACAAAAACTCGCTTTTTCATGGGAGACCTCCTCGTTCCTTTTTCTGTCAGGGCGGTGGGAGCCGGCCTGCTTGTTTTTTACTCCCGACGCCCCTGAAGCGTCATGAGATGCTGTCGACTCTCACGCATTCCTTTCCGCAGTGCAATGCACAGCAGATGAACAGAAGGGCGACTGTAAATGAACAAGGAACACCACGGGAATGAAGGACTTAATCAATATGCGCTGCACCGCTCATGGTTCTCCCAAGGAGTGTTATAGTCCTCGCAGGCAGGAGGAATCCATGTCGTCCCCAAGCCGCTCCTCCGGCATGGTACGGTTTGGTGTTTTCGAGGTGGACCTTCGCGCCGGCGAACTCTATAAAGCGGGCCGCAAAATCAAGCTGCAAATCCAGCCGTTCGATGCTCTTGCCCTCTTGTTGGAGCGTCCCGGTGAAGTCGTCACACGCGAGGAGTTCGAAAAGAGGCTTTGGCCCAGAGACACATTTGTGGACTTCGATCACAGTCTCAACACGGCCATTAAGAAGTTACGCCAAGCTTTAGGCGACAACAAAGAGAATCCGCGTTTCGTGGAAACCCTGCCAAAACGCGGCTATCGGTTCATCGGCAAGGCGGAGTACTTGGCAGCGTCGTTGCCCGCAAAGGCTCCTGCTCCTTCTTCTGGCATAGGCCAGCTCGCGAGGCTCCGCTCGGATGGCCAGGTTTCTTTCGTGCTGGTGTCCGTCGATAAAGAAGCTGCTGCCGAGAGGGAGAAGCTGGAAGCGGCGAGCGACGACGTGGGGCTGTCTCTCTTGATTGCTTCCCAAAAGCTTCTGATGGTATCCGAAGGAACGCAAGTGAGAATTCTGGAGATTCGGCAGCCGGATTCCCATTGTCAGGTGCGGATTTTGGAAGGCGAGCACTATGGGAAGACCGCACTCGTGCCCCTCAAACAACTCGAAATGCACGACTCTAATTTAGACTAGTATTGGTAGGGCCTCGCGCTTGGCTGGCCCGTTCGTTGTCTTGGCTATTCCTTCGAAAATAGCCATAAACCCTTTACTTTCAGCAGACATGTTGCGGCTATTTTCATGGTTCGCTTGTGGCTCGAAAGAGCCATGAGTTATTCGTAGCGGAGGGCTTCGACAGGGTCGAGGCGCGCGGCTTTCCAGGCGGGATAGACGCCGAACACGACGCCAATCAGCGCACAGAGAATCAGCGCGGTGGCAATCCAGAAAAAGGAGAGCACCGCGGACATTTTCAGGCCGTAACGCAGCAGCAGGGAAATTCCGGACCCGAAGAGAACACCAATAACTCCGCCGACGGCGCTGAGCGTGACGGCTTCAATCAGGAATTGCGCAAGGATATTGCCTCGTCTCGCGCCGATCGCTTTCCGCACGCCAATCTCTCGGGTGCGTTCGGTGACGCTGACGAGCATGATATTCATCACCCCGATCCCGCCGACGATCAAGCCCACCGAGGCGACCGCAAACATCAAGATGAAGATCAACCCGCTGATCTTGTTCCACAAATCCAGAAAATAGTCCGAAGTGAACAGCGCAAAGTCGTCGGGCTTGTTGTTGGCAAGCCGGCGCTTGCGGCGAAGGAGATCGCGGATTTCCTCGACCGCTTCGCCGACCTTATCGGGATAGCGGGCCTTGGCGAAAATCACGTAGTCCTTCCTATTGGGATAGAGTTTACGCAGCGTAGTAACGGGCATGTACGCAGAGTTATCCTCCGGGTTGGAACCGCCCGAAATGCCTTGCCTTTGCTTTTGCAGCGTGCCGATCACCGTGAAGAGCTGGCCGTCGATGACGACTTCCTTGCCCAGACTATTCTGAGGTGACTCCGGAAAAAGAATTCGCGTTGTGTCGTAGCCCAACAGCACGACGGGCGCGCGGTGCTCCGAATCGGTTTCGTTAAAGAAGCGGCCGCGTTCAATCTTCAAGTCAAAGATTTCCCCGATGGACGGCTCATTCCCTTGCAGAATCACGTTTTTGGCGCGATACCCGCCGCGGCGCACGTCTTCCGTGCCGGAACCGAATTGCGGTTGGAAGATACGCATGGAGGCCGAAGCCGCCTTAACGTAAGGAAGCAGGGCGATATCGTCCGCCCACTCGGGCTGAAGTTCCTTGCGGGTAAACCATTCGCTCGGCGGACGGGAGAGGGAAGCCCAGGGGAAACGGTAAGCGATGATGGTGTCCGAGCCCAGCTCGCGAATACCGCCGAGTACATTTTCATTGAGCCCATTGATGATCGAGGTCACGGTGATGACCGTGGTGATCCCGATGACGATCCCAAGAATGGTAAGCGCGGAGCGAAGCTTATTCTTCCGCAAGGTATCTAAGGCGAGGAAAATTTCTTCGCGAAGCTTGAGCGCGCCTTCTTTGCGAATGCGCACGCCGAGAGGAAGCGCTGCGGGTTGCGGCAAAGTCTTTTCGAAGGTGGCCATCGATTCTCTCGACTACTCCGAACGCAACGCTTCGACTGGATCGAGCTTGGCGGCTTTGGACGCCGGATACGTGCCGAAGAATAGGCCCACGCTCAAAGCGACAATCAGCCCGCCAATCACCGACCACAACTGCACGGCGCTTGGCAGCGGCGAAACCAAGGAAACGAAGTTTGCGACCAGGACGCCGCAGAGGACCCCAACGGCACCGCCGATGACGGCGATGGTCGAGGATTCAATCAAGAACTGAAGTAAGATGTCGCTGCGGCGCGCGCCCAGTGCTTTGCGCACGCCGATTTCGCGCGTTCGCTCGGTCACGGATACGAGCATGATGTTCATGATGACGATCCCGCCGACAACCAGAGAGATGGAAGCGATCGCGATGGTCACTGCGAAAAACGAGCCGCTAATGTCTTTCCACAGCGAGAGGAAGGAGTCGCTGGTTTCAATCGCGAAATCGTCCGGCTTGGCGTAAGCCAGATGATGCCGCCCGCGCATGATCTGGCGGACTTCATCCACGCTGTCTTGAATCTTCGCCGCGGAGCCGGCGCGAGAAGTAATGCGCAGGGAATCCTGCTGGGTCCCGAAGTTTTTGTTATAGGTGGTGAGGGGAATGATGATCCAATTGTCCAGGGAATTTCCCAGCGCGGAGCCCTGCTTGGTTCCATAACCGATCACTTCGCAGGGAATATTGTTCCAGCGAATTTCTTTTCCGATAGGGTCAATGCCGGGCATCAGATTCTCGATCAAGTCGTTGCCAATCACGCAAACGGGCGCTGCTCCGCGCAGGTCCTCGTCCGTGATATGGCGCCCCGCCACCAGGTCCACGTCGTACAGCTGAGCCATTTGCGGAGTCCAAGCGCGCAAGTTGGTATCCTTCAGCGAATTCAGCCCGCTTTTCACTTCGACGCGGCCGCCCAGCGAAGCCCCGATTTCCTTGCAAGACTTGCAGAGTTCACGGACGGCTTCATAGTCGTCGTAGGTGATGCGCTTGCGCTTCTGGAATTCGAGCCAGTCGTCCACGTTGGTAATGATGGAAGGCTGTTTGGATAGTCCAAAGACGTCGGCGCCCAGCCGGAAAACCCGCGTCGCCACATACTGATTCGCGCCGTTAATCAGGCTAACGACGGCGATTACCGCCGCCACGCCGATGACTACGCCGATCAGCGTCAGCACGCTGCGCAGCTTGTGCGCCCACAGGCTGGAAGCGGAAATCGCCACCGCCTCGGACAAGTTCATTGTAGTTGGACGCGGCATAGCGCCTGGAGACACTACTACACCTCATCCTAACATACGCAACACAGGAGGCAGAGATTTCAGCTTGACGGCGGAATGGCGAGAATTAGGACCCCATGCGCGGAGACAAATAGCTGAGATCAAGTCGCGATGCAGGAAAGAGAAGACCAGGCGCAGAAAGAAAAAGGGCGTCCCGGTCCTACCGGGACGCCCCAAAGAACCACCGTTGCGCCATTTAAGCGCAAGGGGAAGGAGTTAGAACTCGAACCGCAGTCCCAGACGGATGTTCCGGCTTAGCTGGAACAGATACGGCTTGCCATACTGGGTGTCGAGAGTGATCGGGCCAGTGCCTGCGCCGGTCACTGAGTTGTTGAGCAGGGACTGAACATTATACGGCTTCTCGTAAGTCCCGTACGCGCCTACGGCTGCTACGGGAGTGCTTAGACCGTACAGCACGCAGGGTGCTTGCGAAGGCACGCCAGCAACGACTGCTCCGCAGGGGCCAACTGGCGCGATGAACTGTTGGGAAAAGAGGGAGTCAATCTGCGGATTGTAAGCAGTGGCTGCGCGCCTGTTGAAAACGTTGTAGGCTGTTGCCGAGAAACGGATGCTCATCGACTCTCTAAACTTGAATTTGTGGCCCAGGCTCAAGTCCGACTGCGCATACCATGGAGAGCGGAAAGTGCGGGGGTTGCCGACGGTGATGGCACCCGTGGTCGGGTCTTGCGAGACGTCGAGCCACTTGCTGCCTGCGATCAGCGTCGGGAAGCCACCCGGAAAACCAAAACCGACGTCTGCGATGCTCGATTGCGGCGTCCCGCTATAAAGGTACGAGAACAGACCTATGTCTGTCGCGTTGTGGTGGCCCTCGTCGATGGTGTAATAGGTCCAACCTTTGAAGGCATTCGGGCGATCCGTGGGCATCAATCCGCTGGAGGATTGGCCGTTGTCGTTCCAGGAGAACATTGGCTCGTCAAAGGCACGGCTGTTGTTGGGCGAATTGCGACCGCCGCCCGCGTCTCCAATGTACGTGCTGGTCAGGCCGGCATAATTGCCCCACAGCCTGCTATAGGTGTAAGAGAACATGAATGCAAAGTGGTTGGTGTAGGCTTTTGTCAGGCGTACTTCCAAGCCATCGTAATTGCGCTGCGCCGGAATGTTGTTATTCGGGCAGGGCGGGTTCGAGGTTGCTGTGCACCCGGTGGAGACGCCGTACAGGAACTTGTAAAAACCGTCGAAGGTCTGGTTGACGCCTTGGCCGGGGTTCACAATCACGAAGGTCTCCCCGATGGCCGGATTGAATATCGCCGAATCTTCGATCGCGTGATCCAATCGGCGGCGGTCCCAACGGGCTTCGAGCGCCATGGTCCTTGTCAATTGGTAGTCGGTTCCCAGCGTGGATTCGTGCTGGCGATAGGGCTTCAGCCCCGGAGCCACGCCTTCTTCGGTGGCCGTGCAAGTCGAGCAAGTGGTTGGGAAGGTACGGAAATTCTGGTTTTCCAGGAATGCTAGACCGGGAGGAGTTGTATTGCCCGTCCATGTTGCTTGCGTAGCGGAATTGGTGCCGACGCCGCCGCAGTAGCGCCCGTTGCTATTGTAGGCCGGAAGAATGGCGCTGAGGTTGGCGCCGCCGCCGGAATCCAAGGCATAGGCGCAGTTCTGCCAGTACTGGCCGCCAAAGGAACTGATGGCCAGATTCAGTTTCAAGACGTCATTGACCACGCCGTAGCCGCCGAATATCTTCATCTTTCCGTTCCGGAAGACATCCCAAGCAGCCCCAAAGCGGGGAGCAATCTTATCGCCCCAGCTAAAGTTGATGGGATTGCTGATCCCGCCGGATGGCTGATCCTCGGCGGGCAGGTTTTCCTTCTCGATGCGAACACCTGCATTGATGGTTAAGCCCTTACCGAGAGTCCAGGAATCCTGTACGAAAAGGCCGTGGTTGTGGCTGAGTGCGTATCCACCAGATCCGTAGTCAAACACCTGAGCCCAGCCATAGAGGCCTTGGCAAGACTTAGGATTACCACTCGAGTCTAGGACCACATCGTACTGGCCCACGCAATTGGCCTGTCCCACGGAACCTTGCACGCCGTAAGGAGAGATTGCCTTGGCGCCGCTACTTCCCACAAAGAGGTTGACCCTCGGTTCGTTATAGTGCTGATAGATGGCGTTGGACAGTTGGTTGAGCTGGTAACCGAACTTGAAGTTGTGCGTGCCCCACCATCCGCTCTTGAACCACGCCAGGTCCTGGTTGAACTGCACGTGCTTGTTGGCGTTTCGTACGGTCGTGTTGATGTTGCTGGCAACGTTGACGTAGCCGGCAGCTTGCTGCAACGAAGCGGGCAGCGGCTGTCCATTCGCGTCGGTAGCGCCTACGCCGTTCGTTTGCCAGGCGAAGATGGCCCCACCTGTGGGGAAGCCGAAGTCTTTGTAGTTCTCAAAGAAATACCCGAACCGGGTGGTGGCGACCAACCGCGGCGTAAGCGTGAAGTCAGCTCCAACGTTGGTGGTGTTATTGGGAGCCCCAAAACCCAGGTAATGCGCGAAAGACGACGGAGGTGAGGTGGCGGTGAAGTTAAACATCCCGGTGGTCGAATCTGCGAATGGCATCTCCTCGCCACTCAAGCGCTGATACTGATAGAGCCATGAGCTATAGACGCGGATGTATTTATTTACGACTGCGTCTATTCGCGCGTTCGTATAATAGGTCTGTTCGTTCTGGTCGAAATTCAGGTTATTGGGGGCGGCCGTAGTGCCAAAGTTCACCGTGCGGCGGAGTTTGGTGAATTGAGGATTGAACCCAGCGAAAAACCAGATGCGATCCGCTTTGATGGGGCCGCTGAGAGTAAAACCAGGAAAAAAGTCCTTGGTGTTGTCCTTCTTAGGATCGTATAGCTGGAAGTTTGGGTCGGTCGCTCCAATCCCGGAATTGACAAAAGCAGGGCATCCCGGAACAGGAGGGGCGCCGGAAGCCGGAGGTGAGCAGCCGTTGGACTGGGGATTGTAACGGTCGTAATCGTTTGGCGAACCATTCATCGCCGAGGAATTGTACTGAGCGACGACCGAGCCATGATAATGATTGCCGCCCTTTTTCATGATGACGTTGGCCACGCCACCCAAAGCGGCACCGTGTTCGGCTTCGATGCCCGTCGTTTTCACCTGGACTTCATCGATAAAGTCAAAAGGCACGTTGGTGTGCGAATAGCCGCCAATATTGTTGGCGGTATCCTGGCCTTCGACGAGGTACCCGTTCTCCGAGTCTGCCGCGCCGCCGACCTGGTATCCGGCCGCGCCACCGTTGGAACATCCGGAGGGGGAGCATCCGCCTGTTCCGGAGAATCCAGAGCCCATACCGCCAGCCAAGGGCTCATTGCGGGCAGAAGGAGCAAACTGGATGACCGACTGGAAGGATTCGCCATGAGGGATGAAGTTGATCACGTCCTCTGTGACGTTGGTCATGGTGCGGGAGGTCGTCGTGTCGATCTGTGGAGCCGCACTGGTCACCTCGACCACAGTCGAGGCCGTGCCAACTTCCAGCGAGATGTCCACCGATGGAAGGTGGCCGACTTCGAGGTTTAGCCCTTCGCGCTTGACAGTCGAGAAGCCCTTGGCCGTTACTGTCAGAGTGTAAATGCCCGGCGGAAGATTGGCGAAGCGGTAGTAACCACTGCCATCCGTCACGGCTTCTTTACTGCCTACCAACGAAGTGCCGGTGACAACGACCTTGGCTCCAGGCACCACGGCTCCTGAAGGATCTTTGACAATACCCTGCAACCCTCCCGTCGTTTCCTGGGCTAGGACCGAGGTTGAAAAGAAAGCGGATAATGCGAGCACCAAACCAATCAAAAGCCACGGATTCTTCATAAAGCTAGAGCTCCTTTCGAGAACTCGCTAGGTTGAGCAGCTGATCGTGGCGTGCAAACGAATATGAGAAAGTTTCAAGGGAGTCCACCCACTCCCCCAAAATCGGGACACATCCTCTCATAAATTATGCATAAATTGTGCCAAAATTAATGATTACCTTATCTTCAAATAAATTGTTTAATTTCAGTAAGATAGAATGGATTATGGAAAATCCATGCGTAAAATGCTTCCTCCTCGCCTTCCAATTCCTTGAGGAATATACAGAATTGTGGATTCTGGCCATATGGATACCATTCACAAACCTCGAACGGAAATATGGTCCGAACGTTCCACAAATTGATTGAATTGTTGAAGTCGTTTCTTAGCTTTGGTGGCGGATGCGCTCAGCAAGGGACCGCGCCCGTTGCCTCGCTATCTCAACAAATCGGGAATCCCCCGCAATCTGATCGAGCAGGGGCACGACCCGCTGCGGTTCCGGCAGAAGGCTGCGGTTCAGATCCGATTCGAATTGCAGTAAAGCGTCATTGATTCCCAAGCGGTCGTATTTCATCCGCCGTGCAATCAAGTCCACGTTTTCCTGCTGACGCGCCAGCCCCTCAAAAATCTGCAGCAGTTGGGCCGCCGCCGGATTCAAAGTGTAATTGAATTTCGTTTCATGGACTTCCGTGCCCGACTCCCAACGAAACGTTTTTTCCCCGAGATTAGCGATCTTGCGGTGCACGTCGAGATCCGGCCCCTGGAAATGTTTAAGTTGCGCCGCCAGATCGAACATCTTCGTGCGCCATGCCGCGCTCACCTGGAAGGGTGACGACCCGGCGTCCTCATCCAACTGTCGAATTTCGTAGGCGGCCGCATCGGAATCTTCTCGGACGGTAATCTCGATAAATTCGGGCGAGCTTCCTTTGAAGACCCGTCGAAAAGTCAGTTTGGCGCCAGCCGGAGCAGGAGCGGGAAGGGAAGCGGAGACCGCCATCAAGGCCACAGCAAACGCCAGCATGGTCCGAAACAGGAAGGTCTTCATAGTCCTTTGCGAGTGTAAAGCATCAATGTCAAGTGTGACCGCAAAGCAGTCAAAGTCATCTGTGACCGTAAAACGGTCAACGCGTCGATACGATGCGCGGCAACCCGCCTCGCGTTGTGCCCCTAAGGCGAATTTCGTTGGACAAGCCAGCGGAACCGACCGCAGCGTGAAGAGCGGTCCGTTTCGTTGACGCATTCGTTGGCGTGTGCGAATCGGGCAGGCCAAACCGTTGCCGCGCTTGCTCCGTCTGCAAATGGCACAGAGCCACGGCCAGTGCGTCTGCCGCGTCCGACGGTTCCGGAGTTTCTTTCATCGAAAGCAGAGCCCGCACCATCATTTGCATTTGTCGCTTGTCGGCTTGGCCGTGACCTGCGACGGAGGCCTTCACTTCGCGCGGCGCGTAACTGTAAACGGTCACGCCGTGTTGAGCGGCCGCAAGCAGGATAACGCCGCGCACTTCCGCCAGCCGCAGCGCCGTGCGCATGTTCAACGCCGTAAAGACACTCTCCACGGCCATGGCATCAGGGGAAAACTCGTTAATCAAACCGCACACTCGAGCATGCACGTCTTGCAGCACCGCGCCCGCGCATTCTCTCTGACGCTTCGGGGCCACCTTTAGAATTCCATAATGAAGCATGTTGTAACGTCGTCCGTTGCTTTCGACAATTCCAAACCCGCTTGGCCCGGTAGCGGCAGGGTCCACTCCAAGAACGCGCATGCAGCCACACTTCCCGTTCTTTTGACTTCTGACGGTCGCCTTGCTCATGGCACCAAGTCTACGGCGAACGCCTGACCCTCGCCAACTTTTTGTAATTGTTTGTCCGAACGGAGAGGAGCGCTGAAAAGGGCCACTGCGGTGCCGCAGTGGCCGCAAAGGAACTGGGCAGGTTCAATTGGCGCCGACGGCCGCCTGGATTTCCGATTCATCGATGTCGAAGTTCGCGTAAACGTGTTGCACGTCGTCGTGTTCTTCGAGTGCTTCGACAAGACGCACCATCTGTGTCGCTTGCGGGCCAGTCAACTTGATGTAGTTTTGCGGCACCATCGCGATCTCCGCCGACTCGGGAGTGATTCCCGCCTTGCTTAGCGCTTCCTTCACTTTCTCGAGCGCGTCCGGTGGCGTTACTATGTACCAGGAGGAGCCGTCGTCCTTCAAATCTTCGGCGCCGGCTTCCAGCACGAGGTCCAGCAGTTTGTCCTCGCTGGCCGCTTCCTTGGCCACGGAAATCTCGCCCTTGCGGCTGAACATCCATCCAACCGCTCCGGCTTCGGCCATGTTGCCGCCGTTCTTGCTCATCAAGTGACGGAACTCGCCGACCACACGGTTACGGTTCGTCGTGACCACCTGAATCAACATTCCCACGCCGCCTGGCCCATAGCCTTCAAAGGTCGCTTCCTCATACTGCTCGCCTTCGAGTTGCCCGGTGCCGCGCAGAATGGCGCGCTCCACGTTTTCACCCGGCATGTTCGCGGCCTTCGCCGCCAGAATTGCTGTTCGCAGCCGCGGATTGGAGTTCGGTTCGCCGCCGCCGATCCGTGCGGCAATGCTGATTTCGCGGATGATGCGCGTGAAAACGCGGCCGCGCTTCGCGTCGGTGGCCCCTTTTTTGTGTTTAATCGTGGCCCATTTTGAATGCCCGGACATGACACATCCTCGTTTGTTTCACGTGACCGCGGCTTGGCCGCAGTCATCGATGGAAGAATTTTTGCGCCGCAGAACAGTTTCGGTGAACGACAACCGACCCGCGGCCGTCTTCGATCGCGGCCGGATGGCTGCCGAAAATCACACGTACCGGCGTACGGTCGCCGAGAAGTCGGCCGTCTTACGGCCGCCCAAATAAAACAACACCAGTGCGGAGACTTACAGTGAACCGCAAACCCCTGCGGAACCAAGCTAGTTTAGCACAGCCGGCCATATCGGGAAACGGGTTATACTCCACTGCGGGGCATCTCTTTGAGTTCGATAGATTTCTTCGCCGCACGCCGCGCCGGAAATTCAGGGGCCCGCCATGCCTGACCGCCGATACCGCGTACTTATGGTCGCCAGCCGTCCCGTTCCATACAGGACGCCTCTTTTCCGCCGTTTGGCCAAGCACCCTTCGCTCGATTTCCAATCTTCTTGGTGTTCTCTTCCGCCTCCCCTCTTCGGCCGTCTTCGCCCAGTTCGCCATTACCACTCCGCTTTCCCCCATCTATGATCCGCGGCCACGGATGCGCTAACTTGCGCCTCGCCGTCGTCTCACCCTTCGTTGACCGCCGGCATGGCACGGAACGCGCTCTAGCCGAGTTGCTCGAACGCCTCGCCCGCAAGCATCATTGCGAGATTCATCTCTATTCCCAGCGCGTTGAGGGTCTCCCGATCGCTGCACAACGCGCCGCAAGCTCAGAAGATTCCGGAGCCATCCTTTGGCATAAAGTTCCTTCCCTTCCTGGCCCTCATCTTCTGCAATTCCTCGCTTGGCTTTTCCTGAATTCAATCTGCCGCGCCTGGGATCGTCAGTTTCATGGCCTTCGATTTGACCTCGTTTTTTCTCCCGGAGTTAACTGCCTGGATGCTGACGTCGTCATCGTTCACGCCCTATTCCATCGCCTCCGGGAACTCGCCCGCGAAGAGTCATCGGATTCCCCACAAATCGGATTTCTTCGGCGGTTCCATCGGCGTGCCTACTACGCTCTTCTTTCTGGATTGGAGCGCCGCATTTATGCAGCCCCAAGAGTTTCACTGGCGGCCGTCTCCTCGCGGACGGCGGCGCTTCTGAACGGCTATTTTCGGCGGCAAGATGTCCGCGTCATTCCGAATGGCGTTGACCCGGCGCAGTTTTCGCCCCCCGTCCGGCTTGCGTTGCGTTCCGCCGCGCGGCAGCGTCGCAACATTCAGGAGCGTGATTTCGTGCTGCTCTTGATCGGAAACGATTGGCGCGCCAAAGGACTCGGCACCGTCCTCCGCGCCGTGAGTGTTCTCCGGGAATTACCAATTCTGGTCATTGCGGCCGGGGAGGACTCTCCCGGCTCTTTCCGTGAACTCACAAAATCGCTCGGCATTTCAGAGCGCTGCCGCTTTGAATCCCCGCGTGAGGATGTCCTCGATTTCTATGCAGCCGCCGATCTCTACGCCAGCCCGAGCCGCGAAGACTCTTTCGGCTTGCCCGTTGCGGAAGCCATGGCTTGCGGCTTGCCCGTCATTACTTCCGCTCATGCCGGGGTGGCCGATCTGATTCACGATGGAACGGATGGATTCATTCTTTGCCAGTTCGACGACGCGCAACTTCTCGCCCAAATGTTCGAGCGCCTTTATCTCGACCCAACGCTGCGGAGAAAAGTCGGTGACGCGGCCGCGAAAGCTGCTGAGGCGTGGACTTGGGACCGCCATGCCGCTGACGTCTGGGACCTGCTGAGGGATTCCGCCGAGAGGAAAGTCGCTCTTCCTGCCCGGAGATTGTAAGAAACAGGAAACAGCAGATCCGCCGGCTGCGCGGTGGGCCTCCACTGCTCTGCGCGTAGCTTCCAGCGTAAAAGTGAGTGATTCCTTCGGGATGTCGATCACAAACGGCTTGATCATCCAGCCCAGACCGGTGGGAATGTCCCGCGTCAGCGAAGCCACCTCGCTTTGCACATAAACCCCGCCGTCGCGCTCTTCCATCCGCCACCACGTTTCCATCCGCCACAAGAAGCCGCCATCCTCGCCAAGTGCCTTTTCCTGTTCATCGCTCTTCCCGGCGTTTTCTACTTCGGCGATCCGTAGCGCCGAGCTGCGGCTGTGCGCTCTTCCCGGCCCATCGTGGAAGTACTCGACTTCGTGTTCGGTGTTCAGCACCACGGTAATCACCTTGTGCCGCCGAAAACGCAAAAACACGCGGAAGTGATCGCCATCTCGCGATTCGATTTTCGATCGTTCGACGTCTGGCGCGTAGTACACCGAGTGCCGGTCATAATCCTCAAGCACTCCCAGAACATCATCGAGTTTGGCGCTCGGAATGAACACGATCCCGATCCAGTGATGAATCATCCCTCCTGGGCAAGCGATGGGTTTCTGATGGTCCAGCAATTCCAGCTTTTGGAGCTTCACTTCGCCCCGTTTCAGCCCCGCATAAGCCTCCCGGCCTTTCTCGTCGGAGAGTCCATCGACCCACAGCAGGCTCGTGCCCCGCTTCAACTCGGCTTCATTTCGCAATTCCACGAGTTTTACGTAACGGTCAAACGCTTCCTGCGTTTCCGCTTTCAATCTTGGGAGCGCTGGCTTGCCCGCGTGCACGACCTGCACAAAGGTCGCGTGCAACGGCAACGCGACCAGCAAAAAAGCAACTAGTCTTCGGGCGATGTTGTTTATCCCCTGCACGTGTCGTGCGAACCCTTCAAGATTCGACCGCGCCCTTATTCTCATCCCCTTCATTGCGACCGGCTTACCGAAATTTGGCGGGACATAGCCGCACTAGAAAGCAAGGTGCATACCATTCGATCGAAAAGAAAAGGAGGGCCTTAGTCGAAGCCCTCCCTTTCTACACGCTGGTTTTAGATGCCGAGGGAAGCAAAACGAAAGTGGCGGGTTGGGTAGCAGCACACGACCCCTTGCGGAGCCGCTGTCCCCGCGCGGCCCCCAACCCGTTCCTCAGAGACTACGCACCTTGCTTGCGCGCGACAATGGGTCCCGAGAGCCACTCGAAGGGGTACCAGGGTTGTAGTACAAACTGCTCCTTTTTCGCCTCTATGACCTTTCCCAAATTCCATTAAGTCTTTTCATCGCAACAAGATAAGTAAAGGGCACCCTCCGGATTCCTCATCAGAATCACGAATAGTACTACTCTGGCCCGCCCGTGATTTCACTTTGATTTTGCCCTCTTCTCTCTCCGCCGTTTCGCTTGCCGATCGGTCACACCCGCCGCTGCTTCGAGAAACCACCCGCGAAATTCTGACCCAAAAAGGCCTAAAATCGCTCTTGACCTTCTATAATTTGTATTATAATTTACTTATCATATAACTTAGAACGAGCACGTCGTGCTGTGCCTGCTTGGCCAGGATAGCTGCCTTGGTGTCCAACGGGTGCAAGGTCGCTCGGCACTCACTCGACGATGACTTTGCCGGTCATCTTCGGGTGAATCGAGCAGAAATACGGATACGTTCCGGCTTTGCTGAAGGTGAACGTAAACTTCTCGTCCGTATCGAGCACCTTGGACTTGAATGCGCCGTCCGTGCTCACCACCGTGTGTGGAATATCGTCGCGATTGGTCCAGGTTACCGCTGTGCCCACGGGAACCCGAAGTTCTGCCGGCCCGAAGCTGAAGTTGTCGATCTTCACCTCTGTTGTCTCGGGCTTCTGCTGCGCGCTCGCCGAAAAGCCTTTCTGGCCCCCGCTGGTCATTCCGATTGCCAGAGTTCCTGCAAGAACTGCCATAAATACACTCCTCCTCATGCTTTTTCTCCTGTTTATCAGATTTACCGACTCCACTGGCTTTTGGCCTGCTTTCGGGTCACGCGAGAGTCGAATCGACCACCGCCAGCGCGTGCTGCCCCTGCACGTAGTTCACATCGGTGATACCGAGAACGCTCTTCAGTTGTTCCGTCGGCACTTTCATCGGCCCCGGCGAAGGTGCCTTCCCGGGCTCCGGTTGCGGAAACGCCGTGGACGCGGCCGTGTGAAACGTTACGTTGCCTTCAATCTTCTGCAGCGTCTGGTGAATGTGGCCGTTAAGCACTGTCACCGAGCCGAATTTCTTCAGATAAGCTAGCGCCTGGGCGCTGTCTTCCGTGCCCCAGCCCCACTCCGGATACACCGACCACAGCGGAATATGCGCGAACACCACGATGGGCGTGCTGGGCTTCAGGTGCTTCACGTCATCTTCCAGCCATTCGAGCTGCTCGTGGCCTAGCGAACCGAGCCCGCCGCCTTTTAGGTTCATGACGTTAACCAGTCCGATGAAGTGCGCGCCCTTCTTGTCAAAACTGTACCAACCCACGCCTTTGCTGCCTTTTCCGTAGCGCTCGAGAAACTGTTTTCCGTCATCGTTCAGCACGTCGTGCTCGCCCGGCACATAAAAAACATCCTTGGGCTTCGCGCTTTTCAGAATCTGGTCGACGGTATCGAATTCCTCGGGCTTCGAGAGGTGGCTGATGTCGCCGGTATGCAGCATGAATTCCGGCTCCATTGGCAACGCATTGATTTTGTCAACCGCGGCTTTGAGGGTGCCCGCTACGTCCGGATTGGCCGGCTTATTGAAACCCATGTGGCTGTCGCTGATTTGCACGAAGCTCAGTTCGCCCATGGCTTCTTTGCCGCGCAACGCCGGCAGCCGGCTGAGGCTGTAGGATTTCAAGACCCCGCCGCTCATCACGCAGAATGCCCCGGTACCTGCCCAAGCCATGCACTTCAGAAAACCCCGCCGATCGATTCCGTCTTGATTGTGGTCGTACAGGATTTCGTCTTTGGCCTTCTCGGTCATTTTCTTCTCCTGGATGTTTGCCGACACCCCTAGCCGGAACTATTTTTGCCGCCCTTTCCCGCCAATTTTCTTGGGAGGGCGGCGCGGGTGAGAGAGTCCAGGGAGCCCGCGCCGCGTATGGGACGTGTTTCGCTTGTCCAGACCAGCAGGGGCCGGCAATTATTCCAAATTTTTCTGCTAACCAACCCTTTGCTTAATTAGTCCCATCCAAGAGGCATTGGGAATAAAATGGCCCTCCAGGCGGTTATTGCCCATGAGTGGATTTGACCAGGGGAAAGGCTCGGACGTGTTGGATGCGCAGGACCGGGCGCGCTTTGAGCTGCTCGTTTTGCCGCATCTCGACGCCGCTTTCAATCTGGCGCGCTGGCTGCTGAAAAGCCGCGCCGATTCTGAAGACGTCGCCCAGGAGGCCATGCTCCGTGCCTACCGCTTTTTTCGCGGGTTCCACGGCGGCGATGCGCGCGCCTGGCTTTTGCAAATTGTGCGCAATACTTGCTATACCTGGTTGGAGAAGAATCGCCCTGTGGAACTAATGACGGAATTCGACGAAGAATTGCATCCGCAGCCCAGTGTGTCGCCCGAGGCCCTGGCGATTGCTGGAGATAATCGCGAGCGGCTCGCGCGCGCCCTCGAAACGCTGCCTCCGCGCTTTCGCGAAGTCCTGGTGCTTCGCGAACTGGAAGGCTGCTCTTACAAGGAAATTGCTTCGATTACTGCCATCCCCATTGGCACGGTGATGTCCGCGCTGGCGCGCGCCCGCCAGCGTTTGCAGCGAGCGCTCACGCACGCCTCTCCGCAGGAGGCTTCCCGTGAACTGTGATTTGAACCGCACGGTCCTCCACGGCTACCTGGATGGCGAGCTGGATGCCACGCGCTCTGCCGAGTTTGAGCGTCACCTGGAAGGGTGCCGCGAATGCGCGACTGCTCTTGGTGCCGAGGAGTCGCTGCGCTCGTCCCTGCAGCGCAGCGGTCTTTACGAAAACGCGCCTGTTTCTCTTCGCAAGAAAATCCGCGCGGATCTGGATGCGGCGACCGCTTCTCCCGGCATGATTCGAATTCCCGCATGGCGATGGCTCGCCATGGCCGCCAGCGTTCTAGTGGTTGTAACCGTGTCCTGGTTTGCCCTGCCACGTCGGACCAATGAGAGCTCTTCGGCGGTGCCCTTTACGGCAGCGGAAATGATCGACGCGCACGTTCGTTCGCTGCAGCCCGGCCACCTTACCGACGTTACTTCCACTGACCAGCACACCGTCAAACCGTGGTTTGACGGCAAGCTCGCCTTTGTTCCTCCAGTGAAGGATTTTTCCGATGAAGGATTTCCGCTGATTGGCGGGCGGCTCGATGTTCTGGGCGGCCAGAATGTCGCTGCGCTGGTTTATATGCGCCGCAAGCACATCATCAACGTTTTTGTGATGACCACCAAGGAGCCGGATACGCCGATCCATCCGCCCGGCCTCCGCCAAGGGTATCAGTGGCGCCATTGGCGCCGCCAGGGAATGGAATATTGCGCCGTCTCGGACGTTTCTGATTCCGACATTTACAAGCTGGCTCAGCTCATCTACCAATAACCGCCATCGAACTACGCCTACCCAGGATGCTGAAGCTTAACCCAACGAAGAAGAGTTGAGCGGCCAGGCAGCGGTGATGACGCACGATCAGGGCATCTGAGCGAGGACGGCAACGTCGAACTTTGAATAGTACTTCTTCACGTCGTTCGTTCCGTATTTAGCGCGGAATTTCTCGACCACGGACGACACCTGAGTGGCGTCAGCGAGAAGAACAACCTTGACTTCCGCCTCCGCGCCCCGCGCATCGATCCGAATCATGGGGTTGCGGAGCACGTTCTTGTACCACTGGGTATCCGACCCGTGTACCGGCAGGAGGTAAAGCTGGTCGTCCTCGAACACGAACCAAACCGGGATTTGAATGGTGCGTTTTGACTTTCTGCCGGTCACAGTGATGTTAATTTCGCGAAACCGGGAAAAGCGGTCTTTTAAAGCTTTGTTCTCCGTTGGCTTATGGCTCATCCTTATGTCCTTTATATCGGCCCTTCCAGGCGCAACTGTTGCTGGCGGACATCGAACGATACGAGAAATAACTACTTTCCTTCATCTCCGTCAAGAGCACAGATTCCTTCGGGCTCCCTCCCAGCGCTTCACGGGTGCGAGCGCTGGGGGCCAGCTTGTCGATGACAACGAAGTGCGCCATTCAGTCGAAATGCGCGCTCGCTTCGTCCTCGGTAAGACTGCGGACAGCGACGCTTGTTAGCGGCCGACCATTTTTTGCAGTTCTTCGGGGTAGCGAGCACCTTGCAGCGGGATCTTGGAGGCCGCGGTCTCCAGTTCGCGAAGATCGCCGGGCGAAAGTTCTACGTTAATGGCTGCGACGTTTTCTTCGAGCCGGTGCAGCTTGGTCGTGCCCGGGATCGGAACCATCCACGGCTTCTGGGCAAGTAGCCATGCCAGGGCGATCTGGGCAGGCGTCGTCTTTTTCTGTTGCGCGAATTTGCCAACCAGATCCACCAACGCCTGATTCGCTTTGCGGTTCTCTGGCGTGAAGCGCGGGACGATGTTGCGGAAATCGTTTTTGTCGAACTTCGTATCGGCGCTGATTTTTCCGGTAAGGAAGCCCTTGCCAAGAGGACTGAAGGGAACGAACCCGATGCCGAGTTCCTCCAGCGTCGGGATCACCTCCGCTTCAGGCTCTCTCCACCAGAGCGAATATTCACTCTGGAGTGCGGTGACAGGTTGAACGGCATGGGCGCGACGGATCGTTTGCACGCCTGCTTCGGAAAGGCCGAAGTGCTTCACTTTGCCTAGCTGGATCAGGTCCTTCACGGCTCCGGCCACGTCTGCGATCGGAACGTTCGGATCGACACGGTGTTGATAGAACAGGTCGATGACGTCAGTCCTGAGGCGCTTGAGCGAGGCATCGGCAACCTGCTTGATATGCTCTGGCCGACTGTCCAGCCCAGCTTGTTTGCCGGTGTTCGGATCAATTTTGAACCCGAACTTGGTGGCGATCACCACCTGGGCACGAAGCGGGGCCAGCGCTTCACCCACGAGTTCTTCGTTCGTGAACGCGCCGTAGACTTCCGCGGTATCGAAGAATGTGACGCCACGTTCGACTGCCGCCCGAATCAGCGAGATCCCTTCCTTCTTGTCCACAGCGGGCCCATAGCCGTAACTCAGACCCATGCAGCCGAGGCCGAGAGCGGAAACCTCCAAATTGCTTTTTCCAAGTTTTCGTTTTTGCATTGTTCCTCCCTACAAATTAGATGTTTGCCGACTGAAGCGATATGCAAAACACATCATTTTTGCATGCAAGACGCGGCAATCGCTACCGGTGAGACTGCTTCGATCGGCGAGCCACGATAGAGAAGGACGGTCTCCCGGGGCTCAGTGCCCGGTTAGGTTTGGCGTACGCAGCGAATGCGAGACGGGCTGATGAGTGAAAAGACTGCAGAGATTCCAACGACCAGAAACTTAGGGTTTGGAACTGCTTTTGACGTAGGCTTTGGGAATTTGCTTGGCGTAGATTAAGCGCAGGGTCAATTCTTTTGTCGCGCCGGACCTGAGGGTGATATTTTTTTGCCAGTCCGAAAAAACGCCCTTTCCGGAGGCTCGCAGATCGTAGTTGTCGGCTTTCAATTTTGAAATCGTGAAATGGCCATGCGCGTCTGTGCGCACTATATGCGGTGCGCTTCCGCTGGACACCTGGTAGGAAACACTCGCGTTGGCCACGGGCTTATCGTCCGGGCCCAGCACAACTCCGGTTAGCGTGGAGGAACCTTTGTTCTGCGGCGCGCCGGATACGCCGCGAACGGCCAGGAGCGCGAGCAAAAAAATTGGTGCGAGTACAAGTGCGCGTCTCATTTTTCAACCTCGAGAGTGTCCTCCGAAGGAAACACCGCGGGAGATCTAGACCTCGGTGGGAACTGAAGGCCAGTTCTTCACTCTCCCTCTTGAGTGTAGAGCGAGTCAGGGATGCCTGGGCGTCACAGGTAAAAAATGTGCTTCACCGCCAACCTGCCAGTTCGGACAGGGCGGAGCTTCTGAACTTTTCAGAAGAGTTATTCGTTGCGCAAAGCCACGGCAGGATCGACGCGTGCCGCGCGCTGTGCCGGAATCACGCAGGCCGCTAGCGCGACAATCACAAGCGCCGCGGCGGTTCCGGCATAAATGCCTGGCGCTAGCAGAGTGACTCCAAATAACAGACTCCGCAACAGGGCTCCAAGTCCGACAGCCAGAGCCCCGCCCGCCAACAATCCGAGGGCACTCAACTGCATTCCTCTTCCAAGCACCATCTGCGTTACGTCCGCTGGCTTTGCTCCCAGAGCCATGCGCACGCCAATTTCCCGGGTGCGCTGCGCCACGGCATAAGCCAGCACGCCATACACCCCGATGCATGCAAGCACGAGAGCCAGCCCCGAGAACACCCCCAACAGGATCATGGGCCGCGTGCGGTCTGCTACGTCTATTTCCATTAGTTGATCCATCGTGTGTATGTACGTTACCGGCTGTTGCGGATCCACCGACCACACCGCGCCTTCAACCATCTTGATGGTGCTTCGAGGATCGTTCGAAGTTCGCACCACCAGCATTGAAAAACCGCCCGGCTTTTTTACTTGCGTCACGGGAACGTACACCGCCGGCTTCATCTCATATAGTAAGCCGCGCTCCCGAATGTCGCGTACCACTCCCACAACCGTCCACCAAGGTTCCTTCTCGTCCCCGAGGCGAATCCGTTTTCCGACGGCGCTTTTCCCCGGCCAGTGGCGCTTGGCGAGAAATTCATTCACAACCACTGCGGGCGCTCCGCCTTTGTGGTCGCTCTCTTGCAGCAAACGGCCCTCTCTGACTTCTGCGTCCAGCATCTCCAGATATCCTGGCGTCACTTCCCGGTAGAGGGCGTCGTTGTATTCTCCCGGCGGCAGAGGCGGCTCGCCCTCGACGGTGTAGCCTTCGGTATCCCCGTTGGTCACGAACGGGGCGTCGGAGCCAAATCCCGCTCCCTTGATTCCCGGCAGCGCGCGGACGTCTTCCACTACGGCGTGGAAAAACCCGCGCACCTTGTCGTCCGTGTCGTACTTCTTCTCAGGTAAAGGCACTCCCACCGTGAGGAGATGATCGGCCCGAAATCCAAGTTCTTGCTTCCGCAAATTCCAGAGGGTCTGGATCATCAGCCCCGCGCACACCAATAAAGCGAAAGCCAGGGCGAATTGCCCGACGACGAGCGTATCCCGAAGCCGCAATCCGCCGCGCGATTCCCCGCTGCGGCCTCCTTCCTTGAGCGACTCTTGCAACGGCACGCTGCCGGCGCGCAAGGCCGGCGCCAAGCCAAACAGCATTCCCGCCGCAATGGAGATCGCCGCGGTGAATAGCAGCAGACGCCCATTCACGGCGAACCCGTCGCCTGCCTGCTCCGGTATAAGATGTCCCAATACGCTCCAGCAGGCGTGTCCGACCCACAAACCTAGAAATCCGCCAGCAACGGAAAGCACCAAGCTTTCGGTGAGCAACTGCGAAGCGATTTGCCTCCGGGATGCACCCATCGCTATCCGCACTGCCATCTCTCTTCTCCTACCGGTCGAACGCGCGAGCAATAAGTTGGCCAGATTCGAGCAGGCAATCAGCAACACAAACAGGGAAGCGACTTGCAGCACTAGCAGACCGCTCCCGGCAGCTCCCGCATATTCTTTTTGAATGGGTACGACGACGGCGCCTACCTTGGCGTTCGATTCCGGATACTGCTTCTGCAGGTCCGCGGCGACACGTTCCATGTCCTTCTGCGCCTGCTGGGCCGTCACGTCGGGCTTCAGTCGCGCCACTACGGAGAGGAAGTGCGTTTGCCTCCGCGCCCATTGCTCAGGCGTGAACGCCATGGGCACCCAGTAATCGCTGTTCTTCCGGTCCTGAAAGAAGAAATCCTG